>Ga0065704_10071133_pt1 | contig 12931 bp, 5 predicted proteins | sample SwiRhicommuniRL2_FD_59091 | JGI IMG/M metagenome (GOLD analysis project Ga0065704, IMG submission 59091) | Switchgrass rhizosphere bacterial communities from Rose Lake, Michigan, USA - RL2 v2 (version 2) | ecosystem: Host-associated > Plants > Roots > Rhizosphere > Soil | place: East Lansing, MI
AGGCCGTCAAGGGCTTGAAGGGAGGAGCCGACACTCCCAACGCGGTCGGCGCCGACGCCATTCGGGTCCGCACCATCGCGAGCTATCGCCGGGGCGGCTGGCTCACCCTCACCAACTCCGGCGCCTCCACCCAGATCGTCATCAACCCGATGACCACCGCGCTTTCGGTCGTGGTCAGCCTGCGCCAGGGAACCGCCAAGCCCATTGATGCCTCCACCCTCTTCGGGGCCATCCGGCGGGGCCAGGGTCAGGGAGAGTTTCCCGACGCCCTCACCCTTCCCGACACGGCCCTCGTGCCGGTCTCCCTGGTTCAGGACGCCTACCGCCTCGTGATCGACGCCCTCGCCAAGGAGCGCGATCCCGTCCGCTGGATCACGCTCGACTCCCAGAACCCCAATCAGGTGCGCCTGCCTGACGTTCCCTTCTCGATCAAGTACCTGTCCCCGGGCATCCAGGAGATCGGCAAGGAGCTCGACCTGGTCGGCGTCAACTTTGCGGGCACTCCCGCGGAGAACCTGGTCTCCTTCCGATCCGACGGCGGCTGGATTCCCGCGACCGTCCTCTCGGTCCTCCCCGACCTGACCCGCCTGCGGGTCGTCGTGCCGCAAGGCGCGATCAACGGCGCAATTCGCCTCCAGATCGGAGACAAGTTCCTGACCTCCGACACGCCCTTCCAGCTCGCCGTCGTGGACGGTCATAGTGTCGTGCGCTCGGAGGGCGGCCAGCCTTACCTCTACGCGGCCAACGCCAGCCTCGGGACGATCGCCCGCATCTCGCCCACGGGGGAATCCGCCCCCTATATCCAGGGCCTCACGAGCCCTCAGGCCTTGACCTTCGGCCCGGACGGCGCCCTTTACGTGGCCTGCGGCGGAGCCAAGCAGCGAGTCGTCCGGATCGCCTTCGACAGCGATCTCAAGCCGCAGCCCCCCACGGATTACTCGGGGGCGATCCCCAACCCCTCCGGCATCGCCTTCGACCTCGTCAACGGCGATCCCAAGCTCGCGGCCCTCTACGTCTCCGATCGCACGGCGAACCGCCTCTACCGCATCGAGCCCCCCGCCTCCGTCGAGGCGGCCGCCATGCCGCAGGTGACCGCCGCCCTCACCCCGACCGGCTTCCCGCTCAACGGCCCCCGCGGCCTCTCCTTCGGCGCGGACGGCCGTCTCTACGTCGCCAACTCCCTCGGCAACAACGTTCTCGCCGTCGACCTGACCTCCCAGACCACCGCCGAGTTCGTCTCGGGCCTCGGCCTGCCCTGGTCCGTCGCCTTTGACAGCAAGGGCAACTTCTACGTCAGCAGCAATACGGGCAACTCGATCTTCCGTCGCGACGCCCAGACCAACGTCCTCTCGGCCTTTGCCAGCGTTCCCAGCCCCGGCGGCCTCGACGCGGACGCCTCGGGCTACATCTACTGCGCCGACAACAAGAGCAACCAGGTCTACCTCGTCAATTCGCTCGGCGAGACCCGCATGCTCGCCACGGGCATCAGCTCCCCCATGGGCATTCACGTCGACGCCGACGGCCTCTTCGTCCTGACCGGCTCGGGTCAGTTGCTCAAGATCGCCCACGGCGAGGGAACCCTCTCCGTCCTCGCGGATGGCCTCACGGGCGCCGAGGACCTGGGTCGCGACTCCTCGGGCAACTTCTACGCCTACCAGAAGTCCCTCAACCGCATCTCCAAGATCACCCCCGCGGGCCGCGTCACCCCGTTCTTGGGCCTCGCCAACACGAGTGATATCTACGTCAAGGGCACGAAGCTCTACCTCAAGAAGACGAATACGCGTCTCCCGGATGATTCCGACTGGTCCAACTTCGCCGGCGTCGAGGTCCGGGACGTCTCCAACCCGGCCGTCGTCGAGAAAACCTACCGAAGCTACCTCAGCGACGCCGGGGGCATGGCTTTCGACACCGGGACGGGAGCCTATCAGGATTGGCTCTACGTGGCGAACATCATGGACGGTACCGTCGTGAGGCTGAAGCCCGGTGCGGGCGGGGCCCTGGCCTCCCACCAGGCCTTCCGCTTCCTGGATAAGAGCAATGCCCCTGAGCTCAGCCGCCCCTGGGACGTCTGGGTCGATCCGGCCAACGGCAACGTCTGGGTCTCGGATCAAGGCGCCGATGCCAGCAAGGACGGCCTTTACGTCTACAACTCCGCCGGCACCCGGATCAAGGACTACTCGGGAATCGTCGATCGCCCCTTGAAGTTCGGCTTCGATGGCACGCGCCTCTACCTGGCGAACTATGGCGGCAACCAGGTCCTCGAGATCAACCGGACCACCGGTGCGGTCGTCAAGGCCTACAACGTCACGAATCCCCGCTCCATCACCTTCGACGGGACGTCGCGCATGTTCGTGAGCACCTGGGATGGAAGCTCGTCGAGTAATCGCTGGATCTACACCATCGACAACTATCAGGTCGCAAACGTGACCGCCCAGTACTACAACATCCTCGCCTACGACATGCTCTACCGGGGCGGCAATCTCTACGTCGTCGGCGGATCCAGCTTCAAGATCGCCGCGGATCGCTCGCGGGCCGATCGCTTCAAGTCCTCCCGCGGCACCCTCTACGACTACGCCGTGCGCAAGGATGGCCAGGCCTTCCACATCACCCGCGACGGTCGTCTCGCCAAGTGGGACACGGACTGGGACGGCGAGATCTCGGCCATGATCGAGTACGCCGGCGGCGGACCCGTGGTAGTCGACGGGAATGGCAACTGGTTCTCCACGTTCATGACGGGGTGCTCCACCAAGGACCTCTTCATGGGCAAGCTCGCTCCTGCGTCGCCCGCCGAGGACTACCAGCAGACCCCGTTCCGCTACGCGACGGACGATTGCTGGGTGCCCGAGACGAACATGGCCAGCGACGGAGGAAACCTCGTCTTCGTCACGGCCAATCCCAGGGGGGCCCTTTACCGCCTCAACACCGCGACCCTGGCCTGGAACGAGCTCGGCAAGCGCTACGGTATCACCGATCGCAGCCTCGGGGTCAGCGTCTACGGCGGAAAGGTCTACCAGACCATCATGAGCCGCCACCAGATCGACGTCTACGACGCCAACCTCACCTCGAACGCCTACCTCCAGACCCTGCCCGTCGGGCTGGTCTCCCCGGAACTCTAGGAGGTTGCCATGCGCCAGCTGATCGCGAGTTTCCTGCTCGCCGCCCTCCTGCTCACGGGCTGCCGCCTGCCGTCGCTCATGCCGCAGACGCCGGGCGGGAGCCTCACCGCGCCCCAGGCCGCGCATGTGCTCCAGGGACGCATCAAGCCGTCCCGTCAAATCCAGGCCGAGCTTCCGGAGATTGCCGAGGCCGCCACGGTGGGCCTGATCGATGGGGTCACCGGCTACACCGCGGCCACCACCGTCACCGCGGATGACGGCAGCTTCGTCATGGTCTTCCAGGACGGCTTCGTTCCGGTCGAGGGGCGTCCCTACTACCTGGAGGCCATCAAGGGTATCAAGGGCCGGGGCCCCGGCTACGATCCCAACGACCTCTTCAACCAGGCGGGGGCGGATGCCGTGCGCCTGCGGACCGTGATCTACTACCTCGCCGCGGCCAAGGGCTGGGTCAGCCCCTATAACTCCGAGCCCGGCCCCATCTTCATCAGCCGGGAGACCACCACCCTCTCGCTCGCCATCTTCCTCAAGAAGCAGGTGATCGAGCTCGACCATTACTCCTTCATCGGCTGCCTGCCGAACGACGTTTACGTCCCGGTTTCCGGCCTCACGAAGAACGAGTTCGACGAGGCCTACGTCATCGTCAACGAGGCCATCACGCAGGATCGCGATCCGGTCCAGTTCCTGGCCTATGATTCGAGCACCCAGAGCTTCCTGAACCTCTATAACGGCCATGCGATCGACCGTCTCCTTCCCGCCTCGGGGGCGATCGGCGATGAGGTGACGATCATGGGCGACGGCTTCGACCTGCCTGGCGAACTGACCGTTCGCTTCAACGGGGTCGAGGCCTTCCTGATCGCGCCGCCCGCCAAGGATCGCCTCAAGGTTCGGGTCCCCGTCGGGGCCCGCAGCGGCCCGGTCTCGGTCCGGATCGGCACCGTCACGCAGGGAGGCAGCACCTTTACCGTCAACTCCTTCGACGGGCACCGCGCGATGCTCGACGGCGCGCTCTACGTCGCCAATTACGACCGCTCCCGCATCGTCAAGGTCGACGCCACGGGCATGGTCAGCGACTTTGCCACCGTCCCCGCGGGGCCCACCCAGGTCGCCCTCTACGCTCCGCCGGCGGATCCCTCGAAACGCCTGCTCTTCGTCTCCTGCGAAACCGCCGGCAAGATCGTTTCGATCGACCTGAAGGCCCCTACCCCGACCGCTCAGGACTTCGTCACCGCCGCGGGAGTCCGGGCCATGGCCTTCCAGGGCAGCGTCCTCTTTGTGGCCAAGAGTGACGGCACGGTCTCACGCTATAACCTCAACGCCTCGTCGGCCGGTGCCGACCTCACCAACCTCACGGATCCCACGGCCTTGGCCTTCGACTATGCCGGAAACCTCTACGTCGCCCTCGACGGAGACATGGATCGCGTCCGGCGCGTCGAATTCAATGCCAACGGCTCGGTCAAGACCACCCAGGAATGGGCCTACGTCACGGACCCGCAGGGTCTGAGCATCGACTCGGGAGGCGCGGTCTACATCGCCTCCTACAAGGACGATCTCGTCTACCGGGTGCTGCCCAACCTCTCCATGTCCGTCTTCGCGCGGGTCCCCGCTCCGTCGAGCCTGATGCTCGACGAGTCCGGCTACCTCTTCGTCACCTCGGACTCCCAGCACCAGATCTACCGGGTCTCGCCTCTGGGGGACATCAAGCCCTATGCCTTCGGCATCAGCCATCCGCGGGGCGTGGCCGTGGACGGCTCGGGCAATCTCTACGTCTCCTTGAGTCAGTCCAACGCCGTCCTGAAGGTCGAACCGAACGGGGGGAACGGCTTCCGGACCCGCCCCTTCCTCACGGGCATCGCCAACCCGCACTCCGTCACGTGGCGGAACAACCGCCTCTACCTGGCGCACCGGGAAGCGGGCCTCATCTCGTCCGCGGATAGCTCCGGCAACATGCGCACGGAGGCCACTGGCCTGACCTTCCCCGGCGGAGTCGATGTGGGGACCGACGGAAAGCTCTACGTCGGCCGCTATGGCACCAGCAGCAATTCCGAGACCCTTCCGCCGAACATCCCCTGGCACGACAAGGGTGACGACGGAGGGATCGACATCGTCTCCGGCTCGACGATCACGACCAAGCGCCGGATCCTGCGCGCGGGAGATCGTGGCATCACGGGGCTCAATGACGGCACCCGCTTTGCCATCAACTCCGGCACCGACCAACTCGTCGCTTACCAGGCGACCAATGGCCATGCCTCCAGCTTCCGCTACCGGGTGATCAAGTCCTTCGGGGCCGATCCCCTCTTCATCGAGCGCGACGCCACCGGTGCCAACCTCTTCGTCACGGTCAGCGGCAGCAACGCCATCTACCGTTTCACGGGCTCTGGAGCGACCTGGGCCGAATCGACCCTCGCGGGCCTTACCGCGCCCACGGCGCTCAGCTATGACTCCACCAACGATCGCCTCTACGTCAAGGCCGGTGATACCTTCCGCCGCTTCAACGGGGCCACGACGCCAACCCCCACCCTCGACGGGGGATGGTCCGCCACGGTCGCCGGCGTCACGGACATCGCCTTCAAGAGCGATCGCCTCTACCTGGTCTTGAGCGGTGCCAAGGAGCTGCGCTCCGTCAGCACCACCACCAACAACCCGACCGACGACCTCTATGTCGACGGCTTCGACCTGGCTCCCTACAACATCGTCGCGCACCCGACCCTTAACGAGTTCTACCTCCGCACCTCGAATCTCCAGTACGCCTATCGCGTCTCAGCGACCAAGGTCCTCTCCGTCGATGTCGACTACACCGGCTGGGCGCGCCTCACCGCCTACGGCATCTCCCCCGACGGGGGCCGCGTGCGCGCGGAGAACACCTATCCGAACTATGGCTTCTCGAACAAGAGCACCATCTCGAGCCTGATCCAGAGCCATGAGGTCGCCTTCCACAACAACCGCGTCTACGTCGGATCCTTCATGGGCGGCGGCTACACCGGCGTCTACGCGTACAACCTCGACGACGGCACCGAGATGCATCTCCGCGGCACCTTCGACACCGATACTCCTACGGGGCAACCGGTGACCAACGGCACCGGGGTGCTCGCGGTCAACCCGGATACGAATCGCCTCTACGTCGGCTCGGCACGGGGAAAACTTTACTTTGTGGATATCGCTCCCGGGGTAAATGAAGGGCAGGTCACCTTCGTGACGACCCTTAGCGCGGGCGATTGGCTGTACGGCTTGGATATCACCGCCGCCAAGGATCAGCTCTGGGCCGTCGGGTCCTCGCGGAACCTTTACTCCGTGCGCCTGAGCGACAATGGGGTCACCACCGTCCAGGCGGGCCTGTCGCGGCCGCGATTGTAGAAAGGAGGGCCTATGAATCGACTCGCGATTTCGGTCCTGCTGCTGCTCGTGGCCCTGGCGATCGGCTGCGCGACCGACGATTCGATCGGACCGCATCGGACCGTGACCGAGGCCTCGGACTCTTCGGAGGATGAGCCGGCGGGACAGGTCACGCCTTCGCCACCCGCGAAGCCGAGCCCCAAGCCCACCCCCACTTGGACTCCGAAGCCGACCCCGACTCCGGAGCCCCAGGAGTCGATCGCTCCGGCGCCGGGACCTTCCGAGTCCGAGGCCCCCATCGAAAGTCCCTCACCGGACAGTTACACCAGCCCCGATCCCGGTACCGTGAACGGGTAAACCAGAAAGAGGAAACCATGAAGAAGAGTTTGCCGGTCCTCGGAGTCGCCCTCGCGCTCCTCGTCTCGATGGGCGCCGGCTGCGCCGGGGAAGACGACTTGTTCGGCTCAGGTAAAGGCGGCAAGGGGGGAGGGACCGATTCCAAGTCCTCTCCGAACCCGACCCCCACGGCCACGGGGGATATCCACGGCGGCATCAAGTAAGCGCGTTTCCTCATTTCGCCCGGCGGCTCCCCGTGCCGTCGGGCGACTTTCCATGAGACCCATGCCTTGAAAACCTCGATCCTGCGTCCGTTCCTCGCCTTCGTGGCGTTCTGCCTCCTCGCCTTCCCGGCCGTCGCCCACCAGTCCGACTTCGGCTACTCCGAGGTCGTCGTGGACGGGTCGGAGGTGACCTACCTGATCGAGGTTCCCGGGCATTACCTCCCCGTGCCGGGTCTCGACCCGCTGGGCCCCCCGGTCGAACCCGACGAGGTGCGCCCGCACATGCCCGCCGTCACGGAGGTCCTGCGCGAGCGCGTCGCCGTCAGCTCGGGTCACGACGCTCCGGAGCCTTATGCCGTCGAGCTCGTGGACGCCGGCCGGGATACCGGCCTCATCGCCCTCGCCCTTCACTACCGCTTCGACGCGCCGGTTCACGAGCTCGCCGTCAAGCACGACCTCTTCGACCCGCAGGAGCCCTCCCACAAGAACCTCGCTAAGCTCCACCTCGCCGGAAAGACCTCCGAGTACGTCTTCACCCCCTCCCGTACGGTCTTCCGCTACGACGGCCGCGGCATCCTGCCCCAGGCCTGGAGCTTCCTCCTGCTCGGGATCGAGCATATCTTCACGGGTTACGATCACCTCGCCTTCGTACTCGCCATGATCCTCGTGGGGCGATCGCTCAAGGACGTCGCCAAGATCGTCACCGGCTTCACCGTGGCCCACTCCCTCACCTTGATCCTCGCGGCCTTGGGGATCGTGAGCATGCCCGACAAGGTGGTCGAGAGCGTGATCGCGCTTTCCATCGCCGTGGTGGCCGCCGAGAACCTCTTCCTCAAGCAGCATGACAAGCGCTGGATCTTCGCCTTCGCCTTTGGCCTCGTCCATGGCTTCGGCTTCTCGGGCGTGCTCCGAGAGCTGGGCTTGCCGACCGAAGGGCTGGTCTCCAGCCTGCTCTCCTTCAACCTGGGAGTCGAGGTCGGGCAGCTCGCCGTGGTCGCCGTGACCTTCCCGCTGGTGATCGCCTTGCGCCGGACCTCCTGGCACGTGCCCGTCGTCCGGGGGGCCTCGGTCGCGGTCCTCGTCATGGGGCTCGTCTGGTTCGGCGAGCGCGTTCTCGGTTGACCGAGCGGAGATCGGGTTAATCAGGCGACGCTGCGGTGGAATGTGTTGCGATCGCTTGATTTGGGTATCTTTAACATGGGCGGTTGAACCCACTTCTCACCCAACCGTCGCCGACCGCCCGCGGAGGAAACTTCGGAAAAGGAGTGGTTCATGTCCCGAGGACGGCGTCCCTTGAGCGTCGTGCGCGGCCCCGCAATCGGACTGCTGCTGCTCTTGCTCGTGCTCCTCACGGCCTGCCCGCGCCCGCTCACATCGACCGTGCCGAACCCCGACGGGGCTTCCCTCTTCGAAACCCACGACGATCAGGTCTCGGGTCAGGTCGACCTCGGCCGCCGGAGCGTTCAAGCTACCATCACCGACGACGTGGCCCCAGGCGCCACGGTCTCGCTGATCGAGGTCACGAGCGGCCAGACCCTGAGCACCACCCGCACCGACGCGGACGGCAAGTTCGTCCTCAAGTACTCTAACGGCTTCAAGCCCGTCTCGGGATCCCTCTATTACTTCGAGGCCATCAAGGGCCTCCGGGGCCACGATGGGAAGCCCAACGCGGTGGGCTCCGACGTTGCCCGCGTGCGGACGATCGCGAGCTACCGCCGCGGGGGATGGGTCACGCTCACCAGCGCCTCGGTCACCACGAGCATCCTCATCAACCCCATGACGACCGCGCTTTCCATCGTGGTGAGCTTGAGGAACGCGACGCCGCGCTCCGTCGACCCGGCCACCCTCTTCGGGGCCATTCGCCCCCGGCAGCCCTCCCAGGGCTATCCCGACACGCTCGACCTGCGAAATTCAGCCCTCACCGAGGACTTGGTGAGACGTGCCTACGACCTCGTGGTCGGCGCCTTGGATAAGGAGCGCGATCCCGTGCGCTGGATCCAGCTCTCGAGCGCGGATTCGGATTTCAATACCGTCATGTTGCCGGAGCTTCCCTTCACGGTCAGCCACCTCGATCCTCCCCGCGCGATCTTCGGAGAGTACATCGACCTGGTGGGAAGCAACTTCGACGGCGCGCCGGAGGTCTACTTCCAGACCGACGGAGGCCGCGTCAAGGCGGAGAGTCCCGTCGTGAGCGTCGATCTGACCCGCATCCGCGTCCGGGTCCCCAATACCGCCGTCACCGGGCATGTCGAGCTCGCGATCGGGGATCGGGTCCTCAACGGCCCCATCTTTCGCCTTGAAACCCGGGATGGCCACTCGGTGGTCGACGAGCGCGGCAACCTCTACGCCGTGAACCAGAGCCTCGGAACGCTCGCCATTCTGGAGCCCGAAGGGGGAAAAGGCCGCACCAGCGTTCGTACGCTACGCGATGGATTGGGCGAACCCACGGCTCTCACCTTCGGCTACGCGAATTACGACGCGATCTACATCGCGTCGGTCGGCGGAACGGTTTTTCAGCTCAACCTCGACATGCCGCCGCTCCACGACAAGGTCACCCCGGTGGGAGTTCGCGGAAATCCGCTCTCCTATGCCACGGGCGGACCTTCGGCCGCAGGAGGCATGGCGTTTCGGAATCGGCCGGGCGATCCCGCGCACGGCGTGCTCTACCTGACGGATCCCGCTCAGTCGCGCCTCTTCGCGGTGCCTGCCGGCGGCGGAATCGCCACGCCCGTGACCCTGACCGGCATGCCGCTCAATCGGCCGCGCGGACTCTCCTTCGGACCGGACGGGCGCCTCTACGTGGCGAACGCGGGAGCCAACAACGTCCTCGCCATCACCTTGGACGGGATCAACCAGGGATCGGCCGTCGTGGTCGCGGGCGGCTTCAGCCACCCTTGGGGCATCGCTTTCAACAGCCAGGGCGATTGCCTCGTCAGCAACTATCTCGGCAACTCCGTCTACAAGGTGCCCCTGCTCGGCTCGGTGGACGAGAAGCCGCTGCGCTTCGGAAGGGTCTCGGCCTTCGCGAGCATCCCGACTCCCGCCGGCCTGGACGCCGATTCCTCCGGCTTCGTCTACGTCGCTGACCGCAACACCAACGGAGTCTATCGCATCAACTCCCTCCAGGAGCGCCAGCAGATTGCCTTCGGAGTGAACTCCCCGACCTCGACCTGGGCGGATGCGACCGGCTTGTACATCCTGACCGAGTCAGGCCAGCTCTTGCGCTCGGATTCGCTCGACGGGACCGGACGCCTCACGGTCTTCGCCGAAGGCTTGCTGACGGCCAGGGGATTGGTCCGAGACGCGGGGGACGCGACGGGGAACTTCTTCACGAACCAAACCAACATCTCCTCCATCACCCTGATCGACAAGGATGGCTTCAGCCGACAGGTTGTCAACGGCCTCACGGCCTCCGCGAACGCGGGCCTCTCCATCCAAGGCGGCAAGCTCTACCTCCGCGCCAACCAGAGCTTCGACCCTGGCCCGCCGCAGGTGCATTACACCAGCCAAGGCGAGGTCCTCGAGTTCACGCTCGGCGCCGACGCCTACGGCCGGCGTATCGTGAGCGGCCCGACCACTCGGCTTCGCAGCCCGCTCCTGGACCAATGGGTGGGCCTCGCCGGGAACAGCGATCAGGCCATGATCACGCTGGCCAAGCGAACCAAGACCTTCTTCAGCCTCGCCGTGACCGGTACGACGAATCAGTCGCTCGGCCAGCGTGGGGTCATGACCCGCCTCAAATCCGATCCGGCCTTGAAAGATCCCCAGGATCTCTGGGTGTCGCCGGCGCCCAACGAGCGGATCTGGGTGGCCGATTACACCGGTGGGCCGACCCAGACCGGCGCCATCCGGATCTACACGATGGACGGGACCTTTGAGCGCGAAATCACGGACATCGCGACGCCGACCCACTTCAACTACGATGGGACCAATCTCTACGTCAACTCGGTCACGGGAGGCTACCTGCGCGCCTTCAACCCCGCGACCTTCTCGAAGATCGCTGGCCTCGAACGGACGGGCTTCAGCGGCCCGCGTGGCTTCGCGTTTAACGGGTCCACGCTCTACGTTCATGAAGTGGGCCGCAGCACCCTCTCGCAGGTCCTCAACTATGCCACCCAGACCGCGAAGACCGACCTGATGGCCCTCACGAACCGTGCGGATATCGAGTCCAGCGGAGCCGACGTGCTGGTCACGAGCGGGGGGGACGTCTACCGCCTCTACAACGATGACGGCGAGTGGTTCCAGGAAGGAGTGCCCCACCGAGATTACAGCAGCAGCAACCTGACCTCCCTCTCCGTTATCGCCGGGAAGATCTACGCCACGGACGGCGTGAGGCGGATCTTCGATCTCAGCGAGAAGGATCACATGGGGATCTTCAGCACGCTCGATACCGACTACGGAAACACCGGCTACTCCGGCCTTCACGGACTTCCGACGGGCTGGGGCCTCATCAGCGGATCGAACGTCGTCTCGTACTCCAAGGGAGACTCTGCCTTTTCCTACGTGACCGAGACCTCCCTCGATGGCTCTCGCCACCGCAGTTACCGCATGCCGGATTGGACCTTCCTGGGAGGCATGGTGGAGGACGGCAACGGAACCGTCTACCTCACCAACGTCAACAGCGGCACCCTGTATCGTCTGGCCGGAAACACCCTGGAGACCTTCCTGACGGGACCCTACAGCGCGAACGATCGCATGTACGGAGGGATCTCCCACCATGGGGGCTACCTCTTCCAGGGCATTTACACCAAGCACTGGGTCGATCGGATCCAAGTGTCGACCAAGGCGAGGACCTCCCTGAAAATGGGGCTGGTCACTCCCGAACTTTGAGGGGGCGACGATGAGGTTGCTATGGCTATTGCTGCTGAGCTTGGCGCTGGTGAGCTGCAAGTTGCCGTCCATCGCTCCGGTCGGGCCGCCTGCCTCCGTCGAGGCGCCAGCCAAGTCGGGAATCGCAATCGAGGGGCGGATCGGCTCTAGGCGGGGCGTACAGGCCAACGTCCTGGACGACATCGCCACCTATGCCACCGTCTCCCTCATCGACACCGCCACGGGGCTCACGCTCGCCACGACCGTGACCGACAAGCATGGCGCGTTCTCCCTCCAGTTCGGCGACGGCTTCTTGCCGGTCGATAGCCGCCCCTACTTCCTGGAGGCCGTCAAGGGCGTCAAGGGTGGCAACCCCGATTTCAACCAGGCGGGAGCCGATGCGCTGCGCCTGCGGACGCTGATCTTCTACCAGTCGGCCACCCGGGGCTGGGTGAGCCTCGAGAACGCGGAGCCGGGCCCGATCTTCCTCTCCATGCACACCACCGCGGTTTCGGTCGCGATCGCCCACATGCAGGCGATCAATCCCGATCTCTCGCCGGCCGACTTCATCGGCTGCCTCGCCACGGAGACCTACGTGGAAGGAAGTCGCCCCCTCTCCGAATCCGTCTATGCCAATCTGTACGCCCTGGTGGAAACCGCCATCCTCGAGAACCGCGATCCGCTCCATTACATCGCTTTCGACTCGCGGAACGGAACCTTCCTCAGCACCTTCATCAGCTTCTCGATCTCGCGGATCCTACCCGCCGCGGGCGCGATCGGTACCCGGGTCCTCATGGAGGGACGGGGCTTTCTTTCGGGCACGATCAATCAGATCGCCATCAACGACCTGCGCATGGCGATCCACCCGGGTTCCGTCAAGGATGACCGCGTCGAGTTCGATATCCCCCCTGGCGCCCGGTCGGGACCCATCTCGATCTCCATCAACGGAGTCAACCAGGCAGGCCCTCGCTTCACCGTGACCATGTCGGACGGCCACCGCTCGGTCAAGGACGACGTCCTCTACGTGGCGAACCCCACCTGGAACACCGTGGCGGCGGTGGCGCTCACGGGAGCGACCATGGGCGAGATCCGGACCCTCCGGACCGACCTCGCCAG
>Ga0065704_10071136_pt1 | contig 12914 bp, 12 predicted proteins | sample SwiRhicommuniRL2_FD_59091 | JGI IMG/M metagenome (GOLD analysis project Ga0065704, IMG submission 59091) | Switchgrass rhizosphere bacterial communities from Rose Lake, Michigan, USA - RL2 v2 (version 2) | ecosystem: Host-associated > Plants > Roots > Rhizosphere > Soil | place: East Lansing, MI
ACGATAGCCATCCCATGCGAACGGGCCAGTCGAATGACGGTGGCCACCTCTTCGACTGTCCGCGGCCGCACGACGCACTCAGCTGAACCCCGAAACATTCCGCGCCAATCTACGAGGTAAGGCGCGATTGCCTCCGGATCGGTCAGCACCGTTCCGCTCGGCAACGCCCCGATGATCGAGTCGATCATGGCGCTCACTTCTGCATTCCCCAGCGGCGCACCGTCTTCACTTCAAGCGTCCGGAACACCAGCATTTCAACCGCCAGACCGATCAAGATCACGCAAAGCAAACCCGCAAAGGTGTTTGCCGTTTCCAGGTTGTTTCTGTTCTCGAAGATGTACCAGCCGACCCCGCCCTTGCCCGAACTCGCGCCAAAAACCAACTCTGCGGCGATCAGGGTTCGCCAAGCGAATGCCCAGCCGATCTTGAGGCCAGAAATGATCGAGGGAAGTGCTGCTGGGATGAGAATTCCGAACACCAACCGGGTTCGCTTCAATCCGAAGTTTCGGCCAGCCATGCGCAACGTATCGCTCACGGACTGAAAGCCGGAGTGCGTGTTCAGCGCCACCGTCCACAGGACGGAGTGCACGATCACAAAGACCAGGCTGATGTTCCCCAACCCGAACCAAATCAGGGCTAGCGGCAGAAGAGCAATCGCGGGCAGAGGATTGAACATGGCTGTCAAGGTCGACAACACATCGCTCCCGAATCGGGTCGTGGAAGCCACAATGGTGATGGCTCCTGCGAGCGCGATGCCGATGCCATATCCGACCAGAAGCACTTGCATGGTGATGCCGATGCGCGCCGGGAGAACACCGGACCCCATGTCTGTCGAAAGCGCGCGGAGAACCTCCGTCAGCCGGGGAAAGGTCAAAGGGTTGTCAACATAGACGGCGTAGCCCTCCCATACCAAGCCCAAGACGACGAGAACGAAGATCCGTCGCACGGCGGCATTGTTGGAGATCCTGGCCCACACGGAAAGTGGGCGCTCAACCTCACCCACGGGCGCCTTCGCGACACTCTCTCGCACGAACTCCGCCCGAACTGGCGGGCAAATCTTGTCACGCCCCACAAACGCTTGAACGGAATTAACCATGACTGCAGTCCTCCGGAAGTTGCTTGTCGAACAGCATGTCATTGATGTCTTTGCACAGCCGCCCGAACTCGGGCGTCCCTTGCTCCGCCATGCCCAAATGATGGCAGTTGAGCTCCGCGCGCACCTGACCAGGATGAGGTGACAACAGAAGGACTCGAGAGCCCACGAACACCGCTTCCTCGATCGAATGAGTGACAAAAATCACCGTAAAACGGGTCTCGTCCCACAGCTCGAGCAGCTCCTGTTGCATCTGCCGACGAGTTAGAGCGTCGAGCGCCGCAAAGGGTTCGTCCATCAGAAGGACGTCAGGCTCCATCGCCATACCGCGAGCGATCGCAACGCGCTGCTTCATGCCTCCCGAAAGCATGTGAGGGTAGGAATCACGAAACTTCTCCAGCTTCACCTTCGCAATGAACCTTCGAGCTCGGTCTGTGATTTCGCTCTTCGGAAATCGGCCCGACACCAGCATTGGATAGGTGATGTTCTCCTCCACTGTCTTCCAAGGCATGAGCTGGTCGAATTCTTGAAAGACCATCATCCGGTCTGGTCCTGGACCTCTCACCTTGCGACCACCGACAGAGATCACACCTTCCACGGGATCGATGAAACCGCCGATAGCTTTGAGCAGCGTTGACTTTCCGCAGCCGGACGGCCCGAGCAGAACGTATCTATCCGCACGATGAACGTCAAAGCTCACGCGAAACGAAGCGGTGACAACACTCTCCTGGGTCGTGTACTGAAGCGTGACCCCATTCACGCTGAGAATTGGATCTGCCACGGTCGCCAGAGCGGCAGTAGATGCGGATTGAGAAGGCACTGCGGCAAGCGGCATCGCACGCATATCAGCTCCCCGCCTTGCTGTGCATGAACTCGAAGTACACGTCTTTCCACGACGACGGCATCGACTTCAGCTGTCCCGTTCGATGCATAAACTCCGCGTAGCGAATGATGCCTGTGGGAACCGCCGAGAAGGCGTTCTCAGGGTCTTTGATCAAGTCAACATAGAACTCAGGAGGAAGCTTGGAAGGCTCATTCTTCAGGTACACGTCAGCTGCCCTTGCAGGATCTGCTGCAATTCTGCGCATGGCCTCTTCGACGGCCGCTACCGTAGCTTCCGCCAGCTTCGGGTCATCCTTCACGAACTTGCTCGTGGCTACCAGCTGAACAAAGGTCGCCTTTGTCCCGAGGATCTCGTGTGAGCTCAAAACCCGTTTGATGGAACCGTTTCTTGCCTCCATTGCGCTGAAGGGAATATTGGTGAAGTGGCCCGTAACTTCCGTCTTCGAGAGCAGCGCTCCCATCGCTTCAGGATGAGGTAGCGCGACCATGTTGGTGTCCATCCGCTGGTACTGGCCTGTGCCGAATTCTTTTTCCGCAGCCATTCTCAGGACCATTGCCTGAGGACCGGTGGTTGCCGGCAAGGCGATGCGATCCTTCGGACCAAAGTCTTTCAGGCTGGAGGCGGAAGTCTTGGTCGTATTGAGGACCATCGGAAACGAAGACATGGAGGCCAACCCCCTTACCGCGAGTCGAGGCTTTGTCTTCTCCCACATGATCAACAAGGACGGCGTGCCCATCACGCCCATCTCGACATTGTTCGACAGAATCGCCTCGTTGACAGCGGTCGAGCCGCTGATCTTCACGACGCTCAGCTGAACGTCATTGATGCCGCGCTTCTTTGCTTCGGCCTCGAGCAATCCGTCCTCTTTCATCATCATGACCGGCAGATAGGCGAGGCCAAACTGAATTGCAACCTTGACCTCCTTCGCGCTGGCTGTCGAGGCGCACGCCATGACGCAGAACCCCAGTGCGAGGATGCACGCGTTGCGCTTTAGGAACTTCATTTGCTTGTCTCCTTGCCACGTTGTCTCGTGGAAATGGTGTCGTGGCCACCTCAGGCGAGTGGTCCATCGAAGACCATCTTCCGAGCAACGCGAAGCTCATGTCAACGACGCATTATTTACACTTTCAATTTCACTATCGGCATAAATAGAAGTCTCGCTTGAAAGAGGAGCAAGGCCCATCGCGTGCCTAGGGGAATGTCCTACCCCGAGCCTGTCGACGCTCCCAAGCGAAGGGAAAAATCGCGGCTTTACTTATGCGATTCAAGCAATCACACAGCTGAATAGTTCAAACTTGTAAATAGCAGTCGCGCTATATATCCTCGGCATCGCCAACGAGAACCATCGAGGGAGACAAGCGGCTACACCGCCCCAAGACCACCTTCTGCGCTCCCCCGCATCGGGCGACCGGACAGGGTTACTTTCAGCAGCTATTTCTCAACGACATTCGCCTAGCTCGCAGAGCGGCCGCCCGCGCAAAGCGACGCTCTGGAGCACCAGCACCTCCAATTCTTTAACCTCTTGATTGCTCGAAGATGCCAATGCAAAAGCTCAACGGTCGCGCCGCTTTTTTGAAGTTGCTGGAGGACGAAGGAGTAACGCATGTGTTCGGCAATCCCGGCACCACTGAACTGGCGTTGATGGAGGCGATGCCAGACGCTCGCGGGATTCAGTATGTGCTTGGGCTTCAAGAATCCGTTGTCCTCTCGATGGCCGACGGTTTCGCTAGGGCGTCGGGCCGGCTGACAGCTTGCAATCTGCATTGCACTCCAGGCTTGGGCCATGCGCTAGGTGCGCTCTACAACGCCAAGTTCTCTGGCTCGCCCCTGATCGTCACCGCGGGGCAGTACGAGATCGGCTACGGCTTGCTCGAGCCCATGCTGTACGAGCCCCTCGTTCCGATTGCTCAACCATTCGTCAAATGGGCCTACGAGATTCAACGGATGGAGGATCTTCCTCTGGTCGTTCATCGCGCAGCCAAGATTGCGCTGACGCCCCCATTTGGGCCGGTGTTCCTCAGCCTGCCAGGCAGCATCCTCGATGACGAGGCGGAGTTGGAGCTAGGGCACCCTACCCGAGTTCACGCTCACGGCATCCCAGCACAGTCCGTGCAGCATGCGCTTGTCGATGCAATGCTCGCCAGCGTGTCGCCAATGATCATTGCCGGTCGAGAGTTGGATGAGCAGAACGCCATGAGTGACGCGGCACAAATCGCTGAGCTTCTGGGTGCACCGGTCTACCATGAACCAATCCCGTACAACACACGCTTTCCGACAGCGGAAAGAACATTCATGGGAGATCTCTCCCGCAACCAGAGCAAAGTCCGCGATCTTCTGAGCAAGCATGACCTGCTCATCGTCCTGGGCGCAGACCTGCTGCGGATGTCTGCCTACAGCGAAGTCGATCCGATGCCCGAGGGGTTGAAGGTCATCCACATCAGCGAGCGAGATTGGGAACTTGGCAAGAACTATCCGACCGACATCGCAGTCCGCGCGGGGGTCGGCGAGACGTTGCGAAGCCTTGTGCCGATGATTCGAGCGAAGCGTACGCCCAAGCATTCCGCTTCTGCGAATGACCGCCTCGCTTCCCTGAGCGAGCGCAACTGGCAACAGCAGCGGGATGCGCTCGTCGCCCGGCTTGAGCAAGCGCCAGCCTCCACGCCAATTGACCCGCAACAACTTGCGCTCCGCATCGCGAATGTCGCCAACGCGTATAGCGCGATAGTTGTTGAAGAAGCTCCGACCACGGCGCCTCTTCTCGCCTCTCTGCTTGTCACGGACCGACCGAGATCGGCTTTTGGCCTGGCAAGTGGTGGTTTGGGATTCGGAATGGGCGGCGCGGTGGGTGCTGCGCTCGCACAACCCGCATCTCCGGTGATCGCGATGATCGGCGACGGAAGCGCGATGTATGCCATCCAAGCACTCTGGACCGCGGCGCACCTCAAGCTTTCCATCACCTATGTGATCGTGAACAACCGCTCATACCGAATCATCAAGGAGCGCATGGTCTCTATGCGCAACTGCGATCAATTCTTGGGGATGGATCTGATCAACCCAGCGCTGGACTTTGTCGCCATGGGCAAGGGGATGGGAGTTCATTCGTTGAGGGTCAACAGCACGGATGAACTTGACACCGCGCTTGAGCGAGCTGTCGCAAGTCGCTCTCCCACGTTGATCGAGGTCAGCGTGGACGCCGGCGTCCAACGCGTTTGAAACCCAACTGCCCCCGTGACCCAGATCCGCACTTGATCTCGACATAAACAAAGCCAATGACCACCGTTGCTCCGCGCCTGACTGTCCCAGACCTTCTTCGCGAATCCTGCCTGATCGGAGGTGAATGGGTCCAGAACGATGAATGGATTGATGTCAGGAATCCGTCTAGCAACGAAGTTATAGCGAGGGTTCCCAGGCTCGGGAACACCGAGACTGAAGAGGCGATTCGCCGATCACACGAGGCCGGGAAGACCTGGTCACGCAGACCGGCCAATGAACGTGCCTGCATTCTGCGCACCTGGTTCGATCTTGTACGCAGCCATCGCGAAGACCTTTCCGTCATACTCACCCTAGAGCAGGGAAAGCCGCTGCGAGAGGCTCGAACGGAGATTGACTACGCTGCTTCGTACATCGAGTGGTTCTCGGAGGAAGCAAGGCGCTCATACGGCGATGTCATTCCGTCGGCCAGCGCGGATGTGCGGCAGCTCGTTCTGCGCGAACCCGTGGGTGTTTGCGCCGCCATAACTCCATGGAACTTTCCTTCAGGAATGGTGACCCGCAAAGTGGCGCCCGCGCTGGCAGCCGGATGTACCATGATCCTCAAGCCCGCGGAGCAGACCCCCCTCTCTGCACTCGCCCTGGCCTTTTTAGCTCAAATGGCCGGAGTTCCCGCGGGTGTTCTCCAAGTCGTGACGGGATCGTCGCGTGTGATCGGCGGCGTCTTGACGGCAAGCAAGGTGGTCCGAAAACTCACCTTCACAGGATCCACGGAAGTAGGCCGCGTTCTCGCAGCTCAATGCGCTCCGACGCTTAAAAAGCTCTCCTTGGAACTTGGTGGCAATGCACCGTTCATCGTTTTCTCAGACGCAGATATGGATCGAGCCGTCGAGGGAGCCATACAGTCCAAATTCCGCAATGCCGGACAGACATGCGTCTGCACCAACCGACTGCTGGTGCAACGAGACATTTGCGAAGAATTTGCTTTCAAGCTCTCCGCACGAGTTGCGCAGTTCAAGGTCGGTGATGGATTCTCCGAGGATGTTGATCAAGGCCCCCTGATCGACCGCGGAGCCTTCAACCGCATGCAGGAGCTCGTTGATGACGCCTTGCAGCACGGCGGACGCGCCCTATGTGGCGGTACGCCCCATAGCGCAGGTCCCCTCTGCTTCGCGCCGACGGTGCTCGCCGACGTCGGCCCTGCGGCACGCGTCGCGCATGAAGAAATCTTCGGTCCACTGGCTGCCATCTTCACGTTTGAAGATGAGGCCGAAGCAATATCAATCGCGAACAACACCGAGTACGGCTTGGCCGCCTACGTCTTCACACGGTCTCTTGCACGAGCCTGGCGCGTCAGTGAGGCACTCGAGTGCGGCATGGTGGGCGTGAACTCCGGCCTCATATCTTCGGCTACCGTACCTTTCGGCGGAATCAAGCAATCTGGCTATGGTCGGGAGGGCTCCAAGTACGGACTGGAGGATTACACCGAGCTGAAGTATCTGTGTATGGCCGGCCTGGACAGCGCAATCTGACCGACCAGGTCATTCCTCCAATCAGTCTTCTGATGGGTCACGAGCCAGTGGCCCGCGGCCAAGGTCTCGGCGACAACTTCTTTCCGCCGACTACGTGGCATGCGCACCATGTTCAAGCAGGTTCCGGGAGCAATGGACCTCGGTCCGGCGAATGCGATCGTCGACTTCAGCTTTCGATTCGCATCCGCCTCTGCGCCTCACTGGTTGTTGCCGTGCCAGTCGCTTCAAGAGATCTGCTACCTGCCCCTCAAGTCCGCCGTTCGCCGTGCGACGACCTACAGCGAACAGCATCATTCATGCGCGTAGTGGAATCATTCATCGAAATAGATTGAGATTGTCATTAATGGCACATCTCTCCTATCCTTCTTCCACCATAACTTCATCGCCACTAGGAGATATTTGATGAACGCTGTCTTGGAATCAAGCCACTCGGCCACCAGTTCGGTGCCAGCAGGCGTGGACCTGGTCGAGTACTACTACGAGCGCGGTTTCAGCGACGGCTTGCCAGTCGTGCCGCCGACCCAGGAAAAGATCGATGAGATCGTCTCTCGACTGGGAGGCGATCCATCCTTCGTGGAAGCCCGTATTGCGCCGCGCTGGGGTGAACTGAGCCGCGAGGTGTTGGCAATCAACATGGTCATGGCAGGCTGCAAGGCTGAGTACGCCCCCGTTGTGCTGGCAGCCGTGAAAGCCGTGACGCAACAAGCGTTCAATCTGAATGGAGTGCAAGCGACAACGCACGTCGCGTCGCCGCTGCTCATCATCAACGGTCCGATTGCCCGAGAAATTGGCATGAACGGCGGTGTCAACGCGTTCGGCTCCGGCAATCGCGCAAACGCGACGATCGGCCGCGCACTGCGCCTCATCATGCTCAATGTCGGCGGCGGCTGGCCCGGCGACTTGGACAAGAGCACTCTTGGCCACCCCGGAAAGTACACCTACTGCGTATGCGAGAACGAGGCACAGAGTCCACTGGCCCCCTACCACGTCGAACACGGCTACAAGCCGGGGGATTCGACCGTGTTCGCGATGGCCGCGGAGGCGCCGCACAGTGTGACGAACCACATCTCCAACGATCCGGAAGGCATCTTGGACACGATGTGCTCTGCGATGAGCACGATCGCTTCGAACAGCGCAGTGCTCGGAGGGCACATTGCAGTGGTACTCGGGCTCGAACATGCTCAGACCATCGGCAAGTACGGTTGGTCTCGAGCCGATGTCAGAAACTATCTCTTCACCAACCATGGGAACAGGTTTATTGACCTGGCCTACGGCCACCGGTACGGCAAGGTCTACAACCGAAACCTGCCGAAGTACTTCAAGCGCGAAGACGAAACCCGCATCCCGATTGTCCACAGCCCCGACAACATTCACCTCTTTGTCATGGGTGGAGAGGCAGGCAGGTTTTCTGTGCTGATCCCGGGCTGGGGGCACATGAGCACGCCGGTACTGCAACCCATCGATGGCGGCAGCGGCGGCGACAACGGCGCGGATTGCGTCGGCGGCGCTTGCGCTCTGTAAGAGTTCTTCAACCCATCTTCAGGAGAAACACTATGCTGATGAAAGCCGATTCGACCAAGGTTGCCGTTTTCGATCCACGCGGCGCCCTGCGCTTCGAGAACGTCCCAACCTCCGCACGCAAGTCGAACTTGCAAAAACTCCGGCTCGGAATTCTCGACAATTCCAAATGGAATGCCAACAAGCTGCTGCGAGGAGCAGCCGCTGCGCTCGGTGAAGACATCGACTTTTCCGCTGTCAACTACTACGTGAAGCACAGCTTCTCGAAGGACGCAGCTCCGGAGCTTATCGAGAAGATTGCAGCCGAGAACGATGTCGTCCTGACGGCCATCGGCGACTGCGGGTCCTGCTGCTCGGCCTGTGTACGGGACTCGATCGCCCTCGAGAAGCTCGGTATTCCAAGCGCCGTGATTATCACCACCGAGTTCGTGCGCGAGACCGAACTGACCCGCCAGGCGGTTGGCATGAAGAGTCTCGAACCAGTCGTTATCACCCACCCGGTGAGTTCGATCACGGCCGAGGAAGTCGCGCAGCGCGTTGCACAGATCAAGGAACAGGCCCAACAGGTCTGGCTCGGCACGAAGCCGCCCTTGGAAATCAAGGTGGATCTGCAGTGACGTCGGATGTTGCAACCGGCGGCGCAATGCATGACGTCGATGCGTTGGTCGCACAGTCTTCGACACCGGTCCTGATCGATTGCTACACCCCTGGCTGCGGTCCATGCGCGTCGCTATCGCCGGTCCTCGACTCACTGTCGACCGAGCTCGAAGACCAATTGGCGATCGAAAAGATCGATGTGTCGGCGAATCCAGACGTCGCTGCACGGTTTGCGGTCAGGGGAGTGCCGACTCTGCTTCTGTTCAAGGATGGTCAGCTGCTTGCAAATCGCACGGGGATGGCGTCTCGCACTCAACTTCTCACCTGGCTCTCATCGAACGGCGCGCTCTGACCTCATAGCGCCTTCGAAAAAAAGGCTCGCAGTGCTTTGCGGGCCTTTTCCCCCAGAGGACAGTACGTACAGCCACCCGCCATTGATGCGACACCTATCCGGCCACCGATCGAACTCAGGAGACGAAATTGAATCAGACCAAAACCAGCCGCAAAGCCGCGTTCCAATGGGAAGACCCATTTCTCGTTGAGCAGCAACTCACTGCCGAGGAGCGCATGGTGCGCGAGGCAGCAAACGTCTACTGCCAAGAACGGCTTGCGCCACGTGTCCTGGAGGCGTTCCGGCATGAGAAGACAGACCCTTCGATCTTTCGAGAAATGGGCGAACTGGGCTTGCTCGGTCCCACCATTCCCGAAGCGTATGGAGGGCCGGGTCTCGGATACGTTGCCTACGGTGTGATCGCAAGGGAGATTGAACGCGTGGACTCGGGCTACCGCTCGATGGCCAGTGTGCAGTCCTCGCTGGTCATGGTTCCCATCTATGAATTTGGAACCGAAGCACAAAAGCAGAAGTTCTTGCCGAAGCTCGCAACGGGGGAATGGATCGGCTGCTTCGGCTTGACGGAGCCGGACCACGGTTCAGATCCCGGCAGCATGGTCACCCGAGCTAAGAAGGTCGATGGCGGGTATCGACTGAGCGGCTCAAAGATGTGGATCTCCAACAGTCCGATTGCAGACGTGTTCGTGGTGTGGGCAAAAGAGGTCGACACTGCTGGCAATGTCGGCCCCATCCGAGGCTTCGTTCTGGAGAAGGGCATGAAGGGCCTGACTGCACCGGCCATCCACGGCAAGGTTGGGTTGCGCGCCTCAATCACCGGCGAGGTCGTCATGGACGAGGTGTTCTGTCCAGAAGAAAACGCGTTTCCCGAAGTCCAAGGTTTGAAGGGGCCTTTCACCTGCCTCAACTCGGCGCGCTATGGTATTGCTTGGGGAGCACTGGGTGCCGCAGAGTCCTGCTGGTTCACAGCTCGGCAGTACACGCTGGATCGCAAGCAGTTCGGTCGTCCTCTCGCAGCCAATCAGCTGATCCAGAAGAAGCTGGCAGACATGCAAACTGAGATCGCCCTTGGCCTTCAGGGTTGCTTGCGGCTCGGCCGCATGCGAGAAGAAGGCGTCGCTGCGGTGGAGATTACCTCCATCGTCAAACGCAACTCATGTGGCAAGGCACTCGACATTGCTCGAATGGCTCGCGACATGATGGGTGGAAATGGAATCAGCGATGAGTTCGGTGTCGCGCGACATCTCGTGAACCTGGAAGTCGTCAACACGTACGAGGGAACGCACGACGTGCACGCTTTGATTCTGGGCCGCGCCCAGACGGGCATTGCGGCATTCGCCAATTAAGGAGCGCGGCCATGGGCGCACTTTCTCATCTCAGAGTTTTGGATCTCTCGCGTGTCCTCGCCGGCCCGTGGGCCAGCCAAATTCTGGCCGACCTTGGCGCAGATGTCATCAAGATCGAAAAGCCCGGGTCTGGCGATGACACGCGAGCCTGGGGACCTCCATGGGTAACTGATCCGCAATGGGGACAAGTTCCCCAATCCGCTTACTTCGTCAGCGCGAATCGGAACAAGCGTTCGGTCGCGGTCGATCTGGCAAATCCCGAGGGCCAGAAGGTCGTTGCAGCCCTGGCAATGAAGTGCGACGTCGTGCTGGAGAACTTCAAGGTTGGCGGATTGAAGGCTTACGGTCTCGACTACGAGACATTGAAGAAGAGCCATCCCGGCCTGGTGTACTGCTCAATCACGGGCTTTGGACAGAGTGGCCCCTATTCAAGTCGCCCGGGTTACGACTTCTTGATTCAAGGTATGGGCGGCTTGATGAGTATCACCGGTCGCAGAGACGGGGAACCAGGCGAGGGACCGCTGAAGGTCGGCGTTGCGCTGACTGACATCTTGACCGGCCTCTATGCGACGGTGGGAATTCAAGCCGCGCTCGCACACAGGGAGCGGACCGGAGAAGGACAGCACGTCGATGTGTCATTGCTCGACGTCCAGGTCGCGTGCCTGGCAAACCAAGCATTGAATTTCCTGGCAAGCGGCACCCAGCCCCCCAGGCTCGGCAATGCCCATCCCAACATCGTTCCGTACCAGGACTTTGCAACCAGTGACGGCCACGTCATTGTCACTGTGGGCAACGATGCCCAGTTCAGACGATTCTGCAGCGCGCTGGGGAGACCGGAATGGGCAGACGATGCAAGATTCGCAACCAACACCGCCCGACTTGAGTCGCGCGACGACCTCATTCCGATGATCGGCGCCAGGATGCGCAAGCTCCCTACGGAACATTGGTTGATGGCACTGGAGAAACTATCGGTCCCCTGCGGCCCCATCAACGAGTTGGCAGACGTCTTCTCCGACGCTCACGTCGTCCATCGAGGGATGAAGATTCCGCTACCGGGAAGTCCGGAAGGAGGTGCAAGCATCGTTGGCAGTCCGCTCCACCTTTCCAAGACACCCATCGAGTACCGAACCTCCCCGCCAACTCTGGGCGCCCATACGGAGGCGGTGCTTCAAGAATTTCTTGGACTCGACGCCGCCGCGATGCTGGAGCTGCAAAGCTCGCGTGCAATCAAACCAGTATCTGACCGCACATAACCAAAGATCAGCCAGGAGACATAAATGACCAAAGAATTTATAGCAGGCCCAGTGGACAACTTGGCGCGACGTGGGTTCCTCGCCGCAGTGACCGGCCTCATCGCCACTGGTCTGTCGAGAGGTGCATGGGCGTCGAACGACTATCCATCGAAGCCCATCAGAATTGTCGTCCCCTACCCGCCTGGGGGGCCCACGGACATTGTGGCTCGCATCGTCGCACAGGCAATTTCCGAAAGAGTCAACCAGTCGGTGACCATTGACAACCGTCCTGGCGCTAGCGGAATGATTGGCGCTGACGTAGTGGCCAAGGCCCCCCCGGATGGATACACACTGTTGATCAACGTGTCTGGTCAACTCATCAATCCGGCGCTGTACGCCAAGATGCCCCACGACCCACTGAAAGACTTTCTTCCCATCACCAATCTCGCGACGACGCCAATCCAACTCGTTGTCAGTGCGAACTCAGAAGTCCGTTCTGTCGAGGAACTGGTGAAACTCGTTCGATCACAACCCGGACGTCACACATTCGCGTCCTCGAGTAACGGTACACCTGGACATCTGACTGGCGAAGTATTTAAGTCAGCAGCGAAACTCGACGCCGTGCATGTCCCATACAAGGGCAGCGCACCGGCCTTGACCGACGTCATTGGCGGACAGGTGACATTCATGTTCGACTCAATGCCCTCCTCCATCAATTTGGTGAAGGGTGGCAAATTGAGATCGCTTGGGGTGACATCTGCGCGCCGCGTCGACGTCCTTCCGGATGTTCCGACTTTTGCGGAGTTGAACTATCCAGATGTCAACCTGACCACGTGGTATGGCCTCTGGGCACCAGCGAAAACACCACCAGAAGTCTCGGCTCGCATTTATGCGGAGGTCAGCAAAGTACTGGCACTACCCAACGTCCGAAAACGGATCTTGGAGGCATTGGCAGAACCCGTTGGCGACACGCCGGAACACTTCAGCGCCTTCTGCACCGCGGAATCCAAGCGATACGCGGCAATTGTGCAGACCGCAGGAATCCGACTCGAGTGAGAGCACATATGAACAACAAAAAGCACGCCCGCGTTCTGATCCTTGGCTCCGGCCCCGCGGGGTACACCGCCGCGGTTTACGCTGCACGCGCCAACCTGAAGCCGCTGCTCATTACCGGCATGGCACAGGGCGGCCAG
>Ga0065704_10071138_pt1 | contig 12912 bp, 10 predicted proteins | sample SwiRhicommuniRL2_FD_59091 | JGI IMG/M metagenome (GOLD analysis project Ga0065704, IMG submission 59091) | Switchgrass rhizosphere bacterial communities from Rose Lake, Michigan, USA - RL2 v2 (version 2) | ecosystem: Host-associated > Plants > Roots > Rhizosphere > Soil | place: East Lansing, MI
TTCCGATGATAATAATTTCCATTCCATATAATTCGAATTAACTACTTCCAGCCTTCGCGTTCTTTGAGGCGTTCAATATGAGCAAGATGATGTAAACCATGCCAGGAATAATTGGCTAAATGAGTTGAAAGATCGTAAGCCGCATTATTACCGGGATGAAAGAATGTACGGTCCCAGTCTTTTGCCTCCATATGTTCCAGCACAGCCACCCATCGTGCATGTAATGCATGCAGTAAAGTGATGGATACATTGATGGGGGTATACTGCACATCTGCCAGTTCCGCCCAGGCTTCCTGGTCGTACGGCTTGATGGTAGGATTATCTTCTGTAAGTGCCAGTTTTACCCGCGTAAAACCGTTCATATGTGAATCCGCTACATGATGCACTACCTGTGCAACCGTCCAGCCACCGGGGCGGTAAGGGGTTTCCAGCTGATGGGCATCCAGTGTTTGCACGGCTATTTCCAGCAGCGAAGGCAGGTAACGGATATCGTTGATCAGCCTTTTGCGCATCTCTGCATTTACCATAGCGGGTGCTACAAACGGACCAATGGGAAAGCGTAAATCTTCCATATATCTTATGAATTTTCGCGGAGATCTTTACCTGTGAGATGGATGAACACATCTTCCAGGTTCGCCTGCTTCACTTCCTTCTTCCTTTCAAAACCACCTGCCACCAATTGATCGATCAAAGCATCGGGAGAATCCAGTGCAATGATCTCACCGCTGTCTACAATAGCGCAGCGGTCGCAAAGGAACTCTGCTTCATCCATATAGTGTGTGGTGATCACTACCGTAGTGCCCTGCGCGCGTACCTGCTGGATCAGCGTCCAGAGATTGCGGCGGGCCTGCGGGTCCAGCCCGGTGGTAGGCTCGTCCAGGAATATGATACGGGGTTTATTGATCAGGGTGGTAGCAATGGAAAAACGTTGTTTCTGCCCACCGGAGAGGGATTTGAACTTGGCGCCGGCCTTGTCTTCCAGGTTGAATTCCTGCAGCAAAGCGCGCGGGTCTACCTTTTTGTTATATAAGCCGCCAAACATCTCTATCAGTTCCACGAGATTGAGGCCGGGATAGTAACCCGCAGTCTGCAACTGCACACCAATGATTTTCTTGATCGCCCCGGGATCTTCATCCAGGTTATATCCATCTACTATCACCGTTCCCGAGGTTTTCTGCCGGAGGGTTTCAATGATCTCCAACGTGGTGGACTTACCTGCGCCATTAGGGCCCAGCAAGCCAAACACCTCGTTCTCATACACATCAAAACTGATCCCCTTCACGGCGGTGAAGTCCCCATACTGTTTAACCAGGTCCCTCACCTCGATGATCTTGCGTTTTTCCATGCCGCCAATTTACTATAAAAAGCGAAGAGACGCAATTACATGCGTCTCTTCTGCCTGAATAAATAGTTAGTAAGCTGTTATTTGGATGCCGTTCTGTCGGCGGGTTTGTTGATGAAGATCTGTGTAAAGTAAACAATATTTCCTTTACCTTTTGCTGTGCCGATACCTATCAGGTTAAAATTACCCAGCATGTTCTTCCGGTGACCGGGACTTTTTATCCAGCCATCCACAACTGCTTCCGCGCTTAAGTTCCCGTAAGCCACATTCTCAGCGGCGGCGCTTACGCGTCCCAGCTTTTTGGAGATGTCGTCTATACGTTGTTCAAAACCATCGTGCCCGAAGCCGGTGCGGCCGTTAGCCATCGATTTGCTATGACCACGGGCTTCCACGCTCAGTGTTTCGTTCAGGGATAAAGGGGCCAGACCTTTCGATTTACGAAATTTGTTCACATAGAACAGGATGTCTTGTTCTTCATCACCGCTATTCCTTACTGAACTGGCGGAAGATGTGTTGCCGGAAACGGACTTGCTGCAAGCGCTTGCCTGTGTGGCAACAATCACAACTGCAGATAAAAAGAGGATCTTAAAAAAGTGCTGGTTCAACATAGTTTTCTATAAACGATTAACTAATAGAGAAAATTGTTTGATCCAATATCGCGCCAAAAGTTTAACGGATGATGGGCAATACTTCCTCGATCAGCTTTTTAGATCCGATAAAGATGGGTATACGCTGATGGAGTTCGGTAGGTTTGATATCCAGCAGGCGTTGATTTCCATCTGAAAATGCCAGTCCTCCGGCCTTTTCCATCAAAAAGGACATGGGGTTACATTCATAACAGAGCCGCAAACGCCCCTGCGCATACTTACCAAAAGCCGGGTACATAAAAATACCTCCCTGTACCAGGGTACGGTGTATTTCAGACACCATGCAACCAATGAAGCGGTGGCGGTATACCTTTTCCGTAGCATCTTTTGCCATAAAATGATCGATGGCCCGCTGTACTTTTTCCTCGTACAGGTGATAGTAACCAACGTTAATGGAAAAGATATCACTTTCGTCCGGCACCTTCATATTAGGGTGAGAAAGGCAGAACTCGCCAATGCTGGGGTCCAGCGTAAAGCCCTGTACACTTCTGCGGGTGGCATATACCAGCATGGTGGAAGATCCGTAGATAATATACCCTGCTGCTATCTGCTGGCTGCCGGGCTGCAGGAAATCCTCCAGTTCACAGGAGCTGCCATTGGGGGTTAAGCGGCGGTAGACAGAAAAAATAGTACCTATGGAAACATTCACATCTATATTGCCGGACCCATCGAGGGGGTCCATTAACACCACGTATTTGGAGTTTTTGGAGAACTCATCATCAAAGGAAATGAACTCTTCATTCTCTTCAGAAGCCACACCACAGCAATAGATACTGGTTTGGAGAGAGCTGATCAGCTGGTCATTGGCAAATTCATCGAGCTTCTTAACAGACTCGCCCTGCACATTGGTTTTGCCCGCTTCTCCCAGGATATCCGCTATGCCGGCCTTATTTACTTCAACATTCACACGTTTGGCGGCCAGCCCTATATCCCGCAGGAGCCCGGAAAGCTGTCCGGTGGCGCCAGGGTAGTTCCGCAATTCCTGGATAGTAAATTCGTCCAAGGTCATCACTCTTTGGTTCATTTTCATATACGTGTTAGGTTTGGGTGCGCTAAATTAAGCTAAACGGTACGAATATTTAGCAAACTGTCATTTTTCAGGAAACAGATTTTTAAACAATTCTAAAGTTGCCGTACTTTGCCAAACAATTTTTTAACAGAACAGGATTCTCCTTATGAAGGTTTTCAAATTTGGCGGCGCAAGTTTAGAAACTATTGAGCGCATACAACAGGTAGGCAAGATCATCCAGGCTTTCCCGGACGACAAACTGCTCATTGTGATATCAGCTATGGGTAAAACAACCAATGAGCTGGAAAATGTTGCGAAGAATTTCTACATGCGTAAACGTGAGATAGCTTCCCAGCTGCTCTATAACATAGAACAAACCCACCTGCAGGTGGCAGAGAACCTTCTTGGCACAAAGGAACATCCCCTCTTCACCCAGCTTCAGCAATTCTTCACAGAAGCTGAATGGACATTAGGAGAAAAACCGCTCCGCAACTATGATTATTACTATGACCAGCTGGTTGGTCTTGGGGAACTGCTGAGTACGGCTATTGTAAGCGCTTATTTCAACCAGGTAGGCATCACCAATGTTTGGCTGGATGTAAGGGATGTATTCCGTACAGACGATAACTTCCGGGATGCGAATATAGACTGGGAAGTAACGCAGCGCCAGGTGAATGAAAAGGTACTCCCTATCTTCAATGCAGTGGATATTGTGATAGCACAGGGCTTCATTGGCAGTACGGACCAGAATGAAAGCGTTACCCTTGGCCGGGAAGGCAGTGATTACTCTGCCGCCGTTTTCGCAAACCTCCTCAATGCAGAAAGCCAGACCATCTGGAAAGATGTGGAAGGCCTGAAGAATGCAGACCCTAAACTCTTCCCCAATACAGTGAATATCCCGGAAATAGGGTTCAATGAAGTGATAGAAATGGCCTATTATGGCGCGCAGGTGATCCACCCGAAAACCATCAAACCACTACAGAACAAACAAATACCCTTATACGTTAAATGTTTCCTGGATAAGGACCTCCCCGGCACTGTGATCAAAGGAGATGCAGATGGCCGCAAACTGCCGCCGCTGATCATCCTGAAAAAGAACCAGGTATTGATCACCATCACTTCCCGCGCCTATGATTTTATTACAGAGGATAAGATCAGCGATATCTACGAGATCTTCCACGACAAAAAAGTAAAGATCAATCTTACGCAGAATGCTGCTATCAGCTTCAGCTGCTGTATAGACAACAACCCGGAGAAGATAGAATTACTGATCAAAGCTTTACATGCAGGTTTCAAGATCTCTTATAACGAAGGACTGGAGCTGTTAACCGTAAGGCACTTCAAAAACGGTCTGCTGGAAGAGTTAACAAAAGGCCGGAAGATCTTGCTGGAACAACGTTCAGACAGTACCATACAACTGATCATGAAATAACCTCACCGGCAAGGGACACACAAATGAAAGGGAGAATAGCGCGAACATAATTTTCAACGACTTATGGAAAATACTCCTCTCAAAGCATCACGCCAGCTTCCATTGCGTATCCCTTACCGAAGAGGTCCACTGTTTAACGAAAAAGCATTAAAAGGAGCGCTACAGGTAAGGCACCCTTTTGGTGTCATCCACATGCCCTGCCGTAACGCTCCGTGATAAGTACTAATACCTCATAAGCATAATTACTTCTGCTTATAAATATATCCCGTAAGGGCATACCTCCCTGGCTTATTCTACCGGCAGTGCTTTTATGGCAATTGATACCTGCTTGCTACAGTATTGCAGCATTCATAGGGAGATGTGTGTTATTGATAGGGAGGAAACTACGGGGTTTTATCCAGGATGCGGAGTACCAGTTCTTTATAACTCCTTCCAATAGGAATAGGTTTACCGTTTATCTCAATATCCGTAGCGGTAAAGGCATCTATCTTATCCTTGGCTACAATAAAAGAGCGGTGGATCCGCAGGAAATTATTCTTTGCCAGCAGGTCCTCTATTTCCCCTAACTGGAACTTGGTGAGGATGGTTTTTTGACGGGTGGTGATGCCAATGTATTCTTTCAGGCTTTCTATGTACAGTATTTCATCCAGGTATACCTTTACTTTCTTCTTGCTCACATTAAAGAACAGGTATGCTCTCTCCGCGGGGCCTGTAGCCGGCAGATGCATAATAAGTGGCTGTACCGCCTGCTGGCGCACTTTATTCACCGCCATCAGAAAGCGGCTGAATTCAATGGGCTTTAACAGGTAATCCACTACATTCAGTTCATAACCTTCCAGCGCATATTCCTGGTAAGCACTTGTAATGATGATCTGGGGTGGGTTTTTCAGCGCTTTAATGAAAGCCAACCCTTTGAGCTTAGGCAGGTGGATATCGAGGAATATAAGGTCTATATGCTCTCCCTGTAATACTTCCATTGCATAGATGGCATCCATGCAAACACCTTTCAGCTGCAGGAAAGGCACCTGCCGGATATAATCGCTGAGTACTTCTGCCGCCAGCGGTTCATCTTCTACGATGATGCAATTAAATTTTTGCATGACTATCCAGGTTAATGGTAAGCACTACTTTAAACACAGCCGGTTCATTGAATACCAGTAACTGGTGCTCCTTATACATCAGTTCCAGCTGCCGCCTTACATTTTCCAGCCCTATCTTGTCTTTACTGCCTGGCGATTCATTTTCCTTATTGTTCTCTATGATAAATGTAAGCAAACCCTGCTGCAAACGGATCTCCATATGTATATAGGAATCGAAGCGGGTTTCACTCACACCGTGTTTAAAAGCATTTTCTACAAAAGGCAGTAATAAGAGCGGAGATACAGGGTATAATTCATTATCAATATCTTTCTTAAAAACAATATTGAGGCGGTTGTTGTACCGTATCTTCTCCAGCTCCAGGTAATCATCCATCATCTTCATTTCCTCTGCAAGGGTAATGCGGCCTTTACCGGATTCATACAGCATAAACCGCAGTAGTTTGGATAGCTTCATCACTATCTCCGGGGTAAGGTCTGATTTCTTGCGGGCCAATGCATAGATGTTATTCAGTGTATTGAAAAGAAAATGCGGGTTGGTTTGATTACGCAGGTATTTCAATTCTGTTTCCAGCTTTTCTTTCACCAGGTCCTTTTCTCTTTCCTTGGCGGAGAGCTGCATCCTGATGAGTTTAAATGCTACCGCCGTGGCACTCACAAACCCTACGTCCATTAGGCCCAGCAAGAGGCGGCTCAGTTTGAACAAGGGAGCCGTTTTAATGGTATTGTTGTAGATAACAGGGAAAATGTAATAATTGAAGACTATCCTGTACAATGCCAGTGTGATGCACAATACAATGGCCGTGCGGAAAACTATCCAGACCATATTGCTGCCCTTCAATACCTGTGGAATAGCGGCATATAATATGTAATAAGTTAAGATCAGCTTAGGTAAAGTAGCCACTATTGCAGCATGTGTTGCCATGAGAAAGGCGGTCTTTTCCGTAATACCCACCTGCTGGGAAGCCGTCCAGGTATATTCCATGAGTGCATCCTGCAGGGTATAGGCTACCCAAAACAATACATGTAACAGTACTCTCTTCATTGGCTTCAAAAGTCGTTAAAAAAGAGGTGAATGAAGTTAAAAACCTATAAAGGGAGGTTTGCAACGGCCATACGGCTTATTGATACTATATTAACTAATATGACGGAGCAAGGTGAAAGCAACCTGAAAGCAAGGTGAAGACAAGGAGAAGCCTATGTGAAGAATGGTGAAAATAGTATTACTACTATGGGAAGGTATACCCAAATATATGAAAAAAGGGCTGAACAAAAATGGTTTTCGTTCAGCCCTTCCCTTTATTTAATCCTTACCGGATCAGCCGGTTTAGGCACTGGTTTATAAGGGTTGGTTTTCAACTCTTCCAGCAATACCTGCACACCTCTTTCTAATTGGGGATCACGCCCGGCGATCACATCAGCAGGTGTTTGTTCCACATCGATATCAGCAGTGGTACCTTCGTTTTCAATGATCCAGTTACCTTTTGTATCATAGATCCCGAAGCTCGGGGAAGTAACAAAACCTCCATCTATCAACGTGGGATATCCGCTGATCCCCACCAGGATGCCCATGGTGCGTTTACCGATCAATTTACCCAGTTGCTTCTGACGGAACATCCAAGGCATCATATCCCCGCCGGAACCTGCATATTCATTGATGAGCATGGCCTTGGGACCATAGATACCGTTACCCGGCGTTGTGAAACTTCTGCCATCCCTAACACCCCAATAGCTCAGTACTTTCCTGTCCAGCAGGTCTACTACATAATCTGCTACAGAGCCTCCGCCGTTGAAACGTTCATCCAGCAGCAGGGCATGTTTATCAGTCTGCGCAAAATAATAACGGTTGAAGAAAGTATATCCTTCCTGCCCGGTGTTCAACATATACACATAAGCGATCTGGCCATTACTCAGTTTATCTACCTTTTGGCGGTTACCTTCAATCCAGTCCATCTTACGCAATTCAGATTCTTTACCTGCATCAACCGGTTCAACGATAATCTCCCTGGAACCAGCTTCAGAAGGTTTATCATTCACCTTTAATACTACCTGGCGGTTCACGGTATTTTCCAGCAGGCTGTAGATACTGATATCTCCATCCAGCGGGCGGCCATTTACGGAAAGGATGTATTCTCCTTCTTTCACGTTCAGACCGGGAACAGCCAACGGTGCTTTCAATTCCGGATTCCAGGAAAGTGTGCTGTAGATCTTTTTGATCCGGTATTTATTTTCGCTGATCTCAAAATCAGCGCCTAACATACCAGTAGGCACTACAGGGCCACCGGGCATATCACCCGCGCCTACATAGTTATGCCCTACCACCATTTCACTCATCATTTCATTCAACAGGTAGTTGAGATCTGAACGATGGCTTACATAAGGCAGGAGTGCAGCATAACGTTTTTTGTTGGCGTCCCAGTCTACCCCGTGCATATTTTTTACATAGAAAAAGTCTTTTTCAATCTTATACACTTCATCAAATATCTGTTTCCATTCAGCCACAGGATCAACCATCATGCTTACTGCGGAAACATCCACCTTTCCTTCTCCGGCAGATGGCTTACGGTCTGTACTCACAATATTATACCCGTTATTCACGAGCAGCAGCATTTTCTTACCGTCTGCACTGATCACATAACCGTTACCTTTTGCAAAGGTTTCGCTCTTGCGTTCTTTCAGGTCGTAGTAACGTACTTCGTCACCTGAAATAAAGAACAGTTTATCTTTCACTTTACCACTCAGGCTCCTGTACTGGCCACTTCCGAGCGGCAATGCAATGATCCTGTTCTGAATACCGTCCAGGTCTATTTGTGCAGTTTCTTCCTTAGCGGCAGCGGGCTTCGCGGCGGTGGTTTTAGCCGTATCCTTCTTTTCTTCCTTTACCGTTTCTTCATCACTTTCAGGCGTGAAGATGGTAGGGGTATTTTTAGCTAAGAGCACTGCATACACATTGTTGGTAGCGTTCCGGTCGTATGTTTGCATATGCAGTCCGCTGAGGCCCATACCGGCATTGGTACTGGCAGGGAAGAAAATGTATTTACCATCTGCACTGAAAGTGGGATTGCCGGCATCGCTCATACCATCTGTAACAGGCGTTGATTTACCTGATTCAAGACTGTACAGGTACACCGCATCATATCCATTTGCACTTGTTTTGAGATACGTGATCCATTTGGAATCCGGTGACCAGGCTGGTGCAAATACATTCGCACTGCCATTTGGGATAGAGCCATTACTGTTCGTATCTATGTGTACGATCTTTTTGCTTTGCACATCTATATAGTAGAGATTGAAATGCGCATCGCTGTAAAAGATCTTCTTGCTATCATTGCTCCAGGTAAGACCGAAATAATAAACGGTTTTACCCAGTTCTATCTCCACCGGTTTATCCAATGCTTTCTGATCGCGCAGCACCAGTTTATAGTTACCATCTACATCAGAAATATAAGAGATCCATTTACCATCAGGAGACCAGGCTGGTTCTCTTTCATGTGTACCGGGTGAATTGGAGATGTTACGCACATCCCCTTTTTCTTTTGGTACGGAGAAGATCTCTCCCCTGCCCTGCAGTAACAAACGCATACCGGTAGGAGAAATATTCACCCGCTCAAAATTCGCTATTTTTTCCAGGTGCGGACGTTTGTAAGGAAGGTCTGTGCGGATGCTCACCGCTACATCCGTTACCTTTCCGGATGCAGCATCCAGCAGGTGAATAGTAGCGCCCTGTTCAAAGGCCAGTGTTTTACCATCTGAGGTGAGGGTCTTTACATCCTCATTATTATATTTTGTGATCTGCGTTACCTGTTTGGAATCTGTATCGTACCGGAAGATGTTCATGGTATGATTACGATCACTGAGGAAGTACACGCTTTTTCCTACCCATACCGGGCGAACATTATTGGAATTAGCCGCAGGTATTTCTTCTACCTGGTTGTTAGCATGATTGAAGATCCAGATCTTAGGCATATATCCACCGCGGTATCTTTTAAAAGGGCGGTAGGTAGCCCCACCTTCTGTAGGATCAGGGTTCTTGATATAAGCGGTGAACTTACCGTCAGGAGAAACGGCGCCCTGCGTTGCTTCAGGTATTTTAGCATGTACAGTGGCAAGCCCTCCTTTGGTACTTACGGTATATAACTGGGAGGTTCTGCCGGTAGGAGATTCAGCGCCGGAGGCATACAGGATATGCTCATTATCTACCCAGCCTCTCACTGCATCGCGGAAAGGATGCCAGGTGATGCGGCGGGGATCTCCCCCATCTACGGAGATAACGTATACATCGTTATTCCCATCGTAGTTACCGGTAAAGGCAATCCATTTGCCATCGGGAGAAAAGTAGGGGTCCTGCTTAAAGGAAGGGTTCACTGTAAGCCTTACAGGATTAGCACCATTCCGGTTGGCGATCCAGATATCACCGGCATACATGAAAGCAATGTGCTTCTCGCTGACTGCGGGGTTCCTCAGGAGTTTTGTCTCTGTCTGTGCCTGTGTGGTAATAGGGCCAAAGGCGAGGAAAGCACCGATGGACAGGCTAATTACGTTATGCATCATAAGCGTTGTGGGTATATTTTGTTGTACTGCAACGGGCAGTGTCGGCAAAATATACCAAAATCCTTAGCTAAATCCATTTTGCCTGCCAATAAATTGACAGGCGGCATAAAAAGGCCCCCGAACGTTCCGGGACATGATAATCGATTAAACGGCGATAAGTTTCCTACAGAGACCCGAATAAAAAGAGGCTGCATCATACTTTGATACAGCCCCAGGGGATTCATAAGCATAATTCAGGGTCTGCCCCACCAAAGGCGGGTAGCTCCATTATCAGGTCCATTCAATAAAGTGGCTGCTTTTGTAACTTCATCTTTATTGTTTTTATATTCATCCGGGGGGAATGGTAAACGATTAATAAAACCGGGAATGCTGCCTCCGCTGTAATTCACCACTACAGGAAACAATTTAGGATAACCTGTTCTTCTGAACTCTGCCCATGCTTCTTCACCATCAGGATAAAGACTGATCCACTTCTGTGTAATAATGCGTTCCAGTTTTGTTTCAAAATTATCTCCTTCCTGCCAGCGGATAGTAATGGTACTGAGATAAGGTGCATTCGCCGCTACATTGTTCAATGCATTCACAGGGTCAGCATATGCAGCAGGTTTGCTTGCTGCATCATTCAGGTAATTGCCGGCATCGCCAAGGTCGTATTGTGCAAAGGAAGTACGGATACCCTCTTCATATAAAGCCTTTGCATCACCTTTCATATTCCAGCCTCTCACAGCACCTTCTGCACGCAGGAAATAAGTTTCAGATGCAGCCAGCACACGGATAGGTGTATTCCTTTCTATGTTCAATGCAGAGAACTTCTCATAATCCGGTTTGGCTTTGATATCAATACCATTGCGGATGCCGCGGAATCCGCCGCCCGGCATACCACTTGTACGGAAATAAGCACTCAGCCGCGGGTCACTATATCCCTTCAGAAAAGATTCCATAGATGCACCCATACGGATATCGTTATACTCCTGGCTGATCACATACAGTGAGTTACTAACCGTAACACCGCTGCCGGAACGTACCATCGCGCTCTTCTTATTATCTGTGATCACACCGTACTCATTATTCACTGCTGCTTCTGCCTGTTGCTTCGCCAATGTTTCATTCACAAAAGAGATGCGCATGGCGAGGCGTAGTTTCAGCGAATTGGCAAACCGGATCCAATCCCCATACTCTCCGCCGAAGAGGAGATCAAAGGGTTTCAGTTGCGCTTTGCCGGCAGGGTTGGTTTTATCAAAAGTGGTCAATGATTGAATGGCCTGGTCCAGTTCTGCAAAGAAGGCTTTGTAAATACTTTCCTGGCTGTCGTACGGCGTGGCAAAACCACCGGAACCGAATTTAGAATAAGGGATAGGTCCATACACATCCGTTACCCTGTGCATGGAAGCTACTTTAATAATCGTAGCTACCGCATAGAGATCGGGGCGTGTTTTCTCTCCCCTGTCCTTCACCAGCTTCCAGCCACTCATTACATTATCAAAGGCCACTTTGAAAGGCCAGTTATTCCAATCCATCATAAAGTAATTGGAATTGTTCTTTCCACTGTTAAAGGGCGTGGGGATACCCATGAAACCGGAATAGATATCAGCATTCAGATTTTGTTGTAACTGGTATTGCCAGTCTACCGTGCTATACAGGCTCGTGAGCATGCCTGGTATAAATGCGCCCACGTATTTATAATCATATTTTAATAACGAATCCGTTAACTCGTTCGGATTAGTATTGAAGCGGTCGAAGTTCTTTGTGCAGGATACCGGCAGTATAGCTGCTATGATCAATATCCCTATGTATAATTGCTTTTTCATGATCTTTAATTAAAAGGTGACTTTTAAGTTTATGCCTATGTTCCTCAGACTGGGCATACCGAAATAATCATAACCCTGGAACTGGTTAGTGGTAAATGCCGTGATCTCCGGATCATAAGGCGCCTTTTTGTAGATCAGCCAAAGATTCCTTGCAACAAGGGATAGTTGTATCTTCTGTAATTTATTATTGAGTGCAGCAGCAGGAATAGTGTAACCAAGGGATAGTTCCCTCAGCCGGATATTTGTAGCGCTGTATGTATACAATGCCAGTGCAGAGGAAGTTGCGCCGGTAAGGTTCTGATAGTAACCTTTGGCATCTATCTTTGTGCCATTCACCATCACACCACCATTATTCCTGGCTTCTTCTGTACGTTTGGACACACCAAAATTATCCATGATGGCTTCTGTAGAAGAAACCACTTCTCCTCCCAACCTCGCATCTACCAGGAAGTTCAGGTTGAACCGCTCATATGTAAGCCCGTTATTCCATCCCAGCAGGTAACGGGGATTGGCATTGCCTACTTTGATAAAATCGCCCACTTCAGGTAGTCCTTTATCGTTCAGCACGATGGCGCCTTTATCATCCCTTTTCACATCCTTTGCGTAGATATCACCATATGAACCACCTTTCTTTACGATCAAACGATACCCTGCAAAATCAGACACTATAAACTCATCCTGTGTTCTGCGCTGGCCGGTGAAGGGATCTGTATAATCCAGCATCTCTACCACCTTGTTACGGTTCAGTGCAAAAGTGAGGGAAGGATTCCAGTTCACATTTCCAATTCTGCCGTTGTACCCAACGTTTGCTTCTATACCCTGGTTCTGTATGTTACCGGCATTGATGTAGTAAGCATTATAACCAACAGAGGGTGATACCTCTACCCTGAAAAACTGGTTTTTGGTATGGGTGTTATAATAGGTACCGCTGATACTGAGTTGATCATTAAAGAAACGGAGATCCAGTCCTGCTTCAAAAGAACTTGTTCTTTCCGGCTTCATTTCCTGGAAAGGTTTGGCATGGAT
>Ga0065704_10071137_pt1 | contig 12902 bp, 8 predicted proteins | sample SwiRhicommuniRL2_FD_59091 | JGI IMG/M metagenome (GOLD analysis project Ga0065704, IMG submission 59091) | Switchgrass rhizosphere bacterial communities from Rose Lake, Michigan, USA - RL2 v2 (version 2) | ecosystem: Host-associated > Plants > Roots > Rhizosphere > Soil | place: East Lansing, MI
CCCGCCGCCGGGCCCACGCGTGGGCGAGTCGCGCCCTCGAGGTCGGAAAACTCCTAAGCCCCAAGGATCTCGCCGACCCCGCCAAGCGGGATCAAGCGATCCGGGGGCTGATCTCGCGGATCGTACTCCCCGGAGAGTGGTATCTGGTGCGCTGGGGCGGCACCCGCAAAGGAAGCGGCAGTTTCTACACCCGCCCGGAGCTCACGCTCCCGATGGTGCGCCGCACGCTCCACCCCTTGGTCTATGCCGATTCCCCCGCCGGAGACTCCCTTGAAAACTCTAGCCCCGCTCAGCCCCGAGAGCCGGAAGCGCTGCTCGCGCTCAAAATCTGCGATCCGAGCATGGGCTCGGGCTCCTTCCTGGTGGCTGCGTTGCGCTACCTGACGGACGCGCTGGTCGCGAGCCTCCATGCGCATGGAAGAATCCAGGCCCATGGGCGCCAGACCGTCGTCACGTTGGCGAGCGGAATCGCGTCCCACGGCGCGCTCTCTGAGGAAGCGTTGCCCTTGCCGCCCGAGGATGAGAACTTCGAGCCGGCGCTCAGGGCCCGCCTGAAGCGGCATCTGGTCGAGCGCTGCCTTTACGGGGTCGACCTCGATCCGCTGGCGGTCGAGCTCGGCAAGCTCGCGCTCTGGGTCGAGACCATGGATCGCGAGTTGCCGTTCAGCTTCCTCGACCACAAGCTGAAAGTCGGCAACGCGCTCGTCGGAGCCTGGTTCGACGGCTTCCTCAAGTACCCCTTGATGGCCTGGGAGCGCGAAGGTGGCGACAAAGGCCACCGCGGAGCGCACGTCCTGGGCGACTCCTGGACCTCGGCGCTCAAGGCGAAACGCGGCCAGGTCCGCGTGGAACTGGATCAACTGCTCACCGGCAGCCTGAACTGGCTGAGCGAGGACCGGTCGAGTTCGGCGATCGCCGCCCACGCCCACGCATTGGAAACCCTCACCCAGTTGCATGCCTTTCCGGTCCACCGCTCCGACCTGCGGGCGCAGCTCTACCGCGAGGAAATCGCCGGCAGTGCTGAGCTCGGCAAGGTCAAGCGCGCCTTCGACACCTGGTGTTCCGTTTGGTTCTGGCCGGCAGACCAACTGGACTGCGCTCCCACGCCCCTGGACTACCTGGACCCGCGCGCCGAGACCCTCGCCATGGTCGAGCGCCTGAGCGAGACGCATCGCTTCTTCCACTGGGAGCTCGAGTTCCCGGACGTCTTCACGTCGTCCGGGGCCGGCTTCGACGCCATCGTCGGCAACCCGCCCTGGGAGACGCAGAAGCCCAACTCCCAGGAGTTCTTCGACAACCATGATGCGCTCTATCGCACGTACGGGAAGCAAGAGGCCCTACGCCAGCAGCAGCGCTATTTCCTTTCGGATGCATCGCTCGAACGCAGATGGCTCAACGCCAACGCCCAGCTCAAGGCGCTTAACAACTGGGTGCGCCATGCCGCCTCTCCCTTCGGCGAGGCCATGGCCGCTTCCCCCTGGGCACGCCAGCTCGTCGTTCCGGAAGGCTTCTCCGACCCCGAGCACCCTTTCGTACACCAGGGTTCGGGCGATCCGAACACCTACAAGCTCTTCCTGGAACTGAGCCATGCACTGCTCAAGCCCAACGGGCAGATGGGACTCATCGTTCCCGCCAGCCTCTACGGCGACAAGGGAGCACAGGCGCTTCGCACGCTCTTCCTCGAACGCTGCCGGTGGCGCTGGCTCTTCGGCTTCGAGAACCGCGAGCGGCTCTTCGACATCCATCGCTCGTTCAAGTTCTGCATGGTCATCCTCCAGAAAGGCGGCCGCACGCAACGCCTTCAGGCCGCCTTCATGCGGCATGACCGCGGCGACTGGGCGCGCGCCGAGGAGCTGGCCTTCCCGTACGACGCGGCCCTCACGGCGAAGTTCAGCCCCAAGAGCCGGGCCTTTCTGGAGCTGGAAGGCCCGCAAGACGTCTCCATCCTGCGGCGCATCTATTCGAACGCCGTCCTCCTGGGCGAAACCGACAACGGCTCCTGGGGAATCCAGTCCGGGCGCGAGTATCACATGACCGACGACTCGGCCCTCTTTCGCCCGCGCGCCGACTGGGAAACAAAGGGCTACCGGCCGGATCCCGAGGGGCGCTGGGTCGGGCAGCGGGGGGCGATCGCCTTGCCGTTCTACCAGGGCGTGATGATCCACCAGTATGACTACTCCGCCAAAGCCTGGATCCGGGGGACCGGGCTGTCGGCGCTTTGGGAGGGCATCCCTTGGTCCGAGAAGCGCCTGGCGCCCCAGTTCCTGATGGCATTCGAGGATGCCCAGCGGAAGGGCGAACGGGTGCTGGCACCGAAAGTCACCTACCGCAGCATCGCCCGCAACACGGATGAACGGACCCTCATCGCCTCGCTGAACCCGGGGATGCCTTGCGGGCACAAGCTGGGAGTCCTCCGCACCGAGGATCCGATGCTCACCTGCGCCCTGCCGGCCCTCCTCAACTCCTTTGTATTGGACTGGGTGGCCCGCATCCGGATCGGAGGCACCCAGGTCGATGCCCATATCGTGGCCGAACTCCCGTTGATCTACCCACAGCACGAGCTACTGCCGGTCCTGGCGTCCCATACCCTTCGCTTGAATGCGCCATCCCCGCTCTTCGCCCCGCTCTGGATGGCCATGCTCCCCTACCTTCCGGAGAACCGCAGCGTCGAATCGCTCTACTGCCTGACTCCCCATGAGCGACTTCGCGTCCGTTGCATGACGGAGGCCCTGATCGCTTGGCTATATGGCCTGCGGCTGGAGGACCTGAGCGCCGTGCTCGCACCGGATCCCGGCAACCCGCGGGGGTTCTGGCGCGTGGACCGTGATGCGCCCGTCGAGCTCCGGCTCACCACGCTGACCCTCGAGGCCTTCAAGGATCTCCTGGCCGTCGGGCCGTTCCGCTTCCTGGAGCAGAACGACGGAGAGGGCTGGATGCTGCCCAAGACCCTTGAAGTCGAAAACGAGGAAAGACCGGTTCGTTCGGCCATGGGGGAGCGCTTCGCCCCATGGCAGCGCGATCGCAACCCCGAGGAAAGTTGGAAGGCCTGCCGGGAGCACGCCGAGCGCCTCATGGCCCATGCCGGCTCCCCCGCGAAAGTCGATTCATCGCGTACCATGAGAGGGACGAAGCAGCCTTGCCTTTTCTGAAGGGAGCCACCCCCATGCCCCAGATCCCTCTCGAAGATCACTACAACGACGTGCTTGCCAAGGCCCTCCAGGGCCTGAAACTCAAGCCGGAGGACGTGGCAGCCCAGGCCGACCTCGCAGCCCCCGCCATCTGGAAGGTGCTGGACGGTCACTTCGACGAAAGCGCCGTGCGCCGGCTGGCCCCCCTGCTGGAGCTCGGCGAAGACCAGCTCGTTGCGCTGGGAAAACAGTCCTACTCTCCCGAAGTCTCGCCGCCCCAGGGAATGCTCGGCTTCAACACCCCTTACGAAGACTTCTTCGTGAACGCCTACCTCCTCTGGGACGACCAGACCAAGCAGGCCGTCATCTTCGACACCGGCTCCGACGGGGACGTCATCTTGAAGGCCGCTCAAGCCCATGGCTTGAAGGTCGAGCTGATGCTGGTGACCCATACCCACCATGACCACATCATGTGCCTCGGCGAATTACGGGAGCGGACGGGCGCGCCGGCGTACGTCTCCCCCAAGGAGCCCATCGCGGACGCGGAGCCGATCCCGGAAGGCCGGACCTTCCAGGTCGGAAAGCTGACCATCAAGCCGCTCTCGACCTGGGGACACTCGGTCGGGGGAACGTCCTACCTCGTCACCGGTCTGGAGAAGCCGGTCGTGGTGGTCGGCGACGCCCTCTTCGCCGCGTCGATGGGACGCGGGAACATTTCGTATCCGGAGGCGCTCGCCAATAACCGGCGCGAGCTCTTCTCGCTCCCGGATGAAACCGTGATTGCTCCGGGCCATGGCCCGTTGACCAACGTCGGCCTCGAAAAGCGAAACAACCCGTTCTACCCCGAGTTTGCCCGCTAGCCGCACCTGACAATACCCGGCAATCCCCTTCTTTGACCGCCCTCGGCGGCGCTGAGGAACCGTATTGTTAGGCGCTCAATCCCGACTCACGACGAGGAGGTTCTATGGCCAGCACGATAGGGTTCGTCGGCGTCGGCCGCATGGGCGCCAACATGGCGCGCCGTCTCAAGGAGACGGGCCATGCCGTCGTCGCCGTTTACGACGCGAAGCCGGAGGTCGCCCGCAGCCTGGCCGCCGAGCTCGGAGCCACGGCTTGCGGGACGCTGGCAGAAGTGACGGCGCGCGCTCAAATCGTCTTCACCGTGATCTCGGATGACGCGGCGATGCGCGCGATCTTTGAGGCCCCCGAGGATAACCTCTTGTTGGGCGCAGAGGGTCGGCTCTTCATCAACTGCGCGACGCTGACCCCGTCGGTTCACCAGGAGATGGAGCGGGTGGCTCGGTGTGCCGGCGCGCGAGCCCTCGAGGCTTGCATGGCCGCGAGCATCACCCAGGCTCGCGAAGGGACGCTCTTTCTGATGTGCGGCGGCCGTCCCGAAGTCTTCGAGGAGGCCAAACCCTTACTCGAGACTTTGAGTTCGGCGCTTCGCTACATCGGCCCGGCGGGTGAGGCCAGCAAGGTCAAGGCGCTCGTGAACATGGTGATGAACATCAACACGGCGGGCCTTGCCGAAGGCCTCGCCCTGGGGGAGGCACTGGGCCTGGACCTGCCCATGTTGAGAGAGGTCTTCAGTAAGACCGGTGCCCAATCGCGCGTGCTGGAAACGGACGGCGAGGATATGCAGAACCGCGATCACGCCTGCTACTTCTCGGCCGCCCATGCCGCCAAGGACTCGGGCATCGCCGCGCGCATGGGGCAGGACCTCGGGCTGATTCTCCCCCTGGCGGAGGCCACCTGGCAACAGTACCAGCGGATGAGCGCCTATGGCCTCGGCGAGCTCGACAAATCAGGCATCGCCGAGCTGACGTTCAAGGGGCGTTTCGGCACCTGAAACGAAAACCATCCGCTCCTCCGGCGTGAAGCTTGCGTACCGACACGCCGAAGGAACGGATGGCCAAGGGAGATCATACCCAGGATCGACTTCAATCCGACGCGACGTTTTGAGCCAATTCGGATTTGAGGACGTTCTCCAGGCGCTCCAGGAAGCGGGCCGCATGGGCCCCGTCTGCCAAGCCATGATGGAGTTGCAGGTTGAAGGGCAGTAGCTCTCGGCCCTCCCGCGAGGTGATCTTGCCCCAGGCGAAGCGGGGGAAAGCGTCTCCGCCTCTCGGATTGACCGGATGCGTCATCCCCGTGAAGGCCATCCATGGGAAGCAAGTCATGAAGATCAGGTCATCGCGATCCGGAGCGTCCAAGATCAAGGCGTCGGCGTCTTGCGCGAGAGCCATCGCCTCCTGGCAGGCCCGGACGAAGCGCTCGAGCTCGGGCTCGAACTCGAGCGTACAGAAGTTGAAAAGATCGCCGCGCCACGGCACGGTGAACGACGGCGTGAGGCGGTCGTGCAGGATGATCTGCTCACCCCGGACGCGGGTCCGGAACTCCGGAATCTCACTTGCGACACGGGTCACGGCGTGGATCAACGTGGGGTAGACAGGTAGCCCTGCGGCTTTGAGGCGCGCCAGGAACCCGGTCACGTCCAGATCCACGGTAATTCCGAAGTACGGGTACTCCATGGCGTTGTAAAGACGGAAGTGATCCCGCCGTTCCCAGGTTTCGAAATCGATAAGTTGCATGGGGGTCTTTCTAGTGAGGCCTGCGACCTCGGGGCTGAGTCTCGGAGGAGGGAGGGGAAGGTTTCTGCGAGTGCTCCGCAGGAGGCACGGACGACTCGAGGGTCTTTCCCGTCATGATGCGCCGCTTGATCTCGCTCGACCACGCCGCCACGCCCTCTTGGCTGGTCATGTCGAAGCCGGCATCCCGCCCCGTGGCGAGGAAGCTTTCGGCAAGGCCGAGGCCCTCGGGCAGGCTCGGCGGAGTCTCACGGGCGATCGCCTCGCCACGTCCTGATTTCTTGTCGTCCCGCACATCCTCTTCCATTGCGGCATCGCCTCCCTCATCAAGAAAAGCTCTCGGTGCAGCAAGACGACCCCCATGATTTCACGTCGATGCGGGCGTGTCCAGAATCGTGGATCTGATGATTGACTTCCGCTTCCCCCTATCGTACAAGCGTCTTGGGCCCCCCCAGGCGACCAACCTGTGGCACCTGGGCACTCTACGCCGCCCTTCGCCCCTCAAATTGGCCCGATAAGTGGATGCCCAGCACGATGGGCAGGAGAACCCGCATGTCTCACCGCCCCCTGGCCACCCCGGCCCCGGCTTCGCTGACCGAGTCCGGCACCCCCGGCCCCCAAAAGCATGAAGAAGCGCGTGCGCGTCTTTCCGATCGCCGTTTCCTCACCCTGCTGGTCGGCACCTCCACCCTGATCCTCTTTCTCGCCAGCATGCTGCGCCATGCCCTCCATCAGAGCAATCTCTTCGATCTCGGCATCTTCGACCAGGCCGTCTACCTGCTCAGCCACGGCCTCGCCCCGATGTCCACCACCATGGGCTTCCATATCCTGGGGGATCACTCCGCCTTCATCCTCTACCCGCTCTCCGTCCTCTACGCGATTTTCCCCCATGTGGGCTGGCTCTTCTTCACTCAAGCCGTGGGTTTGAGCCTTTCCGCGATTCCGGTCTTCCGCATCGCCCTGCATACCGGCCTCTCGCACGCCTGGGCACGCACCCTCGCCCTGAGCACGCTGCTCTACCCGTCTCTCTTCAACACCAATCTCTTTGACTTCCACCCCGAAGTGATTGCCCTTCCCGGCCTCCTCTGGGCATGCTGGGCTGCGCTGGCCGGTAGGACCGCGCCCCTTATCATCGCCGTGCTCATCGCCTTGAGTTGCAAGGAAGTCGTCAGCCTCACCGTACTAGCCATGGGGGCCTGGCTCTTTCTAATCGGCAAGAAGGGCTACGGCACGCTGCTCGCAGGCATGGGGGCGGCCTGGTTCGTTTTCTCGACGCGCTTCGTGATTCCCACATTTTCGGGGGGCGGACCTGCCGCCATGCGGCGCTACCCCTACCTCGGGGAAACGATGGGTGAGATGGTCCGAAACGTTTTTCTTCACCCTGAGTTGATCCTGGGTCGAATCTTCTCCCCGGAGGCCATCGGCTACTATCTCCTCCTGCTCTGCCCCTTGCTGATCGCGTTGCACATCAAGGAATGGAAGGCCGTGGTCCCCGCCCTCCCCATGCTTCTCCTGAACGTGCTCGCCGTGAACCAGACCCAGCGCGATCTGATTCACCAGTACACGCTGCTCATCTTCCCGTTCCTGCTGATTGCCGCGGCCTATTCGATCAAACGCCTCGACGGGAAGCGGCGTTGGCTCAGTCCCCGGGTCCTGACCGCCTGGTCACTCGTGGCCTTCCTGGCCTTGGCGAAGGTCGGCTACTTCGGCTCGATCTACCTCAGCCACCTCTCCAACCGGGAATCGGTTCTCCGAGCGATCGCGCTGATCGACGACCAAGCGAGCGTCCTCACCACCTCGAACCTGGCTGCCCAGCTCAGCCAGCGCCCCGTGATCGAGATGACCATCGAAGCCAAGGGGGTCGACGCCGTCCTCGCTCCCGCCTACGACCATATCCTGCTCGATCTTCGCCACCCGGCCTGGCCCAGCAGCGCGGAGTTTGCCGTGGCCCTGCGCGATCGCCTGCTCGCATCCCCGGAATATGCCCTCACCTTCAATGAGAACGACGTCTTGCTGTTTCAATTGCCGTCGGCATCTCATAACAAGTAGCGGCTCGGGTAACTTTGCCAGAGCCCGCTTCAAGCTTACCGCGTGCTGGAGGGGGACTCGAAACCGGGCACCAATCCGAAAAACCGCCCCTCATGTGATCGTTCCCGTTAGTGCATCCCAGTATGACCAACCATGAGCCCAGGGATGCCTGAATATCAAAAGGAACGCAAAAAATGAGCAAGCGTAAGCTTTTCCGGCTTTTCGTGGTTTGCACCAGCATGTCGCTGACCGTCGCTAGCTGCGTCATGCCTGGCAAAATATCAATCGGCCCCACGCCCTACAAGGATTGCGTGGTCAACTACTTCCAGGATGGCCCCGCAGACCAGGCTCGTTTCGGCCACATCTCCGGACTAGCGATTACCAGCACCGGCAGCATTCTTGTCGGAGACAACTACAATAGGCGGATTCGCAGCATCTCAACGGATGGAAAGGTCACGACGTTTGCCTCGTTCGAGGGTCCCTGGTCGGAACCTATTGTTGATCTCGCGGTAGCACCGGACGATACCGTTTATTTCCTGAGCGGTGACTTTCTGCGAAAGGTCGATGCAAACGGTGAAATTGAAACGGTCGCAGGGAGCAGCAACCCTTTCATTGGCGGCTTTTGGCAACCTTGGGGCATGGCAGTGGATAACGCCGGAAATGTGATTGTGGCGGATTCGAGAAAGAACCGAATCAAGAAGGTCACCCCCAATGGAGATATCACCGAACTTGCCGGTTCCGGCGGAATTGATCTCGCCCCTATGAGTCCAGCCGGAGGCTTCGCGGACGGACCGGGTGCGTCCGCGATGTTCCACCGTCCCGCCAGCGTAGCCACGGATGCCAGCGGAAACCTATATGTTGCGGATGCGGCGAATATCCGGATCCGCAAGATTTCTCCCGAGCTCGTGGTGACTACGCTTGCGGGTAGTGGTATCAGTGGCCATCAAGATGGCCCAGGATCCTCCGCGCAGTTTGGCAACCCCCAAGATATCGCGGCCACTCCGGATGGCACGGTCTATGTGGTAGACGCTGGAAATGGCTCGGTTAGAAGAATCACTCCGTCTGGAGAGGTCAGTACCTTGCCTGCATATCGAGAAGGGGCAAGCAAGCCAACGAGCATAGCCGTTGACGCAAGTGGAAGTGTCTATGTCGGGTACTTTGCCGATCAAGGGGAACTGCGAGGAGGCGAGGTCTTGAAATACACGCAGAACGAGGTGTTTCAACTCATTGCCGGGGAACTGGCGGCATGCGATTGGCAAACCAAATTGGCCTACTAATTAAGCCCCATCCACGGGACCTTGTTCCGCCCCCTACTTGAGTCATGAGTATTTGGTCCGTGGCATTCGCTAGGCTAGCGGGCGACCTTGGAACTCCCCCAATAGTTAAGCAGTCTGCCATCCGAACCCAAGCATGGTCGTGGGCGTTTCCCGACATTTCTCGATAGCGCCACTACAAAAACGAGCAATCGCTCTTGGTTTACCTTCGCAGCAATGAAGCAATATGATGACATCGTCAAGAAAGTCCCTGATGGAGAAATCATCATGATCAAGGTCAATTCTGTAGCACAAGGTCTAGCAATAAGTACCCTTACAATTTTCCTACTGGTGGCATGCACGCAAGGTCCGTCCGCTCAGAAGGAGGTGAGCACAAGCCCTTCAGACGAGACCATCCCAGCAGGAGACTATTTTCCCTTGCGATCAGGCGCTGTGTGGGTCATGGATGAACGCTTCAAATCCGCCTACCACGATTGGCTTGATAGCCCCGGAAGTCCCGGCGTCAGTACAGCGAGCATTGGAATTGTCGAGACCGCTGGGAATGACGTCCTCGCTCATATTGAATCAACCTATCGAATGCAAGTTGCTTACGTGGATACGGCTGCGGAAAATCGCCCCGGCTATGTCGATAAAGTGAGTTCCGTGATTTATCGCCGCAAGCCCAGTGGTGAAATCCTCTTGGAGATGGCGTCACCCTCTGTCTCGACTCCTTTAATCCATTTGCCCTCTGACTTAGGTTCGATGCAAACCGCCCCCGCGTCCGAGTCGAGCTTTCCGGCCCTCACTCGACATATTAGTCCGACCATTCAGACAGCGACCCTTGAATCGAACATTTCCGTCCCTGCGGGAACGTTTTCTCAGTGCCTAAAGCTGGAAAAGGTCACGACCACTCGGGAAGTGATGCGCGAGGACGGCAGGACAATTAACAGCACAGAATCAGTTGCCGTATGGCTTGCTCGGGAAGTGGGCATCGTCAAGACGCAGCGAAGCACGACCTACAACGACAATTCTCAATTAGTTGTGGAGTCACGATTGGCGACGTATTCTGTCCCGGTCTTGGTCCCGTAGCGGCAACGCCGTGTTCGATGCGGGCCGGTAGAGCGGCCCGCGGAAGAGAACCGTCAGGAAGGTTGGCTTTCAGGAGAAGCCGGAGCTTCAAAAGCCTGAATGAAAAAGGCCCGGTGACGTTGTCACCGGGCCAAAGCGCCCCCGGAGGGATTCGAACCCCCGACCCTCTCCTTAGGACGGAGCAGCTCTATCCAGCTGAGCTACGGAGGCTTGGGTCCCCTCAGTATAACACACCCGCGATCAGTGACCCGCGACGGGCACCTTGGCGGAGACGTGAAGGGGAATGGCGGCATCCCGTGGCAGAAGCTCCGTGAGGGACCCGTTGGAGCCGAGCGCGATCGCCAGACGCATCTCAGCCCCCGGCTCTTGGCGAAGCGATTTCAACGGAATCGAGATGTCGAGCACGTCCTGGTAGGCAATCCGCACGTAGGTCTTGAGCGCGTGCCAGGAGTTGTACTCGCCGGCCTGGGAAAGGACCGCATCCATCGGGTCCCAGGTCACCCGGACCTCATGCGCGAATTGCCAGTCCTGGGTTTTGCAATCCGGCAGCTTGCCCTCGAAGTTGATGGACGAGTTCAGGCGGACCTGCCCCGGGTAGCAAAGGTAGAGCGCCAGGGTATCCCCGGGGCCCGGCATGAAGGAGTCCGCGAACTCCACCCGCAGGTACAAGTTGCTGGCATCCGTCCCGTAGCGGACCCGCCGGATGCCCTGGGTCGCCGCATGCATCGCGCCCTGGCCCAGCGTGGGGTCGAAGACTCCGGCCCCTGCCCAGCTCTCGGTAGAGGCCCGGCGCCCATCGACGGTGGGCGTGAGGGCGAATTCCGAAACCGCCGGTGCCGACGCCACGGCCTGGGTCACGGGCTCGAGGAGCTCGTCGGGAACGGGTAGCCCCAGCAACTGATAGACGTTCTGAAGATGCAACCGGAACTGCCAGTCGAAAAGCTCGTCCTGGCCCGAATTGTGTCCTTCGCCGAACCACCAGAACCAGTCGCTGCCCTCGGCGATATAGATCTCTTCCTGAGCCTCCGCAAAGCGCGGGTGATCCGGGTGGGCCGCCAGGGCCTGACGGGCCTTGTAAAGGTAGTCCCAGGCCCGGTTCTTGGTGGGGTCGCCAATCCAGGTCGTGAAGTCCGAGTAGATCCACGAGCCCGAATGCAGGTGGTGCAGGGTCCGGCGCGGCTCATGCGCGCGCAGGTACTCGCCGACCGTCACCATGGAGAGCTCGGGATCGCTAGAAACCAACTCGTAGAAGGCATTCAGGAAGTCGGCCCCGTCGCGGGTGTAGTACTCCCAGCAGTTCTCGCCGTCGAGGGCGATCGTGACCAGGTGGGATTCGTCCTGAGGCAAGCGGGCGTGAATGGCCTTCAAGCGATCGTGAAGGTCGCGGGCCGCCTCCTGAGGCTGCATGCGCGAGTACGAGAAGCCGATGAGGTCCGAAAGCACGATGTCCCGGAAGACCATGGCGACGCGCTTGCCGTTCGACTCCGCCCAGTACGGTTGGTAGAGGGTTGCGGGCTCTTGGAGCTGCCCTCCGCCGTCGCGCCCCAGCTTGGTGCCCAGCGAATGCGCGAGAACGCCCTCGTCGCTCACGATCCAGGAGACCCCCTGATCGGCCATCAGCTCCACGACGGCTGGGCTCACGGACTCTTCCGAAGGCCACATGCCGCTCGGACGGTACCCGAAGTTCTCCGCGAAGTAGTCGAGGCCCTTCTTGACCTGCGCGCGGGCATCCTCGACATGCTGGTAGCGATGCTGGGGCAACGGCAGGTCCGGCCGCGCGACCCGGGCGGAGTCGGTGTCCACCAGCAAGGGCAAGATCGGGTGATAAAAGGGCGTCGTGGTCAACTCGATGCGGCCTTCGGCCTGCATCCGGGCGTAGGTCGGAACGATCGCGCGGATCAGTTCCCGCTGCTTGGTGACCAGCAGCTCGCGATCCGCCTGGGTGAAATTCCGACCTCTCTGGACCAGGCTTCGGAGGTCGGCATCGCGCTCCAACCACATGGGGTCGAACCAGCCCAGGTTGAACCAGACCGTGAGGTCGCGAAGCTCTTGCGGCAGGAAGCGCGCGGCGGCCTCTTCGGCGGACATGTGCGCCAGCAGGTCGTTTCGCTTGGTGGCGAGCTCGTGGTAGCGCGGGTAGGGCTTGAGCTGATTCTCCCAGTTCAGGTCGAAGAAGCGCTCGAGCAAATAGGCCTTGTCGTCCGGCGTCATCCGGTCGATCGGCTTGAGGGTTAGCTCCAGCGCGCGGTCGATGGCTCCGTGGTGCCCGTAGTCGACAAGCTGCTCCAGGAGCGAAGGGACGAGGTTGAAGGTCTGGCGGATCTTGGGATACTGCCGCAGGATCTCGACCATGTCGAGGTAATCCTTGATGGCATGGAGTCGAACCCAGGGCATCAGGTAGCGGCCCGTCAGCCGGTCCTTGTACAGCGGCTGATGCATGTGCCAAATGACGGCGACGCACAGCTTTGACATTCCAGTACCTCATCGAACACAGACCCGCCAAGTGGCCTCCACTATACCATACCTCTAGGTCTTGACTTCTTTTGAGGCCCTTGAAGCCGTGGTATGATGGGGCGGACGCCGTTGCAATGCAGTAGAGAGGTTCTCATCGAAATGTTTGGCCGATGGCCGTTCGGGGCAAGCAAGCCCGGACGCGCACGAAACGTGAGGGGCGCCCACCCCGCCGTGGTTCTGGTTTTGGGCCTGATTCTCGCTTCTCCTGCGGCGGCTCGGAACGTCGATCTCGAGGTCAAGGGTGGAAGCGCCGTCCGCCAAAACGGCGTCATCACCGTTTGGGCCAACTCGCCCCAGGC
>Ga0065704_10071139_pt1 | contig 12900 bp, 9 predicted proteins | sample SwiRhicommuniRL2_FD_59091 | JGI IMG/M metagenome (GOLD analysis project Ga0065704, IMG submission 59091) | Switchgrass rhizosphere bacterial communities from Rose Lake, Michigan, USA - RL2 v2 (version 2) | ecosystem: Host-associated > Plants > Roots > Rhizosphere > Soil | place: East Lansing, MI
GGGCAGCGGCAGGCGCTGCCAGCTGTTCGAGTTGTCGCCGTAGAACGTCAGCCAGCCATCGGCCACTGACGCCTGGTTGAAGCCGGAATCACGTTCCTGGTAGCTGCCGCTGAGCGCGATGCCGAAACGGCCATCGGCATAGGTCTGGCTGAAGATGCCCGACATCTCGCCCGTGAAATCATTGCCCTGCATGGTCTTGGGCAGGTTGCCGTTGGAGCTGTCGTTGACCGCTTTCAGGCCGAACGTGGCGACCGGTTCGGCCTGCAGCGGGCGCGCCGTCCGCACGTCGATGGTGGCGCCAATGCCACCGGTCGGATTGTCGGCGCGACCGGTCTTGAAGACGCGGATCTCGGACACCGATTCGCTGGCCAGGTTGGCGAAGTCGAACGAGCGCGACGTCGAGGATCCCGCACCACCGCTGCCCAGGTTGGACGCCGGCATCTGGCGACCGTTGAGCAGCACCAGGTTGTAGTCCGGGCCCATGCCGCGCACGGTGACCTTGGAGCCTTCGCCGCTGGACGTGCGATCGATCGACACGCCACTGATGCGCTGGAGCGACTCAGCCAGGTTGGTATCGGGGAACTTGCCGATGTCCTCGGCGACGATGCCATCGACGACGCCCTGCGCATCGCGCTTGAGGTTCATCGACGATTCCAGGCTCGCGCGGATGCCCTTGACCACGACGGTGTCCAGCGTGGCGGGATCCACCTCACCGGTGGTTGCGGGCGCCGGATCGGCATTGCCCTGGGGCTCGACCTGCTGGGCCCATGCGGGTCCTGCGAGTGCGAGCAACAATGCGGATGTAAGCACCCGCTTCCTTGGAACGGATTGCACTTGCTTCATGGACTTTCCCCTCTCCGGAAATTCACGAATGGCGTTGGTGTGTGTGCTCGAGGCCCCTGTCCCCTTTCACGTTGGGCCGAATTGGACGCGCGATTGACAGCGTTGTCAACTTTCTGTGATTCGACAAGTGATTTGAAGAAAAAGGCTTGTTTCAAGCACTATTATTCATGCTGCGTCGCAGCTGAAACCGTTTTCTTTCCTGCGTGTCGCCGCAGGAAAACTGAAAAAATTCCTGCGCAACCACACGGAAGGTTTTCTATTGGTATGGAATGCGCGCGCGGCATCCATCCTTCCGGACGCGCGTAGCGCCACTGGAATCCAGGGCCGATGCAAATGAGGAACGCGCCCTCTTCAGCGGCGCGCGGGTGGCTGTGTCGATTCGCGGAACAGCACTTCATGTTCGACGTGCACCATGCTCCCCGCGTCCGCCGTGCGGATGCGCGCCAGCAGCTGCAGCGTGGCCAGCCTGCCCATTTCCGACGTGGGCTGACGCACCGTCGTCAGCGCAGGATAGATGTGGCGCGCGATGGGCGTGTCATCGAAGCCGCACACCGAGATGTCGCGTGGTACCGCCAGCCCGCGCTCGCAGGCCGCACGGATGACGCCGGCGGCCATGTCGTCGTTGGCCGCAAAGATGGCGGTCGGTGGCCGGCGCAGGTCGAGCAGCCGATTGCCGGCCTCGATGCCGGACTCGAACGAGAAGGCACCCTGCACCACCAGATCCGCGTCGTACTCCAGGCCCGACGCACGCAACGCGTCCTTGTAACCCTTGTAACGCCACTGGCAGGCGCCATGCGCAGGCGGGCCCTTGATATGGCCGATGCGGCGATGGCCCTGTGCCACCAGCCCTGCGATGAGTTCGCGCACGGCGGCGGTCTCGTCCATCATCACGCCGATGCGATCGTCCGGGTGCTTGGGCGCGATGCACGCGAACGGCACCTCGTGCTGTTCGAGGAATTCCAGCACCACGGGGTCGTCCGTCAGCGGAGGAATCAGCACCACGCCGTCCGGTGCGAAGTGCTCGAACACCACCTTCAGGTCGTCGGCCTTGCGCTGCTTCGGCGCACCGACGGGCGCCAGCACCAGGTTGTAGTGGTTGTCGCGACAGGCATCCAGCATGCCGCTCTGGATCTCCATCAGGTAGTTGCGCGACGGGTTGTTGTAGACCAGCGCGATGACATACGAACGCTGCCCGGCCAGGCTGCGCGCCGACAGGTTAGGACGGTACTGCAGCTGGTCGACGGCCTTCATGACCCGCTGGCGCATTTCTTCGCGGACGTTCGGCTCGTTGTTGAGCACGCGCGACACGGTCTTCATGGACACGCCTGCCACCGCGGCCACGTCTTCGATCCGACTACGCATTGGGATGCTCCTGATCCACTCCGCCCACCCTCCCGGCACGACGCCGGATTCTGACAGCGATGCCCGCCGCTTGGATACCGCACGGTGCGACCCGCAGCAGGTACGACGTGCCACAAACCTCACGGGTGGAAACCAGCGGCTGCCGACGATCGCGCGCAAACCGTTGCTGCATGGCAACACACATCCGATGCCCGCACACAAGGAATGCGCCATGCATCCCGTCTTTCCGGCAACCGACGCACAATCGGTTGACAGCAAGATGTAGCAACGCTATGACAGCGCTGTCAACTACCGTGCATCCGATGCCGCCCAGCGGGGCGCCCGGCTGCACTCTTCTCCAAGAGGCACCGACATGCATTCCATCCGATTGTTCTCCGCCGCGACGCTCGGCGTTGCCATGGTTGCCGGAATGGCGGACGCAGGTGCCGCCGGACCCCGGGAGACCTCCATGCAACCCGCCTCCAAGGTGACCATCTACACGACCGCCCAGGACTCCCGCCAGCGTCTCAGCGAGACGGGCACCGCCGTGCTCAAGCCGGGGCACACGCTGACGGAAGTGGAGACATCGGTCTTCGTGGATCCCGCCGTGCGGTTCCAGTCATTGCTGGGCATCGGCGGCGCCATCACCGACTCCACCGCCGAGGTCTACGCCACGCTCCCGCCCGCGAAACAGGCCGAGTTCATGCGTGCCTACTACGACACGCGGGAAGGCATCGGCTATTCGTTGGCGCGCACCACCATCCACAGCTCCGACTTCAGCTCGGCCAGCTACACGTACATCAAGGAAGGCGACAAGGCGCTCGAGACGTTCTCGATCGATCATGACCGCCAGGCTCGCCTGCCGATGATCAAGCAGGCCATCGCGGCCTCGGGCGGCAAGCTGCCCTTGTTCGCCAGCCCGTGGAGCGCGCCCGCCTTCATGAAGACGAACAACCACATGCTGCGCGGCGGCGCGCTGCTGCCCGAGTACCGGCAGGCATGGGCGAACTATTTCGTCAGGTTCATCCAGGCCTACGAGAAGGAAGGGGTGCCGATCTGGGGCATCACCGTGCAGAACGAGCCGATGGCCACGCAGACCTGGGAATCGATGCTGTACACGGCCGAGGAAGAGCGCGATTTCCTCAAGCAGCACCTCGGCCCGACCATGCACGCGGCCGGCTATGCCGACAAGAAGATCATCGTGTGGGATCACAACCGCGACATGATGCTGTACCGCGCCCACGTGATCCTCGGCGACCCGGAGGCGGCGAAGTATGCCTGGGGCCTCGGCTTCCATTGGTACGAGACGTGGGCGGGCTTCGACGCGATGTACCGCAACGTGGCAGCGGTGACGCAGGCGTTTCCCGACAAGCCGGTGCTGCTGACCGAGGCAGCGGTCGAGAAGTTCGACCCGGCGCGCTACCAGCATTGGCCGAATGCCGAACGCTACGGGACCTCGATGATCCACGATCTCAACAACGGTGCGGTCGGCTGGACCGACTGGAACATGCTGCTGGACGAAAAGGGTGGCCCGAACCACGTGGGCAACTACTGCTTCGCGCCGCTGCACGCCGATACACGTACCGGCGAGCTGATCTACACGCCCAGCTACTATTACATCGGACACTTTTCGAAGTTCATCCGGCCGCAGGCGCGCCGCGTCAGCGTCGCCACCAGCCGCAGCACGCTGCTCGCGACCGCCTTCGTCAATCCGGACGGGCGATTGGCCACGGTGGTGATGAATCCCACCGACAAGGAGATCACGTACAACTTCTACGTGGGCCAGGCATCGGCGATGGTCACCATCCCGGCACGCGCGATCCAGACACTGGTGAACTGACCACACGGCTGCGGGGAGTCCGGCATGCGTCCATTGCTTGTCCTGTTGTTGCTGCTGCCGGGCGCACCTGCCTCCGCTGCGGATGCTTTCGCGTGGCCCGACGGACGTCGTGCTGCCGTGAGCCTGGCCTACGACGATGCGGTCCCGTCGCAGCTGGACAATGCGATCCCCGCACTCGACCGCCACGGCCTGAAGGGCACGTTCTACCTGACGCTGTCCTCCGACACGCTGCGTACGCGGCAGCAGGAGTGGGTGTCCGCCGCACGCAACGGCCATGAGCTCGGGAACCACAGCCTGTTCCACCAATGCTCGGGCGCCCGGCCTGATCGCGGCTGGGTGGAGGCACACCGCGATCTTGACAGCGTCACCGTGGCGCAGATGCGCGACCAGGTGCTGCTGGCGAATGTCATGCTGACCGCACTGGATGGCAAGCACGAACGGACCATGACCGTGCCCTGTGGTGATACGCAGGCGCGCGACGGAAACTATGTCGACGCCGTCGCATCGGCATTCGTGGCGATCAAGCTGGGACAGGGCGGCGTGGTCGCGGACATGGCGACACTCGATCCGATGGCGGTGCCGGTCGACGTCCCGGTCGAGGTGACCGGCGAAGCGCTGATCGCACGCGTCGAAGAGGCGGCGCGACGGGGCACGATGGTCAACTTCACCTTCCATGGCATCGGCGGCGACCACCTGGCCGTCTCCAACGACGCACACGAAGCGTTGCTGCGGCACCTGGCTGCCCATCCTGACGTGTACTGGGTGGCGCCCTTCATCGACATCATGCGTCACGTCGCATCGGAACGCCCATCGCCTGCGCATGCGTCGCGATCCGGCAGCACGCGGGCTGCCACGCCATGAACTTCCGCCTGCGGCAAAGGCTCGACGAGGCATTCCGTTCAGCGCGGGCATGACGACAACATCGCGCGCGCATGCCAAGCGGCGCGGCGCGCCAGGTTGTAGGCCATGTCGGCCTCCCGTGGCAGCAGGTGTTCCGCGCGCGTCGGATCGGCTCCGTTCGCGAACGCATGCTCGACGCGCTCCAACTGCGACAGGTGCTGCTGGATGGGCCGCAGGAGTTCTGCATACAGCGACTTCCGGCAATGCGGAAAATCCGCACCGAGCGCCGCCAATTGCGCCCTGATCGCGCGGCTCGCGGCCCCTTCCAGGCCAGGAGCCGGTTCGGACGCGATGGGCGCCGCCTTGTAGGCGTCCCCTGTTGCTTCGCTGCCGAGATCCGCCACTCGCTCGTGGTATGCGGGATTGAAGCGGACCTCCGGCGGTGGGCGCGCGCGTGCGGGCTGGTCGCGCGTCCCCAACGGAATGACCACCGTGCCGGTGACGGTTCCGTGCGCGTTCTCCAGCAGGCTGTCTCCGGCGGTGCCTTTCCCGAGCCAGGCCTTGTCGAACCGGGTCTCCCGGTAATCAACGGGATTGCGACGGTCGAAGGGACCCGGCGCGTTGTTGCGCGCCACACCTTTTCCCGTGCCCGGTGGCGGCCGCACCGGCACGGCGCGCCCTGCCGCATCTTCCGGCAGAAGCAAGCGTCCATCGCGGCCGTACAGCACGAGTGGGGCACGCTGGTCCGCATGGACCCGCACGGAGGACGTGACCGGTGACGCAGTCCCGTGCAGTGCAGACGGCGGGTCCTGCTCGTCCTGGTCCGGGCGGAACGGACGCGCTGACGTGCGCGGGGCCCGTGTCACGGTCGCGCGTGCAATGAAGCGTATCTGCAGCGTGGATTCGGATGCCTCCGCACGCACGACAGGGCGGTGCAGCATCAGCACGCGTGCGGTCAGCGCCAGGACGATGACGCTCACCAGGCACGCAATCAGGCGGTCCTTGGCATCTTCCGGCGCCTGCCACACGCGACCCGCGGCGCGCGGGCGCGGACCTGTCGCGGTTGCGCCAGTCAATGCACGAGCTCACGCGGTGGTGTCCGGGGCATGCCGGACAGCCTATGCGGCGGCAGGATCAAACCGGGTCGTCCCCGTGACTCTTTGCCGGCGGGAGTGGTGGATACCCTTGGTCTTCCAGGCATGCGTCCAGCAGGTCGTGCTGCTCCGGATCAAGCAGGGGCGGTTCATGCGAGGCATCTGCGGCGGGTAACGGCAGGTCGAGCTCGTCGGCGCAGCGCGCGATCGCGTCCCTGAGCTCCGGATCCGGCATCGGCGGCATGTCATATCCATCCGCATGCGGATGTGGCGGTCCGTCGTGACCGAAAGGTGCGGGCGGTGGTGGACGATGCAGATGCGGCGGCGAGCAGCAGGCGGCGAGGCCGAAGGCCAGCAAGCCCAACAGGGCGGCACGAGAGGGCGTGGCGTGCAACAAGGAACCTCCTTGAGAAGGATGGTTGGCGGGCATGGTGCCTGCAGGCTCCACAGCGGATGAATCCGTCGCATGAATGGAACAGCGGCCGCCGCCACAAGGCCCTACAAGGCGCAACGATGGCATGGGCGAACACCGGCGGCGGGGAGTGATGAGGATGGACGTGCCGTGTCGCTTGCCTATGTCGTCGTGTGTCATCCCGTGCCGGGGGTAGTGCCACGTCGCGACACACGACGACATACCGGCGCGAAGAACGCGTTGCACCCTGCGGTGGCGTTGGCGACAGACCAACCTTGTACTCTCCCCTGGAAATCCCCTGCCGCCATTCCTCATGGCGGCTCTTTTCCCCTGTGTCGGGAAGGACCGGGGAATGACGCATACTTCTCACGGACGCTGCACGCCCCCGCGCCATGGACCTGAGCTCCCACATCCTGGTGGTCGACGACGACCCCGAACTGCGCACGCTGATCGGCGGCTTCCTGCGCGAGCACGGTTATCGCGTGGACGAGGTGGGCGATACAGCCGCGATGCGGGATGCCATCGCGCGGCGGCGACCCGACCTGATCGTGCTGGACGTGATGATGCCGGGCGAGGATGGCTTGGCCGCCGCACGCCGGTTGGCCAGCGAGTCCGGCCCTCCGGTGATCATGCTCAGCGCGCTCGGCACGGATACCGACCGCATCATCGGCCTGGAAGTCGGCGCCGACGATTACCTCGCCAAACCGTGCAATCCGCGCGAGCTGCTGGCCCGCGTGCGCGCCCTTCTGCGCCGTCGGTCGCCCGCCGGCGATGGCGGCACCGGCCCGAACGGCGCTACCGTCTTCGGTTTCGATGGCTGGAGCCTGGATGTGGCCCGCCGTGAATTGCGCGATCCTGCGGGCACCTACATCAATCTTTCCGATGGCGAGTTCGCGCTGCTGCGCACCTTCATCGAACATCCGCAGCGCGTGCTCAGCCGTGACCAGTTGCTGGACTACGCGCGCGGCCACAACGTGGACGTCTACGACCGGGCCATCGACAGCCAGGTCAGTCGGCTGCGCCGGAAGCTCAACGAGCGTGGCGGCACGGAAATGATCCGCACCGTGCGCAACGAGGGCTACATGCTGCTGCCTTCCGTCGTGCGCCGATGACGAACCGTCGGCGCCTGCCGCTTTTCGCACGGACATTCCTCCTCCTGCTTGTCGCGCTGGTGGTCGCGTATACCGTCGGCATGGCGGTACTGCTGTACCGGCCGCCCGCGGATGGCATCGCCTTGAGCGAGCTGACGGCGTTGCTGTCTTCGCGCATGCCCGCAACCAGCCCCGACCTGCAGGTTTCCTACGCCGACCAGGCGCCGTTACCCGACGCTGCGCGCTACCGTGCCTCGCCGCTGTTCTCCGCACTGCTCGCCCAATGGCTGGGCAGCGAAGTGGAACGGGTGCGCTTCTTCCACCTGCAAGGCCCCCGGCCACCCTTCTCGCTCGCGCCGTTTCCTGCGCCGCCTGCGGCAGAACTTCCCGTTCCTCCGCCCGGAGGCATGCCAGGGGAAGGACGAGCGCAGGGAGCCGTCGACGTGAAAGGCGGACCGCCGCCGTTCCCGCCCAACTGGCGCCCCGACGCTCCCCTTCGCGGCGATTTCGTGGCGGCCTACCGTCAGGCTGACGGGCGCTGGCGGGTCGTCGAGAACACGCGCAATCGTGCTTCCTTCATCGCAAGGCTGGGCACCTTGTTCCTCGCGGGCGTGCTGGCGCTGACGCCGCTGGCATGGTGGTTCTCGCGTGCACTGGCGTCGCCGATCCACCAGTTCACGCGGGCTGCCAACCGGATGGGCCGTGACGCCGATGCCCCGCCCCTCCCCCTCACGGGTCCCAGCGAGATCGCCAGCGCCGCTACCGCCTTCAACGCGATGCAGGCACGACTGAACCGTCTGCTGAAGGAACGCAGCGAGATGGCGGGCGCCATCGCCCATGACCTGCGCACACCACTCGCACGGCTGGCGTTCCGGCTGGATGCGCTGCCTTCCGATGCGCGCGGCAAGGCATCCGCCGACATCAACGAGATGTCGCAGATGATCGATGCCACGCTGGAGTTCATCCACGACCAGAATCGCCTGCGCACGCACGAATCACTCGATCTTCGCCTGCTGGTGGAAAGCGTGGTCGACAACCTGCGCGATACCGGGCACGACGTGCAGCTTGCGGACGGCCCACCCGCGCCGATGAAAGGCGACCCGTTGTCGCTGCGGCGCATGGTGGCCAACCTGGTCGACAACGCGCTCAAGTACGGACAACGCGCGCAGCTCACGCTGACGGCGGAGCCGGAAGGTTATCGCCTGCAGGTGGACGATGAGGGGCCCGGCATCGATCCCACGCAGGAAGAGCAGTTGTTCATGCCCTTCGTGCGCGGAGATGCCTCACGCAACCGGAGCACGGGCGGCATCGGGCTGGGCCTGGCATCCGTGAAATCCACCGTACTCGCCCACGGTGGCGATGTGACGCTGTCGAACCGCAGCAACGGAGGCCTGCGCGCCAGTGTCCATCTTCCCCATCGATCGGCGTAGGCGCGCCAGGAGACCGATGCGCCGTCAGCGGTCCGCCCAATGCCAGCGCAGCCCCACGGTGAACGTGCGCCCGGCCCCGGGCTCGTAGAAGCGGCCGTTGCCTTCGTTGACGATGACGGAACCGATATGGAAACGGTCCAGCGCGTTGTCGATGCGGGCGAAGCCCTGCAGGCGCGCGCCGCCCGCCGGCCAATCGCGCGCGAGTTCGAGGTTCAGCAGGCCATGGCCGGGGGCGCGTTCGCTGCCAGTATCGTTCACCGTGACGGAGCCGACGCCCAGCACCTGGGCGGCCGCGCTCCACTGCTCGCCCTGCCAGCCCAGGCGCACCGATGCCTGCTGCCGGGCGACCCCGGGGATGCGCGTGCCGGCCGCAACCTGCACTCCCGGCGTGGTGCAACCGCTCGAGGTGCAGATGGGGAAGCCGTCGCGGAACGTCGCGTCCAGCCACGTGTAGGCCAGCTGCAGCTGCCATGCAGTGTGCAGCTGCAGGCCTGCCTGCAGTTCCACGCCCTGGCGCCGTGCAGCGCCGGCGTTGCGGTAGCTGCTCCGGCCACCCACGTTGCGTGCGACCGCCAGCTCGTCGTCCGTATCGGCGCGGAACAGCGCAGCGTCGATGCGGGCGCCCTGCCCGCCACGCCACTTCATCCCCAGCTCCATGTTCCGGCTGATCGCCGGTCGCATATCGAACGCCAGCCCGGCCCCGCCATCGGCGCGATAGCCGATCTCGTTGAACGTCGGCGTCTCGAAGCCGCGCCCGGTCGATGCGTACAACCGCAGCGCATCGATGGGCGCGTACACCAGCCCCGCCACCGGCGTGGTGCGCTCGTACGTCACCTGGCCGCTATCGTCGGGATTGGTAGCCGTGATGTAGGCATCCCGCGAGCGGAATGCGATGCGGCTGTGGCGCGCGCCGGCCAGCAAGGACCAGTGGGATGCAAACTGCCACCAGGCTTGCGCGTACTGGTCGACATTCCACACCTGGTTGCGCTCGTCGCGACGCAATGCGCCCCGCACGCCCAGCGCCGGGCCGACGAAATTCTCGTAGCCGCGACGACGCTGGTGCTGCCGATCGGCATTCGCGCCTGCGCTGACCTCGAACGCACGCCCGGCAAGCTCGCCCGTCCATGACCAGCGCAGGTCCGCTCCGCCGTAGTCGTTGTCGAGATCGATCACGCCGCCGGCGTTGAGGGGATTGGCCTGCGCCGCGCCCGGCAACGCGAGATACTGCTCGACGTCGCGCCGTCCACCATAGGCCATCGCCCGTAGCAGGTGTCCGCTGGCGAAAGGCCATTCGTACACGGTACCCAGTTGGTCCTGCCGGACGGATTTGCGCGTGTCGAACTGCGTCGCCACCGATGTTGCCTGGCGCGGATCCTGCCAAGCCTGCGCGCGTGTGAGGCCGAGCGGGTCCTTGGCGTCGGGCGCGTCGAAATGATTGAGGACCAGGTCCAGCGTGGCACGGCCGGGCTTCAACCGGACTTTCGCATTCAGCGATTCGCGGCGCGCGGCGCTATGCGCGCGGTAGCCGTCCGTCTCCAGCATCGACGCCGCCACGCTGTAACCCGCCACATCGCCGGCACCGCGCACCCTTGCACCCAGCACGCGGTTGCCGTGGCTGCCCGCGCTTGCCTGCACCCGGGCCTCATGACCCTCCCCGGGAATGTCGCTCCACAGTTGGATCACGCCGCCTGAAGAGTTGCCATGCAAGGCGGAGAACGGACCACGCAGCACTTCCACGCGATCCGCGCCCTGCATGTTGAAGTGGGATACCTGGCCCTGCCCGTCGGGCATGGTCGCGGGCACGCCATCGGCGTACAGGCGCAGTCCGCGCACGCCGAAGGTGGAGCGCGCGCCGAAGCCGCGGATCGAAAGCTGCGTGTCCTGCGCCAGATTCTGCCGTTCGCGCGCACGCAATCCGGGGATGCCGTCCAGCGCTTCCGACAATGCGGAAAGAGGTCGCGCACCGCCATCGCCCAACACCACGGTATCGACGGAAGCCGGCACGTCGAAGGCATCCACCGATTCGAGGCGCGTGGCGGTGACCACGATGCGGTCAAGCGTCTCTGCAGCCACCCGCTGCTCATCCGCCGCCATCGCGGCGGCGCACGGGATCAGCAGCAGGGTGCCGGTTTTCCAACGGGTTCGCGACATCGCTTGCATGCAGGGACCGGAAGGCGGGGCGATGGCGCGGAGCACAGGTCAGCAAAAAGTCCGCTCCGCCCGCTCCAGGCGCGGAATACGCACGTTCAGCCCATCCTGTCGCTGCTGACCATCCACCAGGGATTGGTAGGCCTGCAACCGGATGAATCTGGCAGGCCGTTGCGTGTTCCGACATTCATCCGCGCATGAGACGTCAGTGACTCGCTTGCGGACGCACTTTCTGCTTGAGAAGGATCACGCGGGACATCTTCGTACAGCCCCACGCCTTCCTGCAACAAGGCGGTCTCATCCATCCGTTCAATCCGCACACAAGGGCAGATACCGGCTTGTGCCTGCCATGCCGCGCATGAACATCAACACGTGACGCCCGGTCTGCTGTTCCGGAGAGCATGCGAAGCATCGGTGCCGTCGCCAGCGTGCTGGTCATGAATCCCGGGCCTGCGCTGCCCTCCGGATGGCGGCGCCGTGCGGGAGTTCAGTCTTCCGCGACATCGGGTGCCCGCATCGCCGTCGCATCCTGTGCCGGCACCGGCCGTGGCGCACCACTCCGCGCCATCGCGTCGAATACGCCATCACGACGTACCCAGGCGTGATACAGGGCGGCGCCCAGGTGCGCCATCACCAGTGCGAACAGCGCGTAACCGAGCACGCCATGCGCGCCACGCAACCAGGCGTAGAGCGTCGGGTCGTGCGGGACGAGCGCAGGCAGTGCCAGCGCGCCGACCATCTGCACCGGATAACCGCCTGCCGACACTGTCGCCCAGCCCAGCAGCGGCATGGCCAGCATCAACGCGTACAGCAGCCCGTGCGACACCTTCGCGGCGATCACCTGCGGACGTGGCAGGTCCGCAGGCAGCGGAGGCGGCGGACTGCGCCAGCGGTGGTACAGCCGCACCAGCGCCAGCAGCAGGATGGCGATGCCGAGCGGCCGGTGCAGATCGATCAGCACGGGGCGCAGCGCCAACGAGGCGACCATGCCCACGCCGATGAACAGCATCGAGAGGATCAGGACGGCCATGCCCCAATGCAGCAGACGGGCAAGCGCATCGAAATGTCCGTGGCGATTCATCGCGCGGCCTCCCCGGCATCGCCCCGGGCGGTCTCGCGCTCTCGACGGTTGAACGACACCGCATAGGCCGCCGCGCGCGCCGCGAGGATCGGATCGCCGGAAAGCGCGATGCCTTCCGGCACCACCGTCGGATCGTAGTTCACGTCGCGGCACGGGCCGGTGGCCTGCGGCTGGCTGCGCTCCAGCACCAGGACGCCGGCGACGTGCTGCGGGCGGTCTTCGGGCCAGGCCTGCGATGGATCGTCGACCGGATCGCCGGCTGCCGCCTCGGTGACGACCAGGTTCCAGCGCAGCGGACCTTGCTGCAGGCGCGCCTGGAGATCCTCATGCAGATAGTCCGCATCGGCGTGCTCGCGTTCTGCATCGCCCAGGGGTTCGAAGGGCGCCTGTGGCTGCATCGACCAGCGCACGAAGCGTTCGCGTCCGGCGGCATCGATGAAGCGGAATGCGTTGACCCCGTTGTAGGCCGTGTTCGCCCAACTGCTCGACCAGGCGGCGGATTTCGCCCACGCCTGGAACCGCTTCGCCTCCGGATACTCTGCAAGGAACGCCGCCATCCTGGCCGGATCCGGCTTGCCCGTTGCAGGATCCGGACGCGATGCCAGCAACTGCGCGTGGAATCCGGCCGGCGTGGCCACGGCGAAGAAGGGGAAGCTGTTCATCGCCATGCGCCACTCCTGTCCATCATCGGTCTTCAGCAACAGCGCCAGGCTGCGTACCCGCGCCTGCGCGTCGAGCGCATGCGGATCGGCGCCCCCGATCGACAGCCGGCCCTGCACC
>Ga0065704_10071140_pt1 | contig 12892 bp, 11 predicted proteins | sample SwiRhicommuniRL2_FD_59091 | JGI IMG/M metagenome (GOLD analysis project Ga0065704, IMG submission 59091) | Switchgrass rhizosphere bacterial communities from Rose Lake, Michigan, USA - RL2 v2 (version 2) | ecosystem: Host-associated > Plants > Roots > Rhizosphere > Soil | place: East Lansing, MI
GGCAGTCGGTAGCGGCGGGTGCGAAACCACCTTGTACTGGAAAAGCGACAGTCGCCTGGAGGTCCCGGACCTGTTGCAGTGTCAGCTGGCGTTTGCGGTACCCTCTCCGCCTGAGGTCGCGATTGAGCCGCCACAACATGGCTGGACAATGTTCGCTGGACTGGCCAGGCCTGCCAGTCGAGGACGCTTGCGCCTGTCGGGTGCCGGGCCACTGGATGCCCCACTCATTGAGCCGAACTCGCTGAGCGCGCCCGAGGATATGACAGCGGCGTATGCGTCGATCGACCTGTGCAGGGCCCTCGGTAACAGCGAAGCCTTCAACGGGCTGGTCAAACGCGAAGTTGTGCCCGGGCCGAAAGAACATCGCGCTATGGAGCAGTTCATCCGCAACTCTGCCGTGACTTACTGGCACCAATCCTGCACCGCGAAAATGGGTCGAGATACGATGTCGGTGGTCGACCATCAACTGCGTGTGTATGGCATCGATAAACTGCGCATCGCTGATGCCTCGATCATGCCGCGAATTACCGTTGGCAACACGATGGCGCCGTGCGTCGTCATCGCCGAACGAGCAGCAGATCTTGTCCTCGCTGCGCATGGTGTGACGGCTGCGGCCATAGCGCTGACCGGTAATTCATAAGAATACTGATACAACCCATGCTCGCTGGCAGAAACTGGCCGATTGCTGCCCGCTACGAAGCACAGTCGGCCCAAGATCCAAAACGCGGTCAGCACAACGACTTCTGGTAATAGAGCCGGGTATGCCCCGGTGGATAGTCTGCCAGGCGCCCGAATTCGGAGTAACCCAGTTTTCGATAAAACCCGGGAGCCTGAAAGCTGAAGGTCTCCAGCCAGATACCAATGCAATGTTTTTTCTGCGCAACTTCTTCAGCCATACGCATTAGCCGTTCTCCGATACCCTGACCACGCACCGACTCGGGAACGCTGATAAGATCGATGAGCAGCCATCGATAAGAGACCTTGCCGTACAGCCCGCCAATCACTTCATTGCTGTCAGCGTCTCGTAGCAATAGAGCAAAAACCTCATAGGCGTCGTCTCCACCGTTGGCCAAGTTATGGGCAAGCAATGGGGTCAAAATTCCTATTCGCTCTGCTTCAGTCGCATTTTCCGAAAGCTGGATTTCTACAGGCATGGCGCTCTCCCTGAGCAGTGAGTAACTGGGTCAACAAGGTATCCCATTCAGTGGATACAACAAGTCCAGGCAGTTGGGCAGCCCCACTTATCCAACAGAATCGGCCGAAAAGCCATTTGACCCTGAGGGATTCCCGAATTTTCTTACGCGCGACCTTATCGCTTCGACGTTGGAAACAACCGGCGCGCAGAAATAAATGGACCGGACAATAAAACGATGACGACTGGCCCCCTGCCCCCGGCGCAAAAGCGCTTTTCAAGCCTCTTCAAGCGCTCTCGAAACCAGCCCATCTGGAACATCGCTGCTAATTAGCCACCGCTTCGAACGCACCCAAGACCGCACCCGTAAATTAACCCCTCGCTGGCAGGCTCGGACGTTGGGCGCATAGTAGATTGGCTTTCAACTCTGCCCTGCTCTGCCGCTCCTGCTTCCAGGCCGGTTGACCTGGAGCGCTGCGCCAAGATTCGTTAAGCGGGCTATTATCGACAGTGTCGAATCCAAACTCATTATAGAGCCGGGTCACAAATTCGATTGCCTCTGGGAAGTCGCTGGAGGCCGCTAGAGCTAGCCGATCTGGTGACCCGGCCGGCTTGCCCCAAGTAGTGATTCGTGGGGCCTGAATATGCGTAAAGGCCTTGACTACTTTGGCTTTGGGAAGATGCTCCTGGCGAAGTTCGTGAATGGTTTTCTGGCCGGTGTCCACGAGGTCGAAAGCGCCGTCACGCCAAGCCATATAATTGTTGGTATCCAGCACGATCTTACCTGCAAGCTCCTCAACCGGTATGTCGTTGATCCTTTTCAGCGGGACGGCGACAACGATGACCTCGCCAGCCATCGCGGCACCTGCCGCAGTTTCCGCGCGCGCTAACGGGCCCAATTCGTTGATCAGATCTACTAGGGTGTCCGGACCGCGAGAATTGGCGATGACGATGTTATAGCCGCACGCAATGGCTGCTCGGGCAATCTGGCTGCCGACCTCGCCTGCCCCAATGATGCCGATGGTAGTCATGAAGAACTCACCTGATGTCTGCTATCAAAACTATCCGCAGGTTATGAACGCCTGACGCTAACGTGGTGCACGAGTCCGACGTGGGCCGGGCAGTGGAAAAACCTGCCCGGCTATGTGTCAAGCGCCGAAGGCACCGTCAATTGTATGCATTGCTCCGGTCACAAAACCCGCTTCCGGACCGGCCAACCAGGCCACCATTCCCGCGACCTCTTCAGAACGGCCATGGCGTTTGATCGCCATGAAGCTATGCATAAGGTCTTTCATCGGACCGTTCGCTGGATTGGCTTCGGTATCAATCGGCCCCGGCTGGACGATATTGATCGTAATTCCACGCGGGCCGAAATCACGGGACAGCCCTCGCGCCATACCTTGCAGTGCGGACTTACTCAAGGCGTAGGACGCCATGCCGGGAATGGGCATGCGGTCGCCGTTCACCGAACCGATCACGATAATCCGACCGCCTGCGGGCATCTGTCGCGCCGCTTCCACCGAGGCATGGTAGGGCGCTTGCACATTGATGCGGAACAGACGATCAATCGCGTCCGGGTCCTGCTCTAGCGCGTCGCCGAAGATGGCGATGCCAGAATTGACGATCAGTATGTCCAGCGGACCGCTGTCGCGGACACGAGTAATGACTGCATCACGGTCGGCGCTGTCCGTTGAGTAGGCACTGGCGCCGGTTTCGGTAGCCAGAGAATGTGCCGCTTCCGGCGAACCCGAGTAAGTAAAAGCAACCTTGGCACCATCGGCAGCAAAGCGCCTGACAATCGCCGCGCCAATTCCACGGCTGCCGCCAAGTACCAACACCGACTTATTCTTGAAATCCGACATGAACGTACCCTCCTGATTAATGTAGCGCATGATACAATTATCCAGAACCTCCCTGTCAAAGGATTTTGTAATAGTGACTACAAATAAGTCAGTGCGTGGGCGTCCTCGGCGGTTCGATCCGGATCAGGCAGTAGCCACCGCCCAGCGCTTGTTCCATGCCAAAGGCTACGACGACGTAAGCGTTGCAGATCTCACGACAGCATTCGGTATCAATCCGCCCAGCTTTTATGCGGCATTTGGCAGCAAGGCCCAGTTGTACAAGAGGGTCCTTGATCGGTATGCCCAGACTGGGGCCGTCCCGTTATTACAGATACTCGGGGCAAACCGGCCGCTCGCTGTCTCGCTTGCGCAGGTGTTGGAGCAGGCCGCGCGCGCCTACGCTGCCGATCCTTCAGCCACTGGCTGTATGGTTCTGGAGGGCACTCGAAGCAACGACGTGGAGGCGCGTGAGGCCGCTTGCGCCTTCCATGTCGCTGCGCAAGAGGTGATTAGAAACGCCATTGCCGAGCGTTACCCACTTGAGGCCGACCGGCTAGCGGATTTCGTCAGCACCACGATGGCTGGCCTTTCGGCCAGCGCGCGTCACGGACAAAGCTTGGACCGTCTGCTGGCCACCGCACAGCTTGCCGGCGTGGCGCTCGCCCAGGCTCTTCCGGGCTGAGGTATCAATAAGGGGACGGAACTGTTTTCAAGCAAATAAATCCGTTCCCTTTTCCGGACGGCTCAATAACAAGCGAGCTTTGCGCCACAGAATAAGCGCCAACCTGATTTGAAAATGGATAACTGCCTATCGTGACCGCCTGACGCCGACGTTGCCTGCTTGGTGCTACGGTGATGGCTTTCTAGCAACCCATTCGAGATATCCATATGAAACCCGATCCGACGATCGATAACGTATTACGCGTCGCGTTGGTTACAGGATCCACTTCCGGTATCGGCGCAGCCATTGCGCGTGTACTAAGCCGGGCAGGCTATGCGGTGGTGCTCCATTCGCGAAATTCTGCTGATACGGGACGCGCTATGGTTGCCGAAATGAAGCAGGCTATTTACGTGCAAGCCGATCTTGCTTTCGAAGCTGACAGGGTCAGGCTTATTAACGAGGCGATCGCTGCGTGGGGGCAGCTCGACGTACTGGTCAATAATGCCGGTATTAGCAGAGTCATTCCGCACAGCGACCTTGCCGCGGCCAACTCGACGGTGTGGCACGAACTTAACGAGGTTAATGTCGTGGCGCCGTTCCACCTGGTCGCATTGGCCGAGTCGGCATTGCGCGATGCCGCCCGTTACCGTCGAGCCGGTTGCGTCGTAAACATCAGTTCCCATGCCGGCATCCGTCCTAAGGGCGCATCGATTCCCTATGCGGTAAGCAAAGCTGCGCTTAATCACATGACCCGCTTGCTCGCGGTATCGCTGGGGCCAGAAATTCGCGTAAACGCTGTGGCGCCTGGCTTGGTCGACACGCCTCTGACCGCAGAATGGACAGATGCCCAAGAGTTGTGGCGAACTCGCGCACCCATGCGCAGGGCCGCTAGCCCAGACGACATCGCAAAAGCTGTTGTCATGCTGGTCGAGTCGGACTACTTGACCGGCGAGATACTCCTCTCAGACGGCGGGTTGAATCTGACCTAGGCGAGCGTGCTCCGGTGTAGCAGGTGAGAAGACGGGTCACTCTGTTTCGCCGGCTCACCCAAAGGACGGGCAGCATAGCTTCTCAGGACGGACTAGGGTTTGTCTGAAAGTCGCTTTGACTAAAAGCCTCGACCAGGCCTGCCGCGTTTGTGTGACGGGTCTCAGTACAAAAAAGCAACGTTATTGAGCGGTTGTTCAGCTGGCTCAAGGAAAAACGTCGGCTCTGTACGCGTTACGACAAACTTGCCAGCAGCTTTAAAGCCATGGTCACACTGGCCTGCATCGAGAGATGTTTGCGGGCTGACTTTTCATACAAGCCCTAGGTCGCCTGCACTCATTTGTGCCATATTCATTTCCGAAAACTGCAGAGTAATCTTTCAAATCGGCAGCGCCGTACGTGTGCGGATGGCTAAGGCTGGCTACGTTACCGCTTAGAATGAGCCCTTCCATCAGCCAACGAGCACGCCATGAAGCCGGACAATCTGAGTTGGGATGATCTGCGGATCTTCATGCACGTCGCCAGGTGCCAGAACCTCTCCCGAGCGGGAAAACAGCTGAAGATCGACCAGTCGACGGTAAGCCGCCGGATCAACCAGCTGGAATACGCCCTTGGCTTTAGCGTATTCGAGCGCAGCAGTTCCGGCTTGCAGTTGAATGACCAAGGCGCTCGCTTGCTGGCGCAGGTGGAAGTGATGGGCAACGGTTTTTCCGGGCTGCTTGAGCAGTTGTCCTCGGGCACCAACACGGTTTCCGGCAGGGTCCGGGTCGGTACCATGGAAGGCCTGGCCTCGCTCTACCTGACCCAGCAGGTGCCAAAGCTGCAATTGCTGCACCCCAACGTCACCCTGGAGTTGGTCACTTCGACCCACCAATTGCAGGTGACCCGGCGCGAGGCAGATATCTTCCTGGGCTTCTTCGAACCCTCGGGCCAGGGCTTTCACACCGAACGAGTCGGGCAGTTCGAATTGAACCTGTACGGTAGCGACGACTACTTGCTATCTCACGGCACCCCTTCGCTGCAGACATTGGAGAACCACTTGTTCGTCGGCTACATCGAAGAGTTGGTGCAGATCGAGGCGGTCAAATGGCTCGATGAACTGATTTCAACGCCTAAACTGGTATTCCATTCCAACAGCATGCTCGCGCAGATGTTTGCCGCCAGCGCCGGCGCAGGGCTGGTAATGCTGCCCTCCTTTGCCCATGCCGAACGCTTTGGTCTGCGGAAAATCCCGCTGAATGGGCCCAAGGTCACCCGCGATCTATGGCTGAGCGTCCATCAGGACCTGCGTTATGTGCCGCGAATCAAAACCATGCTGGAGCACCTGTCGCGGCTGTTTCGTAACGACGAGTTATTCACCATCAACTAATACCACGCGACATTCAAAGTTGATAATTGCGCACTTTTGCACCATATCGCAGCACTTCTTCATTTCAAGCACCGTTTCGGCGATGCAGCTTTGCAATAGGCGTTGTTGCATTACGGCTTGGCAGTCTGGGCCCGTACTTTAAACTGAGTTCGCCACCTACCCGACCGAGGCGCACTCAATGAAACAAGACTCCATCTGGAGTGCCATTTTCGAGCACCCAAACTTTGCAATACTGGTTAAACGACGGCGCCGGCTGGTCTCCACGCTGATGCTGATCAGCATGGTGGTGTACTTCGCCATTCCATTGTTCTCTGCATACTTCCCCGAATTTCTTTCTTATAAGATTTATGGCGCCATCAATGTTGGCCTGGTGTATCTGGTCGGGCAATATTTCTTCGGTGCTGCGATTGCCATTTTTTATGCCTGCCGCTTGAAGAACATCGACGCGATGTCCGTCGCCCTGGTTTCCGAAGCTTCCGTGAGCGTCAATCATGACCCAAACCAACCGCACTAACCGCTTGGCCACCCTGCGCGGCTCGACAGCATTCAAAGCCTGCATGGGGCTGGCCGCCTTGCTCACGGCCAGCCAGGGCAACGCCGCCACGCTGGTCTCCGAAGCCAACCGGCCACTGACCTTCGGCGTGTTTGCCGCGCTGTTCCTGATCACCCTTGGGATTACCTTCTGGGCCGCGCGCAAGAACAGTTCGGTGAAGGATTTCTATACCGCGGGCGGTGCATTGTCCGGCCGGATCAACGGCCTCGCCATTGCCGGTGATTACCTGTCAGCAGCCGCATTTCTAGGGGTCTCCGGCCTTATCGCCATCTATGGGTTGGACGGTATAACCTACGTCATCGGCTTCTTTGTATCTTTCATACCGGTGCTACTACTGATCGCCGAGCCTTGCCGCAACTTGGGTAAATATACCTTGGGCGATGTGTTGGCGTTTCGTAATAACTTCCGCGCCTCGAAGTTCGCAGTAGCGATTTCCAGTGTATTGGTCGCGCTCTTTTATATGGTGCCGCAGATCGTTGGCGGCGCCGTGATCATCGCTGCACTTATCGGTATCCCATTCGAAATATCGGTGGTGTCGGTGGGCGTGCTGATGCTGGTCTACGTGCTGTTTGGCGGCATGCGTGCCACCACCTCGGTGCAGATCCTCAAAGCCACCTTGCTGATTGCCTTCTGCTTCCTGTTGGTGGTACTGAGCTGGGCCCCTTATGGCTTCAACATCAGTGCCTTTTTCAGCGACCTGGTAGGCAGCTCGGCCGTGCAGAAACACGTGCTCGGCACCTTGCTCAACGGCGTGTCCCAACTCTCGGCGGAACAAGCCGGGCAACGCTTCATGGAGCCTGGGCTGTACCTGAAGAATCCGCTGGAACAGATCTCCCTGAGCCTGGCGCTGGTGCTCGGCACGGCGGCCATGCCCCATATCCTGATGCGCTTCTTTACCGTGCGCGACGCACAAAGTGCCCGTACTTCGGCGCTGACCGCCATGCTGCTGATCGGCCTGTGCCATCTGTTCATCATCGTCATCGGTTTCTCCGCCGCGCTCCACCTGGGGCCCTTCGCGATTACCACCATGGACAAGGGCGGCAACCTCGCCGCCCCGATGCTGGCCCAGTTCCTGGGCGGTGGCGCCGATAGCCTGCTCGGCAACCTGATGCTCGCGTTCGTCGCGGCCGTGTCCTTCGCAACCATAGTCGCAGTGGTCGCCGGGCTGACGCTGGCAGCAGCCTCCACACTCGCCCATGACGTGTATGTAGGCGCCGTGCGCCAGGGCAAGGCCACCGAGGGCGAGCAGGCCACCGCAGCCCGCCTGGCGACATTGGCGATCGCCGTCATCGCCATCTGCGTGGGCATTTCGGCCAAGGGCCAGAACGTCGCGCAACTGGTCGGGCTGGGCTATTCGGTCGCCGCGTCGGCCAACCTTCCGGCACTGCTGCTGACCCTGTACTGGCGCCGCTGCAGCACCGCTGGCGTGATCGCGGGCTTGCTGGGCGGCACGGTGCTGTCCATCGGCCTGGTGCTGGTGTCGCCGAATATGAGCTACCCGCTGCAGCAAAAACAGGTGGCGCTGGCCGCAGCCGCTAAATCCCAAGCCAAAATCGAATTGATCGACAAGGGCGCATTGGTTGCCACCGCCACGGAGCGCGAGCAATTACTCAGCGATGTGACCAAGCAACAGGCAACCGCCAGCCTGATCCCGGACTCGGCCACCAGCCTCATCGGCCTGCGTGAGCCATGGGTGCAGCTGCGCAACCCGGGGTTGATCTCTATCCCGCTCGGCTTTGCCCTGGTCATTCTGTTTTCGCTGCTGTTCCCCAGCCAGCTGTCGCTGTCGCGCTGGGTGGAGTTTTCCGTGCGCCGCGAGACCGGCCTGGGCGTCGCACAAGCGGCTCAACACTAATTCGTCAAGGTTTCCATCATGTCCCTGCCTACTGTAAAAGTCGCCGCCGCCCACGCCGCGTCCGTGTATATGAACAAGGCCGCCTGCGTAGACAAGGCCTGTTCCTTCATTGCCGAAGCGGCCGCCAATGGCGCCGAACTGGTGGTGTTTCCGGAGTCCTTCATCCCAGGTTTTCCGGTCTGGGCGGCGCTGTGGGCGCCCATCTATAACCATGATTGGTTCAAGCTGATGGTCGAGAACAGCGTGATGATTGACGGCCCGGAGATCACCGCCATCCGCTCCGCCGCACGGCGCCATGGCATCCTCGTTTCCTTGGGGTTCAGTGAAGCGACGCCGGCCAGTGTCGGCTGCATCTGGAACTCGAACGTACTGATCAGCGAACAAGGCACCGTGCTCAACCACCATCGCAAACTGGTGCCTACCTTCTATGAAAAGATGGTGTGGGCACCCGGCGATGGTCACGGCCTGCGTGTGTCCGATACCCGCATCGGCAAAATAGGCACCCTGATCTGTGGCGAAAACACCAACCCCCTGGCCAAGTACAGCTTGGCGGCGCAAGGCGAGCAGATCCACATCTCCGCCTGGCCGGCGATCTGGCCGACGCGCAAACCCGGCGGCCAGAATTTCGACAACCTCGCGGCCAACAGAATTCGCGCAGGGGCGCAGTGCTTTGAAGCCAAGGTATTCGGCATCTTGAATGCAGGCTTCATGGATGACTCGATGCTCGACATGCTCTCGGCCAGCAGTGATGAGCAAGCCATCGAAGTGCTGCGCAACAGTCCACGTGCCGCTACGCAATTTCTCGACCCGGCGGGGGCCTCCATTGGCGACCTGTTGCAGAACGAGGAAGGCCTGGCGTACGCCACTTTCGATTTGAACGAATGCGTGGAGCCGAAGCAGTTTCATGACATCGCCGGTTATTACAATCGCTTCGACGTATTTGACTTGACGATAGACCGGCGCCGGATTACCCCTGCCACCTTCAACGACCCTGTGGACTCTAACTGCAACCGGGAATTACAGGCGTTGCCTGAGCTGGACTGATTGCTGGAAAACGCAATGAGCTTCTGCTGAAGGCCGGTGTGGCAGTTGTGGGGCAGACAGTATGCACTGCCTATTCGCCACTATCGAGAAAGGCAGTAGGAATGGCTTATCCTTCAGCCAGCTGAAACCGCAGGGTATGGGGATAGCCCTCCTGATTGGTGCCTCAAGGTATCCAGTATTCGAGCGTTAAAATCCATTGCCGGAGCAACATCGTGGCCCTGCGACTCACCTTGTTGGTTCATGCCCGTGCAGCATCTGCACGCTCGGGCAGCTTTTCTAGTGACGAGCCCCTCGAAATGGATGGGCCTATGGATGGATTCACTGGACGGTAGGGGGAGAGTCATCGCGATCACCCAGCGGACTGACCACCAAAATATACCTCGCCTGCGACACCCATGGCTTCCCGCTGGCCATAATGCTCTCACCCGGCGAGAACGTTATTGAGCGACTGTTCAGTTGGCCCAAAGAAAAACGTCGGATCTGTACGCGTTACGACAAACTGGCCAGCAGCTTTAAAGCCATGGCCACACTGGCCTGCATCGAGAGATGCTTGCGGACTGACTTTTCAGACAAACCCTAAGGGCCCTTATCGCATCCGGCAGATCGCGTTCTGCTGTTTCAAAAAGGTTCTTCAAGCGAAAGTCTGTCTGTAATCAAGTTAGCCAATGCATCGTGATCGCTGGGAGGGAACTTGGCACCGAAAGCTATTCTGTTCGATCTGGACAACACACTCACCCATCGCGCGCTCAGCATTGACCGCTACGCTGAGCGATTTCTGCATGAGTTCAAGATTGAAATCGCTGAGGCAGACAGCCGTCAGATCTCTCATCTGATCGCGCGCATCGACAACGGTGGATATCTACAACCGGGATCGGAATATTCTTCCATCCGCGAGGCGATTGGGTACACGCTAGCCCAGGAGCTGAAGTGGACTGGGCCAGTCGATCCCAAGCGATTAATTACACACTGGATGAATCACTTCCCGAGCGCTGCGGTTGAAATGCCAGGCGCTAGCGCGATGGTTCAAGCGCTTCATCGCAAGGGTATTGGCATGGGCGTCATCTCCAACGGCGCCGAGCATTCGCGACGGCAGACCTTGGAGGCACTACCTTTCGGCGAAACAATTGAAACGATGATTTGCTCCGAGGCGTGCGGCATTGCGAAACCGACGCCTGAGATATTCCATCTGGGAGCGCAGGCGTTGGGAGTTCGTCCTGAGCATTGCTGGTTTGTCGGTGATCACCCACAGAACGATTACCTGGGTGCTACAGCAGCCGGAATGCTTGCCGTCTGGTTGAGTGGATTCCATCCATGGCCAGCGAGCATAACGCCAGCGGAGCGTTCCATTAAAACATTGGAAGGACTCCTGGACATGCTTACAACCTAGCAACGGTCCACCGCTTACATCCGATGATGCTCCACCAAGAAATCCACAAACAACCGCACCCGCGCCGGCATTGCCGAGCCCCCTACGAACACCGCATGAATCGGTTCCCGGTCGCCGGGGTTCCAGGCTTCCAGCAGCGGTATCAGGTCGCCGCGCTGCAGGTCCTCGCTCACGGTGAACTCGCCGATACGCGCAATGCCGGCACCTACTCGCGCAAGTTGTGCCAGCGCTTCACCACTGCTGCATTCGATGTTGCCGCTGACCTTCAGGGAGAACTCTCGTCCGTCGCGGATGAACGGCCAGTTGGGTTCGGCACGTCGGAAGTTGAAGCGTAGGCAGTTGTGCCGGAGCAGGTCTTCCGGTTCCTCGGGGGTGCCGTGGCGCCGCAGATAGTCGGGCGATGCCACCACTACCTGGCCGGTGTCGCCGATCCTGCGCGCGGTCAGCGGGCTGTCGGGCAGATGGCCAAAGCGTACCGCTACGTCGGCCTGGCCGCCGAGAATGTCGACCACTTCGTCGCCGAGAGTGAGGTCGACGACGATGTTCGGGTAACGGGCGCTGAAGGCGGCCACCAAGGGAACGATGGCCAGCCGCCCATGGCCAAGGGCGGCGCTGACGCGCAAGCGACCCCTGGGTACGCCCTGGTCGGCGATGGCTTCTTCGACTTCGGCCATGTCGGCCAGGATACGCCGGGCGCCGCGCAGGAACGCCTCGCCCTCGGCGGTGAAGGTGATCGCTCGGGTGGTGCGCAGCAACAGGCGGGTGCCAAGGCGTTGTTCGGTACGCGCGATGATCCGACTGACCGCCGAGGGTGTCAGCCCCAGTGCACGCGCGGCGGCTGAAAGGCTGCCTTCTTGCGCCACGGTGGCGAACACGCTCATTTCACCGGACCTGCCGTTAAAGTCCATTTGTGCCTCTTACGCAAAGGTGATTGCCAAAAATGCTATCTACCGCCTGAAAAAGTTGGATCGTAGCATTGGCGGCATAGATAAGGAGCCTTCCATGCGTATCAATCCACCACTTGTCGCACTCGCCATTGGTGCCTTCGGCATCGGCGTTACCGAGTTCGCCCCCATGGGCATGTTGCCGGGCATCGCTGCGGATCTCGGCGTCTCCATTCCCGCTGCGGGTCTGTTGGTCAGCGCTTACGCCCTGGGCGTTCTGCTCGGCGCGCCGCTGATGACCCTGACCACCGGCAGGATTCCCCGGCGCTATCTGCTGATCGGACTCATGGCGATTTTCACCTTGGGTAATCTGATGTCAGCCTTGGCGACCGATTACTACAGCCTCATGGTCGCCAGGGTGGTGACCTCACTGAACCACGGTGCGTTCTTTGGCGTTGGTTCCATCGTAGCCGCCAGTGTGGTCGCCCCAGAGAAGCGTGCCGGGGCGGTCGCGGCCATGTTCATGGGTCTGACCCTGGCGACCATCGGCGGCGTGCCGCTGGCCGCCTGGTTTGGCGAACTGTTCGGCTGGCGCACCGCTTTCTGGGGTATTACCGGCCTAGGCGTGGCGACCATGGCCGCGTTGTGGTTCGCCCTGCCCAACCTGCCGGCGCCGCAAGGCGTCGGTGTACTGGCCGAAATTCGGGTACTGGGCCGCGGACCGGTGCTGGGAGCGTTGGCCCTGACCGTCGTCGGCTCGGGTGCCATGTTTACCGTCTTCACCTACATCGCGCCGATCCTCAGCAGCGAGACCCATGCGTCCACCGCCTACATCACGGCCATGCTGGTGCTGTTCGGTGTGGGGTTGACGCTGGGCAACATGTGGGGCGGCAAGGCCGCCGACCGCTCGATAGACCGCACCCTGATCGTTTCGCTGAGCGTGCTGATTCTTGTCTTGCTGGCGTTCACCGTACTGATGCGTTGGCCGCTGCCGGCCGCCGTGGCCATCCTGATATGGGGTATCGCCAGCTTCGCCCTGGTGCCGCCGCTGCAGATGCGCGTCATGGAAGCAGCCAAGGACGCGCCCAACCTGGCCTCGGCGGTGAACATCGGCGCCTTCAACCTCGGTAACGCGATTGGTGCGGCGCTGGGGGGGGCGGTGATCAATGCGGGGCTGGG
>Ga0065704_10071141_pt1 | contig 12883 bp, 6 predicted proteins | sample SwiRhicommuniRL2_FD_59091 | JGI IMG/M metagenome (GOLD analysis project Ga0065704, IMG submission 59091) | Switchgrass rhizosphere bacterial communities from Rose Lake, Michigan, USA - RL2 v2 (version 2) | ecosystem: Host-associated > Plants > Roots > Rhizosphere > Soil | place: East Lansing, MI
CCATCGCGGTACAGCGCCGCGCCGCGGCGGCTGCCGATCCACAGCTGGTCGCGTTCGGCGAGCAGGGTGTAAGGGGTTTCGATGGGCAGTTGCGCCCGGCTCAGCACCTGCTGGTAGCGGCCATCGCGCAGCCGTGCCAGGCCGCCGCCGGTCCCCACCCACAGCGCGCCGTCCGGGTCGCGCGCCAGCGTCCACACCAGCGGATCGATCAGGCCTTCGTCGCGGCTGTAGCGCCGGGTCCAGCCGTTCCACAGGCGGGTCGCGCCCTTCCAGCGGCTGCCCAGCCACAGGTTGCGTTCGCGGTCCTCGAAGATCGCGCTGGGGCTGTCGTCCTGATTGTCTTCGGCATAGTGCTCGACGATGCCGCCGTCGCGTACCCGCAGCAGGGCGCCGGGCAGGCCCACCCACAGATTGCCGTCGCTGTCCTGGAACAGCGCGTCCACCGAGCGCCGGGCCACGTCGGGGTCGCCGGGCAGGCGCTGCCAGCGGCCATCGCGACGGAACAGCAGGCCGTCGCGGGTGCCGGCCCACAGCCGGCCCTGCGCATCCAGCAATTGCCGCACCGGCGCCTGCTGCGCATCGACCGGCAACGGCAGCGGCGTATCGTCGTCGGCGGCGAAGCGCAGCACCGCGCCGCGGGTGCCGACCCACAGCGCGCGGCCGCGCGGCAGCAGCGCGTAGGCGCCGTCGGCGATGCGGTGGCGCAGGCGCAGGTGGTCGCCGACCACGGCGTAGACGCCGTCCTGCGCCGCCACCAGCACCGTGCCCTGCGCGTCGACCGCGATCGACTCGATGTTCAGCAGCGGCGCCTGCGGGTCCTGCGGCAGCAGGGTGATGAAGCGCCCATCGCGATAGCGCGCCAGGCCGCGGTAGGTGCCGATCCACAGGTCGCCGGCGGGATCCGCGTACAGCGCCTTGATCATCGGGCCGGGCAGGTGCGCCGGCGCCTTCTCGTCGAAGCTGGTCATGCGCACGCCGTCGAAGCGCGCCAGCCCGCCCTGCGTGCCGATCCACAGATAGCCCTGCCGGTCCTGCGCGAAGGCCTGCACGCTCAGCTGCGGCAGCCCCTGTTCCAGGCCCCAGCCCTGCCGCTCGTACTGGTTGATGCGCTTGTCCGGCTGCAACGCGGATGCGGTCGGCGCGAGCGCGCACCACGCTCCCAGGAGCATGGCCAGCTGTAGCGCACGGATGCACCAGGAAGCGAGGTGGGACTGCAATGGCATTCCAGTGCCGATCGGCGGGTTGTCACAGTCGCTATCGGCGTTCGGACGCGAAACTTTATCCGTCCTGCAACAAACGCCTGAGCCGAGCGGCGCGGCGCGTGCGCCGGCGCTGGTCGTCGGCGCGGGCCGATGTGCCGCCTCGCCCGGCGCGCGCTTGTCCGTGCGCGGCGCCGCGCATGGGGCGGCTCAGCATTCGATGACGTTCACCGCCAGCCCGCCGCGGCTGGTTTCCTTGTACTTGTCCTGCATGTCGCGGCCGGTGTCGCGCATGGTCTTGATCACCTTGTCCAGCGACACCTTGTGCTTGCCGTCGCCGCGCATGGCCATGCGGCTGGCGTTGATCGCCTTGACCGCGCCCATCGCGTTGCGTTCGATGCACGGGATCTGCACCAGGCCGCCGATCGGGTCGCAGGTCAGGCCCAGGTTGTGCTCCATGCCGATCTCGGCGGCGTTCTCGATCTGCCCCGGCTTGCCGCCGAGCGCGGCGACCAGGCCGCCGGCGGCCATCGAGCAGGCCACGCCGACCTCGCCCTGGCAGCCGACCTCGGCGCCGGAGATGGAGGCGTTTTCCTTGTACAGGATGCCGATCGCCGCGGCGGTCAGCAGGAAGTCGAAGATGCGCGGCTCGTCGGCGCCCGGACAGAAGCGGTCGAAATAGTGCAGCACCGCCGGAATGATCCCGGCCGCGCCGTTGGTCGGCGCAGTGACCACGCGGCCGCCGGCAGCGTTCTCCTCGTTGACCGCCAGCGCGTACAGGTTGACCCAGTCCAGCGTGGTCAGCGGATCGCGCATCGCCGCCTCCGGCTTGGACGACAGTTCGCGGTACAGCGCCGGCGCGCGGCGCGAGACGTGCAGGCCGCCGGGCAGGGTGCCTTCCTCGCGGATGCCGCGCGCCACGCAGGCCTGCATCGCGTTCCAGATCTCGCGCAGGCCGGCGCGGATCTCGTCCTCGCTGCGCCAGCACTTCTCGTTCTCGAACATCAGCGCGGCGATGCTCAGGCCGCTGCGCGCGGCCTGCGCCAGCAGCTCGTCGCCGCTCTTGAACGGGTACGGCAGCGGCGTCTCGTCGGCGACGATGCGATCGTCGGCGGCGTCGTCCTGGTTGACCACGAAGCCGCCGCCGACCGAGTAGTAGTCGCGGGTGGCGATGACCTCGTCGTTGGCCGCATAGGCGGTGAAGCGCATGCCGTTGGTGTGGTACGGCAGCTTCTGGCGCTTGTTCATCGCCAGGTCGCGCTTCTCGTCGAAGGCGATGCTGTGCTGGCCCATCAGGTCGATGCGCTTGCTGCTGCGGATGCGCTCCAGCGTGGCGGGAATGATGTCCGGGTCGATCAGGTTCGGACGCTGGCCTTCCAGGCCCAGCAGCACCGCCTTGTCGGTGCCGTGGCCGCGCCCGGTCAGCGCCAGCGAGCCGAACACCTCGGCGCGGATCCGCACCACCTCGCCGAGCCGGCCCGGATCCAGCAGCCAGCGGTGCACGAAGCGCTCGGCCGCGCGCATCGGCCCCACGGTGTGCGAGGAACTCGGCCCGATGCCGATCTTGAACAGGTCGAAGGTGCTGACAGCCATGCGTGCCGGAGGGGTGAGGGCAAGACCGACTATTCTATGCCGCTGGCCCGCCGCGGACGTCCGCAGCGCAGCATCGGAAAACCGCCGCGATGTCCCTGACCCTGTACCAGCGCGACGATTGCCACCTGTGCGACCAGGCGTTGCTGGTCCTGGCGCAGGCGGGCGCACGCGACCTGGAAAGCGTTTTCATCGATGCCGACCCGGTGCTGGAGGCGCGCTACGGCGAGCGCGTGCCGGTGCTGCGCGATGCGACGGGGCGCGAGTTGGGGTGGCCGTTCGATGCGCGTCGGGTGGCCGACTGGTTGTCCGCTGCTTAGGTTCTGCGCTCAACCCGGCAAATGAGGTGGTTCGTGACTGAGCTCTGCGCTTATCTGATGTTCGCCGCGTTATCAGGTGCCAGTGGCGAGCGTGTGCCCGCCATGGATGTCAATCAAGACATCCGCGTGGCACATCGAAGCATTCTGGAGGCCAGGAGTGAACGTGCGCGCGCTGCCGAGATGCATGGCCTAGTGCGGATGTTGACTGGATTCGATCAAGACAACGTGTCGCGTGTGGACGACGAATCGGTTGATCGACTTGCGATGTTGCTGGAGGCGGTTGGGGACGTGGGCAGGTTCTATGGTGCCTTGGCATTGAGCGCCGTCGCCTGTCGCGCCCGGAATGCGTTGCCCGCCTTGCGAGAAGCATTGGCGCAGTCGGAGCCGATTCGGTCCGACTTCGAGCCGCTGGTATTGTCTCCGTCAGTGAGTCCTCACGAAGAACTCGAGGAAGCGATTGCAGCAATAGAGACGACTCGGCCCTGTTTTTAAAAGTGGCGACCGAATGTTCGTACACAAAAAAAGCGGCGGACCCGACGAGGGAATCCGCCGCCCAGGGGCCGCATGCGGGTGCGGCCGGTGGCGACTCACTTCGCCTTGAATACGACCTTGGTGCTGATCGCGGTCTCGTTGGGGATGGTCTTGGTGTCGGCCCAGTCGCCGCCGCCCACACCGAAGTCCAGGCGCTTGACCGTGGCCTTGCCGGCCAGCACCGGCTGCGCGCCCGGAGTCCAGGTGAAGGTCAGGGTCACCGGCTTGCGCACGCCGCGCAGCTCCAGGGTGCCGTCGGCGGCGTACTGATTGTTGCCCAGCGCGCGGAACGTGTCGGCGCGGTAGTGCGCGGTGGCGAACTTGGCGACGTCGAAGAAGTCCGCGCCCTGCAGGGTGGAGTCGCGGTCGGTGTTGCCGCTCTTGGCGCCGGCCAGCGGGATGGTCACATCGAGCTTGGCCCCGGCCAGGTTGGCCGGGTCGAAGCTGAGCTTGGTGTCGAAGCCGGGGAACTGGCCGGTGAACACTTCGCCGTCGTACTTGCTGGCGAACACCAGGGTGGAGCCGGGGGCCTGCACATACTCGGCGGCCTGCACCGCCGGGGCGGCGGCGAGCAGGGCCACCAGGCTGGCGGCGACGGCGGCGGGGGACGCGAAACGGGTCGACATCGAAACGGCTCCTCAGGACTTGGGTGTGAGCCAACCGCGCGGCAACATCCGCGCCAGGGTGGCATCGCGTTGGAACAGGTGGTGGTAGAAGGCGGCGCCGGCATGCGCCAGCACCACCGCGATCAGGATCCAGAAGCCCCATTCGTGCACGGCATGCGACAGGTCGCGCAGGTGTTGGTCCGGGGCGCTGAGCTTGGGCACGGCGACCAGGCCGAACCAGCGGAACGGGCGCAGGCCGCTGCTGGAGTCGTACAGCCAGCCGGACAGCGGGATGGCGAAGATCATCACGTACAGCAACGCGTGGGTGGCGCTGGCGATGCGTTCCTGCCAGCGCGGCGTGCCCGGCACCGGCTTGGGCGCGCCGGCGTACAGGCGCCAGCCCAGCCGCGCGATCACCAGCGCCAGCACGGTCAGGCCCAGCGACTTGTGCGCGGTGTAGACCCAGAAGTACTTGGGCGTCTTCGGCAGCTCGCCCATGGTCAGGCCGACCACGCCGAGCAGCAGGATCAGTGCGGCGATCAGCCAGTGCAGGGTCTGGCTGACGCTGCCCCAGCGCTCGGCGGTGTTTCTGGCGGTCATGGCGTGGCGTCCTGGCTGGCGGTGGGAGGGGTGTCTGGCGTGGTGTCGGGCGCGGGCGTGGCCGCCGGCGGCTGCTCGGCGTCGGCGCCGCCGCTGCGGGTGGCCTCGGCTTCGATGCGCAGGTCGACCGTGCCGCCGATCACCGACGGCCAGGCGTCGATGCCGAAGTCGGCGCGCTGCAGCGTGGTGGTGGCGGAAAAGCCCACGGTGCGGCGGAACGGCGGCAGCGGATGCCGCTTCACTGCATTCAGGGTGACGTCCAGCGCGACCTCGCGGCTGACCCCGTGCAGGGTCAGGGTGCCGATCACCTTGGCGTGGGTCGCGTCGATCGGCTCGATCCGGGTGGAGACGAAGTGCGCTTCGGGATAGCGCTCGCCGTCGACCAGGTTGCGCGCCAGCGCGGCGCGGTTCCATTTCTCGTCGCCCAGGTCCAGCCGCTGCAACGGCACCCGCGCGTCCAGGCGCGCGCTGCGCCAGTCGTCCGGGTCGAACAGCAGGGTGCCGGTGCTGCCGGAGACGGTGCCCAGCGCCTTGGAGAAGCCGGCGTGCTCGATCGCGAACAGCACGCGCGTGTGCACCGGGTCCAGCGCGTACTGCGCCGGGGCCGCCAGCGCGACGGCGGGACAGAGCGACAGCAGGACGATGAGGCAGCGCTGGAGCATGGGCGGGCCGGGCTGGGGAATGTGGTCCGGATTCTAGGCGCAGTCCGCGCCGCCTGCGCCTGCGGCGCACGCAATGGTTCGTTGCACGGCGCGGCCGATGTGATTTTTGCGGGGCCGCGGGGTATAAGAACGCTGCCGCGCAAGGGCGGCACGGAGCGGACGCGCTGCGCGCGGCCGGCCCCGGCAGTGCGCCGGTGTTCATCCGCCGCCGACCGTTCACTGCCGCTGGAGCCGATGTCGATGCCAATCCCCCGTCCTCGCCGCCTGCGCCGCGCCTGGGCGTTCGCCTGGTTGCTGGCGCTGGCCGGCTGCTGCGCCGGCGCGCTGGCGGCGGTGCCGGAGCTGCCGCGGTTCCGGCTGTTGGGCGCCGAGCAAGGGCTGCCGTCCAGCGAGATCTCGCGTCTGGCGCTGGATCGCGACGGCTATCTGTGGATCGCCAGCGGCGATGGCCTGGCCCGCTACGACGGGCGCGAGTTCCGCCTGTGGCGGCACGATCCCGCCGACCCGCAATCGTTGCGCTGCAATTACGTGCAGGAGTTGCACGTGGATGCGCGCAACCGGGTCTGGGTCGCCTGCGAGGGCGGCGGGCTGAGCATGCTCGACGCGCGCCGCCGCGGGTTTCGCCATTTCAACATGGCCACGCAGCCGGCGATGCGCAGCGATGAGGTGTTCGCCATCGCCAGCCGCGGCGACGAGGTCGTGTTCGGCACCTATGCCGGCGGCCTGTACCGGGTGCCGGCGGACGGGCGGGTGCGGCGCATCCAGGCCGGCGACAGCGAGGTCGACGCGATGCTCGACAGCGCGATCGTGGGCCTGGGTTTCGATACGGCCGGGGTGCTGTGGATCGGCACCTTCAAGGGCATGGTGCGCTACGACGGCCACCGCGCCAGCCCCTTCCGGCTGCCCGGTCCGGCCGGCGCGCCACAGAAGGTCGCGGCGGTGATGACGCTGTCGGACGGTCTGTGGGTCAGCGCCAACGCGGCGCTGTACCGGCTCGACCACGACGGCCGCTGGCAACGCGCCGACTGGTCCGGCGCGTTGCAGCGCGGCGTGCTGGGCATGGCCGAGGACGGTGCCGGCGGCTATTGGCTGGGCAACGGCCAGGGCCTGTGGCACAAGCCGGCCGATGGCGCGTTGCGCCGGGTCAGCGAGGGCGAGGCGGCGGTGGCCGGCGCCAACGTGGTGGTGAGCTTGCTGCGCGACCGCGAAGGTGGGGTATGGGTGTCGCTGCCGACTCGCGGCCTGGGCTACCTGCGCCCCGGCTGGCGGCGCATGGCGGTGCTGGGGCCGGCGCATGGCCTGACCCCGGATCTGTACGCCAGCCTGGCGCGGGCCGGCGATGGCGGCGTGTGGCTGGTCGGCACCGGCGGCAACGTGTTCCGGCTGCAGCCGTCCAGCGGCGAACTGCGCAAGCCGGTGTGGACGCCCAGCCTGTCCGGCGTGCGCCTGCTGTCGGCGCTGGAGGATACGACCGGCGACCTCTGGCTGGGCAGCAGCGCCATGCTACTGCGCGGCTCGACCGACGGCGGCAAGCTGCAGGCCTGGGGTCGCAGCTCGGCGGCCGATGCCACGCCGGAGATGGGCGTCAACAGTTGGATGCGCGCGCGGCCGGACGGCCGCCTGTGGATCGGCGCGCCCGGTTTCGGGGTGCAGGTGCGCGCGCTGTCCGATGGCCATGTGCTGGACAACATCCAAGGTCCGCAGCGCGGTCTGGCCGCCGCGGCGGACATCACCGCGTTCGAACTGGCGCCGGACGGCACGCCCTGGCTGGCGGCCGATCGCCTGCAGTACTGGGACGCCGCCGCCGGCCAGTTCCGCGCGGCGCCGGAGTTCGCCGGCGAGCGCGTGCAGGCGTTCGCGTTCGCCGATGCGCAGACCCTGTGGGTGCATCGGCTGTCCGGGCTCGAACTGTGGCGCCGCCAGGGCGGGCCGTGGCGGCGGATCCAGCGCTACACGGCCGCCGAGGGCGTGCCGGCGACCGAGGCGCAGGGCCTGGTGGTCGATCAGCAGGGCCGCGCCTGGCTGGGCACGCGGCGCGGCCTGTTCCGGATCGATCCGCGGCACACGCCGGCGGTACGCGCGTTCGGCACCCGTGACGGCTTGAGCAGCCAGGAGATCGTCAAGCGCGGGCTGTTGATGGGCGCCGACGGGGTGCTGGTGGCCGCCGCCGCCGACGGCAGCGTGACGCTGCTGGACACGCGCCTGCCGGATCCGCCGCAGGTGCCGCTGACGCTGAGCATGGAGAGCGTGCAGGTGCGCCGCGGCGAACACCTGCTGGCGCTGCCGGTGGCCGGCGGCTTCGCCTTGCAGCCGGACGACCGCGACCTGCGGGTGGTGGCGCGGCTGCTCTCCTTCGTCGATCCGGAGGGCGTCGTCTACCGCTTCCGGTTGCCCGGCTACGACCGCGACTGGGTCGCGGTCGGCACCGCCGGCGAGCGCACGCTACCGCAGTTGCCGGCCGGCGCGCACGTGCTCGAGGTGCAGGCGCGCACCCGCAACGGCGCCTGGTCGCCGACGCTGCGGCTGCCGTTCCGGGTCGATCCGCCGTGGTGGCGCAGCGTCTGGGGCATCGCCGGGCTGCTGGCCGCCGCCGCGCTGCTGGTGCTGGTCTCGCTGCGCGCCTACCGCCGCCGCCTGCGCCGCCAGCATGCCTGGCAACTGGCCCTGCACAAGCAGGAAGTGGCCGAGCAGGCGTCGCTGGCCAAGACCCGCTTCCTGGCCACGCTCGGACACGAGGTGCGTACGCCGATGACCGGGGTGCTGGGCATGAGCGAGCTGCTGCTGGCCACGCCGCTGGATCCGAAGCAGCGCGGCTACACCGAATCGATCCGCCGCGCCGGCACGCACCTGCTGCACCTGGTCAACGACGCGCTGGACCTGGCGCGGATCGAGGCCGGGCGCCTGCAACTGGATCTGCAGCCGTTCGCGCTGCAGGCGCTGATCGCCGACGTGGCGAACCTGATGGCGCCGCTGGCGCAGGCGCGCGGCCTGCGCTTCGAATGCCATGATCGGCTGCCGGGCACGGTGACCGTCGACGGCGACGCGGTGCGGGTGCGGCAGATCCTGCTCAACCTGGTCGGCAACGCGATCAAGTTCACCGCCAGCGGATCGGTGACCCTGCACGTGTCGCCGCTGCACAGCGGCCACGGCCTGTGCGTGGAGGTCGCCGACACCGGCCCGGGCATCAGCGCCGAGCAGCAGGCACGATTGTTCCAGCGCTTCGAACAGGGCGACGGCCCGCGCACCATGGCGCGCCATGGCGGCAGCGGCCTGGGCCTGGCGATCAGCCAGGAGCTGGCGATGGCGATGGGTGGGCGCATCGAGGTCGACAGCCGGCTCGGCCATGGCGCGCGCTTCCGGGTGACGCTGCCGCTGCGCTGGCAGGTGCGGCCGGCCGAGGCGGTCACCGTGGTGCCGCTGCCGACCCGGCCACAGGCGCCGCTGCGGATCCTGCTGGTCGAGGACGAACCCACCGTCGCCCAGGTGATGGCCGAACTGCTGCAAGGCCGCGGCCACCACGTGGTCCGCGCCGCGCACGGCCTGGAGGCGTTGACCGAGCTGACCCAGGCCAGCTTCGATGTGGCCCTGCTGGACCTGGACCTGCCGGCGCTGGACGGGCTGGCGCTGGCACGGCAGTTGCGCGCGCTGGGCTACGGTTTCCCGCTGGTCGCGGTGACCGCGCGTTCCGACGGCGAGGCCGAGGCCGCGGCCAGGGCGGCCGGATTCGCCCGTTTCGTGCGTAAACCGGTGACCGGCGACATGCTGGCCGAGGCGATCCGCGGCGCGATGGACGCGGCGGCGGAGACCCGGCCGTAGCCGCCGCGCGCGTGTTGGCGCCGCCGCGTGTCGCGATCGGTAGACCGATGGCGGCACGACCCCGTGGCGGGCGCCGCATCTGTTGCCAGCGGCGGCGCCAATCGCCGACGATGGCGGGCGGGCAGCGGGGGAGGCCGCCCATGCACAGGGAGATGACGATGCGGTCCAGAGGGATCTTGGGGTGGCTGCTGCTGCTGTGTTCGGCGGTGGCCGCCGCGGCGGTGCCGCCGACGCCGCAGCCGCGCCAGCTGACCGTGGCCGACGGGCTGCCGTCCAACAGCATCAACGGCTTCGCCGAAGACCAGCTCGGCTACCTGTGGCTGGCCAGCAGCGACGGCCTGGCGCGCTTCGACGGCCGCGGTTACCGCATCTGGCACAGCGAGGACGGGCTGCGCGACAACAAGATCTGGACCGTGCACGTGGATGCGCAGAACCGGGTCTGGTTCGGAACCGAGAACGCCGGCATGGGCGTGCTCTCGGCCGACCGGCGCACCTTCCGCTACTACGATTCGAGCAACTACCCGCAGATGGGCAGCTCCACGGTGTGGGTGATCAACTCCACCCGCGATGGCAGCATCTGGTTCGGCACCTCCAAAAGCGGCCTGTATCGGCTGCGGCCGGACGGCACGATGAGCCGCTACATGCCGATGCCGGGCGACGAGCGCAGCCTGCCGTCGGCGGCGGTGATCGCGCTGACCACCACCCCCGACGGCACGCTGTGGGTGGGCACGCGCGGCGGCCTGGCGCGCTGGACCGGGCGCGATTTCCAGCGGCTGCCGGACACGGCGCTGCCGCGGCCGGCGGTGCAGAGCATGACCGTCGATCACGACGGCATGCTGTGGGTGAATACCCAGGGCGGGGCGCGCCTGGTGCGCGGCGACGGCAGCGTGGTGACGCCGTACTGGCAGAACACGCCCAGCGAGAACGTGCTGGGCCTGCTCGCCCACGACCGCCACGGCAACCGCTGGTTCGACACGCTGGACGGCCTGGGCCGCGAGAGCGAGGCCGGGCAGGTCCGCAACGTGCCGCTGTACAGCAGTTCCGCGCACGGGCTGGTCAAGCCCAATTGGTCGCTGGCCTTCGAGGACCGCGAAGGCGACCTGTGGTTCGCCAGCTTCAATGCCGGGCTGTGGTATCTGCCGGCGAACTGGCGGCAGTTCTCGGTGCTGTCCTATCGGGCCGACGATCCGGATTCGATGGCCAACCCCTACGTCATCGCCACCGCCGCCTCGCGCGATGGCGGCGTGTGGCTGGCGGGCACGCGCGGGGTGCTGGACAAGCTGGATCCGGCCACCGGCGCGATCCACCATCACGTGATGGCGCTGTTCGGCCGCGAATGGTCGCGCGCGCTCGCCGAGGACGACGAGGGCCGGGTCTGGGCGACCGCGCCGAACAGCGCGTTGCGCTACGACCCGGTCAGCGGCGAGGTGCGGCGCTGGGGCCGCCAGGACGGCGCCGATGCGACGATGCAGGGCGATGTGGACCGGATGCTGGTCGACAACGACGGGCGCCTGTGGATGTTCAGCGACGCCGGTGGCGTGCAGGTGCGCGACCCGGAGGGGCACGTCGTGCGCAACGTCGCGCCAGGCACCGGCGGGCTGCCGGTGGAGCTGACCGTGGAGGATGCGCGGCTCGGCCCGCTCGGCCAGCCCTGGCTGCTGGGCCAGCACGGCTTGCTGGCCTGGGATCCGGTCGGCGAGCGCTTCACCCCGGTGCCGGGCGCGCCGGCGCGGCCGCTGACCGCCGCGGCGGTCACCGAGGGCAACGTGGTGTGGCTGACCAGCGCCGGCCGCCTGGAGCGCTACCTGTGGGACGGCGCGCGGCTGAGCCTGCTCGATCGCATCGACGCCGAGCAGGAGTTCCCGTCGCTGGCGCCGAACGGGCTGGTGGTCGACGCCAGCGGCGTGGCCTGGCTGAGCAGCGTGCGCGGCCTGATCCGGGTCGATCCGGCGAGCAAGGCGATCCGCTCCTACGGCGTGCACGACGGCCTGCCCAACCAGGAATTCCGCAACCAGACCCTGATCCAGGCGCGCAGCGGGCAGATCCTGGGCGGCACGCCGGACGGCGTGGTGCTGTTCGATCCCTCGCAGGTGGTGCCGTCGCAGCGGCAACCGCCGCTGCTCATCGAGCGCATCGGCGTGCGCCGCGGCGAGCGCGGGCTGGACCTGCTGCATGCCGGGCGCATCGTGCTGCAGGAGGGCGACCGCGACCTGCACGTGGTCGCGCGGCTGCTGTCGTTCTCCGACAGCGACGCCAACACCTACCGGTTCCGGCTCAGCGGCTACGACCCCGACTGGGTCGATGTCGGCGCCAGCGGCGAGCGCCTGTTCTCGCGCCTGCCGTCGGGCCACTACACCCTGGAAGTGCAGGCGCGCACCGCCGACAAGGTGTGGTCGAAGGTGATCACGCTGCGCTTCCGCGTGCTGCCGCCGTGGTGGCGCAGCCCCTGGGGCATGGCCGGGCTGGCGCTGCTGACGCTGCTGGCGCTGTGGCTGGTCTCGCACCTGTACCGGCGCCGCCTGCGCCGGCGCCACGCGTGGCAACTGGCCCTGCACAAGCAGGAGCTGGCCGAACAGGCCTCGCTGGCCAAGACCCGCTTCCTGGCCACGCTCGGGCACGAGGTGCGCACGCCGATGACCGGGGTGCTGGGCATGAGCGAACTGCTGCTGGCCACGCCGCTGGATCCGCAGCAGCGCGGCTACACCGAATCGATCCGCGGCGCCGGCACGCACCTGCTGCGCCTGGTCAACGACGCGCTGGACCTGGCGCGGATCGAGGCCGGGCGCCTGGAACTGGACCAGCAGCCGTTCGACCTGGGCCGGCTGATCGCCGAACTGGAGGCGCTGATGGGGCCGATGGCGCACAGCCGCGGCCTGAGCTTCGTCCTGGACAACACGATGCCGGCCGAGGTCACCGCCAGCGGCGACGCCACCCGCGTGCGGCAGATCCTGTTGAACCTGCTCAACAACGCGATCAAGTTCACCGACCACGGCGGCGTGACCCTGCGCGTGGCGCCGCTGCACGGCGAGCAGGGCGTGCGCTTCGAGGTCGCCGATACCGGCCCGGGCATCAATGCCGAGCAGCAGGCACGGCTGTTCCAGCGTTTCGAGCAGGGCGACGGCCCGCGCACCGCCGCGCGCTACGGCGGCAGTGGCCTGGGCCTGGCGATCTGCCAGGAACTGGCGGTGGCGATGGGCGGGCGCATCGAGGTGCACAGCCGGCTCGGCGCCGGCACCCGTTTCGTCGTCGACCTGCCGCTGGCCTGGGTCGCGCAGCCCCTGCACGGCGAGACGCGCGGCGAGCGCGTGGCGCGGACCGCGCCCCGGCCATTGCGCATCCTGCTGGTCGAGGACGACCCCACCGTCGCCGAGGTCGTCAGCGGCCTGCTGCGCGCGCGTGGCCACCAGGTCACCCATGCCGGACACGCGCTGGCGGCGCTGACCGAAGTGGCCGCCAGCCCCTTCGACGTGGCCTTGCTGGATCTGGACCTGCCCGGCCTGGACGGCCTGGCGCTGGCCCGGCAGCTCCGCGTGTTCGGCTATGAGATGCCGCTGATCGCG
>Ga0065704_10071143_pt1 | contig 12868 bp, 12 predicted proteins | sample SwiRhicommuniRL2_FD_59091 | JGI IMG/M metagenome (GOLD analysis project Ga0065704, IMG submission 59091) | Switchgrass rhizosphere bacterial communities from Rose Lake, Michigan, USA - RL2 v2 (version 2) | ecosystem: Host-associated > Plants > Roots > Rhizosphere > Soil | place: East Lansing, MI
TTGTCGTGCCCGAAATCAACCCGGAAGCAGCGAAGAATCCGCCACGCGGCATCATCGCCAACCCGAACTGCACCACCATCATCTCGTTGATGGCACTGGCCCCTCTTCACGAAGCCTTCGACCTCGAATCAATCATCGCGTCCAGCTACCAGGCTGTTTCCGGCTCAGGTGCTCAAGGCATCATCGAGCTTGAGGAGCAGGTGAAGGCGATCGCCAACGGTCTCGAAGTGACCACCAAGGTCTATCCGCGCCAGATCGCGTTCAACGTGATCCCCCAGGTGGACGTTTTCACCGAAAACGGCTACACCAAGGAGGAGATGAAGATGCAGAACGAGGGCCGCAAGATCCTCGGATTCCCGGATCTCAAGGTATCCTGCACCTGCGTACGGGTGCCGGTTTATCGCTCCCACTCGGTTTCGATCACCGCGAAATTCAAGAACCCGGTCGATGCGGATGCCGCTCGCGCCGCCTACGCTGGCAAGCCAGGCATCCAGGTCGTCGATGATCCGGCCGCCAAGCTGTTCCCGGTTCCTCTGGATACCACAGGCAAGGACGACTGCCTTGTCGGACGCATCCGCAAGAATCTGGTTCTGGAAAACGCGCTCGATCTCTGGGTCGTGGGCGACCAGGTCCGCAAGGGTGCCGCATTGAATGCCGTGCAGATCGCCGAGTTGCTGTAAGCCTTCCATCACCTTTTCGGCCGGCATGGACCTCAATAGCTACCTGAAACAAACGGCTACGGAGGTCGATGCCGCACTCGACCGTTTCCTTCCCAAGGAAAAGGAGCGGCCATCCACGATTCACGCGGCGATGCGTTACAGCATGTTCGCGGGAGGCAAGCGTCTGCGGCCCATTCTCTGCCTCGCAGCCGCCGAGGCCTGTGGTGGCGACACTTCCAAGGCTCTTCCCCCCGCTTGCGCGGTCGAGCTGATGCACACCTATTCGCTGGTCCATGACGACCTGCCCGCCATGGACGACGATGACTTGCGCCGGGGCCGCCCGACCTGCCACAAGGTCTATGGTGAAGGAATGGCGGTGCTCTGCGGCGATGCCCTGCTCACCGAGTCCTTCATCGTCCTCGCAAGAACGGAACCGACGAAACGCTACGGCACCCGTGACTACATCTCCGAACTGGCGGAGACCGGCAGCAGCCGGAAACTGATTGGCGGCCAGGTGATGGACCTTGAAGGCGAAGGCAAAAAGCTCACCAAAAAGGATCTTATCCGCATCCATGAGGCGAAGACCGCCGCACTTCTGACTGCGTCCCTGCGGTTGGGCGCGATGACCGCCAATGCGACACCCGCGAAGCTGGAAGCAGTGAGCGAGTTCGGTTACGCCCTCGGGCTCGCGTTCCAAGTCATTGATGACATCCTGGACGTGACCCAAAGCACCGAAGTATTGGGCAAAACCGCGGGCAAGGACCAAGCGGTCGAGAAGTCCACCTACCCCGCGATCATCGGCTTGGAGGCCTCGCGCAAGGAAGCGGCGAAGCTCACCAAAGCGGCGATGACCGCCCTCACTCCCTTCGGCAAAAAGGGAGATCGGTTGCGGGAAATCGCGGCCAGTTTGCTGCAGCGCGAATATTGATCAGCCTTCCGCGAGCAGATTGCGGAAGTAATCGATGGTGGAATCGAGGCCTTTGTCCAGTGACACCGTCGGCTCCCAGCCAAGGTCCTGACGGGCCAAGGTGATGTCCGGACGGCGCTGTTTCGGATCATCTCCAGGCAGCGGATGGAACGTGATCTTAGACGGACCACGGACCTTTTTCAGCACCAGCTCCGCGAGTTGCAGCATGGTGAATTCGCCGGGGTTGCCAATGTTCACCGGTCCCGTCTGCGACGGGTGGTTCATCAGCCGGATGAAACCATCGATCAGATCGTCCACGTAGCAGAACGAACGCGTCTGGGTGCCGTCACCGTAGATCGTGAGATCCTTCCCGCTGAGGGCCTGGACAATGAAATTCGATACCACCCGGCCATCGTCCGGCAGCATGCGGGGGCCGTAGGTATTGAAGATCCGGACGACCCGGATTTCCAAGTCATGCTGGCGATGATAGTCGAAGAAGAGAGTTTCTGCGACGCGTTTACCCTCGTCATAGCAGGCACGGATGCCGATCGGATTGACGCAGCCCTTGTAGGACTCCGGCTGCGGATGCACTTCAGGATCGCCATACACCTCGGACGTTGAGGCCTGGAACACCCGGGCACCCACTCGCTTTGCCAAGCCCAAGGAATGCATCGCGCCAAGGAACGATGTCTTGGTCGTTTTGATCGGATTGTGCTGGTAGTGTGGAGGCGACGCCGGGCACGCGAGGTTGTAGATCTGATCAACCTCGAAGTGGAATGGGTTCGTCACGTCATGACGGACCAGTTCGAAATTCGGATCCTTCAACAGATGGACGATATTCCGTTTCCGGCCGGTGAAGAAATTGTCGAGACAGATGATCTCATTGCCCTCGCGCAGAAGGCGCTCGCAAAGGTGGGATCCGAGGAATCCGGCGCCGCCGGTGATCAGAATGCGCATGCGGAAAAACACGCGGAAACCAGCCCAATGACAAGAACCGACTGCCTCCAAATCGGTTTGTTCAAAAAAGTTTGAACAAAATGTTCAGGCCATGTATGAGATCGGCATGGCCGACATCCCCCGAGATGAGTCCCTGCCTGTCACCTCCCTTGATCCGTTGGAACAACAGATGGTGAGCATCTTCGTCGATGGGGTGCGCGTGCTCGGCCTGCCACGGTCGATCGGGGAGATCTACGGCTTGCTCTATATCTCGGTGACACCTCTCTCATTGGATGATCTGGCCAGCCGCCTGAACATCAGCAAAGGCTCCGTGAGCCAGGGATTGAGAGCCCTCAAGGCCTTGGGCGCCATCCGCGAAGCCGGAGGAATCACCGAAAGGCGGACCCATTTCGAACCCGCGATCGAACTCAAGCGCCTCGTCGGGGGGTTCATCCGCGAACAGGTGCGGCCTCATTTGGACAGCGGCAAATCAAAAGTCCGCCATCTCGGCTCCATGCTTGATGGCATCGAGGATCCGCATCGGCGCGAGTTCCTCAGCGAACGGGTGGAGCGCCTGGAACAGTGGATGAGCCGCGGCGGCAAAGTCCTTCCCCTCCTTCAGAAAATTCTCGGTCAATGAGTTCCCACGATCCCACCGTCGCCGCTTGGTATTGCGCGCGGACCCAGACAAAACGCGAGCACATCGCGGCGGAGCACCTAAAGACCCTCGATGGAGTGGAGGTCTTCTGCCCCCGCATCCGCTACCGGAAGGCAACCCGCCGCGGCAAGATCTGGTGGATGGAGCCTCTTTTCCCCGGATACCTGCTGGTGAAATTCAAACTCTCGGAGATGGAGCGGGCCGTCACGTTCTCCCAAGGCATCCGTGGTTTGGTGAGGTTCGGCGCTGACGTACCCCCCGTGCCCGAGAACCTTATCGAAGCGCTGCGGACCGAAGTCCAGCTCCGGAAGAAAGCCAGCGACGATCCCGGAGATTCCTTCACCGTTTCCCCGGTTCTGGAGATCGGCGAGGAGGTGGAGATCGCCACCGGTCCGTTCCAAGGGATGCGCGGCCCCGTGGTATCCATCACCCCGGGAACCGAACGGGTGAAGATTCTTCTCGAATTCCTCGGCCAACCGCACCGCATCGACGTCGATTTCTTCTCCATCCTACTGCCCCGCAGACCCACCCCCTGATCTGGTTTGCTAACAGAACATTCCGCTTCCGCTCCCAAAAGCACCGTCCCTGAAAGGCTGGACGCGGGTAGGCGGACCATACTATCCAATGCCGCGTCAGTCCGCGCGATACCCCATCCTCTTGTATGAAAAAATTGTTCATCACCGGTCATCGAGGGATGGTCGGCTCCTCGCTGGTCCGGAAAGCAACTTCCCTGGGTGATTATGACGTGATCACAGCCGGCCGCGACGCATTGGACCTCACCAACCAGTCCGCGGTTTTCGAATTCCTCGAAAAATCGAAACCTGAAATCGTGATCATCGCCGCCGCGAAAGTCGGTGGCATTCATGCGAATTCCACTTATCCCGCCGATTTCATTTATGAGAATCTGGCGATTGCATCCAATCTGGTGGAAGGCAGCCGCCGGGCCGGGGTTGAACGCGTCCTGTTCCTCGGTTCCTCCTGCATCTATCCGAAACTGGCTCCCCAGCCGATGACAGAGGACTGCCTCCTGACCAGTTCCCTGGAGCCCACCAACGAAGCCTATGCGATCGCGAAAATCGCCGGCCTCAAGCTGTGCCAGCACTACCGCGCCCAGCACGGATTGACCTATCACAGCGCGATGCCCACGAACCTTTACGGCCCGGGCGACAACTATCATCCTGAGAATTCCCACGTGATCCCCGCGCTGATCCGCCGGTTCCACGAGGCCAAGGAAGCCAACGCGGAATCCGTCACCATCTGGGGAACCGGCACCCCACTCCGCGAATTCCTTCACGTGGATGACCTAGCCGCCGCCTGCTTCCACCTTCTCGCCCTCGCTGAGCCCCCGGATTGGGTCAACGTCGGGGTCGGCGAGGACATCAGCATTCTTGGCCTAGCCGAGCTCGTGGCCGAAACCGTTGGCTATTCGGGACGCATTCTGACCGACCCCACGAAGCCCGATGGGACACCGCGGAAACTCATGGACATCTCACTCATCCGAGGAACTGGCTGGTCACCTTCCATTCCTTTCCGTGACGGCCTCGTGGCCGCCTATCAGGATTTTCTCGCCACCACCGCTGTCGGTGCGGCGCGACTCTAATACTCACCCCAACACCCCAAATGAAACGCGCGCTGATCACCGGCATCACGGGCCAAGATGGTTCCTATCTTGCCGAATTCCTTCTCGAGAAAGGCTACGAAGTCCACGGCATCAAACGCCGTGCCTCGCTCTTCAACACCGAACGGGTCGACCACATCTACGAGGATCCCCACGTCGAGAACTCCCGCTTCCGCCTCCATTACGGCGATCTCACGGATTCATCCAATCTCACCCGGTTGCTGAGCGAGATCCAGCCGGACGAGGTTTACAATCTGGGAGCGCAGTCCCATGTGGCCGTCTCATTCGAAGCTCCGGAATACACCGCCGATGTGGACGCGATGGGAACACTCCGCTTGCTTGAGGCAATCCGCTTCCTCGGTTTGGAAAAGAAGACACGCTTCTACCAAGCCTCGACTTCGGAGCTCTACGGCCTCGTCCAGGAGATCCCCCAGAAGGAAACCACTCCTTTCCACCCCCGCTCGCCTTATGGCGTCGCTAAACTCTACGCCTACTGGATCACGGTGAACTACCGCGAATCGTATGGCATGTATGCCTGCAATGGCATCCTCTTCAACCATGAGTCCCCACGCCGTGGAGAAACCTTCGTGACCCGCAAGATCACCCGCGGCGTCGCCAACATCGCCCAAGGCCTCGAATCCTGCCTCTACCTCGGCAATCTCGACGCACTCCGCGATTGGGGCCACGCCAAGGATTATGTCCGCATGCAGTGGATGATGCTCCAGCAGGAGCAGGCGGAGGATTTCGTGATCGCGACCGGCAAGCAGATTTCCGTCCGCGAGTTCGTGCGGATGTCCGCCAAGGAAGCGGGGATCACCTTGGAGTTCAGCGGATCCGGGGAGAAGGAAATCGCCACCGTCATCGAGGTGGACACCTCCAAGGCACCTGGCGTGTCGGTGGGTAGCGTCATCGTACAAATCGACCCCCGCTACTTCCGCCCGGCCGAAGTCGAAACCCTTCTTGGCGATCCGACCAAGGCGAAAGAGAAGCTCGGCTGGGTGCCCGAGATCACCGTTGAGGAAATGTGCGCCGAGATGGTTGCCTCCGATCTTGAGAAAGCACGCCGCCACGCCCTGCTCAACAGCCACGGGCACCACGTCTCCGTGGCGAAGGAGTAACGTCTCCCTCTCCTCCTTACCAAGGCATGCAGACGATCCCTGTCATCGGCCTTCCGGTTTCCGTCACGAACTATGCCGGAGCGGTGGCTTGGATCCTCGATCATGCCAGCAAGGCAGATCGCGCCTACGCGGTCGAGGCAGCGAACACCCACGTCGCCGCCTTGGCCCGGTCCGATGAGAATTTCTCCCATGCCATCCACCGCTTTGATCTGATCTGCCCGGATGGCATGCCGTTGGTGTGGCTCATGAACTCCCAACTTCCCTCCCAAGAGAAGCTAACGGATCGGGTTTATGGTCCCACGCTGATGCTCGAAACGCTCAAGGCCACCGAAGGCAGGCCACAGTTCCGGCACTATTTCCTGGGAGGAAAACAAAGCACGCTGGACAAGCTGAGGGACTCGTTTGCCACACGGTTTCCGGCGAGTGTGATCGCCGGAATGCATTCGCCTCCGTTTGGAGAATGGCCCGACAGTGAGTTCAACCTCATTTGTGATCAAATCCGGCAATCCGGGGCAAACCTGATCTGGGTCGGCTTGGGATGCCCCAAACAGGAACATTGGATCGCCGCCAATAAGGATCGGCTTCCTCCGGGTATCTATTTCGGAATCGGTGCGGCCTTTGCGTTTCATGCCGGAGAGGTCCGCCAAGCCCCCGCCGCTCTCCAGCGAGTCGGAATGGAATGGCTTTACCGTCTCGCCATGGAACCGAAACGGCTGTTCCGCCGCTATTTCACTTACAACTCAATCTTCATCTACCATGCTATCCGTGACCGGATGGCCGATTAACCTATCCTGACCATGAAAATCAAAAACATCTGCTGCCTCGGAGCCGGCTACGTCGGCGGCCCTACGATGGCCATGATCGCCGCCAAGTGCCCGGGAATCCAGGTCACTGTCGCCGACTTCAACGAGAAGCGCATCGACGCCTGGAACTCCTCCGACCTGCCTGTCTATGAGCCGGGTTTGGATGAGATCGTGGCAGCTGCCCGTGGCAAGAATCTTCATTTCACCACTGACACGCGTGCGGCCATCGCCAGTGCCGATATCATTTTCGTCTCCGTCGGCACCCCGACCAAATCCTACGGCATCGGCGCTGGACGTGCCGCGGACCTCCGCTACATCGAATCCGCCGCCCGGCTCATCGCCGAGGTTTCCGACACCAACAAGATCATTGTCGAGAAGAGTACGATCCCGGTGAAAACCGCCAGCGCGATCAACGCCATCCTGGCCGCCAATTCCCCCAATGGTGCCAAATTCCAAGTCCTCTCCAACCCCGAGTTCCTCGCGGAAGGCACTGCCATCCAGGACCTGCAGTCTCCGGACCGGATTCTGATCGGCGGGGAGCTGACACCGGAAGGTCAGGCTGCCGTGGAAGCCTTAGTCTCGGTCTATGCCCACTGGGTGCCCCGCGAGCGCATCATCACCACCAACCTCTGGTCGTCCGAGCTGTCCAAGCTGGTGGCTAACGCCTTCCTCGCCCAACGGATCTCTTCCATCAACTCGATCTCCGCACTTTGCGAAGCCACCGGCGCGGATGTGGATGAAGTCGCGAAGGCGATCGGCACCGACTCCCGCATCGGCCCCAAGTTCCTCAAGGCCTCCGTCGGTTTCGGCGGATCCTGCTTCCAGAAGGACATCCTCAACTTGGTCTATCTGTGCGAGTCCTTCGGGCTGCCACAGGTCGCGGCTTACTGGCACCAAGTCATCCAGATGAACGACTGGCAGAAATCAAGATTCGTCGAGAAGATCGTACGAACCCTTTTCAACACCGTATCCGGCAAGCGCATCGCGGTGCTCGGCTTCGCATTCAAGAAAGACACGAATGACACCCGGGAGTCCGCGGCGATCCACGTCTGCCGGGACCTTCTTCACGAGCGAGCCCACCTCGCGATCTATGATCCTCAGGTTGATGCCCTGAAGATCCACCAGGATCTGGTGGAAGCCGGAATCGATCCCGCGCTCATCATTTCCAACGTGGAGATTTGCTCCGACCCCTATGAAGCAATGGCCGGAGCCCACGCACTCGCCACCCTCACGGAGTGGGATGAGTTCCGGACGCTGGACGTGGCCCGCATTCACGACCTGATGCTGAAGCCCGCCTTCGTCTTTGACGGCCGGGCGGTGCTCCCCACCGCATCGCTCAAGAAACACGGCCTGGATGCGTTCATCATCGGCAAAGGGATCTGATTTCGGGACACCATCCGGGGAAATTCACTTCTCTTTGGAGCAAGTGAGCTTACGTTCCCTTGAATCCCTAACGGCCATGTCTGACATCCATCCCGAGTTCCACCGCTTCCTTCAACGCAACGATAAAGAAACGCTCCTGCGCCAACAGGGCATCGTGGTGTGGATGTGCGGCCTCTCGGGATCAGGCAAATCCACCATTGCCAATGCCGCCGAGCGGGTCCTGCACCAGCAGGGGCGGTTCACGACCATCCTTGATGGCGATAACCTCCGCACCGGCCTCAACGCCAATCTCGGATTCTCCGACCAGGACCGGCTGGAGAACATCCGCCGGGTTGCCGAGGTGGCCAAGATTTTCGTTTCGCAGGGGATCATCACGTTTGTCTCCGCCATCACCCCGCGCGGAGAGCTGCGTGATCTGGCGCGAGGCCTGATCGGCGACGACCTGTTCGAAGTCTACATCAAGGCCAGCTACGAAGCCTGCGAGAAGCGGGATGTGAAGGGACTCTATGCCAAAGCGGCACGGGGCGAGATCCAGCACTTCACCGGCAAGGATGGCTCCTTCGAACCACCCCTGAATGCGGATCTGATCCTCGATACCGAATCGATGACCGTTGAGGATGCCGCCTTCGAACTTCTCGAGGCCATCCGCGAACGGATCACGCTGGCCTAAGTCTGTCGCCGAGGCGCCACGGATTGTCCCAACAAAAAACCCTCCAACGGCTCACTACCGCAGGAGGGTGCAACCCAACAACGAGGGAACGATCCCGATCGCCGACGTTCTCAACCTCACGCGGAGAATCCCGCCTGAGGCCTACTTTCCCAGTGAAGGCGGTTGGCCTTACCAGACGCTCTTCTCAACATAGACCACGTCGTAAGGTCTCAGATAGAACGCCTGGCTCTCCTGGCCACTCAAAGGATTGGCGAGGTTCAGCACAAAGCGTTTCTGTTTCCCTGCTTCCGTCCGGATGACATAGACTTTCTTCGGGTTCGCGAACTTGGAGAAGCCTCCCACTTCCATCACGCCTTCCAGCGCGGTGATCGGGCGGTCCAACGCAACCTTGCCCGGGGCGGCAACCTCGCCGGAGACGTAGACCGAGGCTGACGGTTGCTCCAATGTGACGAAGACCCGCGAGTCATTCAAATGGGGCTTGTACATGTCACTGAGTGACGCTTGGAGCGAACTCGCTGTGCGGTCGCTGGCGACGACATTGCCAACCATGGGAAGACCGATCCTACCGTCTGACTGGATCTTGGCACTTTGGTTGTACTCGGGAGCACCAGGAAACGTGACCTTGATCACATCTCCAACAGACAAGGTCCTTTTTGGCGTGGCTGAGAATGCGGCAGTCGGCGCGCTATAAATCGTATTGGACGATGAACAGGCAGCCAGACACAAACATCCTGCGGCAGCGATGACGCTGGTCGCGGGGGCTTGCAGAGTCGCCCGCCATTCGGTGAATGACAGCGCGAGACGGGAGGTACAGCGTCCGGAGACAACTGCGCGAGTTGATTTCGTTTTCATTGCTTGGGGGATTGGTGGGTAGGGGGCGATCGAAAATGATCAGTCAAAACCGTCCAAAATTTTCGTCAAATTGAATCAAAACCGCCAATAGCAGCATCGCAGTAAATCAAACGGATGATGGCGGGTCAATGATTCCCGATGAAGAAGCATAACACTTCCATTGATCCTAGTTATGAAATGTATAGATCCCGGAGTTTCAAACAGTTGAGGGATTTAATTTGAAAAAGCAAACTTAGCGATTGCTAAATATTAAAAATTTATATAGCTTAAGTTTGTTCAGTGAAATTTGCGGTCTAACTAGGTTAGGAATTTCCGTACTCCCCCCTAGATTCTGCGGGTGCTTAATGTGGCTGTATTAAAAACCCACTACCAAAAACCCAACGTTTCCGTCCCACCGAATCATGCTTAAAAAACTCATCTACACTACTGCTTCTATCATCGCAATCTTGCCTCTCGCAGGCAATGCTGCCTCATCTCCAGCAAGCGTTTCCGTTGGCTGGAATCCGGATCCAAGTGTCGAGATTAGTGGCTACAAAATCCACTACGGAACCGAGAGCGGAGTTTATACAAAAACTCTCGATGTAAATTTGGCCACTGAAGCCAGCATCCCAAATCTCGAAAATCGACGCGCTTACTTCTGCGCAGTCACCGCTTACACTCCCGCTGGATTGGAGAGCGGCTACTCCGAGGAACTCGTGGTCGTTCCCGCCACCACCAATGGCTCGGCCAACGGTCCGCGCATGGTCGTTCTTGAGGCGGAAGCCGGCACCGTCATCGCTCCTCTCGAAATCAAATCCTCGGGCGGCGAAAGCTGGGTCGAATCGGCCAGCACCTCTCAAACCGGTTCCGTGTCCCTCACCTTCAATGTTCCGGAGAATGGCAACTACACCGCATGGTGTCGGGTCGTTGCGCCTGCTGCCAACAAGAGCAGCTATTTCGTCGCCATGGACAACGGCGCGGAAGGTACCTTCAACGCGAATGCCACCGAGGCCCCTTCTTCCAGCTGGGTCTGGCGCAAAATTAACCTCAATGGAGGAAGCTATTCCCTCACCACCGGCGATCACACCATTCACTTCAGAGCGAAGGACGCAGGCGTGAAGCTCGATCGCGTGATTCTCTCCGCCAGCCAGGACTTTGTTCCTACGGATGACCTTGCTCTTGGCGCCGATGAAATCGCCTTCGTGCAACATCCCACCGACCGCTGGACCCAGCAAGGCGGACGCACGGTACTCAAGGTCGAGGCGATCTCCACCGATCCCGTCCAATACCAGTGGATGAAGAACGGCGCGATCCTAGAAGGACAAACCGGCACCAGCCTGTCGCTCTCACCCACCGATTTCGTGGATGGCGGCAGCTACTCGGTCACTGTCTGGAATGATGCCTCCGTGGCATTCTCCAGGTCGGGAACGCTCACGGTCCTGACTCCCGGCCCGCCTCAGGTCAACAAACTGACCAAGAGCACAAACGGCACTTCGGTGAGCTTCAACTACTCCGGTATCAATACCGATAACGTCGAAGTGTATGCCTCAAGCGATCTCAAGGAATGGAAGCTCATCGGCACCGCTTCGAGCGAAACCGGCGAGGTGACCGTCACTGATCCGGAGGCCCAAGGTGCCACCAAGCGGTTCTACAAGCTGAAGAGTCTGTAAATGGTTCCTCAGCCCCGGAGATAGCGTTCCCAATCCTGCGGCAGAGGTGCTTTCTCCACCCCACTTTCGATCCGGCCCTCCGCAGCCGGATTGAACACTGTACTGGTCCCATAGACCATCACCAGATCCTCGTTGCCGATGCTTCTCAGCGCATGGGCAACGCCAGGAGGAATCACCACCGCGACATTGTCCGGCCCGGGCCTGCTGTCTCCCATGATGGTGATGCGGATGATCCGCCGGGGCATTCCGGCACGTTCATCCACCAGCAGCATCTCGCAGATGCCGGTGAGAAAGAACATCACGTCCCATTGTTCCTCGTTGTAGGGACGGGCCGCATAGTTGGTGGGCTCATCGACGAATAACTTGGTGAACCACTTCTCCGGCGTTTCTCCATCGGGAATGTGCGGGATATGGATGTGGAAACCTTTCGCACTGTCGCGATGCATCAGCGCGGATGCCCACTGGCGGGGATTGAGCCCGATCCGTTGCAGCACTCCCTCGCTGGTGCGGGTGAGCTCGCTGAAGTAGCCTCTCCCCTTTTGCTGGAACACCCTCCGGGAAAACATCTCCACCCCTGGAATCCACACCGATTCCAGATCGCTTCTCCCTGCCACCGCTTCGGAGGCATTAACCCCCACGGTCCCGAGACGCACCGCCAGATCACCTACCGAGTAATCGCGGGTTTCCAATGACCGGAGCGCCTCAGGCCTGAGGCCTCTCCACAGATCCTTGTTGTCAGTTGTCATGCGGCTCAAAGAAGTGAGGCGAGATACTCGCCATAGGGTGTCTTCGCGTATTTGGTCACCGATTCACGGAGCTTGTCATCGTCGATCCTGCCCTGGAAATAGGCGACCTCTTCAGGGCAGGCGATCTTCAGGCCCTGCCGCTCCTGGATGACTTGGACAAACTGCGTCGCATCCGCCAAGGCATTTGGAGTCCCTGTATCCAGCCACGTCGTTCCCCGTCCAAGCAGCTCTACCTGAAGCGATCCTTTCTCAAGATAGAGACGGTTCAGGTCCGTGATCTCCAGCTCTCCGCGCGCGGAAGGCTTCAGTGTTTTGACAAGTCCGACCACTTCCTTGTCATAGAAATAAATACCCGGCACCGCGTAGTTGGATTTGGGTTTCGCCGGCTTCTCTTCGAGGGAGATCACCTTCCCTTCCGGATCAAATTCCACGACCCCGTATTGCTCGGGCTCATTGGTATGATAGCCGAAAATCGTCGCGCCTTCCGTCCGCCTTGAGGCATTCATCAGGGAAGTCCCAAGATCATGCCCGTAGAAAAGGTTATCGCCCAAAGCCAGGCAAACCGGCTCGCCGCCAATGAATTCCTCCCCGATGAGGAATGCCTGCGCGAGCCCCTCCGGCTTCGGTTGCTCGGCGTAGCTGATCGAGAGCCCCCATTGCGAACCGTCTCCCAGCAGGTTCCGGAAATTCGGAAGATCATGGGGCGTTGAGATCACCAGCAGATCGCGGACCCCCGCCAGCATCAGCACCGTCAGCGGATAGTAGATCATCGGCTTGTCATAAACCGGGATCAGCTGCTTGCTGACCGCATGGGTCATCGGCCACAGCCGGCTGCCGGTTCCGCCCGCGAGGATGATTCCCTTGCGGAG
>Ga0065704_10000779_pt1 | contig 12836 bp, 11 predicted proteins | sample SwiRhicommuniRL2_FD_59091 | JGI IMG/M metagenome (GOLD analysis project Ga0065704, IMG submission 59091) | Switchgrass rhizosphere bacterial communities from Rose Lake, Michigan, USA - RL2 v2 (version 2) | ecosystem: Host-associated > Plants > Roots > Rhizosphere > Soil | place: East Lansing, MI
GGACGTTGCCGAGCCGCTGCAGGTCGAAGCCGAGCCCGGCGAACGTGCGCTGACGTGGCGCACGCTCGAGCGGTCCCATGCCCACCTGCCGGAAGCCGGCGCTCGCAAACCGCGTCTGCGCGTACGCGCTGATGCGCGTGCCGCTGCGTTCGACGCCCACGCCGGCGAGATAACCGGCGTCGCCCGCGTCGCCACCCGCCACCAGGTGACCGGTGACGACCCCGAGCTGTCCGGCCTGCCACGCCGCGTCGATGCCGGCCGCCAGCGTGCCGTCCGCCTGGGCCTCGAATCGCGCGCCGGACGTGAGTGTGTCGTTGATGCCGCGTCGCCAAGTGGCCGACCCGACGAGGTCGCCGTACGCAAAGCTGCTGGCGCCGTAATCCTCGCGGAGGCTCCCGACCTCGACGCCGTACTCCGCGAGGCCGCGGCGCAGCAGCGCGGTGCCGGAATAGTAGGGTTGCGTGATGACCTGCTGGCGACCGAGCGTGTCGGTGACCACGACCTGCAGCTGGCCCGCGCCCGTGAGCACCGGCAGGTGGTCGATCGTGAACGGGCCCGGCGGCACCTGTTCGCTCGCGACCGGCCGGTTGTTGACGAAGACGTCCACGGTCGACGGCACGACGGCCTCGCCGCGCGCGGCCAGCAACGGCGTGGTGACGAGCGTCGGTTGCGTGCTGAAGTTCGTGCCGAACTGCAGGCCGCCGACGCGGACGGCGTGCCCCCAGGCACCGGGTGTCGAGATCGCGTCGCCGACGCGCAGCGTGGCGAGCCGGTCGGGAAAGTCGCGCGTCCAGGTCGTGTCGAGGCGCACGACCTCGCGCTGCTCGCGGTCGAAGCGTGCGGCCATCGTGCCCGTCACGACGCCGTGGTCGCCGAACACACCAAGTTCGAACAGGCCACCGCCCTGCGGGCCCTGCTGGTCGTGCTGTGCGAAGACGTCGTAGTTGACGAAGGCGCCCGGCGTCGCGTGCTGTGGGCGCGCCCGGTCGGCCGTCGATGTCGCCTGGCGTTGTGTGGGCAGGAACGCCTGCGGCGGCAACGTGACCTGGCCTGATTGCGTCGCTTCGTCGAAGGCCACGACCGCGCCGAACTCCGGCCCGAGGCGGTAGTAGCGCTCGCCGTTGACCTGCATCGCGCCGCGCGCGGGGGCGCGCAGGCGCAGCGCCGGCAGATCGGTCGCGCGCAGCAGCAGCGTGCCGTCGACGTCGCGACGCACGACGAGCGTGGTGGTGCCGGCCTGGTCGTTGATGCGCAGTTCGACGATCGATTCGACGAACGGCTCGACCGCCGGGCTCGTGGCCGCCGAAGCGACGCTGCCCGTGGCGGCAAGCGCGAGCGCGGCGGCGATGCAGTGGCGCAGCCGCACGTCAATCCGCCGCGAGGACCAGCTCCGTCGCAAAAGCGCCGCGGTCGGTGGTGCCTTCCAGCCGATACGGTCCCTTCCCGCTGGAACGGACTCGCGCAGACGCGTCGGGACGGGTGTCGCCGGTGGTGTCGAACGTCCAGCGTCGTGTCGCCCCCGGCAGCACGTAGGCCAGTGCCGGTTGCCCGGCCACCGGCGCGTCGGTCGGCACGTGCTTCAGTGCAAACCGATGAATGCGTGCGTGCGACGCGCCGCCATTGTGTGCCGAGAGTTCCAGCCGGCCGTCCTCCGATCGCATGACGGACCAGGCGAGGTCCGGCTCGGCCGGCGCAGACGGCGCCACGAACACGGGCACGCTGAGCCGCAACGAGACCTGCAGGCCGGTGAAGTCGGCACGCGCGGCCTGCGGGACTTCCTGCAGCACGAGCCGGTACGCCAGCTCGCGCACCGGATCGACGGGCCGTCGCAGCGCGACGCGCACCAGCTGCGAACCGCCCGGGGCCAGCGTGAACACGGCGGGCGAGACGAGCAGGTCGCGCGTCGCGGTCAACCCGTCGTCGCCGCCGTCCTGCGACCAGGCCAGTCCCTCGGCCTGGACGACGACCGCCGCCGCGTCCTCGTTGCGCACCGTGAGCGCGGCCGTGCCTGCGCTGCCGGAGAAGTCCACGCGCAGCGGCGAGATCGTGAAGGTCCCGGCGACGGCTGCGGGCGACAGCGCGGTGAACGCTGCCAGCCCGCAGGCGATGCGCGTGAGAAATCCAGGCGCAGGCATCGGCTTGCCCGATCAGTACGAGACGGTCACGACGATCGAGTCTGAGTAGCTGCCGGCCGGCGCATCCTGGTTGGCCGCGCTGTTCGGCAACTGACCGTAGATCGTGTGTGTCTTGACCTTGCTGGCCGACATGCCGGAGCCGGTGCCGCCGAGCGTGCCGGTCGAGGCCGAGCCGTCACCCCAGATCGTGCTGTAGGCACTCGAGGTGTAGAGGTTGTACTGCAGCGAATTGCTGCCGCCGTTGCCGAGCAGGCGCTGCGCGAACGTACCGCCGCCCGAGCTCAGCAGCACCGTGTACGGCGTGCCGTTGGAGCAGCGCACCGACACGTCGCCCGAGCTCGTCAGTGCCGCGGAGCCGTCGTAGCTGCCGAAGCTCAGGCTCTGGGCGCCGACCACGCAGTTGCCCGCGACGGTGGCGGTGACGGTGATCGACTGGGTCTTGGTCGCGGCGCTCGCGGGCATCGCGGCCGTGACCAGCACGCCTGCCAGGACGGGTACGAGTTTCTTCATGTGCATGAATCGCTCTCTTCGAGTTGTTGATCGACACGACATATGTCGTGGAGGGCGATTCTTCAGAACGGATCCAAGGCGAAGCGTGAGCAAGTTGGGACTTTTATTGAGTCCAACCACTCTGGATGCGAAACCGCTCAAGAAATCGAGGGCGCGGTCGGGAGCCGCGCCGTTTGCGACGCGCGTCACGCCTTGGCCGCGAGACGGAACTCCGGGCTGCCGTAGTGAACGTAATCCGCCCAGTCGAGCGACGGCAGGGCCGCCACGCGCCGGCGCGCCGCGAGCACCGCGTCGCCGAGCGCCTCGCCCTGCAACAGCGCCTCGTACAGGCTGCGTGAGAACGCGAGCGCCGCCTCGTCACCGACCGGCCAGTGCGTGCCGAGGAAACTCGCCACGCCGCCGGAGAGGAAACCCTCGGCCACGCCGGTCATCGAACGCGCCTGTCGAGCACGCGTGGACCGGGCGTCGAGGGGCGTCGCGGCCGGCGACCGGCGGCGCACACGGGCCGACTCGCACGCATTGCAGAACACGAGTGCCGGCAGGCTCGTCAGCGTCTCGAGGTCGGCGGCGTGCAGCACCTCCTTGTCTGCACACACCAGGCCGCCGGTGCCGGGCTGTTTCGGGTCGAAAAAGGCGTGCCCGGCAAAATGCAAAACGTCGAATTGGCCGCCCGCGAGCGCCGCGAGGACGTGTGCCCGCGTCGCCGCCTTGCCTTGCAGCACGTCGAGCGTCACTCCACGGTCGCGCAGGAGTTCCTGCAGCACGGTGCCTTCCGCCGCCGCGCCCGGCAGATCGCGCGTGGGGTCGACGACCAGCAGCAGGCGCAGCGGACCCCCCGAAGCACCGTCGTCGCGCCAGCGCGCAACGGTCAGCGCTTCGCTCTGGTAACGCCGGCTCAGGCCGGCGCCGAGCGCGGGGTGCGTGTCGCCGAGGCGCAGCACCTCCCACGGCACGCGCGAAGCTTCGCGTTCGTGCACGACGACGAGCGGTCGCCCGAGCATGGTCTGCAGGCCTTCGCGGACCGACGCCGCCAGCAGCAGGCGTCCGAGCGCGGTGCCGATGCGCGTCACGTCGCGCGCGGTCGCGGTGCCGCTTTCGAGCGGCGCCAAGTGGTCCTGCAGTTCGGAACGTTCGAAGGTGACGGACCCCGAAAGCACGCCGGCCTTCGCGCCGGCCGTCAGCAGCGAGGAGCGACAGACGAGTTCGCCACGCCCGCGCGCCTCCATGCCGACGAGCAGATAGGCCGGCTCGCGTGCCCGTGACGACGCGCCCGCCACGCCGCGACCCGGCCGGCCCTTGCGGCCTTGCGCATCGTCGGTGGCCGCGGCCTCGTCGACGACGATCTCGAGGTCCGGGCCCGACAGTTCCGTCGCCAGCCGGCGGACCGCGCGGACCAGCGACAGGTACTTGCGCCGATCGAGTTCGCAGAGCGTGATGCGGCGCAGGACCCGATCGGGGTCCGCGTGCCGCAACCCTTCGAGAAAGCCGCGCAACTGGTTCTCGGCCGCCATCGCGACGGGCGTGCCCGAGCCCGCGCCGAACAGCACCGTGGCGAAGTCTTCGACGTGCGTGCGCGCGAACGTCCGGACGACGTTCTCGGCGACGAACGCGGCCGGCTCGGCACCGAAATCGTCGAAGTCGCCGAGACCGGCGAACAGCACGAGCTCGGCGAGCAGCGCACTGCGCGTGGCCGGCAGCACGAACACCTGGCCGGGCTGGCCGCCGAACATGCGACGCAGCGTGAACTCGCGGATTGCGCCGCCGAGCGCGGCGTCGACGGCCGCGGCCGGCCCCGCGGGATCGACGTTGCGGAACACGCCGAGCACGATCGCGCGCGCGTTGGCGTCGACGATGCTGCCGTGCGCGAGACGCAGTTCGAGCACGCGACGCGGTGGCGTGACCGCCGTCGTCGCGGGGCGTGCCGCCGCGAACGCGCGCTCGAGCGCCGCCGGCGCCACTGCGCCGTGAAACTCGGGCGAGACCACGGGTTCGAGCAGTCGTCGTCGCGCGTCGGCGGAAAGGTGCTGCCAGCGCACCTTGTGCGGCGCGACGCGACGCAACGCGGCTTCACTGAGCGGGCGTGCGGCGACAGTGCGCGCACGCGAGGCGGTCTGCGACAGCCGCTCCGTGGCGCCGGTGCGCAGGAGGTCGACCGCTGCGGCGATCACGCGGCCGTTGTTGGGCAGGCCGCCGTGCTTTTCGCCGACGTACCAGGCCTGGTCGCCGGGGCGGACCGCGAGCTCGAGCGGGACGGTCGCATCGCCGCGCGCCGACACTTCGAACGAGAACGCGCTGCCGTCGAGCGACACGCCCGTGACGGTGTCCTGGCGCACGCCGGCGATGTGCAGGCAGCGTTCGTCCGGTTCCGGCCACGCCGCCTGCTGTGCCGCGGCCTGCGCGAGCATCGCAGGGTCCGGACGCAAGGCGTCGGCGGGCCACTGGTCCGCGTCGAACAGGTTCGGGCCATCGGTCAGCCGCGGGTCGGGCAGCAGTTCGTGCAACGAGGGCAGCGTGCGGAACACGATGCGCGCGAGGTCCTCGGCGCTGTGACGCCGGTCGAGCGCCGCGAGCTTGCGCACGGTCGGGTACACGCCACGCAGCGCGAGCACCGAGGCGAACGCCCCGTGGTTCGGGGCGCCGAGCTGCACCACGCGCCGGATACGGTCGGCGCGTTGGCGCGCGAGCGCGACGCGCGCGACCACGCCTCCCATGCTGTGACCGACCAGCAGCACGTCGTCGGCGGGCGCTTCCGCCGCGATGCGTGCATTGAGCTCGCTTGCGAGGTCGCCGATGCTGCGACGCCAGTCGTAGGGGTGCAGGTGCGTGTCGAAACCGGCGATGCGCAGCGACAGCTTGAGCTTCAGGCAGTTGAGCAGCAGCGCGCCCAGCGCGACCAGGCGCGCACCGCCCGGCAGTGCCAGCCGCGTCAGGTGACCGGCCGCGATTTCGACCAGGTCGACCCAGAGCACGTCGTCGAGCAGGACCCCGCGGGCACCGAGACGCGAACCCATCAACCCCGGCAACACGTAGACCCGCGGTCCGCGCGGTGCGCGTCTGGCGGCCGCGCGACGCGCCAGCGCGCTCAGTTCGCGATAACCCTGCTCGCCGAACAGCGCGACGAGTTCCTGCCGACGCTCGCCGGTCGCGAGCAGCCGCTCGACTTCCTCGTCGTGCAGACGGTGGACGGGCAGGGTGCCGGCAGGTGCAGCCAAGGTCCCGTCCCTGGGTGCGCGGGTCAGTGCGCCGGCGGCGGCGCGCTGTCGGCGGCGACGACGGTCACGCGCGCGACGCGCGGGCCGGCCTCGGCAAACTGCAGCGTGACCTCGAACGTGTCGCCGGCGACCAGCGGTCGTGCGAGGTTCATCAGCATCAGGTGCAGTCCGTGCGGCGCGAAGACGACCTTGCCACCGGCCGGCACGGTCACGCCGTCGGTCTCACGCATGCGCGAGACGCCCTGCGTCTCGGTGACGGCGTGTACCTGGGTCATCGCCGCGACTGCAGTGGCGGCGCCGAGAAGCCGGTCGGGCTTCGCGCCACCCGTGATCGTCAGGTAGACGGCCGCGACAGCCGCGCCGGGCGGTGTCGCGCGTGCCCAGGCGTCCTGCACGACGGGCCCACCGGTCGATGCCGGTTCCGCCGCGACGGCCGGGAAGAGCGTGCACATGAGCACGGCGGCGAGCGCGGTGGCCAGCAGTCGGCGACGTTTCATTTCTTCGCCTCGTGACGCATCGCGGTCGCGATCGTCGCGACGATGGCTTCGATTGCCGGCGTGCGTGTGGTCGACCGGCGCCAGACCGCACCGATCGTGCGCGCCGGCGTCGGTCTGGCGAAGGGCTTCACGCGCAGGCCGCGTGCCGCACCGACCGGTGTCTCGGCGGCCAGTTCGGGCAGCAGCGTGATGCCGTGGCCCGCGGCGACCATCTGGCGCAGCGTCTCGAGGCTCGTCGCGCGGTAGTCCTGTGCCTCGTTCACGCGCACGCGACTGCAGACCTCGAGCGCCTGGTCGCGCAGGCAATGGCCGTCCTCGAGCAGCAGCAGCGTTTCGCCGCGCAGGTCTTCGACCTTGATGCGCTCCTGGTCGGCGAGCGGGTGCGAAGCGGGCACCGCGAGCGTGAACGGCTCGTCGTAGAGCTCCGCTGAGTCGAGGCCGTCGAGGTCCACCGGCAATGCGAGGATGCCCATGTCGATGTCGCCGCCGCGCAGTTTCGCGAGCAGCTGCTCGGTCTGGTACTCGTAGAGCATCAGCTTGAGCCGTGGCAGGTCTTTGCGCAGGCGGCTCGCGACGTGTGGCAACAGGTACGGCCCCACCGTCGGGATCAACGCGAGCTTGAGCGGCCCGGCGAGCGGATCGCGGTCGGTCTTGGCGAGCTCGACGATCGCGTCGGCTTCCTGCAGCAGCAGCCGCGCGCGTTGCACGATCTTCTCGCCGGTCGGCGTCAGCGCGACGCGCTTGGGCTGGCGCTCGACCAGCGGTACGCCGAGGTACTCCTCGAGCTTGCGCACCTGCGCCGACAACGTCGGCTGGCTGACGAAGCAGCGCTCGGCCGCCTTGCCGAAATGGCGCTCGTCGGCCAGGGCGACGAGGTAGCGCAGGTCGCGGAGGTTCATGCGGCCGATAATAGCCTTCGCCTATCGGCAGGCGCAAAGTCATGCAGTCAATGAATCGTTGGCTATACTGCCCCCATGACCTCCCGTCCCACGCGACTGTCCGCCGGCGTCGTGGTCGTCCGCCGCGAGGACGGTGCGTGGCGTTTCCTGCTGCTGCGCGCCTTCAACCACTGGGACTTCCCCAAGGGCATGGTCGAGGACGGCGAGGAGCCGCTCGCGGCCGCCGTGCGCGAGGTCCAGGAAGAATCGCTGATCGACGACCTCGTCTTCGCCTGGGGCGAGAACTCGACGCAGACCGGGCCCTACAGCGGCGGCAAGGTGGCGCGGTATTACGTCGCGGAGACACATCGGCGCGAAGTGACGCTGCCGTTCAACCCGCTGATCGGGCGTCCCGAGCACAGTGAGTACCGCTGGGTCGGTTACGACGAGGCCATGCAACTCGTCTCGCCGCGCGTGCGACCCGTCGTGCGTTGGGCCGCGGACAGGATCGGCGGGTAGGAAGAGTTCAGAGTTCAGAGTTTAGAGTCTAGTCGGAGGCGCGCAGCGCCTGCGTTTCCGACTGAACTCTAGACTCTACTCCTCAGACCAAGCGCCCTCTGCGACCGCCGCGCAGATGGTCCTCCACGTGCAATGCCATTTCGTCGAGACAACGCTGGCGCGTCTCGCGCGCCGCCCAGGCGATGTGTGGCGTGACGATCAGGTTCGGCACGTCCGGCGCGAGCAACGGGTTGCCGTCGACCGGCGGTTCCTGTGGCAGCACGTCGATCGCGGCGCCGCCGAGACGGCCGGCCCGCAGTGCATCCGCCAGCGCGGCCGAGTCGACCAATGCGCCGCGGGCGGTGTTGATCAGCAACGCGTCGGGCTTCATGCGTGCCAGACGACGCGCGTCGAGCAACCCCTCGGTCTGTGGCGTCAACGGGCAGTGCAGGCTCAGCACGTCCACCTGCGGCAGCAGGTCGTCGATCCCGACGCGGCCGGGAGTCCGTTCGCCCCCCGGCCGTTGCGCGACGAGCACCTCCATGCCGAGTGCGAGCCGCGCGGCGTGCGCGACGGCGCGGCCGAGCACGCCGTGGCCGACGATGCCGAGCTTGCGGCCTGCGAGTTCGCGGATCGGATGGTCCAGCAGACAGAAATGCTCGCCGCGTTGCCAGGCGCCGTCGCGGACCAGCCGGTCGTACTCGCGCAGCCGGTGCGTCAGCAGCAGCGTGACGCCGAGCACGTGCTGCGTGACAGACGCCGTGCAGTAGTCCCGCAGGTTGCAGACGCCGACGCCGTGTTCGCGCGCGGCCTCGAGGTCGACGTTGTTGGTGCCCGTGGCCGACAGCAGGATGAGGCGGAGCCCGGGCGCGCCGGCGATCGTCGCGCGCGTGATGCGCAGCTTGTTGAGCAGCACGATCTCGGCGTCGGCGACGACCGCGTCGACCTCGGCCTGCGCCGTGTTGTGCCGCAGTTCGAGCCCGGGCATCACGCGCAGCAGCGCTGCCGGGTCGAGGTCGCCCTGGCTGCTCACGGTGCCGTAGTCGAGGAACACCGCGTTGCCCGTCGTCACTGTCGTCGTCGTGTCGTCGCTCGTGGCCATCGAGCCCTCGCGGGTCGTCGTTTCGCGCTAGGTTACTAGGATGCCCGTCCCGCGTCGCACCACGCCCGCCGAGCGCCCGCTGCGGCGCCTGCCGCACGCCGAACTGCTGCAGCGGTTCGACGACGCGGTATTGCAGGGCGACGGCGTCGCGGGCGCGCATTGCGTGCACGAACTCTGGATGCGCGGCGAGATCGGCCTCAACGTCGAGGCCATGCTGTCGCGGTTGTGGCGGCACGCCGCGGCGTCGATCCCGGACTGGCTGCCCATGCGTTACGTCGAGTGGCTGCCGCTCGTCTACGACGTCGCCGCTCGTTTCACGCGCGCCCGGCGTGGCCGGCACAACCTCTACCTCGTGCTGCTCGACTATGCCGACAGCCGGCCCGACCCGTTCGGCCTGTACGTCGGCATGACGCATTACACCCCAGCCCAGCGCTTCGACCAGCACAAGGCCGGCATTCGTGCCGCCGGCAGCGTGCTGCGACGCGGACTCGAGGTCCTCACGGGCCCGACGCTGCACCTGCAGCGCGTCGCGCGCACCGAATCGGAGCAGATCGAGGAGCAACTCGCCGAGGCACTGCGGGTGGCAGGCCTGTTCGTACAGGGTGGCCACTGACCGCTCGCGATTTTCGACGAGTCAGTCAGTCATTTCCGCGATTGTGCCGCCCGCGTCGCAATCGCAGCCTTGCGGCGCGACCATCCCAGCACGGATTTCGATTCCTGTGAGCGAGTTGTCGTTGGAGCCGTCCGGCGTCGCCGACTGTGTCGACGCAGCGGTGGCGTATTGGGGAAGCGACTCGACCCGGCTGCTGCAGGTCCTGCGCGAGGTGCAGGAGCGCTACAACCACGTCCCGCCCGCCGCGCTCGAGCACGTCGCGCGACGCCTGTGTGTGCCGATCTCGCGCGTGCGCGGCGTCGCCGCGTTCTACGACTTCCTCGCGACCGAACCGCTGGGGCTGTACCACGTCCTGTTCTCGGACGACGTCGTCGACCGCATGCACGGCTCGGCCGCGCTGCTCGACCGCATGTGCCACCGGCTCTGGGTCGAGCCCGGCAAGCCGTCGGAAGACGGCCTCGTCTGCGTCGAACGCGCCTCGTTCCTCGGCTTCTGCGACCAGGCGCCGTCGCTGCTCGTGAACCAGCGGCCGATCACGCGGCTCGACGAGGCGCGAGTGGACCTCGTCTGCGAGTGCATCCTCGCGCGTCGGCCGTTGGCCGAGTGGCCGGCCGAACTGTTCGTCGTCGAGGAGACCGTGCGTCGCGCCGGGCCGCTGCTCGGCGACACGCTCGTGCCCGGTGCCGCACTCCGCGCCGCACTCGAGCGCTGTGTCGCGTCGCCCACGGGCACCCAGGCCGTGCTCGAGGAGATCAAACGCGCCAACCTGCTCGGTCGTGGCGGCGCCGGTTACACGACCGGCCTCAAGTGGGAGAGCTGTCGCCGACAGTCGACGACGCCGCGCGTCGTCGTCTGCAATGCCGACGAAGGCGAGCCCGGCACGTTCAAGGACCGGTTATTGCTGACACGCTACGCGGACCTCGTCTTCGAGGGCATGACGGTCGCGGCGCTCGGCATCGAGGCGAAGCTCGGGTTCCTGTACCTGCGCGGCGAGTACCGTTACCTGCTCGACGGCCTGCGCGAAACGCTCGACTGCCGCCGCCGCGCCGGGTTGCTCGGCCCGTCGATCTGCGGTCGCGACGGTTTCGACTTCGACATCGAGATCCACGTCGGCGCGGGTTCGTACGTCTGTGGCGAGGCGTCGGCGCTGGTCGAGTCGCTCGAGGGCAATCGCGGCATTCCGCGCAACCGTCCGCCGCGACTGGCCGAAAAGGGCTACCTGGGCCTGCCCACGATCGTGAACAACGTCGAGACCTACTGCGCCGCCGCGCAGATCCTCGAGCACGGCGTCGAGCGGTTCCGCGCGCTCGGCACGGCGAAATCGTCGGGCACCAAGCTGCTCTCGGTCTCGGGCGACTGCGCCCGACCCGGCATCTACGAATACCCGTTCGGCGTGACGGTCCGCGAGGTGCTGGCCGACTGCGGCGCCGGGCGCACGATCGCCGTGCAGTGCGGCGGGCCGTCCGGCCGCTGTCTCGACCAGGACGAGTTCGACCGCCGCATCGCGTTCGAGGACATCGAGACCGGCGGCGCGCTGATCGTGTTCGACGACGGTCGCGACATGTTCGAAGTCGCGCGCCACTTCTCGCACTTCTTCGCCGACGAGAGCTGCGGGTTCTGCACGCCGTGCCGTGTCGGCACCTCGCTGCTGGCGCGGCTCATGGACAAGATCAGCGACGGTCGCGGCTCGGAGCACGACCTGCAGACGATCGAACAGCTCGCGCGGCTGCTGCACGGCGCCAGTCACTGCGGCCTCGGCGAATCGGCCGGCAAGCCGCTGCTCGACACGCTGCAGCGCTTTCGCCCCACTTACGCGCGGCGGCTGGTCGCGCACGGCGTCGAGCCGGCGTTCGACCTCGACGGCGCGCTCGCGCGTGCGCGCCGCGTCACCGGCCGCGACGACCCGGGCGCGCACCTGCTCGGAGAGACGGCATGAGCGTCTCGGCCCTCAGCGACCCGGCGGTCGATCCCTCCCGCGGTTGCAAGCGAGGCGAAGGGCCCGCGCCCGAGGTCTTCGCGCTCGACGGCGAAGCGGTGCCGTTCGAGCCCGGGCAGACGATCCTGCAGGCGGCGCTCGCCGCGGGCCGTCACATCCCGCACCTGTGCTATCACCCCGAGTTCCGCCCGCACGGCAGTTGCAAGCTCTGCACGGTCAAGGTCAACGGCTGGCACGCGACCTCGTGCACGACGCCCGCGCGTGCCGGGCTCGCGGTCGAGAGCGAGACGCAGGAACTCAACGACGAGCGCCGCATGCTCGTGCAGTTGCTGTTCGTCGAGGGCAACCACTTCTGCCCGTCGTGCGAAAAGAGCGGTGACTGCAAGCTGCAGGCCGTGGCCTACGACCTCGGCATGACCTCGCCGCGTTTCGACCCCTTCTTCCCGGACCGCCCGGTCGACGCCTCGCACCCGGACATCCTGCTCGACTTCAACCGCTGCATCCTCTGCGAGCTGTGCGTGCGTGCCTCGGCCGAGGTCGACGGCAAGAGCGTGCTCGCGCTCGGCGGGCGCGGTCTCGGCAAGCACCTCGAGGTCAACTCGCCGACCGGGCTGCTGCGCGACAGCACGGCCACCGTCGACGACAAGGCGATGACCGTCTGTCCCGTCGGTGCGATCCTGCCCAAGCGCAGGGGCTTCGCCATACCGATCGGCCGGCGTCGCTACGACCTCAAGCCGTTGCACCTGCAGGCGCAGGAGCACGCACCGCGCACGCCGGAGCCGACGCCGTGAGCAGCGTGACGCGACGCAAGCTGCGCGTGGCGACGACCTCGCTCGCCGGGTGCTTCGGCTGCCACATGTCGCTGCTCGACATCGACGAGCGGCTGTTCGCGCTGCTCGACCGCATCGAGTTCGATCGCTCGCCGCTGACCGACGTCAAGCGCTGCGGCGCGTGCGACATCGGCATCGTCGAGGGCGGACTGTGCAACGCCGAGAACGTGCACGTGCTGCGCGAGTTCCGCGCCAACTGCAAGATCCTCGTCGCGGTCGGCGCCTGCGCCGTCAACGGCGGCCTGCCGGCGCAGCGCAACCACCTCGACCTCGGCCAGTGCCTGCAGGAGGTCTACCTGACCGACCCCGGCGTCGCGCGCGGCATGATCCCGAACGACCCGGAGTTGCCATTGCCGCTCGACAAGGTGCACCCGCTGCACGAGGTCGTGAAGGTCGACTACTTCCTGCCCGGCTGCCCGCCGTCGGGTGACGCGATCTGGAAATTCCTGACCGACCTGATCGACGGCCGCACGCCGAAAGTCGGCGCGAGCCTGCTCCGGTACGACTGACATGAACGCATCACTCGAAACCGCCGCCCACCCGCAGGACCTGCGCCGGGTCGTGATCGAACCGCTCTCGCGCGTCGAGGGCCACGGCAAGGTGACGCTGCTGCTCGACGAGGCCG
>Ga0065704_10071150_pt1 | contig 12831 bp, 12 predicted proteins | sample SwiRhicommuniRL2_FD_59091 | JGI IMG/M metagenome (GOLD analysis project Ga0065704, IMG submission 59091) | Switchgrass rhizosphere bacterial communities from Rose Lake, Michigan, USA - RL2 v2 (version 2) | ecosystem: Host-associated > Plants > Roots > Rhizosphere > Soil | place: East Lansing, MI
TACCGGCGTACCGGGCTGTGGCTGGTGCTGCTCGGCCTGGCGATTAATCTCCCGGCGGTGATCGCCCAGTGGTATGTCAGCTGGGACTACCGCTGGTGTGCGTTTCTGTTACAGGCCCCGCGCGAGCTGAGCGCACCCTTTCAGACCATCGGCTATGCCGCGCTGATTTACGGCTTCTGGCCGCAGCTCTGCCGTTACCGACTGGTGATGGCGATAGCCTGCGTCGGGCGCATGGCGCTCAGCAATTACCTTCTCCAGACGCTGATCTGCACTACGCTGTTCTACCACCTCGGCCTGTTTATGCATTTTGATCGCCTGCAGCTGCTGGGCTTCGTCCTGCCCATCTGGCTGGTGAATATTCTGTTCTCCGTTTTCTGGCTGCGCCATTTCCGCCAGGGGCCGCTGGAGTGGCTGTGGCGACAATTAACCGCACGTGCTGCAGGGGTTTCATTAAGTAATACATCCGGATAACGATCTGGATCACAATCATTAACAAAACGGATGTAACCGTTTTCATCCTTGTGAGCTTCTTCACGTAGTCCTCCCCCTCTCGCTGCCAGAATAGTCACCTTGCTAAACACAGGGGGTGTCTGTGAGTTGCTGCAATCTAAATAAGGATGGTGAATATGATCACCATTCGTGACGTCGCGCGTCAGGCGGGCGTTTCTGTCGCCACCGTTTCCCGGGTCCTCAACAACAGCGCGCTGGTCAGTCCGGAGACGCGCGAGAGCGTGATGAAAGCCGTCACCGCGCTGGGCTACCGGCCAAACGCTAACGCTCAGGCGCTGGCAACCCAGGTCAGCGACACCATCGGCGTGGTGGTGATGGACGTGTCGGATGCCTTCTTTGGTGCCCTGGTGAAAGCCGTAGACATGGTCGCCCAGGAGCACCAGAAAAACGTGCTGATCGGCAACAGCTATCACGAGGCGGAAAAAGAGCGTAACGCCATTGAGGTGCTGATTCGTCAGCGCTGTAACGCCCTGATCGTCCACTCAAAAGCCTTAAGCGATGAGGAGCTGTCGGCCCTGATGGAGCAGATCCCCGGCATGGTGCTGATCAACCGCATCGTGCCCGGCTATGCCCACCGCTGCGTCTGCCTTGATAACGTCAGCGGCGCGATGATGGCGACGCGGATGCTGGTGAATAACGGACATCAGCGCATCGGCTATCTTGCCTCAAGCCACCGCATTGAAGATGACGAAATGCGGCGTGAAGGCTGGCAGAAAGCCTTGCTGGAGCAGGGCATTACCGCCTCGGACAGCTGGATCGGCACCGGCGCGCCGGACATGCAGGGCGGGGAGGCGGCCATGGTGGAGCTGCTCGGGCGCAACCTGCAGCTGACCGCGGTCTTTGCCTATAACGACAGCATGGCCGCAGGCGCGCTGACGGCATTGAAGGACAACGGCATTGCGGTGCCACAGCATCTGTCATTGATTGGTTTCGATGATATTCCGATTGCCCGTTACACGGACCCGCAGCTGACCACGGTGCGCTACCCGATCGCCTCGATGGCCCGGCTGGCCACGGAGCTGGCGTTACAGGGTGCCGCAGGGAAGCTGGATATCTCCGCAACCCACTGTTTCATGCCGACTTTAGTGCGTCGCCACTCGGTTGCCATTCGGCAAATTGTGGCGCCGATCACTAACTAATAATCAGCGGTGATGTAACCGTTTTCAATTTGTGAGTAAATTCACAGTAAGTTAACAATGCGCTGTCTATGATGTCAGCGTTTTAGTGACTGAAACGCTATGTAACGGTGAATAATCACTTTCACTATAGCCAGGGCACGTTAAACATCCAAAAAAACGCATTCTGGAGCGTTACCGACCAAGGAAGATAGAAATTTTATAAGTGGACTTCGGCCGGCATTAACGTTTCATTAACACTTGCCCGCCGATCGTTATTCACACGAACTACCCTGCATAAAAACCGGAGATATCATGAATAAGAAGGTGTTGACTCTGTCTGCTCTTATGGCAAGCATGCTTTTTGGTGCGACCGCTCACGCTGCAGATAGCCGTATTGGTGTGACTATCTATAAATACGACGACAACTTTATGTCTGTTGTGCGTAAGGCCATCGAAAAAGAGGGTAAATCAGCGCCAGACGTGCAGCTGCTGATGAATGACTCCCAGAATGACCAGTCAAAACAGAACGACCAGATTGACGTTCTGCTGGCAAAAGGCGTGAAAGCACTGGCTATCAACCTGGTTGACCCGGCGGCTGCAGGCACCGTTATTGAGAAAGCGCGTGGCCAGAATGTGCCAATCGTCTTCTTCAACAAAGAACCTTCCCGTAAGGCGCTGGATAGTTACGACAAAGCCTTCTACGTGGGCACCGACTCCAAAGAATCCGGCATCATTCAGGGCGACCTGATTGCTAAACACTGGGCGGCTAACCCGAACTGGGATCTGAACAAAGACGGTCAGGTGCAGTTCGTTCTGCTGAAAGGCGAGCCAGGCCACCCGGATGCTGAAGCACGTACCACTTACGTGATCAAAGAGCTGAACGATAAGGGTCTGAAAACCCAGCAGCTGGCATTAGATACCGCCATGTGGGATACCGCACAGGCGAAAGATAAGATGGACGCATGGCTGTCCGGCCCGAACGCTGACAAAATCGAAGTGGTTATCGCCAACAACGATGCGATGGCAATGGGTGCAGTAGAAGCCCTGAAAGCACACAACAAATCCTCTATTCCGGTGTTTGGCGTGGATGCGCTGCCAGAAGCGCTGGCACTGGTTAAATCTGGCGCCATGGCCGGTACCGTGCTGAACGATGCCAACAACCAGGCAAAAGCCACCTTCGATCTGGCGAAAAACCTGGCAGAAGGCAAAGGCGCAGCTGACGGCACCAACTGGAAAATCGACAACAAAGTTGTTCGCGTACCTTACGTTGGCGTAGATCAGGAAAACCTGGCGCAGTTCACCGGTAAATAAGTTTTAGCATTCCACTGGGCGCAGTTTCTGCGCCCTTTTATCACGCGACGCGAGGCCGAGAAGGTATAATTATGGTCAGCACAACGACTCAGTCGTCCGGTGAATACTTGTTGGAAATGAGCGGTATCAACAAGTCTTTTCCCGGGGTTAAAGCACTGGATAATGTTAATTTAAAAGTACGGCCTCACTCCATTCACGCCTTAATGGGTGAAAACGGTGCGGGTAAATCAACATTATTGAAATGCTTATTTGGGATCTATCAAAAAGATTCTGGCAGCATTGTTTTTCAGGGGAAAGAGATCGATTTCCATTCTGCCAAAGAGGCACTGGAAAACGGTATTTCGATGGTTCACCAGGAACTTAACCTGGTTCTTCAACGTTCTGTTATGGACAATATGTGGCTGGGTCGTTATCCGACCAAAGGCGTATTTGTCGATCAGGACAAAATGTATCGTGATACCAAAGCGATTTTTGATGAACTGGATATTGATATCGACCCGCGTGCACGCGTCGGTACGTTATCCGTTTCACAAATGCAGATGATTGAGATTGCCAAGGCCTTCTCCTATAACGCGAAAATCGTGATTATGGATGAGCCTACCTCTTCGTTAACGGAAAAAGAGGTGAATCACCTGTTCACCATTATCCGTAAGCTGAAGGATCGCGGCTGCGGCATCGTCTATATCTCGCACAAAATGGAAGAGATCTTCCAGCTGTGTGATGAGATCACGGTCCTGCGCGACGGCCAGTGGATCGCCACCCAGCCGCTGGAAGGGCTGGATATGGACAAGATCATCGCCATGATGGTTGGTCGCTCCCTGAACCAGCGTTTCCCGAATAAAGAGAACAAGCCGGGCGAAGTGATTCTGGAAGTGCGCAACCTGACGTCGCTGCGTCAGCCCTCCATCCGCGATATCTCCTTCGACCTGCATAAAGGCGAAATTCTTGGGATTGCCGGTCTGGTGGGGGCCAAGCGTACCGATATCGTGGAGACCCTGTTCGGGATCCGTGAGAAATCCGGCGGGACCATCACCCTGCACGGCAAAAAGATCAATAACCATAACGCCAACGAAGCCATTAACCATGGTTTTGCGCTGGTGACGGAAGAGCGTCGCTCGACCGGTATTTACGCTTACCTGGATATTAACTTTAACTCCTTAATTTCTAATATTCATAATTACAAAAACAAAATCGGTCTGTTGGATAATTCCCGCATGAAGAGCGATACCCAGTGGGTAATTGACTCGATGCGTGTAAAAACCCCAGGACACCGCACGCAAATTGGCTCGCTCTCCGGTGGTAACCAGCAAAAGGTTATTATTGGCCGCTGGTTATTAACTCAGCCTGAAATTCTGATGCTGGATGAACCCACCCGCGGTATCGACGTTGGTGCAAAGTTTGAAATTTATCAGCTGATTGCTGAATTAGCCAAGAAAGATAAAGGGATTATTATTATTTCGTCCGAAATGCCGGAATTGTTAGGGATCACAGATCGTATTCTGGTTATGAGCAATGGTCTCGTTGCCGGAATTGTTGAAACCAAAACGACAACGCAAAACGAAATTTTGCGTCTTGCGTCTTTGCACCTTTAAGATCAGGGGCTCCTCATGAGTGCGTTAAATAAGAAAAGTTTTCTTACTTATCTGAAAGAAGGCGGTATTTACGTTGTTCTTTTAGTCTTGCTGGCCATTATTATTTTCCAGGATCCAACCTTCTTAAGTCTGCTGAACTTAAGTAACATTCTGACTCAGTCTTCGGTACGTATCATTATCGCGCTGGGCGTGGCGGGTCTGATCGTCACCCAGGGTACTGACCTGTCAGCCGGTCGTCAGGTCGGTCTGGCGGCGGTTGTCGCGGCAACGCTTTTGCAGTCGATGGAAAACGCCAACAAGGTGTTCCCGGAAATGGCGACCATGCCCATTATCCTGGTGGTCCTGATTGTCTGCGTTATCGGTGCGGTCATTGGTCTGATTAACGGCATCATCATCGCCTACCTGAATGTCACACCGTTCATCACCACCCTGGGCACGATGATCATCGTTTACGGTATCAACTCCCTGTACTACGACTTCGTGGGTGCCTCGCCGATTTCCGGTTTCGACAGCGGCTTCTCAACCTTTGCGCAGGGCTTTATCGCGCTGGGCAGCTTCCGTCTCTCTTACATCACCTTCTATGCCCTGATTGCGGTGGCCTTTGTCTGGGTGCTGTGGAACAAAACCCGCTTCGGTAAGAACATCTTCGCTATCGGCGGTAACCCGGAAGCGGCAAAAGTCTCCGGTGTTAACGTGGCGCTGAACCTGCTGGTGATCTATGCCCTGTCCGGCGTGTTCTACGCGTTCGGTGGTTTGCTGGAAGCGGGCCGTATCGGCTCAGCCACCAACAACCTCGGCTTTATGTATGAGCTGGATGCGATTGCCGCGTGCGTCGTAGGTGGCGTGTCGTTCAGCGGGGGTGTAGGTACCGTTCTGGGCGTGGTAACCGGTGTGATCATCTTCACCGTTATCAACTACGGCCTGACTTATATCGGCGTCAACCCGTACTGGCAGTACATCATCAAGGGCGCGATCATTATCTTCGCCGTTGCGCTGGACTCCCTGAAGTACGCGCGTAAGAAGTAAGCATTGTGATAACGAAAAAACCCGCGTAATGCGGGTTTTTTTTATGATTGTTGGGGATCAATCGCCAGCAGTGACACGATTAGTGATTTTGAGGTGGGTACCAGTCCGGTTTCCAGCCCGAACGGTTTAAAGACCTTATTAATCATCTCCGCTGAAAAATTACCTTTGTCATTTTCCACTTCTGATAACGTTTTACGTGCCACCTTCACCAGACGCGCATAATCATCCTGCCGCAGCCCTAACACCTCGATCCTGAGTCGCCTTAATGCCTGGCCCTGAGTGATATTCCCCAACAACAGGTCCCGGATAATGGCATGCATCACCGGTTTTCGATCCAGCGTATTGACCCTGGGTTTATTGGGTGAGAATCGCTGACTGCCGGTCTCTATTACGGTCTCTTCATCCGCTACGGGGAGTGGTGAAGAGGGGAGCCGCTGATTGCGGCTGCGTAGATTTGCCAGCGTGGCCCTCAGGTCTGACTCTTTCTTATCAGATGGTTTCATAGCAATTTCCAGCGCGTCAGTTTATCGACAATAAAGTTAAAGCCAGTGGCAGGCATCTCAAGAATCTGCTCGGGCACTCCACGTTCTTGTAAGCGTGCTTTAAGCCCAACCAGCTGCACTGATGTTTCCCGTAATGCTGCTAACAGCTGGGGGGCGGGAACGAGATCAGACAGTGCCTGAGCGATGCCGGTAAAATCATATTCACCGCCTGATTCATAGGGTGATGACCATTTCGTTGAGCGTGGTATCCCTTCCGGGTCCGCTTTCATCGGGGCAAAATCGTATATTGGGGCCAGATAGAGGGATTTTTCCGTTCTGATAAATGCGGTATTACGGCCGTGATTATCACTGTTACCGAACACAATATTCAGCAGATCGCGGCGAACCCATTCAATGACAAAGGCGGGAATATTAAAATGATATCCCTGCTCACGACACGTATTACTGTGTGTGATTTTGTCGATTAATGTGCGGAGCGTCGTTTCATGATCGAGCGTAACGCCAGGGCCTTTTTGCAGCAGGGAATAAACAGATTCCATCCCCAGCTTGATTAACTGCCCCTGTGCATTTCGGGCGATGTCAAAACGGGGTAACCATAAAGAAGGGTAGCTGCGACCCTCTGTTAACCTCATTTCGTCTGTGGGGATAGTGTTAAATCCCATGGCTGTCAGCTCATGATAGTAATGAAATTCAGCTCTCAATATATTGCAGTCGATTTCGTTCCTCGCCCCCCGGGGATACTTAACCAGATAGTAACTGTCCTGGTTATCAGGGTGATTTTGCCAGGTGTCGATCCAGATCCTTTGCTCCTTGCTGCAACGTAACAATAATTTTGGCGCTTCTCCGCCGGCACCTGTTGCCCCACCGGCGGCGGCACCTCTCTCCTGAGCATAATCGAGAAAATCAGCGGCGCGGTTAATAACATCTTCTACCGTAAAATAGTGCGCCTCTGCACGTGGATGGTAATCGGGAACAGATTCTTTAATGCGAAGGTTACCCACGGGAGACATCGTGCCATATTTGAGCAGGATAAAATTTTGCTGACCAGCGGGCAGATCGTTAATGTCGAGATAGTTCACCCAATAGCGACGGCTCGCGCCGCTTGGGATGATATCATCCAGGAATCTCAGCCAGCCGGGTTTACCCCGATCGTCAAAGTAGAGGGAGACAGGATAATTGAGTGAGACGGCATGGTGATCGTCGCGATCGAGAAAATCGATTGCGTAATCAGAGAGATAATTGACCTCTGTGGTTCGCCAGTCGTCATTATCACTATTCGGGAAAGTGATAATCGCCATATCTTGCCATTCGCTGTACAGCCACGCCTGGATTGTTAATGACTCCATCTTCGCTTCCTCCTGCCCGTATGAGTAAAATATTACGCATTAACCAGCGATTTGCCAGTTAATGTAACTTGTATTACTCATAAATGAATGTGAGGGGCGTTAATGTGAGCTACAGGCCGCATTAATTTCAGGGTACGGCTTTCTTCTTCTGCATTTCCAGCAGCTGCTCTGGCGTCACCGCCGGATAGCCCTGCGCGTCTTCCGGGACTTCCAGCATCGCCGGGATCGGCACCAGCGGGCCTAAGAAGCGGGGTTCGCGTTTGAAGACGTAGAGGTCGGCCAGCGCCCCCAGGCGGGCACCAAACTCGCGCACCCGGACGGTGAGCATGTCTTTCGGTGACGGGACTGCATAGCACTGGGCCTGAATGCCCATATGCAGCGCGATAAACAGCGCGCGCTCGCAGTGGAAGCGCTGGGTGATGATGATGAAATCGTTGGTATCGAACACCTTACGGGTACGGACAATCGAATCAAGGGTGCGGAAACCGGCGTAGTCGAGCACGATATCTGCCGGATCCACGCCGGCGGCAATCAGGTCCTTACGCATGGTGACCGGCTCGTTATAGCTCTGCAGAGCATTGTCGCCGCTCAGCAGCAGGTAGTTGACCTTGCCGCTGTTGTAGGCGTTGAGCGCCCCCTGAATGCGGTAACGGTAATACTGGTTGATCACCCCGGTGCGGTAGTATTTGGCGGTGCCGAGCACCACGCCCACCTGGCGGTAGGGCAGATCCTGAAGGTCATCAAAGATATAGGGAGCCGTTTTCCAGCTCATCCAGCGGTCGAGGCCCAGCGCAGTCAGCAGCACGATGGCGATCAGGGCAACCAGGCTGTAAAACATGCGCTTTAACATACAGATGACTCGTACCAAAGGTGAAATTTCACTCAGGCTACTTTACCCGTCTGGTAAGCGCAAGAAACGGCGGTTTAATTGGGGGGATTTTCATCAATTGTGCGGGCATTGCTGCCCGCATCAGAGACTTACGCCAGCAGCACGCGGTCGATGCTGGTGCAGCCCAGCGCGCGCAGCGTGGCCGCGGTAGCATCCCACTGGATCAGCGGAGCGTCGGCTTTTTCCGCCAGAATGGCGCGCTGGATATCCGGGTAGTCATAACCGTTGAGGCTGAGCAGGTTCAGTGCGCCCTGCAACGGCGGCAGCGTCGGGTTAAAGGCGGCGTTCTCGGCATAGCTGCCGGTGAAGATGCGGCCATCGCGACACTCCAGCGCCACCCCGCTTGGGGAGTTGCTGTACGGCGCGTGGGACTTGTTCGCAGCAAGGATAGCGGCCTGAGCCAGCGCGTCACCGCTGGCGGCGTAGCCATGATCCTGCTCGTCCATCAGCAGGGATTTGATCTCCAGATCCTTCGGTCCGAAGGCGTCCGGCAGGTAATCCGCCAGAGTATGGGGATCGCGGCCCGGCAGGTTGATACGCAGCTGCAACCCGCTGTTAAGCTCGTTCATAAACTGACGACAGTGCCCGCATGGGGTGTAGTTCACGGTAATGGCCTGCAGGGATTTTTCACCGCGCAGCCAGGCGTGGCTGATGGCGCTCTGTTCCGCATGCACGGTCTGCTGCATGGTCGCCCCGAGAAACTCCATATTGCCGCCGAAGTACCAGGTGCCGCTCACGCCGCGCGCGATGGCCCCCACGTTAAAATGGGACAGGTCGGCGCGGGCGCAGGCCGCCGCCAGTGGCAGAAGCGCAAAGGCCAGCGCGTCATCATCCAGATCGGTGGCACCTTTCAGTGCGGTGACCTGTTCAGCCGTCAGCAGGGCGGGGAAGTGTGCATCCGCCAGAACCGGAGCCAGGGCTGACTGCAAATTCTCTGCAAGCTGAGCGAAAGCTGATTGAAAACGTGGATGCATGGCGTTGCCTCATAAAGGTTAATGGATCGGTAGTGTACGGAGCCGTTAAGGCTTTATATGTGACTTAGATCTCATTATGTGTGCAACTTATGAAACTCAAATGAAAAATGCGCGACGCGTCGCAAATTTTAGCCCAACACCGCCAGAATAATCGGGAACAGGAACGGCGCTATCAGTGAGGTCATGATCCCGCAGATCACCAGCGCCAGGGAGCTGAATGCCCCTTCCTGATAATCCAGCTCCGCGCAGCGGGCGGTACCCAGGGCGTGCGACGCGGTACCCATCGCCAGACCGCGGGCAGATTTGGTGCGAATGCGCATGGCGTTCAGCAGGGTATGGCCTAATACTGCCCCGAGAATACCGACATAAATGACGCACACGGCACTGATTGCCGGGATGCCGCCGAGACTGCCGCCCACCGCCATTGCAATAGGGGTAGTCACCGATTTAGGTAAAATAGAGGCTGCAATTTCCGGGGTGGCCCCCATCAGCAGCGCCACCGAGGTGCCGGTGATCATCGCCACCACGCTACCCACCAGGCAGATGGTAATGATCGACTTCCAGCGGGCGCGGATCTGGTGCAGTTGCTCATACAAAGGGAAGGCCAGCGCCACTACCGCAGGCTGCAACAGATCGTTCAGTATCTTGCTGCCCTGGAAATATTTTGCGTAGGGAATGCCGGTCAGCAGCAGGAAAGGAATAATCACCACCATCGCCACCAGCAGGGGGTTAAGCAGCGGGAACTTCAGGCGCACCGCCAGCTTGCGGGCGGCGAAGAATACCGCCACGCTGAGCGGCAGCGACCACCAGATATTGGCCATCATTTTTTCTGTCCTTTTTGCCCAACCAGGTTACGTTCCCCATGCGCCAGATGCGTGCTCCAGCTCACCACTAAAAACACCACCAGCGTGCTGACGGTGCAGGAAACAAATATCGGACCAAACTGAGCGCTCAGCAGGTCGTAATACTGCATCACCCCCACCCCAATCGGCACGAACAGCAGCGCCATGTAGCGGATCAGCACCGAGCAGCCGGGCTTTACCCAGTTTGCCGGGAGGATTTGCAGCGCAAGCAGCACGAACAGGATCAGCATGCCAATAATGCTGCCGGGGATGGTGATGGGCAGCAGGGAGGCGAGAAAGATCCCCGCATACAGGCAGGCATAAATAAGGATGAAGGCGCGAAGGTATTGCCAGACAACGATCAGTGATTTCTTCATGGTGAAAGTCCTTAGTGGAACGCATTCATCATACAATTAAAACTGGAAACGTGCTACGGATCACATCATGACTTTTGAGCATACCAGACATTACTTTCTGGAACCCTGGGCATTTCCCCAAACCAGAAGAGACAATGCGGCGCTGACAGGATACGATCAACAGCTCAAGCTGGTGCTGTTGCAATCCGGCTTCGCCCCTTTACTGGAGATGAACAATGCCCTCAATTCTCATTAAAACCGCCGATGAGCTCGCCCGTCAGCGCCACGCGGGCGAACTGCTGGCCTCGGTGTTTACCATGCTGGACGAATTTATTAAGCCTGGCGTATCAACCATGGAGATCAATAATCGCGCAGAGGCGTTTATTGTCGACCAGCTTAAGTCTCGTCCGGCCAGCAAAGGGCAGTATGATTACCCTTACGTGCTGAACACCTCGGTGAACGACGTGGTCTGCCACGGGATCCCGAAGGAGTCGGAACACCTTAAGTCGGGTGCTATCGTTAACGTCGACATTACCCTCGAGAACGCGGGCATGATCGCCGACTCCAGTAAAATGTATCTTATTGGGGAGGTTTCGCCCCTGGCGCGCCGGCTGGTCAAAGCGACCTACGAGGGGATGTGGAAGGGGATTAAGGCCGTACAACCGGGCGCGACGCTGGGGGATATCGGCCACGCCATTCAGTCATACGTTGAGAGCCAGGGCTACAGCGTTGTACGCGAGTATTGCGGCCACGGCATTGGCAAAGAGATGCACGAAGAGCCGCAGATCCTGCATTACGGCAAACCCGGCGAAGGCCCGGTGTTGCAGGAAGGGATGGTCTTTACCATCGAACCGATGATCAACCAGGGCGACAGCCGCATTAAAACGAAGAAGGACGGCTGGACGGTGGTCACCCGGGACAAAAAGCTCTCTGCACAGTGGGAACATACCGTCGCCGTGACGGCGGACGGGTTTGAGGTGCTGACCCTGCGCCCGGAAGAGACCCTCCCCGATTAAGACCCTAACCTACCCCTGACGCTTCCCACCTTTGGCGGGAGCGGCTACTATAGCGCGTCTTTTTTTACGGGTACTGATATGCGTGTATTACTGGCACCGATGGAAGGCGTGCTCGATTCGCTGGTGCGTGAGCTGCTGACCGACGTTAACGATTATGACCACTGCATCACCGAGTTCCTGCGAGTGGTGGATATGTTGTTGCCGGTAAAGTCGTTTTACAGGCTCTGCCCGGAGCTGCATCACAAGAGCCGCACCCCCTCCGGCACTCTGGTGCGGGTGCAACTGCTGGGGCAATATCCCGAGTGGCTGGCGGAAAACGCCGCCCGCGCCGTCGAGCTGGGCTCGTGGGGCGTGGATCTGAACTGCGGCTGTCCATCTAAAATGGTCAACGGCAGCGGCGGCGGGGCCACGCTGCTTAAAGATCCCGAGCTGATCTACCGCGGCGCGAAAGCGATGCGCGAGGCGGTGCCCTCCCATCTGCCGGTCACGGTGAAGGTGCGCCTGGGCTGGGACAGCGGCGACAGACAGTTTGAAATTGCCGATGCGGTCCAGCAGGCGGGTGCCAGCGAGCTGGTGGTTCATGGCCGCACCAAAGAAGATGGCTACAAAGCCGAGCGCATTAACTGGCAGGCCATCGGCCAGATCCGCCAGCGGCTGACCATTCCGGTGGTGGCGAATGGCGAAATTTGGGATCGCGAAAGCGCGCTGGCCTGTATGAAGGAGACCGGCTGCGATTCAGTGATGATTGGGCGCGGGGCGCTGAACGTGCCAAACCTCAGTCGGGTGATCAAATACAACGAGCCGCGCATGCCCTGGCCGGAGGTGGTGACGCTGCTAAAGAAGTATACCCGCCTCGAAAAGCAGGGCGACACCGGCCTGTATCACGTGGCACGCATCAAGCAGTGGCTGAGCTACCTGCGTAAAGAGTACGACGACGCCCTGGACCTGTTTCAGGAGATCCGCGCCCTGCAATCCTCGGCGGAGATCGCCCGGGTCATTCAGGCGAAATAGGCCAGATTCGATCTGCGTCACGTTTTTCAGCGGGGCGCATTGTGGCGTCGAACGAAACTGGTAAAGTGCGCTAACTGGATTGTTACTGCTGCGGCAGGCAAAACCTGATTTTCTGGCATCTGCCGGAGGTCAGGTTTTTTTGTTTCTGGGGCATGGAATGAAAATCGCCAAAATACTGAATAACAATGTGGTGGTTGTTCTGGATGAGCAGGGGCGCGAGCAGGTGGTGATGGGCCGTGGGCTGGCCTTTCAGAAGCGCCCTGGCGACCCGGTCCTGAAAGAGAACATCGAGAAGGTGTTTGCCCTGCAAAGTGACGAGCTGGTGCAGCGGCTGGGG
>Ga0065704_10071151_pt1 | contig 12830 bp, 13 predicted proteins | sample SwiRhicommuniRL2_FD_59091 | JGI IMG/M metagenome (GOLD analysis project Ga0065704, IMG submission 59091) | Switchgrass rhizosphere bacterial communities from Rose Lake, Michigan, USA - RL2 v2 (version 2) | ecosystem: Host-associated > Plants > Roots > Rhizosphere > Soil | place: East Lansing, MI
CGCGGCGCCGGCCTCGCGCGCGCCGGCGCCGACCGCCGCACTGGCGCGCGGCACATCCCGTGCCTCCAACAGCAACGTCTTCCAGTCGCCCTTGTCCGCGGGCGGCGCGGACGCCGAACAGCGTCGGCGCGCGCAGCGGCTGACCCAGGTTGCCGCGATCGGCACCGTGGCGGCGCTGGCCGCAATCGCCCTGATCGCCTGGCGTCGCGCGCGCCGCTGACCGACACACGCCGCCGCACCGTGCTCTGTGCAGGCTGCCGCGCGACCTCGATGGGCACCGCACACCTTGATGCCGAGTGCTGGCGTTAGTTCGTAGAAGGCCAATCTCGCGAGTCACGATGGCCCCGTTGCGGCGAAGACGGTTGCTACCGACGCTGCCGTATTCAGCGACGCCGCGACCGGCTATGGCATCCTCGGCCAGTCGTCCATTCCCATGCGGTGGACGCTGGCCGCGACTCAAGGACAGAGATCATGCCCGAACTGGATATCGCCGCCTCCGCAAACGAGGTCGCCGCCTTGCTCAACCAGAACCGGGGGCGCGACGACGCCGCCCGCCGGGATGCCTTGCCTTGCGCCAGAACGAAAGCCTGGTAGTACAAGAAAGCTGGACCGCATGGTCGCCGCGCGCGCTAGCGAGCGCTTGGCGGCAATGCGCCAGCCAGGCGGCGTTCCGTCAGCGGACGCGCCTGCCGCGGCCCCGATGCTGGAGCGCGACCGGCCCCGCCTCGACCAGGGTGGCCATGCCCAGCGCCGAGGTGGCACAGGCGCCAATGCAGGCAAGCCTGGACCGGTTGCAGCAGCAGGCACGCGAAACGGCCGCGCAAACACGCACCGCAGAACCGCCACAGGCATCTCAGCACGCGCCGCCCGCGATGGGCGGGCGCTGATGGCCGCCTCGGTCGCGCTGGCCGCGGGAGACCAGGCATGAGCCCATGTGTCACGGGCCTGGTGCTGGCCGCGGCGCTGCTGTCCGGCTGCGCACAACCGGCCGCCAGCGGCCCTGTGGCGGCACCCGCCGCGGCGCAAGCGCCGGCGAGCGCAGCCGGACGCACCGCCGACGCTCCCTCACCGGCCATCCCGGTACCCGACGACAACGCGTCCGGGCCAGGCATGCGCCTGCCCGGCCTGCCGTCGGCCAGCGGCCCGCAGCTCGATGGCGCGCGCTTGCAGCGCCTGCCTGCCGACGTGGCGGCCGTCCTCTCCGCATTGTTCACGCACCAGGCGCTGCTGCCGGCCGACATCCGCCAGCGCATCCTCGCGCAGGACGCCTACGTCGTCGATCTTCCGCAGCCTGGTGGGCGTCACGACTACCTGGCCGCCGACCGCGATGGCCCCGACTTCCGTTATTGGCTGCGCACATTCAGCGGGACCGCGCCGAACGTCACCGGCTATCTCGTGCAATTGCGCGTGCCGTGCCGAGAACTGGCCACCGCCAATCCCGCGGACGAAGCGTGGCAGCGCTGCAGCGCGCAGGGAACCGGCGTCGTCGACACAGGCTTGCGCGCCTACCGTGTGGTGGACGGGCACGCACCGGAAAACGTCACCGGCGACATCGCCCCCGCCACTCTCGCCGCTGTGCGCAAAACCAGCGACGCATACCAGCGCCAGGGAGCCGGCGACGTCTTCGCCGATACCTCGCGGCTGACGCAGGGACCGGTGCTGCGTTGGACCGCCGAAGCCGACCCCGAGCAGCCGCTGCCCGCCACAGCGGCAGGCGTCTTCGACCACGGCAATCAGGTGCACGCCGGCTTCCTCGTGTGGGAGGGCGACCGTTTCCACTACCGGCAGACGGTAACCGCTGCGCAGTGGCCATGCCTCGCAGGCAAGCCGTCGCTGTGCACCGACGAAGACCGTTACGTCACCGCCGGCAAGTGAGCGCCACGCTCGCCTTTCCACGCGAGCGGCCGCCGGCCACGCCGCGCCGGCCCGCTCGACAGCCGCGGACCACGCGCTACAGTGAGCGTATCAGCGCAACGCAGGAAGCGACACTTCCTGCCGTCCATTAGGAGACCCCGCATGAAGCCAAGGCGCGCCACCGCCCAGATCGCAGGCCTCATGCTTGCTGCCAGTGCCTGCATGCCCGCCGCCGCGGGCAAGACACCAATGGCCTCCGATGTGCTGGCCGTCCCCGCCGACGTGCCGACCCACGTGCTGTTCACCTGTGCCGAGGACACCATCGCCCGGTTTTCCGACACCAGCAGTTCCTGGCCGAAGGTCACCCGCAGGGATGTCGTCGCTGGCGTACTGGAATCGGGCGATTTCTCGGAAAAGAACCGAACCGGCTTCCGCATGCGCATCGAGCGCCCGCAGGGCGCCGTGCAGGCGAAGATCACCCTCAAGGGCGCGGGCGCCTACTTTGTGGATCTGGGCGTAGACCAGGCGATGAAGGAACTCAAGTCGGAACTGGACACCTGCATCGCCAGCCAACCGCTGTAGTTCCGCTCACCTGGAAAGGAGCGCTGCATGCCCACCTACTTCATCGAAGCGCGCTCGCTCAGCGTCCTCGGCATTGCCGGCCATGCGTTCTGGGTGCTGCGCGACGAACAGGGCAAGGCCCTGGCCGAACTGCACGGCCTGGCCACCGACCGGCAGACCGGCACGCCAATTCCGATCGGCACCGATGCACGCAGGCACGCGCTGCGCGCCTGGCACTATCCGCATGACACCGGCTACGCCAGTTCCATCGGCGCCGAGGTCGACAGCACCAGCTACATCCGGCCGAACCAGCCCTCCCTTGCCGTGGCCACCGGCGACAAGGACGATATCCTGGCGCGCTGGAACGCCGCCGTGCGCGCGCTGCCCGACCTCAATGCACAGGATCTGGACTACCCCAACTACGGTTTCAGGCTTTTCGGCGAAACCGTTAACAGCAACTCCGCCTTTCGCACCTTCGGCGAACTGATGGGCCTGCCGGTGAACGGTTTCCGCAGCCGCATCGAACCGGGCATCGGCAACCGCATGCTGTTGCTGGAGCGCACCGAGGAACTGCGCTATCGCGGGCAGCACCCGCGCAGGTACATCCAGTCGACGAGTCTGCGTTATGGCCAAGGGCGCAGGCGAGGCCGCATCAACACATTGACGCACTAGCCGCGTTTCACGAAACGGCGCGGCCACTAGGTCCGCTCACGCATACCCGGCCGAATTAGCGGCAGGTGTGTAGCGTCGAAATCTTCGCTTCGACAGTCACCACGCTCTACAACAGCCAAGGCGGCTGTGCAGCAGTCTTATGCCTCCGCGCTCACTCATCCCCCGCAAGGAACAACACCGGCTTGAACGGGAGTCGAGCGCGCGCGATGTCGTCCAGCTGAGCATAGTGCGAAGTCCACAGGCCCAAGAGCTTGCGCGCTTCGATCAGGCTGATGCGCCTGGCATTGAACAGTGCGGTGATCCGGTCCGCACTGGAACGGATATCCAAGTCGTTGGATCTGGCCATTGCGATGCTCCATGCGTGAATGACGCGAGGTTGCCTACTTGACGACGAAGGGATCCTCGCCGGCATCCGGATAATCCGAGCACTCGGGCGCATGCGAGCGGACCTGACGGCAGGGCCACTGCGCCCTGGTCACCCGTTCGACGCGTTCGAAACGCTCGCCGGTCCACCGCACGAAGCCGAAATGGGCATAGGCCTCCACCCGGCGCGGATCGTCCGCCGCCAGCGGCTGGTCGGGATCGAACTCCATCAGCCAGCGCATCGTCGGCGCGTAAGGGAGTTTGTCGTCGAACAGGAACAGGTCGCTGCCGCCATGGCGGTGCTGGCGGGCGCGATCTTCGGCGCTCAACTGCGGATCGCTCGGCAACACATCCGCACTGACATCGTGCGCCCCGCCGTCGGCGCCGAGACGATAGGCCTTTCGCCCCCGGCCCGCGCGACACTCCATGCTCGCCTTGCCTGCGTCGCACTTCACCGGCCATACCAAGTACACCGTTTTTTGCGGATCGGGACTTTCGAAGGAGCGAATGACCATGTCGCCGGCGGCGATTGTGAAATCCGGGCGGCGCCCCAGTCCTGGTGTCGCAAGGTAGCTCGCGCTGCGCAAGTCCGTGACGCGGGTGTCCGTACGCTCGGCAAGCGCCTCGGAGGGGATCGCCAACAGCGCCCGCGCCATGTGTTCGGGCGCAGGACCGCGACAGTAAGCGTCCAGCAGGATGGACGCGGGTGACGAACCATGCGTATGGTCGCGATCCACGCACACGGCTCCGAGTTCACGCTCCACCTTGAAGGGAATCCAGGGACGCGGCGTGGTTTCCAGCAACCTGGGGAAACCGGCCATATCTCCTGCATCGGTTGCAGGCGGATCGCCTTGAAGCAAGGGGCGAGGCTGGGTTTGTCCCAGGGCATGCTGTTGGATGCAGCCGAGCGTGGCCAGACACAGCATCCATGTCAGCGTCGTGCGAATCCTGAAAAGTCTCCACACAACAGTGTCCTCCATTGCACTCAAAGGAAGTCGCTGATTGGACTCCCGCTTCGAGGTATCCAGCACCGATTGGGCTCTAGCTACCACAGCGTCTTCTCTTCATCGTACCGGACCCGCGCGCAGATATTTCCACCGTGGCCATTGTCTGCCGCCTACGGGCTGACGAACCGATCGCCCACCCTGTCCAGCGATCCAGAGCACGCCGGCTCGCCTTCGGGAACCGGCCGGCACGGCCAATGCGCGCGGTCGACTTTATCGACCAACGCGAAGCGCTGGCCTTTCCACACCAGGAAGCCGAAATGCACATAAGCCCAATCGTTGTAGTAGCGAGGATCCTTGGCCAACGGCGCATCGGGATCCAGTTCGATCACCCAACGCAATACCGACACCTTCCACAGGCGCGAGGCATCCAGCAACGGCACCGGTTCGGCATAGGGCTGATAGCGGCGGATCTCCGCATCGCTCAGGGTGGGCGCGGCGGGAAAGACCTGCGTGCCGACGTCGAGCAGCCGCCCATCCGCCGTAAGGCGGAACGCGCGCGTTCCGCTCTGGCTTTCGCATGAAATCGCCTGCGCTGTGCAGACTACCCCCTGCACCACATAGACGGTATCGCGCGGGTCGGGCGCTTCGAACGAACGCACCCAGAACCTATCGGTGGCCAGCAGGAAGTCCGCGCGCTTGCCTAGACCGGGCGAGGCCACATAGGCCGCATTGTCCAGCGCCTTGAGGCGCACCTCTTCGGTCATCGGAAGGTCGGATGCAGCCAGCGCCAACACGATCCTGGCCAACGGACGCGGTGCCGGCCCGATGCATTCGTCGGCAGGCAAAAGCACGCTGCGTCCAGATCCGCTGCGTTCGGATCGGGTCGTGCACTTGGCGCCCATGGCGCGCTCCAGCGCGAAACGCGTCCACGGCTGTGGCGTGGCGCCCGGTTCCGGATAACGGTGCGCGTCCGGCGCTGATGCAGGCGGAGATGACGCGGGTGACGTCGTCGAACGCGCGCGATCCTGGGTGCAGCCCAGGGCGACCAACAGCAGCATCCCTGCAACGAATCCACCCGAGCCAATGCGATCCATGTCATATCTCCTTGCGTACGCGGCACTCATGCAAAGCGACGGCGCCTGTGGCGAGCGAGACCGCTGCCATCGTGGCGCCTGAACAGGGCGCGCTCGCGTATCGCACTATGTGTCGGGAAAAGGCCGCCTTGCAAGCGCGGCGAATAGGCGAACGGCGGGCACCGTCGTTCGGTCGGCGGACGCCTGCGGATGCACGCCATCGAATCCCCCAGACCGACAGCAGCCCGCCACCATCGTCCCGCCCCGCCCTACCCCTCTCGCCCCAGCGCCACCCGCACCGCATCGCACGCCGCGATCAGATCCAGCACCAGCCGCTCGCTCACATCCAGTTCGCCCTCGTACTCGGCGATGTTGCGCTGCTGGTGGCACTTGTCCAGCACCCGCCACACCTCCGGGCCCAGGCCCAGGGTGTGCGGCAGCACCTGGAACACGATGTAGCGGTTGTTGGCGCGGTAGCCCTTGGCGCGCAACGCGGCCAGGCATAGCGCGTGGGCGGCGTTGTAGGCCAGGTCGAAGCGGCTTTCCAGCGCCAGCGTGGCGTTCTTGGCGTCGCCGAGGCGCGCCAGGCCGGAGCGGATCAGGCCCTCCAGCTCGCGCGCGTCGGTGGGCTCGGCGCTGAGTTGCTTGCCGGGGCCGGTGCCGGACAGATTCTCAAGCCGCGAGGTCATCCATGCCTCCGATCACCCAGATCTTGGGTTGCTGCAGCACGCGCTGCAGGAACGCGTTCTCGTCGCGCAGCCGCTTGGCGTAGTCGGCGCGGGTGTACAGGGTGGGATTGACCGGGCGGCCCAGCCGCGCCTGCGCGTCGTCCAGGGCGCGCATCAGGTCGGCGTAGCCCAGGGTGTCGGAGACCACCAGCAGGTCGATGTCGCTGCGCGCGGTGTCGTTGTGCTTGGCGACCGAGCCGTAGACGAAGGCGGCCACGATGTCGGCGGCGATGGGCTGCAAGGCCTCGCCGAGCGGGCCGGCCAGGCCCACGGTCTTCTGCACGATGCCGAGCAGCTCCTGGTGGATGGGCGCGCGCGGGTCGGCCTGGTAGCGGCGCTGGTTGCCGGTACGCTGCACGCTGAGCAGGCCGGCGTCGGCCAGCTTGGCCAGTTCGCGCTGCACGGCGCCGGAGCCGGCACCGGTGGCGGCGATGAGTTCGTTGACGCCGAAATCGCGCTGCGGCTGGCCGTACAACTGGGCGAGGACGCGTTGCTGGGTGCGGGTGAACAGGGCGTCGGCCAGGCCGGCGGGCCGCGCCGTGACTACGGGCGGCGTGGCGCTGGTTGTAGTGCTGGCGGAGGCCTTTGTACCCATAATGGGCACATTACTGCCCAATTTGGGCATTTACAAGATTGGGCGGCATGGATCCCCTGTCGCCCAGGATCGGCTTGTAGCCGACCCTCACCCCAACCCCTCCCCCCGAAGGGAGAGGGGCTTTTGCAGTACGGCGCCTGCCCCGCTTCCTGCTTGCATGCATTTCCCGTGTCTGTGCCCTGGCGCGGCTCCGCGCTACAGCGGCGTCAGCTGTTGCAACTGGGCCTGGCTGGGGAAGCTGCGCACACGGTAGCGCGGCGGGTAGTACTCGGATTGCGGCTCCATCAGGGCGCCGACCACGCCGACCGCCTGGTCCCACTGCGCGACCACCACGTCGGCGTCGCCTTCCTCCTTCGGTGCGACGAAGGCGATGCGATCGGCCTTGGGCAACAGGGTGTCCACGCCCTCGGTCCAGGTGGCGAGCGAGAACTGCTGGCCGCCGTCGCTTTCGCCGTACACCCGATAGGAGGCGACGAAGACGTCCAACTGCTCGGCCGCATGCACCTTGTCCAGCAACTCCTTCTGCAGGGAATAGCTGGAGGCGTCCATCATGCGTCGCAGGTCGCCCTGGCGGCGCAGATGCTCGGGCTGCGGCAGCGCGAAGGGCACGATCCGCCGCTCGTCGTAAGTGTAGGCCAGCGCGGAGATGCAGCGGCCGTGCGTGGCCGCTTCCACGCTCAGTTCGAGCATGGCGGCCATCGCGGCTTCGTCGCGGTCGCCGACCACCAGCAGGCAGTCGCGGGTGGGCAGCATGAACACCGGACGCCCCTTCACCGGCACCCGCTCCAGCACGTCGGGCAGCAGCACGCGGCTGGTGTCGTAGGCGTCCTGCCAGGCGCCGCGGAACACGCCCGGCGCGACCTCCGCGAAGCGGTCCGGGGTGGCGTCGCGCAGGTTGTCGTGGGCAATGGCCAGCCCCTCCTCCAGCGTGATGCCCCATTCCTTGTTCGGCCCCTGCATCAGGGTCGAGGTGGCATCGGGGCGGTCGATCGCCAGCAGTTCGACGCAGTCCTCGGCGATGTCGCGGCAGGCGACGACGAACGGCGCGTCGGGTCCGTGCTCCCGCCGATGGTTCAGGCGCATTTCCTCGAACATGCCGCGATGGCGCACCACCGGCATCAGCATCGAGCGCACCTGCTCGAATGGCTTGGTCTGGTTCTGCTCCTCGTGCCCTTGCCCGAACGCGGCGACATAGCTGCGGATCGCCTCGTCGCGTCCGCGCCGATCGGCATTGCGGTAGGTGTGGTAGAGGTTGTGCAGGTTGATGATGCGGCCATTGCCGCCGATCAGTTGGAAGGTATCCGGGTGATAGACCAGATCCTCGCCGAACCCGCGCGCGTGGAGCGCGGCGAGGAACCGCTTGGCGAAGGCAGCGGGGCTGGGCTTGCGATTGAACAGCGTGTCGAGCAGTGCGGAGAACATCGGCGAGCGTCCTTGTCGTGTGGTGATGTGCGTACGGGCGCGCGCACGCTACCACAGCCGCGGGCGCATCCGCGCAGAGCGCTGCCATGCAGGTGTGCCGCACGGCGGCTCGGCGACGGCAAGTCAGCGCAACGCACGCTGCAGACGGCGGCGCGGCCGCGCCACACTACTCTCCGGCCCGATCGGTCGTCGCGAGCGCCATCTCCACCGTGCCTCCACTCTGCAGCAGCTGGCCCTGAGCCTGCAATGCGTCCAGCGGCAATTCCGCGCCGGCGTCGGCCAGGGCCGGGGCCGTGTCGCTCAGAGCCAGCGCGACCCAGCGGTCGCGGCCGTCGCGCTTGGCGTGGTACAGCGCGGCATCGGCAATGCGCAGGCTCAGCGACCAGTCGCCGCCCGGCTGCGCGGGGAACAGGCTCACGCCCATCGACACGGTGAGGGAGACGGTGCCGGTCGGACGCAGCAGCGGCTCGGCATGCAGGCGCTCGCGCAGGCGCCGGAACAGCACCGGCGCATCGGCCAGGGTGCCGCCCGGACACAACCACAGGAATTCCTCGCCGCCCCAGCGGGCGACGACGTCGGAACCGCGCGCGCAATCGCGCAGCAGGTCGCTCAGGTGCATCAGCGCGTGGTCGCCGCCTTCGTGGCCATGCAGGTCATTGACGCGCTTGAAGTGATCAATGTCCAGCAGCGCGACCAGTACCGGTTCGCGGGCCTGCGCCGGCACCGCGCCTTCGCGCGCCTGCAGCCAAGCAGTGACGAAACGGCGGTTGCGCAACCCGGTGAGCGCGTCCTCCTCGCTCTGGCGGCGGATCAGCGCATTGAGCTCTTCCAGTTCGCGGTGCTGGGCCTGAATCTCATCGCTCTTGCGCGCCAGCTCGGCGTTGATGCGCCGGCGGATGCGGCCTTCGCGCACCTTGAGCAGGAAGAAGCCGGCCAGCGCCAGCAGTGCGGCGAGCAGGCCGTATAGCACGCTGCGCTGGCGCTGTTCGCGCGCCTGCAGTTGCGCGTAGGCGGCCTGTTCGGCCGCGCGGGTGCGGCCGAGCGCCGCCAGTTCGCTGTTCTTGCGCGCCAGGTCCACCGCCGATTCGAGCTGCGCGATGCGGGTCTTGGATTCGACGTTCACCGCCTCGTCGTTGACCGCCTTGTACTCGCGCATCAGCGCCAGTGCCTCGCGGTCGCGGCCGAGTGCGTCGAAGTTGTCGATCATGGGCGGATACAGCTCCAGCCGCCGCGTCACGTTGTCCGATTCCGCGAACAGTTGATGCGAGCGCGTGAACGCCGCGACCGCGGCCTCGCGCTGACCGAGATCGACCAGGGTGGTACCGAGGTTGGAATGGATGATGGCCGCCGCACCGTGATCGCCGTGCTCGCCGTTTTGCGTGGCGTTCTCCATGATCGCGACCGCTTCGTGCAACAAGGGCAACGCCTCCTGCGGGTGGTGCAAGCGGCGCAGGACATCGGCGAGGTTGTTCAGCGGGGAGATCAGCGATGCAGTGGGGTCGACGCGCGCCGCCGCCAATGCCTGCCGGTAGATGGCCTCGGCGCGCTGCAGTTCCCCCGCGCCGTCGTAGGCCGACCCCAAATTGTCAAGCACGGCCGCGCGTGACAGCTCCTTGGGTGGCTTGGCATCGTAGGCAGCCAGCGCGCGTTGGCCGTAGGTAATCGCTTTTTCCCATTCTCCGGCATAGCTGAACAGGCCGGTGGCGTTGTTCAGCAGCATGGCGTCATCCGGCTTGCCCAGCGCCTTGCCCACCCGCTCCGCCTCGAGCAAGGCGGCGATGGCGTCGGGCATGCGTCCTTGCTGCGAAGAAACGATGAACACGATCTGGTTGGCGTTGTATTCCACCAGGTCGGGATGCTTGTGCACCCTGGACAACGCGATGCGGGCGACACGCAAGGCGTCCTTCTGCGCGCCGATTCGGTAGTAGCAGGCGGCCAGTAACCGCCATAGTTCGGCGATGTGCGGATCGTCCGGCAGGTCCCTCTCCAGCCGCCGCATGTCGGCTTCGAGTTCGGCGATGCGGGCAGCGTCGCGCGGCTGCCAGATGGCACCGTTGAGTTTTTTGAACAGACGCAGCCGCTGCTGCGGCGACAAAGGCCGGGTGAGCAACGCCGAACCGATGACGACCACGGTTTCGGGCTGACCTGCGGCGGAAGCCGCATCGACCAACTCCAGCCCGAGTGGCACCTGGCCACGCTTGTCCACAGCGGCATCCCACGCCGGCTTGCCCATGCGCAGCGCGGCCGCGGGGTCTTCGGCGCGCACGGCCGCCACACAGGCCGGCAACGCCTGCGCCGGCGCGCACGCGGGCGCCGCCGCTGTCTGTGCCGCCGCGCACGGCGCGAGCACACCCCACCACAGCAGCGCCCCGAGCGACTGCCAAACCAAGCGACTGCGCACTGCCGTTCTCCCCAAGATGCCGCGGCACACGCCGGAGTCCTGGGCGCGACGGCCGCCGTCGCAAGCTGGTCCCCGCGTGTCGCTGACGATGTGCAGCGACGCCGATCCGTGCGCTGCTATCGGCGGCGCCAGCGATTTCTTGAGCCCCATCCCAGGCGCAACGCCACGTCGAGCACGCTCCTGCCGTTCGCGGAGGCTGACGATGGCCGGCGCCAATCCGGCCTGGAGTCCCGAACCGACCAGGCCCGTCCGCACGATCCCGCCCCGCCCCGCCCAGGCAATGGCACCGCGCCGACGCGCCGGGCTCACACCGGCGGCAACTGCCGCAGCTGCTCGGCGCTGGGGAAGGTGCGCACGCGGTAGCGCGGCGGGTACAGGGTCGGCTGCTGCTCCATCCAAGCGGCTTGCCTCCTGCTCGTTAAGGAAGGCAGCGACATAGCCGTGCAGCGCCTCATCGTGCCGGCGCCGGGCGGCCTAGGACGTGTCACCCACCCCCGAGTATGCCGCATGCTCGGGGAGTGGGACACGCTCTAGGTATAGGCGTGATAGGCATTGTGTAGGTGGATGGTGCGGCCGCTCGCGCCGACCAGGCGGAACTCGTCTGGGCGGTACGTCAGTGGTTCGGTATACCCGCGCGCCTGCAACGCCTCCAAGAACAGGCGGGCAAACGCATCAGGGACGGGCGGTTTGCGGTTGAGCAGCGTGTCGAACAGGCCATTGAACATCGGCGATCTTCCTTCGGATCGACAATGACGCGGCATTAGCAGGCGCCATTAGCTGTGGCACGCCACTACCTCGTACAAATGCCTCGCAACGTAGTGCTTCGCCTAGTGCCACAACGCTCACGCAGAACATACAACGGACCTTGCAGCGTCATGGCGTGCTCGCGGTCCGGCCCGGTTAATGAACAGATATCAATGGAGCGAGGAGACAGCTCCTCGCTCCAAAAAAACCGTACTGCAAACCCATCACATGGACCAGCAAACCAAAGTCCAAATGAGGGAAAATGCAGCATACCAACCCTTCAGGTCAGCCGTTGTCCTTCGGCGAATCCTGATCGTTCGGATCAATATGGAAGTTAATGGTCGTGGAAAGAATCCAAAACATTCAAATCACCTCTACGCCAAGCAAATCACCCAAAAGGCAGATCATCCTTTTGACGCCTCTGTTGGCAACCAGAAATGAGCCAATCCCTGCTCGCGTCCTAAACACCATCAAACGACAGAAAGCCCCGCCGAGGCGGGGCTTTTGCTGAACGCCGCAGCGCTCGCTAGGATCAGGCGAACGGATCCTGCAGCACCATGGTGTGGTCGCGGTCCGGGCCGGTGGAGACGATGGAGATCGGGCAGCCGGCCAGTTCCTCCAGCGCGCGCAGGTAGGCGCGGGCGGCGGGCGGCAGTTCCTCCCACACGGTGATGCCGTGGGTGTTCTCGCTCCAGCCCGGGAACTCCAGGTACACCGGGGTGCACTCTTCCCAGCCCTGCGCGTCCAGCGGCGCGTACTCGGTGCGCTTGCCGCGGTATTCGTAGGCGATGCACACCTTCAGCTTCTCCATGCCGTCGAGCACGTCGAGCTTGGTGATGCACAGGCCGGAGATGCCGTTGATGGCCACGGCGCGCTTGAGCGCGACGATGTCCATCCAGCCGCAGCGGCGCGGGCGGCCGGTGGAGGCGCCGTACTCGGCGCCGCGGTCGCGGATGCCCTGGCCGATGGCGTCGTCCAGTTCGGTCGGGAACGGGCCGCCGCCGACGCGGGTGGCGTAGGCCTTGGCGATGCCCAGCACGTAGTCGATGTCCTGCGCGCCCACGCCGGTACCGGCCAGCGCGCCACCGACGGTGGTGTTGGAGCTGGTGACGTAGGGATAGGTGCCGTGGTCGATGTCCAGCAGCGCGCCCTGCGCGCCTTCGAACAGCACGCGCTTGCCCTGCTTGCGCAGGTCGTGGAGGATGCCGGCGACATCGGACTTCATCGGCTGTACGTACTCGCCGAAGGCCAGCGCCTCGTCGAAGGTCTTCTGGAAGTCGACCGCCTCCACGCCCAGGTACTTGGTCAGCACGAAGTTGTGGTAGTCCAGCGCGGTGCGCAGCAGCTCTTCCAGCTGCGGCGGGTAATGCAGGTCGGCGACGCGGATGCCGCGGCGCGCCACCTTGTCTTCGTAGGCCGGGCCGATGCCGCGGCCGGTGGTGCCGATGGCCTTGCCGCCGGCGGCCTTCT
>Ga0065704_10071155_pt1 | contig 12813 bp, 10 predicted proteins | sample SwiRhicommuniRL2_FD_59091 | JGI IMG/M metagenome (GOLD analysis project Ga0065704, IMG submission 59091) | Switchgrass rhizosphere bacterial communities from Rose Lake, Michigan, USA - RL2 v2 (version 2) | ecosystem: Host-associated > Plants > Roots > Rhizosphere > Soil | place: East Lansing, MI
GCCGATGCGCGCCGGCAGCGCGATCCCCGCGCCGCCCGCAACGGGCGGTCGCCTAAGCGGCCGCCCCAGGCGCGGCCGTTGCGCATGCTGGCCTGGTGGGGCCGCGACGACCACCGCGAGGGCGCGGTCTGTCGCCGGCCAAGCGCGCCCGTTCCTGCCAAGACCCTGTCGATCCCCAAGACCGCGCGCGGTGACCACCGCCGCTGGGCCAGGCGTGGCCGACCACGGGGTGGCTTGCCGCGGGCCGTCCGCCCCTCCGCCCCTCCGCTCCGACGCGGCGGCGATACAGCGTTCCGCGCCGCGGCGTCGCCTTCGCGGGGCGGTCCCGCCCCGATCCGGTAAACTGCACCGGTCAGTGCCGAATTGCGCCACATGTCCCTCAAGATCAACGAGCTCTGCGTCAACTGCGACGTCTGCGAGCCGGCCTGCCCGAATCAGGCCATCGCGATGGGCGAGACGATCTATGTGATCGACCCGGCCCGTTGCACCGAATGCGTCGGCCACTTCGACGAGCCGCAATGCGTGGTGGTGTGCCCGGTCGAATGCATCGACCCGGATCCGGCGATCCCGGAAAGCCACGACCAGTTGCTGGCCAAGTTGCTGCGATTGCAGCGCGACCATCCCGAGTTCTACTCACAGGAGTCCCCCGCCGCATGAGCGTCCTCATCCGCCGCGTGCTGCTGCTCGCCCTGGTCCTGGCGCCGCCCGCATGGGCCGAGGCGCCGCCTGCCGCCGCGCCCGTCGCCGCGCATCCGCCCGGCGCCGCTGTCGCCAGCGGCCACCGCCTGGCCACCGAGGCCGGCCTGCAGATCCTGCGCGAGGGCGGCAATGCGTTCGACGCCGCGGTGGCGGTGTCCTCGACGCTGTCGGTGGTGGAACCGATCAGTTCCGGCCTGGGCGGCGGCGGCTTCTTCCTGCTGCACGATGCCAGCACCGGCAAGGACGTGATGCTGGATGCGCGCGAGGTGGCGCCGGAATCGGCCACCGCGGACAAGTACCTGGACGCCAAGGGCGCGCTGGACCGCGACCGTTCGGTCAACGGCCCCTGGTCGGCCGGCATTCCCGGCCTGCCGGCCGCGCTGGTGGAACTGGCGACCAAGCACGGCCGGCTGCCGCTGCGACAGTCCTTGGCGCCGGCGATCCGCATCGCCCGCGAGGGTTTCCCGGTCTACCGGCGCATGGCCGAGGGGTATCAGTCGCGACGCAAGGTGATGGAGCGCTATCCCGGCACCCGCGAGGTGTATCTGCGCAACGGCAAGCCGATCGCCGAAGGCGACCTGTTCAAGCAGCCGGAGCTGGCGAACACGCTGCAGCTGCTGGCCGACAAGGGCTTCGACGGCTTCTACCGTGGCGCCACCGCCAAGAAACTGCTGGCGGGCGTGAAGCAGGCCGGCGGGCACTGGACCGCCGAGGAATTGGCCAGCTACACGGTCAAGCAGCGCACCCCGATCCGGTTCGACTACAAGGGCTGGACCCTCACCACCGCGCCGCCGCCGTCCTCCGGCGGCATCGCCCTGGCCAGCATGCTGCAGATCCTGGAAGGCTACGATCTGAAGGCGATGGACCCGGTGCACCGCACCCACCTGGTGGTGGAGGCGATGCGCCGTGCCTACCGCGACCGCACCTTCTTCCTTGGCGATCCGGATTTCACCCACGTACCGCAGCGGATCCTGCTGAGCAAGGACTACGCGGTGGGCCTGCGCTCGACCATCAATCCGGAGAAGGCCACGCCCAGCGACCTGCTGTCGGGCCAGCCGACCCCGCTGGAAGACGACGAAACCACCCACTTCTCGATCATCGACGGCGAGGGCAACCGCGTCGGCGCCACGCAGACGGTGAACCTGCTGTTCGGCTCCGGGCTGATCCCCAAGGGCACCGGGGTGCTGCTCAACGACGAGATGGACGACTTCGCGCTCAAGCCCGGCACGCCCAACGCGTTCGGGGTGATGGGCTACGCCGCCAACGCGCCCAAGCCGGGCAAGCGCCCGCTCAGCTCGATGACGCCGACCTTCATGGAGAACGCCGACAAGACCATCGTGCTCGGCACGCCGGGCGGCAGCCGCATCATCACCATGGTGTTGCTGGGCATCCTCGGCTACGACGACGGCCTGGGCGCGCAGCAGGTCGCCGCGCTGCCGCGTTACCACCACCAGTGGCTGCCGGACGTGATCGAGGCCGAGACCGGCGCCTTCGACGCGGCCACCGCCAAGGGCCTGCAGGCGATGGGGCATACGCTCGAGCTGCCGGGCGACAGCGCGGAGGGCGGGCGCGGTTCCAGTCACGTGTGGGGCAACCTGCAGACGGTGGAATGGGACAAGCGCCGCAACGTGCTCAGCGGCGGCAGCGATCCGCGCAACGAGGTCGGCAGCGCCGAGGTGCTGCTGACCGCGCCGACGCCCTGATGCGCTTTCGCGAATCCCCAATCCCCAATCCCCAATCCCCGCCATGAAACTCTGGTCCATCCAAGGCAACTCGCAGAAGCTCGACGGCGGCGCGATGTTCGGCAACGCGCCCAAGGCGCTGTGGCAGCAGTGGGCCGCGCCGGACGACGGCAACCGCATCGCGCTGGCCTGTCGCGCGCTGCTGGCGCGGCCGTTGGCCGGCAAGACGGTGCTGTTCGAGACCGGCATCGGCGCGTTCTTCCCGCCGGCGCTGCGCGAGCGCTATGGCGTGCAGGAGGAACGCCACGTGCTGTTGGATTCGCTGGCCGAAGCCGGCGTGGCGCACACCGACATCGACGTGGTGGTGCTGAGCCATCTGCACTTCGACCACGCCGGCGGCCTGCTGGCGCCGTGGCGCGATGGCGCGGCGCCGGCGTTGCTGTTCCCGAACGCGCGCTTCCTGGTCGGCGCGGCGCACTGGCAGCGCGCGCGGCAGCCGCATCCGCGCGACCGCGCCAGCTTCATCTCCGAGTTGCCGGGCCTGCTCGAGGCCAGCGGGCGTCTGGAGCTGGTCGATGGCGCGTATTCGCGGACGCTGGGCGAGGCGGTGCGCTTCCATTTCAGCGACGGCCATACGCCGGGGCTGATGCTCGCCGAGATCGTCGGCGCGCGGCAGGCCGATGGCCAGCCGCACGGCGGCGTCGCGTTCTGCGCCGACCTCATCCCCGGGCGGCCCTGGGTGCACGTGCCGATCACCATGGGCTACGACCGCAACGCCGAGTTGCTGATCGACGAGAAGCGCGCGTTCCTGGAGGACGCGTTGGCCCGTAACGTCCATCTGTTCTTCACCCACGACCCCGACTGCGCCCTGGCGCAGCTGACGCGCGACGCCAAGGGCCGGTTCGTCACCACCCACGCGCTGCCGGTGCTGCAGGCCAGGTCGCTGGCGGAGCAGGGCGCGCCAGCGCTCCCTGGTTAGGTCGCGTCGGCCGTCCAGGGGCGGTGGCCGCGAGGCGCCGCGTCCGCCGGCTTTGGGCCCAGCCGCGCAGCCCGGATCGATGAAGTGTCGACTTCAGGCCGAGCACGTGCGGACACCTTCGATCCCGGTCGTCCGCGTCCTTGCGCATCCGACCAGAGCAGCGCGCGCGCCATGGGCGTCGCCGACGCGCGCCGCATTCCGGCTGGCGGCTGAAAGCGCGCCGGCCGGCGCTTGCAGCGGTCATCATGGCCGGCCAGTATCGGCGGATGAACTCGATGACCTCCGCCCTGCGTTGCCTGCTCCTGGCCTGTCTCGTCGTCGGCGGCTGCGCCTCGCGCTCGGAGGATGAGGTCGCCATGCCGCCGATCCGGCTCAACCAGGTCGGCTACCTGCCGGCCGCCAGCAAGCTCGCGGTGGTGCCCGACGGCCATGGCGAGGCGTTCACGGTCGAACGCGAGGACTCGGGCGAGGTGGTGTTGCGCGGCACGCTGGGCGCCGCGGCCATCTGGGCGCCGGCGCTGCAGACGGTACGCATCGCCGATTTCTCCGCCTTGCGCACGCCGGGCCGCTATCGCCTGCGCGTGGAAGGCCTGCCGCCATCCGACGGCTTCGCCATCGGCGACGACGCCTATGTGGCGGTGACGCGCGCGGCGCTGAAGGCCTACTACTTCAACCGCGCCAGCACCGCGCTGCCCGGCGAGTACGCCGGCCGCCACGCGCGCGCGGAGGGGCACCCGGACACGCAGGTGTTGATCCATGCCTCGGCTGCCTCGCCCGGGCGTCCCGCCGGCAGCGTGATCTCCGCGCCGAAGGGCTGGTACGACGCCGGCGACTACAACAAGTACGTGGTCAATTCCGGCATCACCGTGTACACGTTGCTGGCCGCCTACGAGCAGTTTCCGGCCTATTTCGCCGCGCACAAGGAAGGCATTCCCGAGAGCGGCGACGGTGTGCCGGACATCCTGCGCGAGGTCGACTGGAACCTGCAGTGGATGCTGGCGATGCAGGATCCGGGCGATGGCGGCGTCTACCACAAGCTGACCAACCTGGAGTTCGACGGCATGCAGATGCCGGACCAGGCGCGCAAGCCGCGCTATGTGGTCCAGAAGAGCACCGCGGCCACGCTCGACTTCGCCGCGGTGATGGCCCAGGCCAGCCGCATCTACGCGCCGTTCGACGCGCACTTCGGCGGCGGCCTGTCCACGCGCATGCTGCAGGCGTCGCGCCGCGCGTGGGCCTGGGCGCAGGCGCACCCGGACGCGATCTACCGGCAGCCGGCGGACGTGCATACCGGCGGCTACGACGACGCCAAGCTCGACGACGAATTCGCCTGGGCGGCGACCGAGCTGTACCTGGCGACCGGCGAGGATGCGTTCTACGACGCGGCGATGGCGCGCAACGTGCCGGCCAGCGTGCCGAGTTGGGGATCGGTCGGCGGACTGGCGTGGATGTCGCTGGCGCAGCACCGCGCGCGGCTCACGGCGCATGCGGACCAGGCGCGCATCGCGCGCGAGATCGACACGGTGGCCACGCATCTGCTGCAGGTCTGGCAGGGGTCGGCGTGGAAGGTGGCGATGGCGCCGTCCGACTTCCACTGGGGCAGCAACAGCACCGCGCTGAACCAGGCGATGCTGCTGGTGCAGGCGTATCAGCTGCAGCGCAAGCCCGAATATCTGCAGGCCGCGCAATCGCAACTGGACTACGTGCTGGGGCGCAATCCGCTGGGCCTGTCCTTCGTCACCGGCATCGGCGCGCGTTCGCCGCAGCACATCCACCATCGCATCTCCATCGCCGATGGCGTGGCCACGCCGGTACCGGGCCTGCTGGTCGGCGGCCCGCAGCCCGGTCAGCAGGACGCCAAGGAGTGCAAGCACGCCTACGCCTCGTCGCTGCCGGCGCTGTCCTACCTGGATGCCGAATGCAGCTACGCCACCAACGAAGTGGCGATCAACTGGAACGCGCCGCTGGTGTACGTGAGCGCGGCGCTGCAGGTCTTGCAGCGTTAATCCCGGGGCAGCCAGTCTGGTGGTGATTGCTCCCGCAATCCCCCTGTAGGAGCGGCTTCAGCCGCGACAGACACTCACCGCAAGCCGATCCGCCCAACACCCGAACCCCTCACCGAAGACCGCGCGCCCCACCTGGGCGGGCACGCGAACCTCAGCCCATCCGGGTGCCGAAGATGCGATCGCCGGCGTCGCCGAGGCCAGGCAGGATGTAGCCCTTGTCGTTGAGATGATCGTCGATCGCGGCGGTGTACACCTCCACGTCCGGATGCGCCGCCTCCAGCGCCTTGAGTCCCTCCGGCGCGGCGACCAGGAAGATACCCTTGATCCGCCGCGCGCCGGCGCGCTTGAGCATGTCCACGGTGGCGATCAGGGTGCCGCCGGTGGCCAGCATCGGGTCCAGGATCAGCGCGTCGCGCTCTTCCAGGCGCCCGGTGAGGCGCTCGAAGTAGGGCACCGGCTGCAAGGTTTCCTCGTCGCGCTGCAGGCCGACCACGCTGACCCGCGCCGCGGGAATCAGCGCCAGCACGCCGGGCAGCATACCCAGCCCCGCGCGCAGGATCGGCACCAGGGTGATCTTGGCGCCGGCGATGCGCTGCACCTGGGTCGGGCCGGCCCAACCCTGCATGGTGTGGGTCTCGGTCTCCAGATCGGCGGTGGCCTCGTAGCCGAGCAGCGTGCCCAGCTCGGTGACCAGTTCGCGGAAGCCCTTGGTGCTCAGCGCGGCATCGCGCAACAGGCCGATCTTGTGCTGCACCAGCGGATGGCGGACTTCGACGATCTTCATGGACGCACTCGCAACGGGGGTGTGCACAGTGTGCCGCAGCCGGCTCCGTGGCCGCCAGCGGCCCGGCCGTGGGCCACCGTGTCACTAGCACGCAACGTGTCGGAAATATGTTGCTTCCCCATTCTTAACGTCGAATGGGGATACCCGTCAGTGCATACCGTGCTTAGCAAGACTCCGCTGTTCGTGGCGATCGCGTTCGGCCTGGGCGCCGCCTTCGGCGCGCAGGCCGCCGCCGCCGACGCTGCGGCGATCGACCTGGACCGGGTCGAAGTCCGCCCGCAACTCGAGGCCCAGGCCCGCGCGGTGGATCTCAAGCGCGGCGCCGACGCGATCCTGGACGCGGTCTCGGCCGACGAGGTCGGCGACTATCCCGACCAGAACGTGGCCGAATCGCTGCAGCGCCTGCCCGGGGTCAGCGTCACCCGCGACCAGGGCGAAGGCCGGTTCGTGGTGGTGCGCGGGCTGGACGCGGCGCTCAACAGCGTCAGCATCGACGGCATCGCCATCGGCACCCCGGAGAGCGACAACCGCGCCGCGCCGATGGACGTGATCCCGTCCGAATCCACCGAGCGACTGAAGGTGGTCAAGTCGCCGACCCCGGACATGCCCGGCGATGCGATCGGCGGCGCGGTCCTGGTGGAGTCGGCCTCGGCGTTCGATCGTGACGGCCGCAGCATCCGTGCCAAGCTCGAGGCCAATCGCCAGCAGCTCAGCGGCAAGACCAGCCCCAAGGCCTCGTTCAACTACAGCGACCTGTTCGCCGACGACACGTTCGGGATCGCGCTGGGCCTGAACTATCAGGATCGCGCGTTCCAGTCCGACAACACCGAAGGCGAGTACGACGCGATCGACAACGGCGACCTGGCCATGGTCGAACAGCAGCGCCGCAAGTACGCCATCGACCGCAAGCGCATCGGCGCCAACCTCAACCTGGACTGGCATCCGGACCAGGACAACCGCTACTACCTGCGCACGCTGTTCAGCAGCTTCAAGGATGCCGAGACCCGGCAGAACACTGTGATCGGCTTCGACCCCGACGACATCCAGGCCAACGGCGAGGGCACCTACGCGGCGCCGGTGGACAAGCTGTCCAAGCGGGTGCGCTACCGCACCAAGCAGCAGGACACGCTGGCGGCGAGCTTCGGGGGCGAGCACAACCTGGGCGGCGCGGTGCTGGACTACCAGGCCGGCTATACCAAGACCCGCGAGCGGGTGAACGACGAGAAGGAGGCGCGCTTCAAGTACGACGGCGACGATCTCGACGCGACCATCGACCAGAACGGCCGCCTGCCGGCCATCGGCCTGTCCGGCGACGATTGGGTGTCCAACGGCAACTACGCGTTCGACAAGTTCGTGCTCTCGCCCGGCCGCACCGACGACGACGAATACAGCGCCAAGATCGACGTGCGCTTCGACGGCGACAACGCCAGCTACAAATTCGGCCTGCTCGGGCGCTGGCGCGAGCGCGACGTCGACAAGAACGAGAGCGAGCTGTCGGAGGGGCCCGGCATCGACCTGGCCGATTGGACCGTGGCGCCGCCCAAACACCGCCACAACAGCCTCGGCGAGGCCTTGCGTTCCTCTGCGATGCGCACCTACTGGGCGCGCAACGGCAGCCTGTACAGGGCCGACGACGGCGATGTCGGCAGCAACGCGGTCGGCGCGTTGTCGGAGGACTACGTCGCCAAGGAAGACGTGCTGGCCGCCTATGCGATGGGCAGCTGGGACATCGGCGCGCTGCGGGTGATCGCCGGCGTGCGCGTGGAGAACACCCGGTTCCAGGCCAGCGGCTACCAGGTCGACGTCGCCGACGACGGCGAGTCGTTCGCGGCCAGCCCGCTGCAGGCCAGCAGCAGCTACACCAACGTGCTGCCGGGCCTGCACCTGCGCTGGAACGGCGGCGACGACTGGTCGCTGCGCGCGGCGCTGAACAAGACTGTGTCGCGGCCCGGTTTCGGCCAGGTCGCGCCGCACGCGACGGTCAACAACGACGACGAGGAAGTGGAGCTGGGCAATCCCAACCTGGATCCCTATGTGTCGACCAACCTCGACCTGTCGTTCGAGCGCTACCTGGGCAAGACCGGCATCGTCTCGCTGGGCCTGTTCGGCAAGTCGATCGACGGCTATATCGTGGAGACGGTGATCGACAACGCGCCGGCCTACGCCGGTTACGACGTCAGCATGGCGATCAACGGCAAGCGTGCCAAGGTCTACGGCGCCGAGTTCAACTGGCAGCAGCCGTTCGCGCTCCTGCCGGAAGGCTGGAATGGCCTGCTCGGCGGCGTCAGCGGCACCTGGCTGCACACCGAGTTCGACCCGGGACTGGAAGATCGGCAAGGCGAGGACTTCACCCTGCCGCGCGCTTCCAGGAACGTCTACACCGCCTTCCTCGGCTACGAACGCGACGGCTTTTCCACCCGGCTCTCGGCGGTGTACCGCAGCGCCTACCTCGACGAACTGGGCAAGGCCCGCGACTACGATCTCTTCGTGGCGCCCAACACCCAGCTCGATTTCAGTCTCGACTATCAGGTCACCGACAGCATGCAGTTGTACTTCGACGCCTCCAACCTGCTCGACAAGCCGTTGGAACGCTACCAGGGCACGCGTGCGCACACCCAGCAATACGAGGAATACGGCCGCACCTTCGCCGTCGGCGTGCGGGTGAAACTGTGACCGGCGCGCATTCGGTGCTGCGCCTGGCGGCGCTCGCACTGGCCTGCGCGCTGGTCGCGGCCTGTGCCCACACGCCGTCGATCGGCATGGCGGCGGCACCTGCCGCGCCCGTCGCCAAGCCGACGGGGGCCGACCGCGAACCGGACGAGGGCGCGCAACACGATCCATTGCTGAGCGAGGCCGGGCTGCCGCATGCGGTGATCGCGGAAGCGTTCCTCACCGCGTCCACCCCGGCCGACAATCTCGATTCGCCGGCCAGCTGGACCACGCCGCAGGGCCAGCGTTGGATCATCACCACCGCCAAGAAGAGCGGCGAGCTGGTGGTGTTCGACGGCGACAGCGGCCAGCGCCTGCGCAGCGTCGGCGGCAAGGGCGCCGCGCCCGGTCAGATGGACCGGCCCAACGGCATCGCCGTGGTCGGCGACCTGGCGTTGGTGGTCGAGCGCGACAACCATCGCGTGCAGGCCTTCTCGCTGCCGGACTTCGCCTCGGTGGCGCTGTTTGGCGCAGAGGACCTGAAGAAGCCGTATGGGCTGTGGGCGCAACCGAAGGATGGCGGCATCGAGGTCATCGTCAGCGACAACTACATGCTCGGCGCGGACGAGGAAACCGTGCCGCCGCTGAACGCGCTGGGCCAGCGCTTCCGCCGCTACCAGTTGCGCAGGCAAGGCAAGGCCTGGACCGCGACGCTGGCCCAGACCTTCGGCGACACCTCCGCGGCCGGCGCGATCCGCATCGCCGAATCGGTGTACGCCGATCCGGCGCACGACCGCCTGCTGCTGGCCGAGGAGGACGTGGCCAGCGGCACCCGCCTGCGCGAATACGGCCTGGCCGACGGCAGGTACCGCGGGCGCGACATCGGCGCGGAGCTGTACAGGGCGCAGGCCGAGGGCATCGCCCTGCTGGCCTGCGCCGACGGCAGCGGCTACTGGATCGGCACCGACCAGTTCAAGGACCGCAGCCTGTTCCATGTGTTCGACCGGCGGACGCTGGCGCATGTCGGCGCCTTCGCCGGCAAGGTCACCGCCAACACCGACGGCGTGTGGCTGGATCAGCGCGGCGACAAGCGGTTTCCGCAGGGCGTGTTCTATGCCTTGCACGACGACCAGGCGGTGGCCGCGTTCGACTGGGGCGACATCGCGCGCGGCTTGCGGCTGAAGGAGTGCGCGCGCTGACCTGAACGGCGATCTGCGGCGTCACCCGCCCGCAGATCGCGCTTCGCCGGCACCATGCGCACGCGGCACGCGCGATGGCGATGAATGCCATGCGTCCGCTGGCAGCCGAAGCGAAACAACCGAAAGAGGCGCTGGCCGCCACGCGGCGGCCGGCGAATCGGCCGGAACGCGCCGCGCCAGCGCCGGACTCATCGCCCCAGGCGATAGACCACGAACACGGCCAGCGCCAGCAGCGCCCAGCACGCCAGGCCGACCAACATCACCGCATCGTCGCTGGCGACCAGGCTGCCGCTGGCGTTGCGGTAGAACAGCGGTTGGCCGTGACGGCGCTTGCCGGGGCGCCGCGGCGGCTGGTCGCGCCGGGCCTCGGCGCGGATCCAGCCCAACGTCAGCACCGGCAGCGCCAGGCGGCCGCTCCAGTAGCCGAACAGCTGCAGCGCGAGTTCGAACAGCGGCCGGGCGATCGCCTCGGCCACGTCCTGCAGCACGGCCGCGGCGCCTTACGCGGCCGCGGCCTGGGCCAGCCGCGGACCTTCGCGCAGGGCGCGCCCGATCAAGCCGACCAGCAGGTCCAGTTCCTCGCCGTCCATGCCGAAATGCGGGGTGAAGCGCAGCGAGTTCTCGCCGCCGTGGATCACGTTGACCCCGTGCTGGCGCAGCCATTCCTCGGTGGAGCCGGCGCCATAGCACTTGAACTGCGGCGCCAGCGCGCAGGAGAACAGCAGCCCGGTGCCCTGTACCTGGGTGATCAGGCCGCCGAGTTCGGCCTTGAGCTTCTCCAGCTTCCGCACCGCCTCGGCGCCGCGCTCGCGGATGTTGGCGCGCACCTGCGGGGTCAGCTGCGCCAGGGTGGCGGTGGCCACGTCCAGCGCGCGCGGGTTGCTGGTCATGGTGTTGCCGTAGGTGCCCTTGCGGTACAGCTGCGCCGCATGCTCGGTCACCGCCAGCACCGACAACGGGTACTGCGCGGCGTTGAGCGCCTTCGAATAGGTCTCCATGTCCGGCGCCTCAAGCTGCTCGAAGCCGGGATAGTCCACCACCGACAGCACGCCGTGCGCGCGCAGGCCGGCCTGGATCGAGTCGACCAGCAGCACGCTGCCGTGGGCGCGGGTGAGCTCGCGCGCGGCGGCATAGAACGCCGGCGGCAGGGCGCGGCCGGGATCGCCTTCGCCCATCACCGGTTCCAGGAACACCGCTTCGATGAACCAGCCGTTGTGCTCGGCCTCGGCGAACGCGCGGCGCAGCGCGTCCACGTCGTACGGGGCGATCGCGATCAGCGAGTCCTCGCCGCGGTAGCTGGCCAGGTGCTGCAGATAGGCCTTGCGGCTGGAATCGGAATACAGGCCGGGACGGTCGGTGCGGCCGTGGAAGCTGCCCTTGACCACCAGGCGCTTGATCTTCGCGCCGGCATGGCGCGCGCCCGGGTCGGTCTGCAGCTTGGCGTTGATATCGGCGATGCGCGCGGCCAGGCCGGCCGCCTCCGAGCCGGAATTGAGGCACATGAACTTCGCGTACGGACAGCCGCCGCGGCGGTGCCCGATCTCCGCGCGCAGGGCGCGCTCGAAGCGCAGCTGCGACACGCTCGGGGTCATCACGTTGGCCATCACCTGCGGGCGCGCCATCGCCTCCAGCACCGCGTCCGGGGTGTGGCCGAAGCCGAGCATGCCGTAGCCGCCGGCGTCGTACAGCACCGCGCCCTTCAGGGTGACCACCCACGGTCCGCGCGCGGCCAGCGCCACGTACGGGGTCACAGCGTCGTCGGCGTAGAAATTGACGAACCCGGCCTGCAGCGTGCGGATCTGCTCGCGCTCGTCCAGGTCGAGCAGGTCGGCGAACTCCTGCCGCAGGCGCGCATGCTCGGCCGCGGCGGCCTCGATCGCCGCGCCCAGTTGCGGGTGCGAGGCGGCCAGGCGCGCGATGCTGGCGTCGTCCAGGCCGGTGGTCAGGCGTTCGCCGGCATGGGCGCGCAGCGGGGCGAGGGGGCCGAGTACGGTCATGCGGGATCTCCTGGTGGCGGGGCGTTTTTCGATAGGCCTTCTATTATCGGGACCGGATCGTCGATTGGCAGAGTTGATTTGTGCAGGAAATCGGATAATTTCGTCGATTCGACGAAATCCGCCGCGCATATGAAGATCACCGCTTCCGACCAACGCCTGCTCTCGCTGCTGCGCGAGGACGCCCGCGCCTCCACCGCGCAGATCGCCCGCCGGCTGGGCCTGTCGCGCACCACCGTGCAGAGCCGGATCGAGCGGCTGGAGCGCGAGGGCGTGATCTGCGGCTACACCGTGCGCACCCGCGACGACTTCGAGCAGGGCCACATCCGCGCGCACATCCTGATCACCGTGCTGCCGAAGAAGATGACCTCGGTGGTCAAGGCGCTGCGCGAGATCGACGAGGTGCGCGTGCTGCATTCGGTCAGCGGCTCCTATGACCTGATCGCGCTGGGCGTGGTCCCGGGCGTCAACGACATGGACGTTCTGACCGACCGCATCGGCGCCGTGGACGGGGTGGAGCGCACCACGTCGTCGATCATCCTGTCCACCAAGTTCGAGCGGTGAAGGGCGGGGAATCGAGATTCGGGATTTGGGATTCGGTAGAGCGCGGGCGGGCGTTGCGCTTTGCGAATCCCAAATCCCAAATCCCCAATCCCGGCCCTCCAGCTACAATGCCCGCCCACCGTTCAACGACCCGCCGGCCTTGAAGAAGTCCGATTTCCGCTACGACCTGCCCGAAGAATTGATCGCGCAGGCGCCGCTGGCCGAACGCTCGGCCAGCCGCCTGTTGCTGGTGCCGCCGGCGCCGGCGCCGTTCGCCG
>Ga0065704_10071146_pt1 | contig 12811 bp, 10 predicted proteins | sample SwiRhicommuniRL2_FD_59091 | JGI IMG/M metagenome (GOLD analysis project Ga0065704, IMG submission 59091) | Switchgrass rhizosphere bacterial communities from Rose Lake, Michigan, USA - RL2 v2 (version 2) | ecosystem: Host-associated > Plants > Roots > Rhizosphere > Soil | place: East Lansing, MI
TTCACTTCAAAACTTTGAGTTTCCGCAAAACTAATGTCGTGGCCGATATTTTCAGGTTCTTCCTGCTTTTGAATTTTTTCGGAAGCTGCTTTCTCTTTCATCTTTCTCTCAACTTCTTCAATAAGACGGCGCATTTCATCTTCATGCTTACTGAAGTTTGGCTGAGGAATTTCCGGAATTTTCTCTTCCGCATTATTAGCCTTTATTTTTACCTCGGGCAGGAAAGATTCCATGCCGTGAAAACTCAATTCAGCATTATCGCGAACAGATTCTTCTTCTTTCACCGATGAAATTTCATCTTCATTGATAATGGTTTCGGGAGTAAAATCTGCTGTTTTTTCTGTATTTAAAGGCAAATCTTCTTGTTCAGTAAAAGTTTCTGTCTCCTTTTCAAAGTTTTCTTCAGATTGGTTAACCGGCACCTTAACATCCGCAAGGAAAGGCTCCGTTTCAAGGAAACTCAGGTCAGATTCATCAAGAATATCTTCTTTTTCGGATTCGGAAGTTATTTTTTCTTCTTCAACAATTGTTTCAGGGGTAAAGTTTTCAGCTTCCGGAGTTTCTGTATTTCTTTCATGAAGATCTGCAGTTTCGTCATATTGTTGCTGTTCGCTTTTCTCTGCTTTCTGCGTAATGATAGAACCGGATTCTAAGGTCGCTTCAAGATCAATGGTTTCAACGCTTTTATCTTCCAGGAAATTTTCTTCTCCTTCAAATAAAATTCTGTTTCGCTTACCTTTAACAAAAACTTCTTTAAATTCTGGCTTTGGTACAGGTGCCACTCCAAAACTTTTTTCGCTTTTTTGGTCATCAAATGTCTGTACCTTGACAGCTTCATCTTCTTTTACTTCTTCAATATCAGCACCTTCTTCTCTTTTCAAAGGAAAAGCTGAAGTTTTGGATTTCAGTAAAAGCTGAAGCGGATTTTCAGCAGGAATTATCTTTTCCTTCACCGTTTCAGCCGGGTCTTCAACTTTTGGTTTCTGCTGAATTTTTCCGATAATCAACTGATAAAGAATTTTCTTATCAGTGGTGTAGGCAGCCGTGGTGGAAAGCACTCTCTGATAATTATCCTTGTCATAAAGATGCACTCCATACAAATATAACGCTCTGATATTTTGAACATAGGGAAAAGAATTAATTTCCTCTTCCAGAAGATGGAGATCCTCTGACTGTATGTTTTTCGGGGTCTTTAATAATTCTAAAACTCTATGATTCATTTTACCAGTTCGCTACAATGTCGTTAAATATCTTATTAATAATCCTATCGGTCGCAATTTTCACTTGAGAGCTTTCAATCTCTGACTGTGACAAACTACTGTTAAAAACCGCTTCATCAGAATACGTCCTGTCGAAACTTACCTCCGGGTGAATTTTGTTTTCATAATGAACTTTTACAGTGATCGTCAGCTTATTCTGAGATTCCTGCACAGTTCCTCCTGTAGTTGTAGCTACTGTAGTTGAGCTGATTGTCGTAGGGGTGATTGAATAATCCGTAATCTCTCCTTCTACCAGAATATCGGGACTTTCTTTTGTTCCTTTTAAAGTCGTTCGCTGTAAAAACCGGTTCTGAATATCGGTTGAAAACTGCTGCGACAGTGTAGGATTCACCAAAGGAGCATTATTCGGAAATTCGTTGATCTGAATCGTCTTTTCATCAGTAAGAGATGATCCCGTGAAACTGTAGCAGGAATTCAGAATTCCTACACACAGCAATAAAAACCAGAAAGCTGGTTGTTTAACTTTGATATTTTTAATTTTAAAATTCATTTTTAATTCCAATTTCTTGAATTTCATCATAAGTAACCTGCTTCATTGCATCTTCAAACGCAAAATAATTGCACACATATACCAATGGCAATGTAAAAATAAGACCGATGAAACAAGCTATAATTCCTAACTGCCCTAAAATTCCCACAACAAGAGAATATAAAAAGATAGACAACAGATTGCCCTTTCCCATTGTAACAGACATATTCCAGGCTGTTTTTACGTCCGTTACTCCTCCCAAAGAAATTAATGCCGGCATATAAAATGCTTTCAAAGAAACTATTAAAATAGCAATATAGATCACAAAAGCATACACCATAAAAAGTAACGGCGGTCCTGCAGAAGGATCCCTGTCCGCCATCGTAGGTATCATGAAAAGCATCGGAATATAGATAAGCAAAATTGCCCCTACTAAAATTAACTGCATGATAAAATACGGCATAAAATTGTCGAAATTAAAAATATCTCCCGCACTTACAGGTTTACCGGCTTTCAGGTCTCTGCAGTATCTGTAGAAGTTACCGACTGCCAGCAATCCGCAGAAGGGAATAATACACATCAGAATACACAATAAAAACGCTCCCAAAATATTTCCGAAATTGTTTTTTAGAAATTCAAAGCCATTGCTGATGTACTCACCAAGTTTAAAGTCAACCGGTTTCGCATTAATTTTTATCATGATTTAATTTTTAATTTTATTCTTCTAAATTATATTGTTTTATTTTTCTGTATAATGTTCTTTGTGAAATCCCCAGTTCGTCCGCAGCTTTATTCCTTCTTCCTTTATGCTTTTCCAAAGCTTTGATTATTAAATCTTTTTCATTATTCTGGAGGGATAAAGATTCCGGCTTGTTTTCTTCAATCTCGATATCTTCAATATCTTCATAGCTGTCTTCCTGTCCTGAAATGATCGTAGGATTCTGGATAACCGGAACATCATTATTTTTATTTTCAAAAAACAATAAAGAATTCGGAGCAACATTCTGTTGATTTTCAGGAGTATAAATCCTATTGATCAGATTTTTTTCATGATTGCTGAGATCAGAATTATCGCGGTTCTTTATCAATTCCGAAGTTAAGGATTTTAAATCATTAATATCGTTTCTCATATCAAAGAGAATTTTGTACATGATCTCTCTTTCACTTCCGAAATCGTTTTGTTTCTGATTATTAGGAGCATTCACAACCATCGGAAGGTGTGATTCCATCGGGATATATTCTGCTAATTTTTCTACCGTAACCTTTCTGTCTCTTTCTACGACTGTCATTTGCTCAACCAGATTTCTCAATTGGCGAACGTTTCCCGGGAAGGTATAATTTTCTACATAATGAACTGCTCCCGGCTCCAGCTCCAATTCCGGCATTCTGTATTTTTCGGCAAAATCAATGGCAAATTTTCTGAAAAGCAGATGAATATCACCTTTTCTTTCTCTTAAAGGCGGCATATCGATTTGAACGGTATTCAGACGATAAAACAAATCTTCACGGAATCTTCCGTCCTGAATAGCCTTCATCATATTCACATTGGTAGCCGCAACAATTCTTACATTCGTTTTCTGAACCTGCGAAGAACCTACTTTCATAAATTCGCCGCTTTCCAGTACTCTTAAAAGACGAACCTGTGTCTGAAGAGGCAATTCTCCTACCTCATCCAGGAAAATAGTTCCGCCGTCTGCCACTTCAAAATATCCTTTTCGGGTTGCAGTAGCACCTGTAAATGCACCTTTTTCGTGTCCGAACAATTCAGAATCAATGGTTCCTTCCGGAATAGCTCCGCAGTTTACAACAATATAAGGCTGATGTTTTCTTTTAGACTCTGAATGGATAATTTTAGGAATAAATTCTTTCCCGACACCACTTTCACCAATTACAAGGACGGAAATATCTGTTGGCGCCACCTGAATGGCTTTTTCTAAAGCTCGGTTTAGGGCCGGAAAATTCCCGATAATTCCGAAACGATTTTTTATGTTTTGTAGCTCGTTACTCATAAATATTAGATTATTTTACTTACAGTTCTTATTTTTCTGTAAAATTGATTGATTGTTAAAATGATTTTAATTCTTATACTTAAATCAAATTATATCTAAATAATCTTTATTTCTGACTTTTGAAACTTTAGTTTTAAAATATAAAATCCCGGCAAAGAGATTGTCTTTACTGCTTTTTTCGTAATTGTAAAGGAATAGCTGATGTTTTTGGCTATTACCAAAATCTGTCCCGAATGTGCTTTTGAAAAATGAATTTTGATTCTGATCAGGAAGGCCTTTTCCAATAAGGTCAACGGCTTTTTCTTTATAACCGATTGCGAAATTTCGGATAGATCGTTTATTGACGCAAAAACTACCGGAACCCTCGCGATTCTGATTTAAAATCTGACTACAAAGTCTGTATAATTGTTGACAGTCATCATTATTTTCGAAAGAACCATTCGTGGCCTGCGATGAAATATTACTGCAGATTATTACCAACAATACACTTAGGCAATACTTATGAAGTTTTTCCATTGTCTGAGTTTAAAATGTTAATAATAATTGATTTTTTTTGTTCGACTGTATTTTCATTTCAACGGCAACAACAACTTTATTCCTGGCATTTTCAAGCAATGCAGAAATATTTTTTATAAGTTGTTCATTCGTTAAATCCACGGACATCGTTTATTTTGAAACAGTTTCCCCTAAAAGTGTGCCTTGAGTATTATCGAACACAAAAACGTCCACAATGTCACCAATTTTCTGCCCTTCCAGCTTATCAAAGACACAAACAGCATTCTGGGAATTTCTTCCTTTCCACTGGTTTTCATTCTTCTTAGAAGTTCCTTCAATCAAAATCTGATGAACTCTTCCCACATAAGACTTCATTCTTTCTCTGGATAATTCTCCCTGCAAAGCAATCACCTCAGCCAGACGTCTTTGTTTAACATCAGCAGGAATATTATCTTCCATTTTTTTATGAGCCGGAGTTCCCGGTCTTTCAGAGTAAGCAAACATATAACCGTAGTCATACTCCACTTCTCTCATCAGACTTAATGTATCCTGGTGATCTTCTTCAGTTTCATTGCAGAAACCAACGATCATATCTTGAGAAAATGCTACTTCAGGAACAATTTCTTTCGCTTTTTTAATTAAATCTAAATATTCTTCACGGGTATGCTGTCTGTTCATCGCTTCAAGCATATTGTTGCTTCCGCTCTGAACCGGCAAATGAACATATTTGCAGATATTATCGTGTTTTGCCATCATCCTGAATACATCGAGGCTCATATCCTGAGGATTAGAAGTCGAGAATCTGATTCGCATCTGAGGCACTGCTTTAGCCACTAAATCAAGCAATTGTGCAAAATTAACAGCAGTCGCTTTCTGCATTTCGGATGCTTTGGCGAAATCTTTCTTAGGGCCACCTCCGTACCACAAATATGAGTCTACATTCTGTCCCAGAAGCGTTATTTCTTTATATCCATTTTCCCAAAGGCTTTTACATTCATCCAAAATTGAATGCGGGTCGCGGCTTCTTTCTCTTCCTCTCGTGAAAGGAACTACACAGAAAGTACACATATTATCGCAACCTCGGGTGATGGTAACGAAAGCGGTAACACCGTTTCCGCCCAGACGAACAGGATTGATGTCCGCATACGTTTCTTCTCTTGAAAGAATCACATTAATGGCATCTCTTCCGTCTTCGGTCTCTTTCAAAAGATTGGGTAAATCCCTGTATGCATCGGGACCAACAACGAGGTCAACCAATTGCTCTTCTTCCAGGAATTTTGTTTTCAACCTTTCAGCCATGCATCCTAAAACGCCAACGGTCATATTGGGTTTTTCTTTTTTAAGATTCTTGAACTGAGAAAGGCGCATCCTTACGGTCTGTTCAGCCTTTTCACGGATAGAGCATGTATTCAGGAGAATAAGGTCAGCTTCTTCAACTTTAAGCGTCGTGTTGTAACCCTGTTCATTAAGAATAGATGCAACTATTTCAGAATCAGAAAAATTCATCTGACAACCATAACTTTCCAGAAACAATTTCTTTGAGTTTCCATCTTTTTCTGCAATAGCAAAGGCTTCTCCCTGTTTTGTTTCGTCTATATATTTTTCCTGCACGATAATCTGTTTAATGTTCAATATTTAAAGTTAAAAGTTTTCGACATTAAATTTTTTAAACTTTAAACTTCTGAATTAATTTGCAAAGATACAAAATATTGTGACAGAATGTCAGAGCAGTAATTCAATTAAAATAAAGGATTTTAATAAAAAATGGGAGATCCAAACTCAGAACTCCCAATTATAAATAAATTATTCTTCTAAACCGAAAAACTTCAATTTTAGTGAATTTAGAATACAAGTAAAGATTAAAAAATTATAAGAGATCTTTAATATGCTTGAAATTACTTTTCACCGTATCCAGCGCCTCTTCCATTTTTCCGCCGAGCATCAGCTGCGCCATGGATTTGGTCATTCCCAGCACCTGATCAAATTCAATTTTTGGAGGTAATGCCAAGGCATTAGGATTTGTAAAAATATTCAGCAGGTAAGGGCCATTATAATCAAGACATTCTTTAATAGCAGATTCTACCTCTTCAGGTTTATGCACATTTTTACCCGGATATCCCATAGCGTGGGCAATCATTGCGAAATCGGGATTGATCATATCTGTTTCATTGTCCGGCATACCCCCGACTTCCATCTCGAGTTTTACCATTCCTAATGATCTGTTGTTGAAAACAATCAGCTTAAGAGGAAGCTTATACTGAAATATCGTTGCCATATCTCCCAAAAGCATCGATAGACCTCCGTCACCACACATTGCGATCACCTGTCTTCCCGGATACGCCAGAGAGGCACCAATAGCCATCGGCATTGCGTTCGCCATAGATCCATGATTGAAGGAACCCAGCATTTTTCTTGCACCTGTCCCGGTAATATACCTCGCGCCCCACACACAGCACATTCCCGTATCTACCGTGAAAACAGCATCTTTAGTAGCCAACTTATCCAAAGTATGGGTCACGAATTCCGGCTGAATACTGTTTTCGGTTCCTGGATCTTTTACATAGGTCAATTGACTTTCTTTAACCTTTTCATAAAACTCCAGCTGCTGCTTCAGGAAATTTATGTCTGTTTTTTCTTTTAATAAAGGTAATAAAGCTTTGATGGTTTCTTTTACATCTCCTGCAAGTCCCAATTCAAGCTTGGCTCTTCGTCCCAGTCTTTCAGGACTTTCATCAATCTGAACAATTTTATTTTTGACAGGCATAAATTTCTCATAAGGAAAGTCTGTTCCCAAAAGAATTAAAAGATCTGCCTCATGCATCGCGTGATACGCAGAAGGAAGTCCTAAAAGACCTGTAAGACCCACTTCATTAGGATTATTCGGCTGAATAGCCATTTTTCCACGGAATGAATATCCTACAGGAGCTTTTAAATATTTAGATAATTCTACTACTTCCGCATTGGAATCCTCCGCACCGATTCCGCAGTAGATTGTCACTTTTTTGCTTTCATTAATAAGATTTGCCAATTGACCTAATTCTTCATCCGAAGGACGTATAACGGGATTTGTCCTGAAAATTTTATTGGAAGTCACCGCCTCTTCTGCATCTAGCTCCGAAACATCACCCGGAAGACCGATTACCGCAACACCTTTTTTGGAAATCGCATGCTGAATGGCCGTCTGAACGGTACGCTGCACCTGTTCCGGCCTGGTTATCATCTGGTTATAGTAGCTGCAATCGTCAAAAAGCTTAATGGTATTTGTTTCCTGAAAGTAGTCCATTCCCATTTCTTCACTCGGAATGGTAGAAGCAATTACAAGCATCGGAACATGAGAGCGGTGCGCTTCATACACACCATTGATAAGGTGTACGTGACCTGGGCCACAACTTCCGGCACATACTGCAAAACCATCCAGTTCGGCTTCTGCGGCTGCGGCATAAGCTCCGGCTTCTTCATGTCTTACATGAATCCATTCAATACTGCTTTTTTTAACGGCAATATTCAGATGATTAAGACTGTCGCCAGTAACTGCGTAGATTCTTTTCACATTTGCATTTTCGAGCATTTCTACTATTTGCTCTGCTATGTTTTTAGCCATAATTAATATTTTTTTGATGTTTATTTTTGTGAATGAATTGGAATGGATCAACAGCTTATCTATGTAAAGATTATGCCATTAACAAATGTAAGAATAATCGCAACCGTAAGTTGAACGTTGTTAATTTAAATAAAAAACTCCACAAATTTTGTGGAGTCCATTATTAAATTATTTCAATCTGATTTCTCAGAAGATCTTCAAATTCATCTCTTTTTCTGATGAGATGGGCTTTTCCGTTGAGGAAAAGAACTTCAGCGGGTTTTAATCTTGAATTAAAATTTGAACTCATCTCAAAACCATATGCTCCGGCATTTCGGAATGCTAAAATATCACCTTCTCTCACTTCGTTCAGCTTTCTGTCCCAGGCGAAAGTATCTGTCTCACAAATATTACCGACTACAGTATAAATTCTTTCTGCACCTTTCGGGTTGGATAAATTTTCGATAACATGATAGGAATCGTAGAACATCGGACGGATCAGGTGATTAAATCCCGAATTTACCCCAACAAAAACTGTTGCCGTTGTCTGTTTGATCACATTAGCCTTAACTAATAAATATCCGCTTTTTCCTACAAGGAATTTTCCCGGCTCAAACCATAATTCAAACTTTTTTCCTGTAGATTTTGAAAACTCGGAAATCACTTTTTCTACTTTTTGCCCTAACGTTTTTACGTCCGTTTCTTCTTCAGTATCCTGATAAGGAATTTTAAAACCACTCCCCATATCAAGATATTTTAAGTTCGGAAAATGTTCCGACAATTCCAGCATGATATCCAGCGCCTGCAGGAATACATCAGGATCTTTGATCTCGCTACCGGTATGCATATGCAGCCCTTCAACATTAAGGTTGGTAGATTTCATTACCCTTTCGATATGACGAACCTGGTGAATGGAAATTCCGAATTTGCTGTCGATATGCCCTGTTGAAATTTTATAGTTTCCTCCCGCGAAAATATGCGGATTGATTCTTACTAAAATAGGATATGTATTTCCATATTTATTCCCGAACTGCTCAAGAATGGAAATATTATCAATATTAATGTGCACTCCGAAGCTCATTGCCTCTTCAATTTCGGCAAGATCAACACAATTCGGCGTGAATAATATTTTTTCTTTGGTAAATCCTGCCTTTAATCCCAGCTTAACTTCATTAATCGATACACAATCCAAAGAAGCACCCAGGTTCTTGACATACTTAAGGATGTTGATGTTTGTCAACGCCTTCGCAGCATAGAAGAACTTTGTGTGTTTAAGAAAAGAAGATGTAAGTTTTTCGTATTGAGTTTTGATAGATTCAGCATCGTAAACATACACCGGCGTACCAAATTCATTGGCAATCTTTAGTAATTCTTTCGGATTCATAATTAATTAAGTAAAAACTTCTTTTATGTTATTAAGAAACTACAAAGGTAACAAGAAATTCTTTATCATTTAAAATCAAATACATAGAATATTATTCTTTTGTTTTTCATTTTAAAGAATAAAAATCTTTAAAAACAACATAAAAAAGCTTTTTTAATTACCCAAGAAAAAGTTTTGGGATAAGAATAATTACCAGTAAAATCAATAAAAACAGAGCAACAGAAAAAGGATTGGCAAAATTAACCGTCCAGCCTAAACCTGTTCTTTTAGGAGGAAATAAATGTTTGTCCTGTTTATTATAATAGAATACCCCAAGTTTCCAGAAGGAATTTTCATCACGATTATTCATGATTGTATTTATTTAAAACAATTTTTATTTCGGAAGCGGCAAAGTTTCAAAATCACCACGAAGCAAAGCCAGCTGAAGATCGTTGATCAGATCAGAAGACTGATACTGTAAATTAATCTTTAGTTTGGAAATTTTGCTTAACGTCTGAATTTGAGTGAAGAGCTCATAAAATCCATAAGAAACAACCTTTCCGTTTTCAATAATGAGAAAGAGTTTTTCGCCCAGTTTACGGCCCTGCCCGAGCCAAAGCTCATTCCGCTTTTTGCAGTCAGTTTTCTTTTTAAAAACCTCAACATCAGAATATTCTTCTATTTTTCCGATGAACTCAACCGCTTTTGCGCCCTGTGTAAATGATCTGAATTTCAGAATGGGTTTTTCGGTTTTATTTAGCTTATTCTTTTCCACAAGATATTTGTTGTGTCTGTGATAAAGGCCGAAAGGCAGCGTTTCTTTTTTTCTGATTCCTTTTGAATTAAGGATCAGTTTGGCAATAATATCCGTTCCGGTAAGCTCATAATTGATCTGTGTGACATCTTTCTGAATATTTTCCCACTTTTTAGATTTCGAATTGAAAACTTTTTTCGAAAATTTATTAATATCCTGCACATGATCGGAAAAGATAATCCTTCCCTCCTCATCCTGAAAATAAACAAATCCTTTTTCATTCGGAATATCCTGTGTCAACTCTTTGATTTTGTTAATATAAGTTTTTGCGTTAGCCTCTTCATGCTGTTTCTGAATAATCTCGTTTTCAGTATCCTTTGAAACTAGAAGTTTAAATAACTCCAACGTCGCACGGGCATCACCATCAGCCCGGTGATGATTGGTGAGAGGAATACCTAAAGATTTCACCAACTTTCCTAACGAATAGCTTACCTCATCCGGAATCAGTTTTTTTGCGAGAGGAATTGTATCTAACGTATTGATTTTAAAATCATAACCAAGCCTTTGAAAAGACTGGCGAAGCATTCTGTAATCGAAATCTATATTGTGTCCCACCAAAGTGCTATTGCTCGTAATTTCTATAATTCTGCGTGCAATTTCATGAAATTTCGGTGCCGTCGCCACCATTTTCGGGGTAATGTTCGTAAGTTTCTGAACAAAAGGCGTAATATCACTTTCCGGATTTACAAGCGAAATGAACTGGTCAATGATTTTCTGCCCATCATACCTGTAAATAGCAATATCTATAATGCATTCTTTTCTGTAACCTGCACCATTGCTTTCTATATCAATAATTGAATACATTAAATTTTATACAACTTTGTTTTTTTAGATTAATCTTAAAATAATACATATCCAGACTTCATATAACATCAGCGATTTGTGTCCGGACAACCGTGCTAAATTAGGAAAAATTATATCAATCATAACAAATTCAGTTTGAATCTGTCTATAATATGTTTATGCTTTACAAATCAATAATCTGAATTATCTTTTCCGTCCGCCAAGACCAAGCATTCCCAATATTGCTTTGGCACCTTCCCGCATCAGCGTGCTTGTAAATGTGCGTCCTGCTTTACTCTGAAGAACTTTTTCAAACATTCCGGGTTCTTCTTTTACCTGTTTTGTTTTTTGATTGGGTGATGCCTGTTCCGTTGCCCTTTCCATTCTCCGCACTAAAATTTCGTACGCCGATTCGTTATCAATAACTTTCTCATATTTAGACACTAAAGCAGATTTTCCAGTAAGTTCCGAAATCTCTGCATCATTGAGAACATCCATTCTGGATTCAGGAGAAATTAAAAATGTATGCACCAACGGTGTTGGGATTCCTTTTTCGTCCAGAGCAGTTACAAAAGCTTCACCAATTCCAAGATTCTGAATTAAAGTCGGGGCATCATAAAATTCAGTAGTTGGGTAATTTTCTACAGCTTTTGAAATTTCCTTTTTATCTTTTGCCGTAAAACCTCTCAACGCGTGCTGAATTTTTAATCCCAACTGAGAAAGAACAGCCTCCGGAACATCTCCCGGGATTTGGGTAATAAAGTAAATGCCAACCCCTTTTGAACGGATGAGCTTTACCATTGTTTCGATCTGAGAAACCAATGCTTTTGAAGATTCATCAAAAATCAAATGTGCCTCATCAATAAAGAGAACCAGTTTTGGTTTGCCACTGTCCCCTTCTTCAGGAAAAGTCATGTAAATTTCCGCAAAAAGAGAAAGCATAAAAGTCGAAAACAACTGCGGCTTACTTTGAATATCGGCTACTCTTAAAATATTAACAACTCCTTTTCCGTCCCTCGTCTGCAGCAAATCATTCACATCAAAACTTAATTCTCCGAAAAATATTGAAGCTCCCTGCTGTTCCAATGCAACGATTGACCTCAGAATCGCTCCTAATGAAGAAGAGGCAATCGACCCATAATCTGCCGCAAGTTCTGATTTGCCCTGAGGATTTTCCGTGACGTACTGAAGGACTTTTTTAAGATCATTTAAATTGATTAAAGGCAATCCTTTATCATCACAATATTTGAAAACAATAGCCATGATACTTTGCTGCGTATCATTCAACTGCAAAATTTTACTTAATAAAACTGGTCCGAATTCCGTTACCGTAGCTCTTAATTTCACACCTCTTTCTCCTGAAATGGTCATCAGTTCTACAGGGAAAGGCTGCGGATTATAAGGAAGCTGCGTTTTTGCATATCGTTCCTGAATGGCCGGATTTTCTTTTCCTGCTTCGGCAATTCCCGAGAAATCTCCTTTGATATCCAGCACCAGGGATGGAATTCCGGCGTGGGAAAGCTGTTCTGCAAAAACCTGCAGTGTTTTCGTTTTCCCCGTTCCTGTCGCTCCTGCAATAAGTCCGTGACGGTTAATGGTTTTTAAAGGAATGGTAACATTCACTTCAGGAACGACTTCTCCGTCCAGCATTCCTTTTCCCAGTATGATATGCTCTCCTTTAGGTGTATATTTTTTGTTTAATTCTTCAATGAATTGTGTTTTATCTGCCATTTCATTTTTTACATAAATATAGAATTTTTTAGGATAAAGAATTTGTAAGTTTTATCATAATTTACTTGGCCTCCACGTTTTAACAAATATACCTACCTTAGTACCACGAAATCCTGAACTATTTGTATTATAAATGGATAATGAGAATATTTGAACTTTATAGATTTATTCTATCAATACAGATTTTTTTATTTTTCTTTTTTTAAAAAAATAAACACGATTTTTGTATTTTAAACATTAAAATAGTCACAACCACATAATGAAAGTTGAACAAATATATACCGGAT
>Ga0065704_10071156_pt1 | contig 12796 bp, 8 predicted proteins | sample SwiRhicommuniRL2_FD_59091 | JGI IMG/M metagenome (GOLD analysis project Ga0065704, IMG submission 59091) | Switchgrass rhizosphere bacterial communities from Rose Lake, Michigan, USA - RL2 v2 (version 2) | ecosystem: Host-associated > Plants > Roots > Rhizosphere > Soil | place: East Lansing, MI
ACTTATCGTCAAAGTCAAGGGTCCCTTTTACCGTAAAATAGGAAACAGGTCCTGTATTACTCCCCAATGTCAGATCGGTATTTAATTTTGCATAGTAGCCAGCATCTACTTCATAACTCGTGTAATCAGAATTCTCTCCCGAGTAGCTGATCTGGGATGGCATAGAAGAGGTACCTCTAAAAACAAAGCCTCTTGCCTGCGATGATGAAGTTGTTTGATAAACACCATTCCCCGCGTGGGTCAGATTACCGGAAATCGCAATATAATTACTTGACACACTCCCAATACCAAAATCAACATCTATAGCATCTGCAGCAGTATTGTTTGAACTGAAGTTTCTTCCAACATTAACCACGGCAGACCCTGTAGCACCTCCTGTATTGGATTTTAAATTTAAAGTGGCCGAAGTTCCGGCAATAACAAAATCTCTTCCAACAGAAAGTATTTGCGTCCCAACTGTTGAACTTGTACCAGCTACAACCTCCAAACTTCCCTGATCTTTGAGCAAAACATCATTTGTTACCGTGACATTAGCATTCCCGTTGCCAGTCGCCAGACGAAATGCACCAGTATTATCAACAACAAGGTCAGTTGTGACATTCAAGTTCAAAACCGTTCCGGCCCCAACCCCATGCAAAGCACCGCCAGTTACATTAATTTTATTAATGTTTGCCGTCACAGAAAAACTAGAGTTACCAAATGACACAAGATTACTTGCCAATGGACCCACTGTAAGCGTTCCTCTTACCGTCATAGTTCCGGCAGCAGCAAACAAATTGAGATAACCCGTTTTTGTATTATTAAAGGTCAAGTTCCCAAAGTCTTGTCCTATCCCGGAAACACCATTTATATTGGAAGTACCCGTATAGCCTATCACGTTACAATTGGAAGAATCATTCCAGGTTGCCGTTGGTATTGTGCCGCCATTGGCATTATGATTATAGATAGCATCGTCTCCGAAAACAAGTGTCCCACTGTTTGAGATGGCCGTTGTTGTTAATTGGTTCCAAGTTCCGTTCACAACATTGGTCCCTGAAATAGTAAATGTACTGTTGACCGTCAAAACACCGCCACTTTCTATAGTAATATCTTTCCCCGTCGCAGTTGCAGAGACCGTAATTGTACTGTTATCTGATATAGTAATCCCCGATGCCGTATTTGAAGGTACCAAAGTAGAGTTGATCCAGGTTACATTGTCCGGTGAAGACAGCCAGTTACTTGCCGTTGCCCAAGTACCCGTCACCTCTTTACTTTTAAAATAATCAGACGCCTGCGTCACCAAGGTCACACTGAATGGATCCGATTCTATACTTGCGAACGACGAGGAACCGGCAGTCAATTTCAGATTAGTTCCAGCCGCCGTATGTCTAAGCGTAGAAAAAGTAGCTAATCCAGACACGGCATTAGAGCTCACAGGAGCACCCGTCAAGTTCCCTGTAGATGTTACTGTAACTGCCGTTGTATAATCCTTGTCCCTATTTCCATTAGCATCATTTGTCGATACCGTGACCCCGGGAGACATATTGCTATTGACCGTAATATTGGTAGGCTGTTGTACAAAATCCAATTTTGTTGCAATGACCTCAACCGCATTATTACTGGCTCCAGATCCCACTACCGCTCCTGTACCAGCTTCAAATTGAGTAGACGTTGTGGAGCCTGACGTTGTAAAATTACCTCTATCTACTTTGAAGACCAGATTCTGCCCATCTATCGTTGTAGGCAAAGTTCCCCCAAGAGAGGTCTTCAACCAAATCTTCAAGCTATAGGTCTTATTGTCATCATCTGCAATATATCCTAATGAGTTGGCCGCGACAGGAATACCAGAAAATGTGATGTTAGTGGCATTAACCGTTCCCATGATCGTATTGACGCCATCTGTAAGCACAGCTCCATCGATAGCCTGTGTCCAGTTGGCAATATCATTTCCTGTATTTTGAGGGATAACGATCTGACTGATCAAAGTTGGCAGACTATCATTGCCGTCCGTCGTATTATTATCATCTGTGACTGTAAAATCAAAGCTAAGTACGGAATCCGTTTGTGTATTGATAAGAGATGAAAGTGTTGCCGGTTCCGTACCTGCTCCCGCACCCACCCCGGAATAAGACGCTATCAGTTTCCACTCCGCATACAGAGTTGTATTGCCCGCAGGTATTGTAAAGTTTGCATTCTCGCTATAATGAGTTCCTGTTCTGCTGGCATTGGTATTCCATCCATTGAAGACATATCCTGTCTTTGCAAGCGCTCCAGTGTTGGATGATAAATTGATGCTTGAGTTATAATTTCCGCTTTGTGCTGCCGGAACAGTTCCACTAGTGGATGCATTTGCATTGTAAGTTACATTATAACTGTTGACAGACCATTGCGCATAAAGCGTCATGTCCGCACTGAAGCTATACTGGGCACCATTGGCATAGGCTGTGCCCGATCCACTTGTAGTGGTATTCCATCCTGTGAAGCTATAACCGGTTCTCGTAAACGTATTGGATGCAAGATTGGTAGGGACAGATGCCGTTTGAGAACTCATGGTTCCCGAGCCTCCATTGGAGTTGAATGTAACAGTCTTACCGGCAGAATATTCTACTATAATGTTTGTAATGGTAGTGGTACCAGAAGTTGCACCATTAGTAAAATAAATTTTAAAAAAGGTATTACTCCCTATAGGAGTCCAAACAATGTTATTACCATTCATTGTTCCGGCCGTTCCACTCGATGCACCTGTTTGTTCACTGGTCCCCAAAAGTAGAAACGCATTAGATGCAACCAGCGTACCTGCGTTACGAGTGATGGTAACTTTGGTAATGCTACCCGGTATGGCAGAAGTATTTGAAAACTGGAAATTCGAAGCTACAGCAGATTGATTACCCCTAACTTGTATAGTATTAGGAATCCAATTATTGATCGTCCAATCAACGCCCGAAGCAGTAAAAGCCTTCGCAGTAGTTACATAACCAGTACCCGACGACCCTGTAGTTGCTGAATTGGGAGCAATTGTCAAGGTCTGTCCTGATGTGACATTCCCAATCAACAATAAAAAGAAAAGAAAAAAAGCTTTTAAAGAACTACCATAAAAGCACGAAATTTTTGATAATAGATTTAGTTTCATCACATTTTGTTTTCATAAGCAAGCAAATATAAAATTATAAGAAGGATAAAATCCGAGGGTATAAAAAGTTAATATAAATGTAAAAAAGGTTCACAAATGATGGCTTTGTTAAGTAGAACCCTCTTATGAATTCATATCCTATTTTATTAAATTTCACAAACACTTAACCTTAAGTTCAAGAAACCCTGGTTAACGATTATAAAACAACAAGCTTGGTTTCTCCTAAAAGCAAGCTTGTTCTTACTTAACAACAAGCTTGTAGTTGGTGAACTACAAGCTTGGTTTTTCAGGAATACTAACTTTTCTTCTTGAAAGTGGCTACAGACAGGGCGTTACTGATCCGTTTCCCGGGTCTGTAATTCACTTTTACACCACGGATATTAGCGGTAGTGAATTCTCCTTCCTTATCCACCCCTTCGCTGGTAAGGCTTGGATAGAAACTCCCCAGTTTGTCCAGTCGGATGATCTTGCCATTGGCGAGCTGGTCTTGTATCACATTTTCGAGGGCAATGATGACACCCCGGATATCCGCTTCTGAGAGCGCAGAAAATTTCTCGATCTGCTTTACCAGATCATCGATTATTAGCTCACCATCTATTGCAATATTTGCATACCACTTCTTTCTGCCCCCACCGGCAACGCCCGGCTGTGCCTTTTGAATCAAATTGTACTTGATAGCCATTAAAAAAAATTATTTGTGTTTTCTGCAATATCGCATTGAGTCTAAATTAATAATTAATTCAACACAAAAACAACATTAAAATGAAAATTATTTACAAATAACATCAAATAAACAGACATTTAACATAATAAACAGCAGAAAAAATGATTTAAATTCACTTGATCACCATCATTTGGCTATAGAGATTTTCCAAATGCAAGATCTTTGAGAACGGGCTCTTCACTTTCCTGAGCTCCTCTTTGCCATTGATATAGCTGTATCTGGACGCAATGTTGTACATATTGGAAACCAGGATCAGCCAACATTCCTTGGCCTTGTGATTATACAGGGGGTATTTGGAATTCTTCTTTTCGATGACTTCCAAAATTTTATCGGAATGGAGCTCATCAAACAAAGACAGGTTGTATTCTAAAAACAAAAGAACGCCTTTATGATGAGGCGTTCTTCTTATGGATCTAACTATTTTAGTTCTCTTGTTATTGGTAATTGCTGACGAGATCTCTTTGATCAATTGTTCCGGCTGCTGATAAAAGTCATCTTGGAAATAATCGATATTAAGATGATAGATGCCGTAGAGACTTTTATATTCGGACAACAGATGTTCCACCGTACGAAAGATATGATTAATATAGCTTTCTTTTTTCTTGAGTTCAAAATGGTTGATAATCTCCGAAACCTCTAACCCGATCCGCTTTCCTTTGTAATTGATAATAAAATCTGGGCTTTCACCTGTCAAATTTTCAATCTCCATTTCAGGAAAATGGCTAAACAACGTATTAAGCAAAAGCAACTCGGTTTTTTTCTGATATTCTTCGCGCTCATGCAGGTTTGCCCTGCCAATGGAATCATACCATTTGACAAGGTCGTCCGTCTTCTCATTTTTGGAAGCCATACAGATCTCCAGATTCTTATTAAGGTCCTCGCAAAAGATCATACCATTCCTTTTAGAAATTAAACCTGTTCTAAATTACTAAATAATTGATTACAAAACAATTATATTAATTAAAATTAATAATAAAGAAAATATAAAGAGGCTAATGAATGTTCATGGACACAAGAAAGCTTCATAAGCAAGCAATAATGGTCACATAGCAGATTTTCACCTTTAATTTCATGACTTTACACCACCCTGATCTATTGCACAAAAAACTAATTCTTATATTTGCAACCTTATAGACAAGACCTTAAAATATATAAAAAGAACTATGGATTTCAAAAACTTCAAGATGCCTTACAGCATCAATCCAAACTACTCCAAAAGAACCGCCTATTTCTCTATGGAATTCGCTATAGACCAAGCGCTCAAGATCTACAGTGGCGGACTTGGCTTCTTGGCCGGATCGCATATGAGAAGCGCCTATAATTTAAAGCAAGACTTCGTAGGAATTGGAATCCTATGGAAATATGGATACTACGACCAAAGCAGAAACGCCGACCAAACACTGAACCCGATCTGGACAAAAAAAATGTACAGCTTCCTAGAAGATACAGGCATCAAATTCCAGATCGAGATCCACAATGCTCCGGTTTGGGTAAAAGTCTGGTACCTGAATCCTGAGACTTTCAAGACCTGCCCAATGTTTTTCCTAAGTACAGATGTTCCGGAAAACGATCATCTTTCAAAAACAATCTCCCACAGATTATATGATGCAAACGAGTCAACAAAACTGGCCCAGTACATCCTTCTGGGAAAAGGTGGAGCAAAATTATTGGATGAGATGAACTTCGAAAGAGATATCTATCACTTGAATGAAGCGCACGGCTTACCAGCCGCTTTTTACTTATTAAGAAAATATGGCGGAGATCTTTCCAAGGTGAAAGAAAAATTAGTTTTCACAACACACACGCCAGAAGAAGCAGGAAACGAGAAACACAACATCCACCTTTGCCACGATATGTCATACTTCTGCGGATTAACGATCGATGAAGTTAAGAACATCGAGGGTGTAAATGACGACCGTTTCAACCACTCACTTTGTGCATTGAGAATGTCGAGAATTTCCAATGGTGTCTCTCAGCTTCACGGTGTTGTTTCCAGAGAAATGTGGAGCAAATATCCGGGAATCTGTGAAATCAAATCAATAACAAACGCCCAGGAATTCAAATATTGGGCAGATAAGCCATTATATGATGCTAAAGACGAAAGTGATGACGCACTTTTCGATTACAGAAAAAAACATCTCAAGAAAAGAACATTCAAGATCGTTGCTGACCAGACAGGAAAGATCTTTGACCCAAGTGTGTTGACGATCGTTTGGGCAAGACGTTTTGCAGGTTACAAAAGAGCCGACCTTCTTTTAGCAGATAAAGAACGTTTCAGAAAAATGCTTGAAAACAGTAAATACCCGGTTCAGATCATCTGGGCAGGAAAACCTTACCCAATGGATTATGGAGCAATTTCTACTTTCAACAACCTGGTTGAGGAAAGCAAGAATCATAAAAACATGGCAGTTCTTACAGGTTACGAATTATCATTAAGCAAATCCCTGAAACAAGGTTCTGACATCTGGCTCAACAATCCAAGAGTTCCAAGAGAAGCGTCAGGAACAAGTGGAATGACTGCTTCTATGAACGGTTCTGTAAACCTTTCTACTGACGATGGCTGGATTCCGGAATTTGCGAAAAACGGAGAAAATTCTTTCGTAGTTCCACAGGCAGATTACAAAAACTGGCCCCAAATCGAGCAGGATAATTTCGACCTTAATAATCTATATGATGTTCTGGAAAATCAAATTATCCCAACTTATTATGAAAATCCAAACCAATGGAGAAAGATCGTACAAACTGCAATGGATGATGTGAAATATCAATTCAATAGCGACAGAATGGCGGACGAATATTATAAATTGATGTATTGATCATCGTCCAAATAAAATTCAAAACCCTGACTTCATAGAAATCAGGGTTTTTTGTTGACATATTTCGAAATTCAACAATTATAATATGGATTATGAGCCTTAATGAAATTGTGCTGTTTCTGTAGAATCCCTCATGGCCACAGTTGCAGATTTTCCACTGGTAACGATCGTTTGGATCTCATCAAAATAACCAGTCCCAACAAACGACTGATGTTTCACAGCACGGAAACCTTTTGACTGAAGCGCAAACTCTCTTTCCTGCAATTCAGAATATCCTGCCATTCCTCTTTCTTTGTAAGCATAAGCTAACTCAAACATCGCTGTGTTCAAAGCGTGGAAACCAGCCAACGTAATGAACTGGAATTTATATCCCATTTTCGCCAATTCTTCACGGAAGTTTTCCATTTCTTCAACGGTCAATTTTGCTGCCCAATTAAAGGACGGCGAACAGTTATAAGCTAACATCTTGTTTGGAAACTTAGCGTGGATCCCCTCAGCAAATCGTCTTGCATATTCCAGATCAGGATTTGATGTTTCCATCCAGATCAGGTCAGCATAAGGGGCATAAGACAAACCTCTGTCAATCCCTTGTTCAACACCATTTTTCACAACATAAAATCCTTCCGAAGTTCTTTCTCCGGTTACAAATTTCTTATCCCTGTCATCGATATCAGAAGTTAACAGATCCGCCGCATCCGCATCAGTTCTTGCAACAATCACAGACGGAACGCCACAAACATCTGCAGCCAATCTAGCAGCAATCAATTTATTGATTGCTTCCTGAGTCGGAACCAGAACTTTTCCGCCCAGATGTCCGCATTTTTTGGCAGAAGACAATTGGTCTTCGAAATGAACACCTGCCGCACCAGCTTCAATCATTTGTTTCATCAATTCAAAAGCATTCAGGTTTCCGCCGAAACCCGCTTCTGCATCAGCAACGATCGGAACGAGATATTCTTTTTCTCCGCCTCCGTTGACTGATTGGATCTGGTCTGCTCTCAATAAGGCATTATTGATTTTCTTGACAACAGATGGAACTGAATTCGCAGGATAAAGTGACTGGTCCGGATACATTTCGCCTGAAAGATTCGCATCTGCAGCAACCTGCCATCCTGAAAGATAAATCGCTTCCAATCCTGCATCCACTTCCTGCACAGCTTGATTTCCTGTCAACGCTCCAAGTCCGGCAACCCAATCTTGGTTATTGAGTTTATCCCAAAGCTTTTGGGACATCTCATTTGCAATCGTGTAATCCAGTTTGTAAGAACCTCTTAGTTTCAATACATCTTCTGCCGTGTAAGGTCTTGTAACGCCAATCCATCGCGGATTTGTCAGCCAGTCTTTTTCCAAAGCCTGGATCTGTTCTTGTTTTGTTTGCATAATATTTGGTGATTTGGTTTGATTATATTTTTAGATTTTAGAAATAAAGATTCCCGACTCAAAATTTCTTTGTTAAATCTTGAGTCTTTCATCTTTGTTCTTTATTCTTGTTTTTAAATAAACGGATACGCTTTCAAAGTGAGGAATTCCTCAAACTTATCACAGAATATCAATTCATTGAAAAGCTCTTTTGCGAGATTGAATTTCCCTTTTGTAAATCGGTCTTCTCCAACATATTTTTTGATTCTGGAAAGTTCTTCTTTTTCCCATTGCAAAACCAATTCTCTAGTCAGTGTTCTTTCATCTTGAAGCACAACACCGTGATGTAACCACTGCCAAACCTGAGTTCTGGAAATCTCAGCCGTTGCCGCATCTTCCATCAGATCATAAAGTGCAGCCGCTCCAACGCCCATTAACCAGGATTCGATATAGAGAATTCCGACATTGATGTTTTTTCGAACGCCATTTTCCGTGATTGTTCCGGCGGGAACTTCCAGCAATTCGGACTCTTTGATTTTATGGTCAAATTTTTTATGGATCTGATTTTTCTCAGGCATATATTGGTCGAAAATTTCCTTCGCTACAGGAACCAAGGCCGGATGTGCCACCCAAGTTCCGTCGTGACCATTCCGGACTTCTCTTTCTTTATCGTTTCTTACTTTTTCGAACGCCAATTCGTTGGCTTCATCATCATTTTTCACAGGAATCTGCGCTGCCATCCCGCCCATTGCGTGGACATTTCTTTTGTGGCAAACCTCAATCACTCGTTTGGAATAGGCACTCATAAAAGGTGAAGTCATCGTCACCTGGTCTCTGTCAGGAACTAAGAATTGGGCTTGATTCCTGAATTTCTTGATATAAGAAAATATATAATCCCAACGTCCACAATTGAGTCCGGAGCTATGATTTTTCAGTTCGAAAAGAATCTCGTCCAATTGAAAAGAAGCTGTAATTGTTTCTATCAGAACTGTTGCCTTGATCGTTCCTTGCGGAATTTCCAGATAATTCTGAGCAAAAATGAAAACATCATTCCACCAACGCGCTTCTTTGTAATGTTCTAACTTTGGAAGATAAAAATAAGGCGCTGTTCCTTTTTCAATCAAAGTTTTCGCATTTCTGAAAAAGTAAATTCCAAAATCTATCAAAGAACCCGACGCGTTTTCACCCTCAATTTCAATATTTTTTTCGGATAGATGCAAACCTCTCGGACGAACGATCAATGTTGCAATCTTATCATTCAGTTGGTAAGACCTGCCTTGTTCGTTAATAAAATCGATATTCCTATTGATAGCATCCGTAAGATTGATTTGACCCTGAATACAATTTTCCCAAGTCGGAGAATTACTGTCTTCAAAATCTGCCATAAAAGTATTAGCTCCGGAATTAAGTGCATTGATGATCATTTTCCTATCAACCGGACCAGTGATCTCCACTCTCCTATCCAATAGATCTTTTGGCGTTTCTGAACAAGTCCATTCTCCATTTCTGATATGAATCGTTTCTGATGGAAATGATGGCAATTCTCCCGAATCAAATCTTAATTGCGTCTTTTTTCTTTCTTCTAATAAATCAATCCTTGAATGATTGAAATTCCTGTGAAGTTTGACTAAAAAATCCGTTAGCTCGTCGGTAAAAACCTCTTGGAACTTACTTTTTGGAGAAATTTTCAGCTGGCTCATCGTTTCCATAATTAAAATATTTTGTGATTTGGTTTGACAAATATATAAAAAAGATTTTCACATTTAGCGAACGTTCGCTAATTTTTTATAAAAATTATTATGCGGATAATCGCTTTAATATTTATCTTTGATTCTATGATTGCAGAAAGTGACTATATACGCGTAGTTTTCGGACTAAAACTGAAACAACAGAGACAGAAAAAAAACTGGTCCCTGCAAGACCTTGCAACCAAAACCGGACTTTCCAAATCTTATCTCAACGAAATAGAAAACGGCAAAAAGTATCCGAAACATGACAAGATAATCCAGCTTTCGGAAGCTTTGAATTGTACTTTCGATGATCTGGTTTCGACTAAATTAGATAAAAGTCTGACGCCAATCAATGATGTTTTGCAATCTGATTTTTTCAAGGAAATTCCATTGGACCTTTTCGGGATCAGTAAGAACAATCTCATCAGCATCATCAGCGATGCACCGAAAAAAGTAACAGCCTTCATTAACGCTTTAATTGAGGTTTCCCAGAATTACAACCTCGGAAAAGAACGATTTTATTTTGCTGTGATGCGTTCTTTTCAGGAATTGTATGATAATTATTTCCCGGAAGTTGAGGAAAAAGCGATCCAATTTGCGAATGAAAATCAGCTGGAACTCAATAAAAATCTCAAGACCGAAATCTTGGAAAATCTGTTGAAAGAAAAATTCGGTTATCATATTCAGTCAAAGGATTTTTCGCATGATTATGCATTGAACAAACTTCGTTCATTATATATTCCGGAAAAAAAATTGTTGCTTTTGAACGAGCGACTGGACTTCAATCAAAAAACCTTTATTCTCGCAAAAGAAATCGGCTTCAATGTATTGAAACTGAATCCGAGACCAAATACTTATTCCTGGTTGGACTTTGGAAGTTTTGAAGAAATTCTCAATAATTTTTACGCTTCTTATTTTGCAGGCTGTTTCTTAATTTCGAAAAAAGAACTGATTGAAAAAACCTCAGATTTCTTCGACCAAAAACAATGGGAATCTCAGAATTTTGAAGCATTGATCAATCATTTTACAGATTCGCCGGAGACATTTTATTATCGATTAACGAATGTTTTGACATCAGAACTTGGAATCAAGGATTTGTTTTACCTGTGTTTTGTGAAGAAAGATGATTCTGATAAAATTCAAATCTTGAAAGAATTGCATCTTAATCATCAGCAAGCGCCACATTCCAACGCAACCAATGAGCACTATTGCAGGCGCTGGATTGCGGTGAAAAATCTGCATCATCTAAAGGAAAATGAAACCTTGACCGATGCGCAAATCTCGCATTACAAGGACCAGGGCGTGAGTTATCTCGTGATTTCCACTTCACAAAAAAATCCTTTTTCCGACGGAAGCAACAGAAGTTATTGTTTGGGAATTTTGCTCAATAATCAAACCATAAAAAAACTGAATTTTGCCAAATCGTCTTCTTTAAAAACGATTGAAGTTGGTGTGACCTGTGAAAGCTGCAGCATACAGAATTGTGAAGTAAGACAAGCGCCGCCGACGAGACTGGAAAAAGAGCAATTCAACCTCGATATGAAAAAATCGATTGAGAAAATCAGAAAATCACTAATTTAGGACAATGATTTTTGACTTTCTTTTCCCAAATCGTTGTCTGGATTGCAATCAGCTGATTGACAAACGAGATGTCGTTTGCGAATTGTGTCTGGATAAAGTTAATTTCTCCAATCACCAATTTTTTGAAACTAATTCGCTGATGGAAAAAGCATCTTTGCTGATTCCTGTTGAAAACGCCTTTTCTTTATTATACTATGAAAAGGAAAGCCTTGCGCAGAAAATTGTTCATCAATTAAAATACAATCACAGAGAAAAAATCGGGAAAGTCTTAGCGAATTGGACTACAGAAAGAATTGATTTCGCTAATGGAAAACCAGATTTATTGGTTACTGTTCCACTTCATTACAAAAAGCTGAAACAACGCGGTTACAATCAGCTGCATCTTTTTGGAAACGAATTATCGAAGCATTACAACATTCCTGTTAATCACACTTTACTGAAACGAATCAAACATTCCCGAGCGCAGGCTAAGAAAAATCAAAGTGAAAGACTGAAAACAAAAAATGCTTACCAATTGACAGAAAACATCAATGACAAGCACATTCTTTTAATTGACGACGTTTATACTACCGGAAACACAATATCGAATATTGCGTGGGAAATCCTCAATAATTCCAAGAATGTAAAAATCAGTATTTTGATGATGGCGATGGACGTTTGATTAGTTATAAATTATGAGTGATGAGTGATTTGAAAAACTCACAACTCATAATTTATAACTAATAATCCATAATTACCTTTGCAGTTTTTCGCCGTAAGACAAATCTCCTGCGTCTCCCAAACCTGGCGTGATGTAACCTTTTGAAGTTAAACTCTCGTCCAAAGCGCCAATCCAAACATTTGCATCAGGATAAGCATTCTGGATCGTTTCAACTCCTTGTCTGCTTGCAATTGCAGCAACAATATGAATAGAAGTCGGTTTCCCATTCGTCAACAGATCTTTGATAGCTTCGATAAGCGATGCTCCAGTTGCTAACATTGGGTCAGCAACGATCAATGGGCGACCGTCTAGTTTTGGACAAGTCAAATAATCTTGTTTGATTGAGAAATAATCGTTGGCATCGTGTTTTCTGTAAGCCGCAACAAATCCACAATCTGCTTTATCAAAATAGTTAAGAATTCCTTGAAATAATGGAACTCCCGCTCTCAAAATAGTGGTAATAACAGGCTGTGTCTCGATTTCTTTTACTGTGATTTTATCAAGGGGCGTTGTGATTTCAATCTCTTTTTGTCCAAGTGTTTTACTGATCTCGAAAGCGGCAATCTCCCCGACCCTTTCCATATTTCTACGGAATTTCATTCGGTCTTGCTGCGCTTCAACGTTTCGAAGATCATTGATCCATGAATTGACAAGAGAAAAGTTTTCTGAAAGTATAGTTAGCATAGTTTGATGTATGATTATTAGATTCAAAAATATAACTTAAATCTCAAAAATTAATTAATTATTATAAAAAACCCTTTCAGAACCTAAGCTCTG
>Ga0065704_10000782_pt1 | contig 12793 bp, 8 predicted proteins | sample SwiRhicommuniRL2_FD_59091 | JGI IMG/M metagenome (GOLD analysis project Ga0065704, IMG submission 59091) | Switchgrass rhizosphere bacterial communities from Rose Lake, Michigan, USA - RL2 v2 (version 2) | ecosystem: Host-associated > Plants > Roots > Rhizosphere > Soil | place: East Lansing, MI
CGACTCGCCGGAATAGAAATCCTTAATCGGACGCGCAAACCCGGAGTCGATGACCTGAAAATCGGCCTTCGTAAGATCGCGGACAACGCGTCCACGGCCGTCGCGTATCGCAACCGAAACCGTTACCAGGTCGACCCCGGACTTGAAGGTCGCAACCGGCCCCCCTGGGACGGGGGTGCTGGGCGGTGTCACCTGCGCCGAAACCCCCGCAGGGGTGATTGTCAGGGTCGTCATCGCCACGAGAAGTGCGACTGGAAGCCGCGTCACGGCGTTCGTGTATATCAATGCCCTTGCCACTTCGATATGTTNAANAATTCGAACAATAATTGGGAATTCGCGGGCANTGCNGCAGGAGAAGTACGTATGCGTGTAATTCTTACATCTAGGCACAGGTTGCCTCCGGTACAAGCGTAAGATGGGAACGATGCCGCTCTCTCGGACCGCCCGATCGATTCCGATCGCTTCTCGCGTGAACCGTTTCTCGTACGCGATCCGCAATATCGTGACCGAAGCCCAGGCGGTGGAAGCGGCCGGCACGACCGTCCGCTACCTTAATATCGGCGATCCCGCGTCGTTCGGTTTCCAGCCACCGCTCCACATGATCGAGGCGGTCGAACGGGCGCTGCGGGACGGCCACAACGGCTATCTCGCATCGCCAGGGATTGCGGCCGCGCGTGAAGCGGTCGCCGCGGACTACACCGGGAAGGGTGTTCCGATCTCTGCGGACAGAGTGCTCATCACTACCGGAACGTCGGAAGCGATCGACCTGGTCCTGAATGCACTTGTGGACGAAGGCGAAGAGGTTCTCGTTCCTTTACCCACGTATCCGCTGTATACGGCCGTCATCGCGAAGATTGGTGCAGAAGCGCGTTACTACCGCACGGATCCGAAGCGGAACTGGCAGCCCGACATCGACCATCTCCGCAGTCTGGTGACCTCGCGCACCCGAGTGCTGGTGACCATAGACCCGAACAATCCGACTGGTGCCGTGTACTCACCGTCCGTCCGTCGGGCGCTTGTCGAAATTGCGGAAGAGAACGGCCTGACGATTCTTGCCGACGAGGTGTATGGAGAACTCGGCTTCGACGGCCCGGTGCCGCTGCTAGGCACGGTTGACCGCGACGCCGCGGTGATTTCGCTGTCGAGTCTCTCGAAGGCGTACCTCGCTCCGGGATGGCGCACCGGCTGGGTAGTGCTCGGTGCGACGCCGCGTTTGAACGACGCGCTCGCGGCGATGAAGAAGCTGGCTGACGGACGGCTCTGCAGTCCGGGACCGATGCAGTACGCGGTCGTGGCCGCGCTCACCGGCGATCGGTCTCATCAGGTGATGTTCCGGAAGGCGCTCGCCGAGCGGGCCCGTGTGACCACGGAAGCATTCAACGCCATGCCCGGAATGCGCTGCGTTGCACCTCATGCCGCGTTCTATGCCATGCCCATGTTGTCGCTTCCACCTGGACGGACGGATGAAGACTACGTTCTGAGCCTTCTCCGCGAGACAGGAATCCTCTGTGTGTATGGGTCCGGGTTCGGCATGCCGCCCGAGGCCGGCTCGTTCCGCGTCGTCTACCTCGCCGACCCGGCTGAACTCCAATCGATTTACGCCGATATCGCCGCGTTCACGCGACGGTACCTGCAGCAGGCGTGAGCGCCTCGCCGGATTCTCCGCGCGCACTGATTCGCTACGCACTCACCGCACTGGCGGTGACCGTGTTCATCGCGTGGGCGCTCTGGGAGGTGCGCGACGCGTTACTGCTCATCTATATCAGCGCCCTCGTCGCCATCGGCCTGTCCCCGCTCGTCAACGAGCTCGAACGGAAACGCTTGCTGCGACAGCGTGTTCCGCGGTGGGCGGCCATTCTTGTCATCTATGTCTGCATCATTGCGGCGCTTGTCGCGGTCGCCGCGATGGTCATTCCCGCCGTGGTCATGCAGGCGCGAGATCTTGCGCGGGAATTCCCACAGCTTCTCCATCAGGCGCAGCAGTGGTTAATCGACCATGGGGTCCTGACGCGCGAGATCAGCGCGCAGGAAGCCGTTCAAAGCACCAGCGTTTCGAGCGCGCAGGACTATTTGGGATTTGTCGCCAACGCCGTTCTGGGCGTCATCGGAGGTGTGTTCGGCCTCATCACGGTGCTGGTGCTCGCCTTTTACCTGCTGGTGGACAGCAGTTCGCTCATCCTGGTGTTTCTCCGGCTGTTCCCGCGGGAAAAACGGCCGCAGGTGAACGATGCCTGCCGCCGCGTGACGAGCAAAATCAGCGCATGGCTCGGCGGCCAGCTTCTTCTCGCCGGCATCATTGGCAGCACAGCGGCGCTCGGCCTGTTTTTGATGGGGGTGCCGTTCTTCTGGGTGCTGGCACTGGTAGCGGCTATCGGCGAGATGATTCCGATTGTTGGGCCGATTCTGTCCGCAGTTCCAGCGATCGCTGTGGCCCTGTCCGTGAGCCCGACGCTTGCGCTCGGTGTGATCATCTTCTTCGTCGGCCAGCAGCAGCTCGAAAATCATCTGCTGGTTCCGAAGATCATGCAGCGACAGGTGGGCATTAGCCCGGTATTTGTCATCATCTCGCTGCTCATCGGCGGTTCCCTTCTTGGTGTGATGGGCGCGATTCTCGCGGTGCCGACTGCAGCGATCCTTCAGGTCCTTCTCGAAGACACTCTGTCCGAACCAGCTGAATGAACCCCCGACTACGCTCGCGGCACGCACGCGAGATCGCGTACGTGACGCTGGCGTACCTGGCGATCACGATCGTGATGACGTGGCCGCTCGCGGCGGGGATTACGCGCGACGTCGCGTGGGATCTTGGCGACTCGGTGCTCAATATGTGGACCCTGGCATGGGACTGCGAGCAGCTGCGCGGCATCCTGCAGGGACACTCTTCGCATCTGACGCACTTCTTCGACGCGAACATCTTTCACCCCGCGCCGCTGACGCTCGCGTATTCAGAACATCTCATCCCTCAGGCGATCGAGGTTTTTCCAATTTATGCCCTGACCAGGAATCCAATCCTCTGTTACAACCTTTTGTTTCTTTCCACTTTCGTGCTGTCGGCCCTCGGCATGTTTCTGTTCGCCCGCGAGGTGACCGGAAGCACGGCGGCAGGCTTCGTCGCGGGGTTGCTCTTCGGGTTTGCTCCATATCGGATTCCGCAATCGTCTCACCTGCAGGTGCTCTCCTCGCAGTGGATGCCATTTGCGATGTATGGGTTCAGGCGGTACTTCGAAAGCAATCGCAGGCGTGCCTTGATTGGCGCGACGGCCGCCCTGGTCGTTCAGGGCCTTTCGTCTGGTTACTACCTCCTGTACTTCACGCCGTTCGCCGTGGCCCACGTCGTATGGGAGATGTGGCGCAAAGGGCGCCTCAAAGACCGACGGACGTGGTTCGCCCTCGTCGCGGCCGCGGCGGCAGCTGCCATCGTCATCGCACCATTCGTCGTTCCGTACGTTCGCGTCAGCCGGGAGCTGCAGTTGTCACGCACGTTATCGGAGACGACGAGACTGTCGGCGGATGTCTATTCGTATGGGACCGCTTCGACAGCCCAACGCTTCTGGGGCAAGCGGATTGCGGACGTATTTCCAAAACGCGAGGGGGAGCTCTTCCCAGGGGCGGTTCCGCTATTGCTCGCGATCGTGGGAATTGTGGCGGCCGCACGAGCACCGAGCGTCCGGGACGCTCGAACCGCGCGGACGATCATCGCTCGACTGCTGTGGCTGTTCGCGGTGTTACATGCACTTGCCGCAATGGCCACCATCCTGTTCCGACGTCTGACGCTCGACCTCTGGTTGTTCGACGTGCGACTCGGTAACGTTACGCAACTTTTCCTTCGCGGCGCGATTGCGTCCGGCATCGCCCTTTACTTGTCGCCGTCGATGCGAACGCGCGCGTCTGCCTTCATGCGCTCCGGCGGATTCTTTGTCCTCGCGCTTGTCGTCGCCGCCTGGTTGTCCCTTGGCCCTTCTCCGCAGGTCCTCGGAAGACCGCTCGATCTCGCATCGCCGTATCGATTCCTGTGGACCTACGTTCCCGGTTTCGAAGGCCTACGCGTCCCGGCGCGTTTCGCAATGATCGTCGCGTTGACGCTCGCCGTGCTTGGAGCAATTGGAGCCGCGGCAGTCGCTCGCCTGCGGCACGGACACATCGTGCTTGCGGTTCTTGCGGGTTTGTTTCTGTACGAGGCGGGCGCCGCGCCGTTTGTCGTCAACGGCATGTCACCTGTGCAGGGACTCTCGACGCCTGCGGCGCGGCTGGAGCTGCCGCGACGTGCACCTCTCGTGTACGGCGCCGTCGGCCAGCTGCCAACCAACGCGGTAATCGCCGATCTACCGCTCGGCGAGGCGGACTACGACCTGCGCGCGATGTACTACTCCATCGATCGCTGGCGGCCGATCGTGAACGGGTACAGCGGGTTCTTTCCACCACATTACGGGAGGGTGAAGGTCGCGCTCTCTGAAGTCCAGCGTCATCCGGACATCTCCATGGAGACGTTCCGTGAACTGGGCGTCACGCACGTGATCGTTCACGAGGCCGCATACCTCGATGCGGAAGGACGCGACACAACCGCGACGCTCCGCAGCCTTGGGGCAATCGAACTGTTCCGCGATGGCGCCGATGTGCTACTCGCGCTTCGCCCTTCCCCCCTCCCCCTTCCCCCTGTCTTTTAGAATTCGTCCATGCGCGCCGATCCGCTGGTATATCTCGCAGAAGAGCTGGACAGTCTGAAATCCCAAGGGTTGTATCGGCGACTGCGAATCCTCGATGACGAGCAGAAAGCCCACACGTCCTTCGACCATCGCTCCGTCGTCAACCTGTCCTCCAACAACTACCTTGGACTGACGACGCACCCAACGCTCCGCGAACGCGCACTCGACGCAACGCGAACGCTCGGTGTGGGATCCGGATCTGTTCGAACGATCGCCGGCACCATGAGCATCCACATGGAGCTCGAACGGCGGCTCGCGGAGTTCAAACGCACGGAAGCGACCGTCGTCTTTCAGAGCGGGTTCACGGCCAATGCCGGGACTGTCTCATCGATTCTCGGCAAAGACGACTTCATCATCTCCGATGAACTGAATCACGCCAGCATCATCGACGGCGCTCGCCTGAGCCGCGCTACGATCAAAGTCTTTCCGCATCGCGACGCGAAGGCCGCGCGCGCAATCGTGCAGGAACTCCCACGCGAACGACGGCGCCTGATCATCAGCGATGGCGTCTTCAGCATGGACGGTGATCTCGGCGCATTGCCGGCGCTCTGTGACGTCGCCGACGAGTTCGGCTGCATCATGATGGTCGACGATGCGCACGCCAGCGGAGTGTTTGGGACCAATGGCCGCGGCACGATCGACCACTTCGGCCTGCATGGCCGCGTTGATATCCAGGTCGGCACGTTGTCGAAAGCGATTGGTGCGCTTGGAGGGTATGTCGCAGGCTCCCGCGCCTTGATTGAATTCCTGTATCACCGCGCGCGGCCGTTTCTGTTCTCGACCTCGCATCCTCCGGCCGTCGCAGCGTCCTGCCTTGCGGCCATCGACGTCCTCGAGAGCGAGCCCGAACTGATCGAGCGGCTGTGGGACAACACACGATTTTTCAAGAGCGGCTTGAAGTCTCTGGGGTTCGATACAGGCGCGAGCGAAAGCCCGATTACCCCCGTGATCGTTGGTGATGCCGCGCTGGCGATGAAGCTGTCCGATGTGCTTTTCGACAATGGCGTGTTCGCGCAAGGAATAGGGTTTCCGACCGTCCCGCTCGGCAAAGCGCGCGTCCGCACCATCGTGACCGCCACCCACACTCGTGATGAGCTGCAGTTCGCGCTCGATTGTTTTGCGAAGGTCGGCCGCTCGCTTGGCGTGATTTGAGGTTTTCCCAGGCTTCCGGCCGAGACGATAATACGCGGTAGGCGACGGCGTGACCGCGTGACCACATGGATGCCGTAAATCTCCGATTCGCGCTCCCGCTGGCGCTGCTGCTCTGCGCCCCGCTGGCTTACGCGCAAACGCAGGCACAGGGTCAGTCTGGCCGCGAACCCTCGCCCACGGACTTGTCTCGCCGAGGCGTGGACGACGCGAAGTCGGACGGGGTGGCGCAGCTGCTCAATCGCCTCGAACAACTCCTTCAGGACAACAACCGCGACGAATTTCCTTCGCTGCTCTCGACGCCCGACCTCACCGGTGCGGAGGCGGAGCAGGCAACCGACGATCTCTTTTCCTACGAAACGATTCGTGCGGCGGTGAAGGAGCGCGACCGGACGCCGCTCGAAGGCTCACTTCCCGGCGACGGGTATTCCGTCATCGTCGAGATGATGACGGAAACGGCGGCAAGAGCGCGCGTGCTGACCGCGCGGTTCGACGTCCGCAGGCCCCGCGGCGGCGCGGCGGATTCCTGGCGCATTGCAGCCATCACCCGTCTGACCTTCGTGCAGGGACTTTACCGGCTGCGGATCGACGCCGCCACGCAGTACATCGCGCGGGAGTTCACCATCCGGGCGCAGGACGCGCAGTTCACGCTTCACAGCGGCTCCGTGTTTCAGGTTCTGAGCGGGGAGGGCGTCACCGGCCTGGTCCTGCTGGGCCGCGGCGAAATGAAATTTGCGCCAACGCCGCAAACGGAAAAGGGACAGCTCCGAATCTTCAGCGGCAGTGAGACGCTGACAGCGCCGTTCGGCGCCGCCTTCGTTCGCATGCACCCGGCTGACTACGAAACCCGCGTCGACGCGTCGGGCCTGCATCGAATGCCCGCCGATCCGCGCCAGGCCAGGCGCGCGCAGGACGTATTCGCAGCGGAGGCGCCAAAGTCATTCAACATCGATCTCCGGGACCTCAGTCGCGAGACGTGGTACATCCTCCCCCAGAGCGGCGACTTCCTCGCAGAGGTTCGCACGAACAAATTCGGCACGCTCACCTACTCGCGCAGCGGTGGCAATGCTGAGGACGTCACGCTGTTTGACCGCGCGCGCAAACGCGCCATCTCGCTGTACGCGTCGCCCTCCACGCTCGCAGTCCGAGGGGCGACCTACAACGAAGACGACCTCCGGACCTACGACGTCCTCGACTACAGCATCGACACGGTCGTTTCTCCGGACCGTAATTTCGTCGAGGGGCGGACGCACGTCACGCTTCGCGTCCAGGCTGATGCCGCCGCGACCTTGACAATGCGGCTCGCGGAACCGCTCGCCGTGACCAGCGTGATCAGCAGCGAGTTCGGGCGCTTGTTGTTCTTTCGCCTCCGCAACGACGAGAGCCTGATCATCAACCTTCCCGTATCGGCCCAGCGGGGGACTATCCTGGCGCTTGATATCGCGTACAGCGGACGCGTTCCAACGCAGGGACTCGATCGCGAGACCGTCGCACTCGAGCCGCAACAGGGCGGCGATGACAGCGAGCCCGATTCGCTGATTCAGTCGGAGCCGAACTTTCTCCTGAGCAGCCGCTCCGCCTGGTACCCGCAGAACGTCGTGACGGACTACGCGCGCGCGCGTATCCGCATCACGGTGCCGGAAGGGTATGGCTGCGTCGCGAGCGGTCAGCTGACACCCACCGACGTGTCGCTGCGGGACGCGGCAACTCAGGCGCCGGGACGCGCATTCGTATTCAATGCGAATCAGCCGGTCCGCTACTTCGCCGTTGTCGTCAGCCGGCTGACACACGTCACGGACATGGTGGTCAACGCGCGCGACAGCTCGATTCCTACCGCCGCGACGTACCAATCACCCGGACGGTCTGGTGTCGAAATGCGCCGCTATGACCGTCTGTCGATCGGTGTCGAAGCCAATCCGCGGCAGATCGGACGAGGTCGAGACATTGCGCCTGTCGCTGCGGACATCATGCGGTTTTACGGAACGTTGATGGACGACACTCCGTACGAATCGCTCACCGTGACGATGCTCGAGCACGATGTCCCGGGCGGTCACAGTCCGGCGTACTTCTCGATCATCAACAACGCGGCACCGTTTTCGAGGTTGTACTGGGGCAACGATCCGTCGGCATTTGCGAGCGTGCCCGAATTCTTCCTCGCGCACGAGCTCGCACATCAATGGTGGGGTCAAGCCATCGGCTGGAAGAATTACCACGAGCAATGGATCAGCGAGGGGTTCGCGCAATATTTCTCAGCGCTCTACGCGCAGCGCGCGCACGGCGATGCGTCGTTCAACGCGATGCTTCGCCAGTTCCGTCGGTGGAGCCTCTCGGAGTCGGATCAGGGACCGGTCGATCTTGGCTACCGGCTCGGGCTGATTCAGGGACAGGGGCGGATCTTCCGCGCCGTCATCTACAACAAGGGCGCCTCCGTTTTGCACATGCTGCGACGCTTCGTCGGTGACGAGGCCTTTTTCAACGGCCTCCGCCGTTTCTACGGCGAGCAGAAATTCCAGAAGGCGGGAACGGACGACTTCGAACGGGCGATGGAAAGCGCGTCAGGGCGATCGCTCGCGCGGTTCTTCGACCGCTGGATCCACGGTTCTGACATTCCGACGCTTCGCTATTCAGCCACCATCCAGCCTGGCGAGGTTCTGGTCCAGTTCGATCAGGACAACCGCATGATTTTCGATGTCCCTGTCACCGTGACGCTTCAGTACGCGGATGGTCACCTGCAGGACGTCATCGTGCCGGTCTCCGACGCACACGTCGAGCAGCGGATTCCAACACGTGGAACCGTACGCGACGTGCAAATCAACAGGGATTCAGCGGCGCTGGCGCGCTTCAGCGAACTTTAGCGAGCCGCAGGAAGATAGATCGCCGCGACGCGGACGTCGCCGTCGGCGGCGAGCGGCTGCAGGACAACCGCGAAGCGCTGACCGTTCTGTGCGTAAAACCGTGTCACGCGCTCGCCCAGGGTCGTGCGATCGATTGTCCGCGGAGCGACCTCCGAGTCGGCGCCAAGATGCACCAACGCGTCGGCTGCCGCGTCGCCGACACGCAGTTCGGAACCATCAGCCAACAGCATCACGGGAACGGACACGGAACGTGGCGGAACCGTCGCGGGAGGATCCGGAAGCGCCTCTTCATGGGCGATCACTGGAGCGACGGCGGTGACGGTGCCGATGTCGCGCATCAACACAGATCCGATCGCCACCACTCCGAGAATGCAGGCGAGGGCCACGAGCCATTCGAACAGCGAACTGATGCGGGCGCGCGTCGCGTCCATCGGTCTCGGATTGCGAATGTAGACCCCGCCGTAGCGTCGGTCAAGCTCTACTCTGGACTCGGATATGATTCCAAAGAGATGGACACGGTCACGCTGACCATCGATGGACGGCAAGTCACAGTAGAGAAAGGGAAAACCGTCCTTCAGGCCGCCATCGAGGCCGGCATCTCCGTGCCGTATTACTGCTACCACCCCGGCATCTCCGTCGACGGCTCCTGCCGAGTCTGCATCGTCAAGATCGAGAAGATGCCGAAGCTGCAGACCTCATGTTCGATGGCGTGTACCGAGGGAATGGTCGTGAGCACGCGTGATCCCGAGGTTGTTGCGGCGCGAGCCGGCGTGTTCGAGTTCCTGCTCGTTAATCACCCGCTGGATTGTCCCGTTTGCGACAAGGGAGGAGAGTGCCCGCTTCAGGATTTCTCCTACACGTTTGGCCCGGCTGAAAGCCGCATGGATTTTCCGCGGCGCGTGTTTGACGGCGAAGGCGTCAAGGCGGATGTCGATTTCGGGCCGACCCTGATGTTGAACCGTAATCGGTGCATCCTCTGCACGCGTTGCGTTCGTTTCATGCGCGACATCGACGGCGATGCCCAGATCAACATCGTCGATCGCGGCTACGGCAGCGAGATCGCGACGTTCCAGGAGGAGGGTGTCCACTCGATTCTGTCGGGGAATCTGATGGACGTCTGTCCTGTCGGCGCTATCACAACGCGCGACTACCGGTTCAAGAGCCGCCCGTGGGACAACCCGAATGTGGTCGACACGATGTGCACCTTGTGCTCCAGAGGGTGCAACACGAGCGCGTGGCTGAAAGCGAAACCGGAATGGGCGAAAGGATCGCGACTGATCAGGATGACTCCGCGGTTCAACCCGGATGTAAACAGCTATTGGATGTGCGACATCGGCCGATTCGGCTACCACTGGGTCGAAGGCGATACTCGCCTGCGAAAACCGCTGCTGCGCCGCAGCGGCAGCCTCGAGGCTGCGGGATGGCACGATGTCGAGCCGCGGCTGCGCGATGCGATACAAGCGGCCGGTTCGCATGATCCCGCGTCGGTTCGATTTCTGGTTTCCGCCCATGCGTCGACGGAAGAACTTTTTGTACTCAAGCAGGTCGTTGAAGGCATGCTCGGCGCCGACGGCCTCACTGCCGTCTCCGTTTCATGGAGGCGCAGTGAGAAGCGGCAGCCCGCAGGCACGAAGTTCAAGGTTCCGCAGACTGACGCCCCCAACGTTAACGGTGCGCGTGATCTTGGCTATCGCGTCGGCGCCGGCAACGACGACCCTCCGGATGTGACAGAACTACGAACCGCCGTAGAATCCGGACGCGTCAAAGTGCTGTACGTGATTGACCCGGGACCTGACAGTTCAATTGGCGATGTGTCGTGGATTGCGGCGGCGCGGCGAAATGGAAAATTGCCCCTGATGGTGGTTCAAGGGGTGGTGATGACAGAACTCGCGGCGGCCGCCGACTTCGTCCTTCCAGGTGCGGCATACGTGGAAAAGGACGCGATCTATACAAACGACCAGGGGCGCGTCCAGGGCGCGGCACGCGCAATTCTGCCTCCAGGGGAAGCGCGCGAAGACTGGCAGATTCTGGCGAATTTCGGTTCACTGCTCGGCCTGACCCTGCCGTACCGAAGCAGTGACGACGTCCGTCGGGCGCTGGCGACGGCAATGCCCGGCACACCGTACGCGCAGGCGGTCGACGTGACGTTCGCGCGCGCGATGCCCGCACGCAGCTGGCTGCAGGCGTCGAACCCCTCCGAGCGGTGGAAGTGGGATTTCATGTATCAGGATCTCCCTCCGATCAAAGGCCATAACGTGCAGATGGAGGGGGCGTTACCGCAGGGCGCGGTACCGCTGATTCCGATCGGCAACAAACCGTGATTGAAAACGTCACGCTGTTGGCGGCGTTTGGGGCAGGGCTCCTCTCGTTCATCTCGCCGTGCGTGCTGCCGCTTATCCCCGGTTATCTGTCGTACATCTCAGGACTGTCGCTTGACGAGATGCGCGGGACCGGCGCCACCGTGGTCGCGGCCCCGGTACGGAACCGGGTGATCGTCTCGTCGCTCGCCTTCATCCTGGGGTTTTCGCTCGTCTTTGTGGCGCTCGGGGCGTCAGCGAGTGTCATCGGACAGTTCCTCATGTCGCGGCTGACGATCCTCGGCCGCATTGCCGGCGCAATCATCGTGCTCTTTGGCCTTCACACCATGGGGCTGTTGCGGATCAACTGGCTGTATCAGGAAAAGCGCGTCCAGACGAACCGCCGCCCCGCTGGTTTTCTCGGAGCGACGCTCGTCGGCATCGCATTCGCGTTTGGATGGACGCCGTGCATCGGGCCGATCCTGGCCGGCATTCTTGCCGTCGCCGCGGCACAGAACACCATCGACCAGGGTGTACGGCTGCTTGCGGCGTATTCGCTTGGGCTGGCGATTCCCTTCTTTGCGACGGCGCTGGCGATTAACCGGTTTTTCGCGGCGTTCGCACGCATCCGGCGGCATTACCACACCATTGAGCTGACGTCAGGCGCGCTGCTCGTAATTATCGGAATTTTGATCTTCACGAACCGGTTCACCATCATCGCCCGCACACTGCAACCGTACCTGCCGGTTTATTGAGAGCACCGCCCGGAACGCGCGCCGGGCGGGCGCGTCACTGCGCGTCGTTAACACAGTCTTAACGCGCTGGTGATTCATCGGAAACCTCGCCGTCTTACAAATCACATTCGTATGACTAAGCGCATTGTGATCGCGTTCTCGGTGATGTTGGTTTCCGTTGGCGCAGCGCGCGCACAGACACCGGCGCCGGCGGCCACGCCGACCGCCGAACCTGATTACCCCATTGTTCGAGTCGGCGTCCTTTCGTATGTGCAGTACGACGCCGAGCTGGAGAACCGCGACGGCTACAACGTGTTCGACCTCACGCGCGGCTACATCAACATCAACGGGCAACTCGCGCGAAACGTGCGTTTTCGGGTGACACCGGATATCAGACGCGCCACCAGCGACAGCACGCTGGCCGGATCGCTCCTGTTCCGCGTGAAATATGCGTTTCTCGAACTCGACAACCTGAAGGTGGAGCGATCGTGGGTGCGATTTGGCGCACACCAGACGCCATGGCTCGATTTCGAAGAAGGGATAGACCGTTATCGAGTGCAGGGGACGATGTTCTCGGAGCGCGAGAACCTGATTCCGGGCTCGTCGGATTTCGGGATCGGCTACTTCACGCCCATTGGCAAGTACATCGACATCCAGGTCGGCGCGTACAACGGAGAGGGATACGCCCAGACAGACGTCAACAAATACAAGAGCGCACAGGGACGATTGACGCTGCGGCCGCTTGCGGGACGCGGCATCGCGAACGGTTTCCGCCTCTCCGGGTTCTATAACGCTGGTTGGTACGCCGCCGACCGGCCGCGGCGGCTGGGCATCGTCATGGGCAGCTTCGAGCACACACACCTTGTCACGACACTGCAATACGTGAAAGCTACCGAGAACCCGAGTGCTGCTGCGCCGCGCGATATCCGCCGCAGCGGATCGTCGGGGTTCATTGAAATCCGACAGGGCATACAGGGGTGGGCAGCGCTTGCGCGCGTCGACCATCTCGATCCGGATCGAGCGCTGGCGAGCAATTCGCAGCGGCGCATCATCGCCGG
>Ga0065704_10071157_pt1 | contig 12792 bp, 11 predicted proteins | sample SwiRhicommuniRL2_FD_59091 | JGI IMG/M metagenome (GOLD analysis project Ga0065704, IMG submission 59091) | Switchgrass rhizosphere bacterial communities from Rose Lake, Michigan, USA - RL2 v2 (version 2) | ecosystem: Host-associated > Plants > Roots > Rhizosphere > Soil | place: East Lansing, MI
ACTCATCGTCACCCAGGTGCGCGAGCCAGAAGTGACCGTGCGCATCCAGTCCTTCCGCAGCCGCCGCGCCTATATAGAAGGCGAAGTGCGTTCGCCGGGCTCGCAGATCTTTACCGACGTGCCCATGACGCTAACCGAGGCAATCAACCGGGCTGGCGGCATTACCGCCAACGGCAACCGCGCGGACGTCACCCTGGTGCGCGACGGCAAGTCCATTGACATTGACCTCACGCGCCTGCGCCAGGCCGGCCGCGACGGCAACGACATTCCCCTGAGAAACGGCGACACCATCCGCGTGGGCACCCGCGAAGACGCGAAGGTGTACGTGATGGGCGAAATCCTGCGCCCATCGGCACTGCCGGTGCGCACCAACGGCCGCCTCAACCTGAACGAGGCGCTTGGCGAAGCGGGCGGACCGGTGCTCACGACCTCCAACCCCGGCCAGATCTACGTGATTCGCCAAGGCGCCACCGGCTTGCCTGCGATCTTCCACCTGGACGCCAAGAACCCCGCCGCCATGGTGCTGGCCCGGCAGTTCAGCCTGGAGCCGCAAGACGTGGTCTACATCGACCCGGTGCCACTCGTGAAGTGGAACCGCGTGATCAGCTTGATCTTGCCCGCCGCGCAGGTGGTGAACCTGGGTAGCGAAACGGCGGATCGATTCCGCTGACTTGACTCCAAGCCGGCTGGATCGGAATCCCCCGGGACCAGTCGGCTCGTTCTTTATTGGCTCAACCCTCGAGACACTGTGCTTCGAGCGGGCGCTTTCTTACGCGTGCACCTATGAAAATCCTCGTCGTGTTCGGTACCCGACCAGAGGCCATCAAGATGGCACCGCTGGTCAAGCAGCTGCAGGCGTTGCCGACCTTCGAAACCCGAGTGTGCGTGACAGCCCAGCATCGAGAGATGCTGGACCAGGTACTCAGCCTTTTCGGGATTGCGCCTGATTTCGATCTCAATCTGATGAAGCCAGGCCAAGATCTGACCGACATCACCGCCGGTGTACTGCACGGCCTGAAAGAAACCATGGCCCGGTGGCGCCCCGACGCTGTGCTGGTCCATGGCGACACGTCCACCACCTTTGCCGCAACACTGGCGGCTTTCTATCAGCGCATTCCGGTGGGTCATGTCGAAGCCGGCCTGCGAACCGGCAATCTCTATTCCCCCTGGCCCGAGGAAGCGAATCGCAGGTTGACCAGTGTGTTGGCGCGCTGGCATTTCGCCCCCACCACAGCTTCGCGCGACAACCTCCTGGCAGAAGGCGTGGCTGCCGACACGGTTTATGTGACTGGCAATACCGTGATCGACGCTCTACTGCAAGTGCGCCACCGGATCCAGGACGACGTCGAATTGCGGCAGACGTTCAAGCAGCGCTTCAGCTTCATCCATCCGGAGAACCGCATGGTGCTTGTGACCGGACATCGCCGCGAGAACTTCGGCGACGGCTTTGAACGCATCTGTCGAGCTCTTGCCACTACCGCGCACGCCTTTCCGGACGTGGAAATTGTCTATCCAGTGCACTTGAACCCCAACGTGCGCGAACCCGTGAATCGCATGCTCTCCGGCATGGCGAATGTGCACCTGATCGAGCCGTTGGATTACTTGCCATTCGTGTACCTCATGGACAGGGCGCATCTGGTCCTCACAGATTCCGGCGGTATTCAGGAGGAAGCGCCGTCGCTCGGCAAGCCTGTGTTGGTGATGCGGGACACGACCGAACGACCGGAGGCGGTAGAGGCAGGCACTGTGAAGCTGGTGGGCACCAGCGTCAGCACCATCGTCGACAACTTGCGCGAGTTGCTAACGGACACCGGTACCTATGAGCGCATGAGCTTCGCTCACAACCCATACGGCGATGGCAATGCATGCCAGCGCATCTTGAAGGCGCTGAATCAAGTGCACGCAGGGTAACGGGAAAACAGTGGCGCGGCGAAGCTAAAAATAAAGTGAAAAAAATGAAAATAGCTATTGTGGGAACTGGCTATGTGGGCTTGTCCAACGCAATTCTTTTGGCTCAGCACCACGAAGTCGTCGCACTGGACATCATTCCAGAGCGGGTCGACATGATAAATAAAAGGCAGTCACCGATTGAAGACGTAGATATTGCGCACTATCTGGAAAATAAAACTCTGAATTTGCGGGCCACTCTGGACAGTCGCGAGGCCTTCGCAGGTTCCGATTTCGTCATCATTGCAACGCCCACAGATTACGACCCTAAAACAAATTACTTCAACACCTCATCGGTGGAAGAGGTAGTGAGCAAGATACTGGCGATCGACGGAAAATCTGTAATTGTCATTAAATCGACTGTGCCGGTTGGATATACCGAAAAGCTAAAAAAGAGGCTTGGGTGCGATAGTTTGATATTCTCTCCCGAGTTCCTGCGTGAGGGCAAGGCGCTGAGCGACAACCTTCATCCGAGTCGAATCGTAGTGGGAGAGCGGTCCGAGCGAGCTGGTATTTTTGCCGCTCTGCTGCAAGAGGGTGCGATAAAGAAAAATATTCCGGTACTTTTTACAGGGAGTACCGAGGCCGAGGCGATAAAGCTGTTTGCCAATACTTATTTGGCAATGCGCGTGGCCTATTTTAACGAGTTGGATACCTACGCCATCACTCATGATCTGGACACTCGGCAAATAATTGAGGGCGTCTGCCTCGACCCGAGAATAGGCCAACACTATAACAACCCTTCTTTCGGTTATGGAGGGTATTGTCTGCCGAAAGATGCGAAGCAATTGCTCGCAAACTATAAGGATGTTCCGCAAACCATAGTTCAGGCTATTGTCGAGTCAAATAGCACTCGAAAAGACTTTATTGCGGAGACGGTAATTTCGGGCAATCCGAAAACCGTTGGCATATATCGCCTGATCATGAAGGCCGGCAGCGACAACTTCAGAGCCAGCAGCATCCAGGGAATTATGAAGCGCATAAAGGCGAAGGGTATCGAGGTTATTGTCTATGAGCCGGAGCTGAATCAGCCGGAGTTCTTTCGTTCTCGAGTCGAGCGGGATCTGTATGCCTTTAAAGAGCGGTCAGACATCATTTTGGCCAATCGCATGTCTGAGGCGTTGTCCGACGTCAAGTCCAAGGTTTTTACGCGTGACTTATTTGGGAGCGATTGAGTGAAAATTCTTTTGACAGGTTGCGCTGGTTTTATCGGAATGCACGTTGCAAAGATTCTTTTGTTGCGTGGCGATGATGTTCTGGGAATCGACAATCTCAACGACTACTACGATCCAGAACTCAAACGAGCGCGGCTGGGGCAGCTTAAAGGGTATTCGCGATTCAAGTTCATGAAGGGTGATATTTCCGATCGCGCCTTCGTGGAAGAAGTATTTTCTGCAGAGAAGCCCGATCGCGTCATTAATCTGGCAGCGCAGGCTGGTGTTAGATATTCGATTGAAAATCCACACGCCTATATACAAAGCAATATCGTTGGTTTCATTAACATCCTCGAAGGTTGTCGCAATAACGCCATTCAGCATCTTGTATATGCCAGTAGCTCTAGTGTCTACGGTGGAAATATCAAGATGCCGTTCTCGGTCAGTGATCGAGTGGACAATCCGGTTAGTTTGTATGCAGCCACCAAAAAATCCAACGAGTTAATGGCCCACACCTACAGCCATTTATACAAGCTTCCAACCACGGGACTCCGATACTTCACCGTCTATGGACCCTGGGGACGGCCAGACATGTCGCCATGGCTGTTTACGTCGGCGATTACGGAAGGACGCCCCATTAAGATATTTAATCAGGGGAAGATGCAGCGCGATTTTACCTATATTGATGATATTGCCGAAGGAACAGTGCGCGCCCTCGATCGCGACATCCATCAACTCTATAAGGTCTATAACATAGGAAATCAGCAACCCGTTGAGCTGATGGAATTTATTGGAATCATGGAAAGAGAGTTGGGACGCGAGGCTCAAAAAGAATTTTTGCCCATGCAGCCTGGAGACGTCGTGGCGACCTTTGCTGACGTGGGCGAACTCAAGCGTGAAGTGGGATATGAGCCAAAGACGCATCTCAATGTCGGCCTAGCCAACTGGGTGAAATGGTACAAAGACTACACGCTCTCCCGAGTCGAGCAAGAGTGATTGAGATGTCCCATGAATGCCATCGCTTGATCGAAATTGATTGCCGATGAAAAAAGATCAATCGCTCGGCAAGAACATTTTTTTACTGTTCTCGGTGAAGATGTCCGGGTTTCTGCTTCCGTTGGTGACTTTGCCCTATCTCGCACGGGTACTCGGGGCCGAGGAGTTTGGTCGAGTTGCCGTTGCGCAATCGATGGCGCTTGTCCTATCGGTTCTTATCGAATATGGATTTTCCCTTTCGGCTACGCGTGATGCAGCTCGGTATCGGAATGAACCGGAAAAAATGGCTTCTCTTGTGAGCCGGGTACACGGCGCCAAATTATTCCTTTCGATAGTCGCGCTCCTGGCTGCAACAGCCTCCGTTGAGTTCGTTGGAGGAATTTCTGGAGTCGCATTTGCCACTGGGGCTTGGATCTATGCGCTGGTGATCGGAATTTCCCCGATCTGGTATTACCAAGGCATTGAAAAAGTGAAGCTCTTTTCGATGCTGGATATAGCAGGCAAGGCGATTTCTGTAATCTTGATCATTCTATCGGTTCGAGCCGAGGATGCATCATGGGTGCTGTTTTTTCAGTCCACGGGCCCAGCAGCCACCGCCGTGGTCAGTATTTTTTGGCTCTACAGATCTGTCGAATTCAAGATGCCTCGCGCCTCCCACGTCGTTGCGGGTTTGCGTGAAGGCGCGTCAATGTTTGTTTTTCGGGCTGCGATCAGTCTTTACACATTGGCCAACGTATTTGTCTTGGGAATATTCGTGGGGCCAATTCAAGTTGCCTATTTTGCGGGGGCAGAAAAGCTTGTTCGTGGCGCTGCCAGCATGATCGGCCCGGTATCGCAGGCGGTTTACCCTCGCGTTGCCCGCTTGGTATTTGAGGACCGGCCTGCGGCGATCCGGCTTGTTCAAAAAACCATGGCGGGAATGCTTTTAGGAACAACCGCTGCGTCGATCCTTGTCTATGCATTTTCATCAGAAATAACCATGCTGGTTTTTGGGGCGGGATACGGGCCAGTCGCAGAAATGATGCGAGGCATGATCTGGATTGTGCCACTGATCGCAACGGGGAATGTGCTCGGAATTCAATGGATGCTGGCGTTAAAGATGGATAGGGAATTCAATTTTGCAGTGATCGCGGCGGGCGTTGTCAATTTGGTGATGGCGGCCCTGCTGTCCCGTGAGTGGGGCGCAAAGGGGATGGTGATGGCCTGCGTGTTATCCGAAGCAATGGTCGTGATATTGATTCTGCGGGTGCTGTTGAGAAAAAAAGCTCTTCCGTTGATCATGAAAACAAGTTCTTGACGAGATACCTGCTATGGAGCTTTTGATTAACTTGGCCGTCGCGGGATTTTGTTTTGCATACGTGGCGCTGTCGAGCCTTCGACTGAGAAGAAAACTGCTCGCCGATCCATTTCATCCGCAATCGGTATATAGATTCCTCATTCTCTATGTCTTGGTTTACTCTGTTTTTTCGTCTGATGATGTAGAGGTGTTCCATTTCGTCACGAAATTGACGGTCCTGCTCACAGCGTTATTTTTCTTGGTGAGCCTGGATGTGATTGGAGCTGTTGTTTCAAAGAAAAGCCGAGCGAAAGAGTTTTTTCCCGAAAGGCGTAGTGATAAATTTTTCGCGTCCGCATTTCTTGGTCTCTATATTGCAGGCTGGATGTGGCGGGCATTCGCATTACAGGCGGGCTTGCTGTATGGAACGTTCTTGGCAACTCAACTGGAGTTGAGCAGTTACGGAAATTTCGTTGGGCAGCTGAATGGCTTGAGCCTGCTGGCCCTGATGGGGCGGATCATTTTTGTTCAATCAGATCGATTGACAAAGGGCATGCTTCTAATGATCTTTGCGGAAATCGGGTGGGCGTTTATGTCTGGCTCCAAGATTGCCATCCTGTACGTCATTCTGCCGGTATTGCTGATTGCTTATCGGCGATCATGGTTTCGAGTTCAGCTAAGAGGTGCTGTCCTTGGCGGCCTAGTGGCCCTGATTTTGATTCAAGTTAGTTTTAGCATCGTCACCGCTTACCGGACCAGCGTGCAGCAATCGTTCGCGAGCGGCGAGGGATTGGCATTTTCGTCCCTGGTGGAAGGAGTTTCTAATTCAATCACCGGCCTTTGGGAGCCGACTGCTAGATCGAGTTCGGATTCTTCAAATGCTATTAGCGCGCGATTAAATTTGGCTAATTTTTTTGGCGCCTTAATTGAGCGCCAGGATTTGTGGCGTGATCCATGGCTAGGTGAGTCATATTTCCCGATTTTTACTTGGTGGGTTCCAAGATTTATATGGCCCGATAAGCCGACTGTTTCTGTTGGTGCGTGGTATGGGGAGCAGGTGCTAGGTTGGGAAACTGACACGCGATCTGAAGGCGCGATCACCATCTGGGGTGATGGGCTGGCAAATTTCGGATTTTTTGGAATTCTTTTTGCATCTGTGGTCTGGATATTCTTTTCGTATTTTGTTTATGAGCGAATCGGCGGTGGGCGGAAATGGGGTTTGTTGATCCTATCCATGGTATACGTCAGACTACTCTTGGGGCTTGAGCAAAATATTGCCGGACCACTGGTCGCTTTTCAATTGCAGGTAGTCTGGATTGCGTTTATCTGGCTGGTATTCAGCATCTTGGCACGGCTGTTTGCAAAAAGGGGAAGCGTATGAAAGTAAGTTTAATTTTGACCTGCTTTAACGAAGCCGAAAATATAGGGGGGCTCATGTCCGATGTGCTTGGACAGAGTCAACTTCCGGATGAAATGGTTATCGTCGACGCCGGTTCTCAAGATGGAACGCTGGCGGTTTTGAAGGAATTCGAACCGAAGTTTTTTGAAAAAGGCTCTCTCCTTACTATGCATGTCGCTGCAGGAGCCGCCATTGCCCATGGCCGTAACTTGGCCATCGAATTGGCGAGGTACGAAGTGCTTGCCGTGACGGATGCAGGTTGCCGTCTGGATGCGGATTGGCTTAAAGAAATTACCGCGCCGATCTTACATGGTGACGCTGATTTGGTCGGTGGATTCTTTTTACCCGTTGCGAAGAGCCGCTTTCAGCGAATATTGGCTGCGCTGACGACGGCGAATGCTCCAGGAAAGAAATTTCTGCCGTCCAGTCGGTCAGTGGCTTTCCGGAAGTCCGCATGGGAGCGTGCTGGCCGATATCCCGAGTGGCTCAAATGGGGCGAGGATACATATTTCAACAAACAGTGCCTGACCACCGGCGCCCGCTACTGCATCGCGGCCGACGCGATTGTGCACTGGGAGGTACGGCGAACCTGGGGACAGGCGTTCAAGCAGTTTCGCCGCTATGCCTTTGGCGATGGTCTGGCGCGGCGATTCACACCCTCGCTGGCGGCGGCACCCGCGGTTTATGGCGTGGTCTTGATTGGCTTGTTAGCGGGATACCCGGCCGTCGTTGCGCTTATCCCGCTGCTGGGGATCAGTTGGGTCTTGCGAAAACCCGGTATTGCACTGAAAGACAGTCTATATGCCACGGGGTTGGCCGTCACCATCCAAGCGGCGCGGGCATCTGGGTACCTTGTTGGATGGCTGTCTAACATTGTTAAGACTGCAAAAGCAGTACAGGGATGAAGTATCTCGTCATCACAGCGAATTTCGCGCCTCGAGGTGCTTCCCCCGCTGTCAGAACTGTTCACATGGTTAAGTACCTGAGCCAACTGGGCCATCAGGTTCAGGTGCTGACCTACGACGACAGCACGCTCACGCTTTTTTCCGCCGAGGACGCTGCGCTAAGCCGCAAGGTTCCAGCATCCGTCGTGGTGACCCGCATCCCCGGTGGTCCGTTGCGTCGACATTTCTTTAAGGGATCCAGGAATGGCGGCAGCGGTGCCACCGCCGCCAAGAATCGGTACAAGCGCAATCCACTGATCAGCTTGCTCGTGCCCGATCCCCATGTCGACTCGGTGCCTGGCTTTATCCGGGCTGGTGATGCGCTGATCAAGCAATACAGGCCGGATGTCGTTGTAACCCATGGATATCCCTTTTCCATGCATTGGGTCGGCACTGCGCTCAAGCGCCGCTTTCCGCAGGTACTTTGGATGGCGGACTATGGCGATCCGTGGGTATCGACGCCTGTATCGGAGCTGCCGCGGCCAGCTTGGCGGAAATGGCTGGACCTGCACCTGGAAAAAAGATGGTTGCGACGAGCGGACCTTGTGACAGTCACGACCGCGCCTACCAAGGCTTTATATGAAAGCCAGTTCAGTTTCTTGAAGGGCAAGGTGGACGTGATTGCGATGGGCTACGACCCCGACGATTTTCTCGAGATCCCTCCACTGACACGGCCGCAAACGCTCGAAGGCAAATTGTTGCTGGTACATACCGGCCGCATCTACCCCCAAGCGCGAGACCCCGAGCCGTTCGTACGTGCGATGGAGAAGCTGGCATTGGAGGCTCCGAATCTCTTCGATGCCGTCCGGGTCGTGCTGGTGGGTGAGGGAGATGATCATGTCAAGCAATTGATCCGGGGATCGATCGCTGAGCAGGCTTTCGTGTTTATTCCCTGGGTTCCTGTGGCTGAGAGCATTGCATGGATGAAGGCAGCGGACTGGGTTCTTTTGTTTGGCAATAAGGGTGGCGTGCAGATACCCGGCAAGGTGTACCAGTACATCGGGTCAGGCCGACCGATTTTCATGACGCTGCTCGACAAGGGCGACCCGACCGCCGACATCGTTCATTTGGCCCAGGGTTCAATGGTGCTTGATAGCACTGTCGAGCAATTGTTCGACGGTCTCAAGCGAATGCTGATTGATCGCCCAAGCACTAAGACCGAGGGGAGCTCATCAGACAGCAAGTTGGCATTTGGATGGCCGAGCTTGATGGCGCACTTGGCGGGTACGGTTCGTTCATTGCACGCTGATATTGGCAGAACCCTGTGAAATTTCTTCTTATCGCCAGCTTCGCGGAATCCTTGACGGGTTTTCGCGGGCCCTTGATTGCTGCGCTGCAGGCGAAGGGTTTGCAGGTCCATGTAACCGCCCCCGGCCTCTCGGCCGGCGAGCGCATTCGCCTGGAATTGGAGCAGCAGGGACTGGTCGTCCACGATATACCGATGCAACGTACCGGTATGAATCCCTTGGCTGATCTGCAGACAGTCTGGGCTTTGTGGAGACTGATGCGCAACATCAAGCCCGACTATGTGATGGGCTACACGATCAAGCCGGTCATCTATGGGTCTGTCGCTGCGTGGCTGGCGCGAGTTCCGCAGCGATTTGCACTGATTACGGGACTCGGGCACACATTCCAAAGCACTGAGGGGCGGCCGGGACGGCTGGAGTCTCTGGTGCAGAGGCTTTACGCCGTAGCGCTGTCGCGGGTCAGGACGGTTTTCTTTCAGAATCCGGACGATGAGGCCTTGTTTCGCGGCCGATCAATTCTGACCTCGTCCATTTCCTCCTGCGTGGTGAACGGATCGGGAGTTGACGTGGCGAGCTTTGCGACTGCGCCGATTCCAGTGGGGCGGATCCGATTTCTGCTTATCGCAAGGTTGTTGGCCGGAAAAGGCGTGCGTCTTTATGCGGAAGCAGCTCGTCGGGTTCGTCAGCGGCATCCAACGGCCAGTTTTGCTTTGGTAGGTTGGATCGACGACAACCCTGATGCCATCAAGCAGGAAGAGCTGGATGCGTGGGTGGCCGAGGGAACGATTGACTACTTGGGGCGATTGGCTGATGTGCGACCTTCAATAGAGGGATGCGCTGTCTACGTTTTGCCCTCCTACTACCGAGAAGGGACGCCTCGGACTGTGCTCGAGGCAATGGCTATGGGGCGCCCGATCATCACCACCGATGCGCCGGGTTGCCGAGAAACGGTGATCGACGGTGACAACGGATTCCTGGTGCCGGTCAAGTCGGTGGACGCTTTGGAGCAAGCCATGCTCAAGTTCATCGAAGCCCCGGAATTGGTTGAGCGGATGGGTCAGCGCGCGCGTCAGATCGCAGAAGAAAAATATGACGTACACAAAGTAAACGCGGTGATGCTGCGAGAGATGGGGATCGCATGAAGCGGTTGGTCGACATTATTTTGTCGCTCGTTGCTTTGGGCCTCTTCGGTCTCCCGTTGCTGCTCTTGGCATGGCAGATCCGGCGCAAGCTCGGCAAACCGGTTTTTTTTCAGCAGACTCGACCAGGCTTGCATGCTCGGCCGTTTCAGTTGATCAAGTTCCGCACTATGACGGACGCACGCGGTCCCGCTGGTCAGTTGTTGCCCGATGCTGAACGCCTCACCGCGTTTGGGCGCTTTCTGCGCTCGAGCAGTCTTGATGAATTGCCCGAACTCTGGAATGTGCTCAAGGGTGAGATGAGCCTGGTGGGGCCGCGCCCCTTGCTAGTGGAATACCTGCCGCTGTATTCCGCCGAGCAAGCTCGTCGCCACGAGGTGCGCCCGGGTATCACTGGCTGGGCGCAGGTCAACGGCCGCAATGCACTGAGCTGGGAAGAAAAATTCAAGCTTGACGTTTGGTACGTCGACAACCGCACGCTGTGGCTCGACATCAAGATACTTTGGCTCACCGTGCGTAAGGTGCTGGTGCGCGACGGGATCTCTGCGGCGGGCGAGGCGACCATGCCGCGCTTTACCGGCTCTTCTGCCGCCTCACAGGGAGGTGAATCATGACGCAACCCTTGTTCGCTGTGTACGGTGCCAGCGGCTGCGGCCGAGGCGTGATGCCTTTGGCGCGCGCGCAGTTGGCGGGGCAGTGCATTGCGGATACGCGGCTTGTTTTCATAGATGACCAACCCGCTGAACCTGTGGTCAATGGCCAGCGGGTCCTGCGCTACGCGGAATTCCTGCAGCAAGAGGCGAGCGAGCGCCATGCCGTGTTGGCCATTGCCAATAGCAAGGTGCGCGAGCAATTGGCCGCGCGCTGCAAGGCGGACGGCGTGCGCGCCTGGACGGTGAGCGCGAGCAACGTGGTGCGCATGGACAACGTGGAACTGGGCGAGGGCGCGGCCCTGAGCCCTTTCGTCACCCTCACTTCCAACATCCGCATCGGCCGGCATTTCCACGCCAACCTCTACAGCTATGTCGAGCACGACTGCGTGATCGGCGATTTCGTCACCTTCGCGCCGGGCGCCAAGTGCAACGGCAATGTGGTCATCGAAGACCACGCCTACATCGGCTCGGGTGCTGTCATCAAACAGGGGCAGCCCGGAAAGCCGCTTGTGATCGGTCGCGGTGCGGTGGTTGGCATGGGCGCTGTGGTCACGCGCGACGTGCCGGCCGGCGCCACGGTGGTGGGCAATCCGGCCCGCCTCTTTTCTCCCAAAGGTTGATTGTGCTGAATACCCCGTTCTCTCCATGGCCTAGCTTCACCACCGAAGAGGCCGAAGCGGTGCAACGCGTGCTGCTCTCCAACAAGGTCAACTACTGGACCGGGCAGGAATGCCGCGAGTTCGAGAAGGAGTTTGCCTCGTGGACGGGCACCGCGCATGCGGTGGCGCTGGCCAATGGCACGCTGGCATTGGATGTCGCTCTGAAGGCGCTGGGCATCGGCCCGGGCGACGAAGTGGTGGTTACGCCGCGCACCTTCATGGCGAGTGTGTCTTGCGTGGTCAATGCGGGTGCGACGCCGGTCTTTGCGGATGTGGAGGCCGACAGCGGCAACCTCTCTGCGGCCACCATTGCGCGGGTGCTCACGCCGCGCACGCGCGCGGTCATTTGCGTGCATCTGGGCGGCTGGCCTTGCGACATGGATCCGATCATGGCGCTGGCCGAACAGCATGGCCTCAAGGTCATCGAAGACTGCGCCCAGGCGCATGGGGCGCGCTACAAGGGGCGGGCGGTCGGGGCCATTGGGCACGTGGGCGCCTGGTCTTTCTGCCAGGACAAGATCATGACCACGGGCGGCGAGGGCGGTATGGTCACCACCAACGATGAGTCGCTCTGGCGCGCCATGTGGGAGTTCAAGGACCACGGCAAGAGCCACGATGCGGTGTTCAAGCGCGAGCACCCGCCGGGCTTCCGCTGGCTGCACGAAAGCTTTGGCACCAACTGGCGCATGCTGGAGATGCAGGCCGTCATCGGTCGCATCCAGTTGCGCCGCATGGCCGACTGGAGTGCTCAGCGCACACGCCACGCAGAAGCACTGTGGGCGGCCTGCCGTCCGCACGCGGCCGTGCGCGTGCCAGTCTTGACCGAAGGCAGCGTGCATGCGCACTACAAGTGCTATGTCTATGTGCAGCCAGAGCGCCTGGCGCCCGGCTGGAACCGTGACCGCATCGTGAATGCTATCCAGGCCCTGGGCATGCCCTGCTACCAGGGCTCCTGCTCGGAGGTCTACCTCGAGAAGGCTTTCGACGGCACTGGCTGGCGGCCGACCGATCGCCTGTCGGTGGCGCGTGCCTTGGGTGAGACCAGCGTCATGTTCCTGGTGCATCCAACGTTGACGGCCTCTGAAATGGACGCCAGTTGTGCGGCCATTGAGCGAGTGCTGAAAGAAGCGAGCGCCGCATGAGTCTGCATGCAGTGCGTAGCTGGTTGCCCCAGCCTGGAGCCGCGGTCTGGCGCTGGTTGCTGGCCCTGGCAATGCTCGCGCTGCTGGTGTTGAGCCTCGCGCCGTCCTCAATAGCCTCTGCCTTGCCTACGACTGGTTGGGATAAAGGCAATCATGCCTTGGGTTTTGTTGTGCTGGGGCTGCTGGGCCAATGGGCTTGGCCGGGGCGCACGGCGATCGTCCTGACAGCGTTGCTG
>Ga0065704_10071158_pt1 | contig 12788 bp, 10 predicted proteins | sample SwiRhicommuniRL2_FD_59091 | JGI IMG/M metagenome (GOLD analysis project Ga0065704, IMG submission 59091) | Switchgrass rhizosphere bacterial communities from Rose Lake, Michigan, USA - RL2 v2 (version 2) | ecosystem: Host-associated > Plants > Roots > Rhizosphere > Soil | place: East Lansing, MI
CAGGTAGTCTTCATACATTTCCGGCATTTCTTTTACTTTAAGCAATGTATGCTGCGGCAGATAATATTCTGCACCGCCGAATTCGGTATCCGAAGCCAATGCGGCAGCGCGATGTTCCAAAGCAGGCATATAAAACACCGGAATATTGGCATTAATACTTCTGAATGTGATCATACCTCTTGAATCTGTGATAATCTCACTTCCTTCAGAAAATGTAAATTTATTTTTAGTCTGGCTAGCCTTAATGCTCACCGGCAATTTATTTTTCATGAGATAAAGAGTGGCTCCCCAATTCTTCAGTTCACTTTTAGAAAAAACAAGATTATGATCACTGTTGATTCCTACTGAAGTAAAATTACTTAATATTTTAAATTTATTAAACTTCAGCTTGTCCAGTTCAATCTGTACTTTTCCAACGCTTTTAGCAATTTCTGCATCATTGGCTACCAATTCCATGGAAACTTCTCCCTCTACATGAATACCAAAAATTTTATCTAATTTTTCTTCGTGCAGATAAAAATGTTTATCAAAGTACACCAACTCTACGTTGGCAGGAATATCAAATCCTGCGACATTGAGCTCGGAATATTCTTTCGTTTCGATGTTCAGTTTTGAGATCAAATTCTTAGCAGGCTGGTACTGGCACAGGATAAATTGTTGCTGCTTATTTTTTGCCAGGGCAAATTGTCCCTGATCTTTAACGGAAATATTTTCATACAGAACCTCGCAACCCCGATGTGTCCAATAGCTTCCATAATACCCTTTGTTATAATAATTATCGGTGAGATGCGTTCTGAGCAATTGCTTTTTACTGCTCAAAATAAAGAATTCACCTTCATAAAGAAAGGTTGCGATCTGCTGCTTGGGAGCCGGAAAGAGTAACGGATAATTCTTAGGCACATCCGTTTTAATGCCCTGATCTGTAACATTATTGGATCTTCTTTTCTTTTTTGAAGGTGGATTGGCCCATAATTCCTTAAGAGGAAGCACAATTTTCTGAATATGTTTCCTGATTCCTTTTTGATGTTTAAAGAAATTCAGCTCACCACTCGCGGAAGTCGTAACCAGAAACTTGAGCCGGTCGCGATTCTCATTAATGACTTTCTGAAGATGCTGATTTTTTATATTATCTTCATGAGTAATGAAAAATACTTCCAGATCCTTACCGGTATGTTCTTCATTAAAAAACTTTTCCAGCGCCTTTGAAACTTCCAGAACAGGGCTCACGAAATTCAGGTTGTCGATTACATCTTCCACTTTATTCAATGATAGTGGAGCCGTATGCTCTCCTAATGCAAAAACCTTACATTCAGAATGTGCTTTCGGATGTTTGATGACGGCGATAGCAGAAGCAAAGGCCAATACTTTCGGAGTTCCCCAGTTTTTCAGGGAAGTATCGATCAGAATAATTCTTTCAAAGATATTTTCTTCCGGTGGAATCTCCCTTTGGATATACAATGCTTCACTGTTGGCGACACGGTTCATAAAGATTTCATCATCATGGGCAAATTCCGACAACAGCATTCTGTGAAGTTCACCTTTATTGGTCATATCAGAAATTCCACCGATGGGCTGATCTCCCGGTGAAAGGTGACGCATAGGGATTTTCAGTCCGCTCCAGATTCTTTTGATGAGACTTCCGACCTGAAACGTTTTCGGCTCCTCGGTCAATTCCTGGATAAATTCTGTTCCGCTTTCTATGGTCGTTTCCTCTTCAAAGACTTCTTCTTTTACATCAGGAATATCAACTACGCTTTTCATGGCATTGATGATAGATTCTGTAGTGGGGAACTCGTTATATAAAAAGGCTAATGTTTCAATATCATTTCCGAAGACCGTTAAATTCAGCTCTTCTTTACGAGCAAATTCAGCAATAGAATGAGGTTTCCGTTCAAATTTCCGGATAATTCCTTCTGAATATTCCGGGGATATCCGGATATGGCCATATTTAAAAATAGTCTTTAACAGAATAATTTTATTGGAGGATCTTTTTAAAGAATTACCCAGATGCATTAAATTCTCTAAAAAACCTCGTGCTTCATGAATATCATTTTCCAGATCTCTACCCGGAAATGCATTTTTATATTTTCTGATATGATAAAATATTCCGTCCAGATTTAAATATCCATCCTGCATTGCATACAGAACAAGCAACAATGAACCGAACGGCGGCAGGCCCTGGTCTTTTAATTCTTTGAGAATACCCATTACATAGGCTCTATACGCAATAGGCCCCACATCCGGAACAGAAATAAGGTTGTTTTCATGGTAGCCAGAATCATCAGGAACGTCTTCATCGGTCGTCCACTCCCAGAAATAATTTTCGTAAGCCCGGAAATATTCTCTTACATCCATTCTTTTGCTTTTTCGGTGAGACGGAACGAACTTACGGACAATTTCCGGAAATCGCTTTTAAGAATAGGAAGGAAACTGCCGTTTTCACTCCATAAAAGCCAGTGGTCGCGGTTTGCATTATATTTTCTTTGCAGTAAACCACTGAGATTTTTAAATTCAAAATCAAAACCTGCCGGAATAATATGATCATCCTTTGCCCAGTAGGTTTTTCCGGGAAAGCTCAGAAGTGGTGTTCCCAGAAACAGGGCTTTATCATCAATGATAATCCAATCCATGTTTTCGAGCTTAAATTTCGGTAAAGCAATCAAACTGTCTTTTATTTCATTCATTGAACTCATTAAAGCAACAGCAGGTTTTTCATCCTCAGCGGCTTTTAATTTCACCTTAACTTTTTCATCAATTCCGAAAAAATTGTTGTTGGAAATCGGAAATGTAAGCCGTAAGGCTTTATCAATAGGTGTCCAAAGTAATGCTGATCTTATTTTCTTACTAGGGACCAAAGCATTTTTACGAAACAGTAATCCTTCCCGCAATTCGTAAAATATAAAGTTGGGCAACTGCTGGATTTCCGGTGAAACAGCCTGCTCAGCCGTAAAGCCTTTCAGCCAGATCGTTTCATCATCTAATGCGACCTGAATATTAATCCAGTCGCGGATCGAACCTAAACATTCTTCATCCGAGCCAGGAATTTCGGCCCAGAATTCTTTTATATGCTCTGAAGGATCTTTTGCCATAGACTTTCAATTTCCTGTTGAATATACTGTTTCTGTTCAGGATTTCTGATCCAGTCGCAGCGGGTCTGAAGATATCTCAGTTTGTCTTTGATTACATTTTGCTCTTCAAAACTCAATGTTCCTCCGTTCCATTTCTCAACGAGAATTTTCACGTCTTTCATCACCTCCTCAGGATCTGGGGTTTTATTTTGAAGTGCCTGCGGATGAGCTTTCGGATTCTCGTCTTTTTCGATGGTCCTGTTGATGATTCCTTCCAGGATTTCGATCTGCTCTTCTGTGTCCCAGATATGTTTCAGTACCCAAAGGTCTGAAATGACAGCCTCTTCTCTCCCACAGATCAGGGCACTTGCAGCGATAAGATTCTGCATTTTTACGGCTCTTCGGTCAGATATGGCAATTCCTGTATTGCGGAGACTGATAATCGTGTTGAGATACACCTCATAAATCGGCTTCAGATCTATTAATTTACAAAGATTTTGTAACTCTCTGATCTCATGCGAAAGGATTTCCGGCATTTCCGTTTCGGTATTGTTCTCCAGCTTTCTTCCGGCAAGAAGCACCTGATGAAGAAGCTCCGGGTTTACATAATCGACATTGATCCTGATGAGAAAACGGTCGAACAATGCATTTAATGCTTCATCTTCGGGAAGGACATTGCTTGCACCGACGAACATAAGTGCCGGAAGATGCCTGGTTTCTTTTCCTCTTTTAAAGATCTTTTCATTTAAGGCCATTAATAGAGAATTCAGAATGGCAGAATTGGCATTGAAAATTTCGTCCAGAAAAACCATGGATGCTTCAGGCATCATGCCTTCGGTATTGGTAAGCAGTTCACCTTCTTTTAATTTCCTGATATCGAAAGGCCCGAAAATCTCATTCGGTTCGGTGAAGCGGGTCAAAAGATATTCGAAGTTTTTACCGTCTTTTACAGTTTTTGCTAATGTCCTTACCATCGCTGATTTTGCGGTTCCCGGAGGGCCATACAAAAAGGTGTTTTCCCTTGCCAATAGGCAGACTCCCAGTAGATCTATAACGTTGTCTTTTCCAATAAAGGTGTCTTTTACGTATGTGAGAACTCTGTTTAATTTTTCTATATTCTGAATCATTGATTATTGTATTTTATTATCTGTTATGTATTTTGAGCTAATTTTAAATTAATAATAAAATATTCTTTTGTTTACTTTCTAAATGAAATGCTTTTAATTAATTTAACCATTTGAAAACAAGGTAAACAAAGGCGTTTGACTTCGTCGAATCTTCGATTTCACTTATTTTCGAAATACAAAGATTCAAAACCCACAGCAGTTTTTTTTATTTTCTTAATTGTTCATTATTTTTAATTCTTTCCAAAACACATCTTTATACAAACCAAATTCGGCAATCAACAAATTGTTGATATAAGGAATTTCAGCAAGCTGATAGGATTTCTTTTCGACGATTCTTTCCAGATAGAGCTTTCTGTAGGTGCTGTCTTTTAATTCTTCTTCCCATTTGATATTTTCCAGTTCCAGATTAAATCCGACCGCTGAATAATGAAATTGTGCTAAAATATTTTCCAGTAATTTGATCAAACGATCTTCCGGATCGGCCTGTTGTAAAACCATAATGATCTGCGGTAAAAACCTTAATGATAAATCTGCGGATAAAATGGCTGAAATATTTCTCTTTCCTTTAAAAGCAGGAATTAATGTATCTAAATCTTTCGCCGTATCCTGCCTTATAAGGTGTAATTGTACACTGTGATACAGAACTTTTGCAGCCCAGACCGCAGCTTCTTTATCGTAGCTGATGGTATCAGATAAAAACTCCAGCCGTTCTTTTTCAAACTCAGTTTCCAGATATTCGGCGGCATCGTTTTCTTCTTTCCGGGAAATTTCCAGAAGGTCTGTGAAAATAGTGATGCATTCTTCTTGTCGAAGCAGAAATAAAGTGTCTAAAAACGGCGATTGGGCTTTCATGATGTAACAAAAATAGAACTATTTCTTTGAGAATAAAACTTTTTAGTGGTGATTGGTTTGTTATTTTAATAATAAATCTATCCAAACAAATATCACCTGAGTTCACGAACATTACATTCAATAGCGTCGGGCCAAAGCCCATTCCTGTTGATATCACAAACTTCCATCATTATGATATATTTTTTAAGACAAAAAAAGAGCTTTACTTAACCCGTAAAGCTCTTGTATATTAGTATTTTTTATATAAAGATGCAGACTGATGTTGCCTTACAAACTTTTCAAGGCGGATTCCAGGGCCAGTTCCATCATCGGCTTCAACGCTCTTTCTCTTTCGTCGGCAGAGATTTTTTCGTGAGTCGGGATAATATCTGTAACCGTAAGAACCGTCGCTGCATTTTTGCCTAAATGTTTCGCATTGGCAAATAATCCGAAGGCTTCCATTTCTACTGCCGGACAATTGTATTTTGTCGCGATGGCAGGTACCGCAGGGTTTTTTCTGTAGAAAATATCACTGCTGTGAACATTGATGGACTTAGTTTTTAACGAAAGTTCTTCTGCCGTTCTGTTGATGATATCATAGATACTCCCCTGGTGCGGAAGTATTTCATCTTCTATTTCCCAGGCATATTTGGCGTAAGTACTTTCACTGGCCGCATTTTCAACATTTAAAATATCAAAAAGCTTCAGGTCGGTACTGTAGGCACCACAGGTTCCGATTCTGATGATCGTGTCTACCTCATATTCCGTGAACAATTCAAAAGAATAGATCCCGATGCTCGGAAAGCCCATCCCGCTGGCTCCAACGGTGATTTCTTTCCCTTTATATAATCCTGTATAATAAAAAACACCCCTCGTTCTGCTTACCAGCTCGGCATTTTCAAGATATTTTTCGGCGATAAACTGTGCACGAAGCGGATCTCCTGGCTGCAATACTACTTTCGCAATTTCTCCTTTACTGGCACTAATGTGAATACTCATAATTTTATTTTCAGTGAGGCAAAGATAACAAGAAAATATTTTCGCGGAAGTCGCTTTTTATCCGGAATCGTCTTTGTTGTGAAGATGCTCTCGCAGATTGAGCGGATTGTGCAGATTTTTTTTATTTAGATCTGCATAATTACCATAATCTGTGGGAGAAATATTTTTCAGGTAAATTTAAAAAGGCTTTACTTCATTTATCTCGTTAAGCAAATTAAGATTTACTGCTCTCTTTTCCTTTTCTTATAGTGGGTAAGATAGATGCCTTTCTCCGAGTTTTTTGAAAAATTGGTTCCGAATTCCCAGAACAAACGGGCATTTTCCCTGGCTTTTTCGTTGGTGAAGTTTTCATATTCGATTCTGTAAATGGAACTGAACAAGCGGGAGCGCCCAACCCCATGATGACAATGGATAAGAACAGGATAATTTTCCGGATCATCCATGATTTTCAAAAATTTCTGTACCGTGCTGTCCTGAGGAATCTGGTCGGTGGGTAAGTTATAATAATGGAGACCTGCAATTTTATCCGCTGCAAATTCTTCGGCATTTACCTGCTTTTTTGTTTCCGGATTCAAAGCGGTCTGTAACAGGCCGTCGCGTAAATCAACAATGGTTTTTATTTTGTGATCGCTTACGAAATCTGCCAGCTTTTCCGGAGGAACAGCCGCCGAATTATAGACCTTGTTTTCTGAAATCGTAATGAGATTATAACGCACTTTTTTCTGATACAATACAAATGCAAGAATCAGCACAGCAATGATCACTACTGAAATTATCATTCTTTTGACAGTATTATTTTTAAAACTCAGATTCATAATCTCTTTGAAATACAATTCGATACTGCGAATCTACAATCTTTTTTTAAGAAGGGAACAAAAAATATCCGGTTGATTGTATTATCTACGCCTTCTATACATTCCTGAGAATTTATTTACGGAGTTGGGCCTCGGTCATGCTGTAATTAGCTTTAAATTTTTTTTCTTTTAAAAATTTTCTTACTTTCGTTTCTATTAAAACACACGATTTTATTTTATCAATATATTAATTTTAAAATCAAAAATGATGGGATTAACAAATTTAAATTCTACCCACCTGAGCAGTACAAAGATCACTGCAGCACAAGATGCCATCGCATTACTTGAAAGTGCACTTGCTGAAATTACAATCAATCTTTCAGCGGCTGACCGTAAAAAATACGGCAGCATCAATGAACAAAACAAGCTGTTTGTGAACAAAGTTCATGACTACAACCAGAATCAGCCAAACCTCAGCTCTATCGAGGTTGACTGGGCCGAATTTGAAAGAGACTACACTTCCCGAAACCACATGGAAGGGATGATCAGCAGACTTGAAAGCATCATTACAAGGCTCAACAACGCCAAAACCCTGCATGATTTTGATAATTATCAGTCGGCATTGGTTGATTATTCGTTCACCACTTACAAAGCAGGTACCTCAGTACCGGGATTTGAAGATAAATACAAAGATCTGAAACAGTTTTTTGTGAAAAACAGCACTTCAACAACCCCGTCGAATAAATAAACAGTAAAAATAGTACAGCCATCTACCCCTCCAGACCAACGGAGGGGTATTTTCATGGATCTATCCCGTCTTTTAAGGGTTTCGGCAGGTCATTTATTATTCCGGAGACGTCAGTCAATCGTCTCGAGATGTTCATGACAGCTTCGGAGACATCTTTCAATCATCCGGAAGGGTTACTTAAGGATTGGTTGAGGTTATTAACTGTTTCTGATACGTTCGGGAAGGTCCCAGACTTATCTTTTATCTATCGGAAGCTATCTTTTACCTATCAGGGCAGGTGCAGTACGTGTCCAGATGCATATATTACCCCATAGAAACTATTAACAACCTCGTAGGATTTCTATTGAATGTATCGGGAGGGCTATATAACCTATCGAAACCTTTAAATTATATATCTGAACCTTTCCAAAATGTATCGCGATAGTTCCCGAACGTGCCGGGAGGGGTTGGGAACGGTAAGTTTGTGGTTTTGAAGGATACCACCGAGTCGCTCAATGATAGGGGAAGAAAAAACATAAAAAAATAGTTTAAATGTTACGGTTATCAGTAAGGTCGATTGGTCATCAATTAATATTTTTGCATAAAACTTAAATGCACATTATTTATGCATTTACACAATATACATCTAAATTATTAGTTAATTATACAGTTGATGATATATTTCCTTAAAATAAACAAGTATTAACCTTAAAAAAATAATTATATCTACAACGTTTAATAAACATTTAATAACTATGAAAACAAGAAATTTGTTAAAAATCTGTGCCTTGAGTGCACTTTTATTCACCGTATCATGTAATAATGATAATACCGCTGAATTAGAAAATAGTACTGCAAAACTGAACTAATGAACAAAAATTCAGGATTATCAAAATTTTCTAAAGCCGAACAGCAACAGATTGCATTGGATTTTTTCAAAAGTATGACTGATAAAAACGAATCTGGTAAAGTAAGGGGGTTTTGTCACGAATTTACAGTACATGTAAATATTGGTATTTTTGAAGTAGAAACAAGCTTAACTATGTGTTGTACTACTTTGACAATGAACTGTCATCCGGTTCCTAAACATATTATTCATAGAAGTGCCAGTGATCCAGATATTAAAGCATTTGAAGTTACAAGTTCATCAATTTATACTGACGAGGATGGTAATAAAGTTAAGATTAAGGAAGGAATTTATGAGGTTGCAGCAGACGATACTGTTCAGTTTGAAATTGTCGAAGTTAAATAACTAAAAATGAAGAAAGTCATCATTATTTGTATTGTTGTATTCATTTGCTTAGGAGGTTTGTTTGTATTATTTTTTGGCAATACTACAGTTAAAAAGAAATCTGACAAGAGAGAATTAACCTATGAAGAATCTCCCTTTTATAAACAAATATTAATAAAAAATAATGATGTGATCTATCTCAACATCTGGGCATCATATAGTCCAGATTCTATAGAGAGATACCAACAGTTATTGAAAGACAAAAAGAAGAAAATTTTCAACTTATGTATTGATAAAGATTCTTCAGATGTTGCAAATGCTATTAAAAAGTTTGGGATACAAAATGATATAACTTTGGAAAATTATCCATATAGAAAGTACATATTAAATAATCTTTATGGGAATTATTATTCAGTTGGAATTATTGAAGTTAGCTCAACAAAAATTCCAATGACATTTTTAATAAACAAACAGAATATTAAGGCATTTTAAATTAGTAAACGATACAATGTTTAGGCCCCTGATAAGGGGTCTTTTTAATATCTAAAATTCACTTTGCAAATTGTTGCAGGTTAAAAATAATAAAAAGCTATTTCCGTAATTTTTTTTTGAGCCTTTATAGCTCAAAAAATTCAAATTCGTATTCTGATGATACTTATAATTTAGGTTTAGGCTAAAGCCTATTAAAGTTGCTATTATAAAAACGGGCTTTAGCTCGTTCCTACTGAAAATATTAATTACCATAAAAAAGTGCCTGCATTGCTGCAAGCACCTTAAACTCAAACTTCATTATATTAACATAATCATCTTTAATTTATTATTTCTTATCATCGATTTTAAGAAATTATTTTTATTAAAATTCGAACTCGCCGATGAGAATGCCGTCATCATTTTTTTCATTTTCTTTTTGGTTCTGAAATACGACGATCTTTCTTTCCTGTTTGCCGGTCGCATAATTGATATAAATTTCCGCCATAATGGCTGTCGGGCCGGCAATTCCCACCTGTCGCTCCCCGAAGAAATTGGTCTGGATTTTATATTTTCCTTTCAATGCTTTTTTTAGGAGAAACTGTTCGGGACCGAAGCCTCTTGTAAAATCGTCACTTAATCTTCCTCCGATTTCTGTTTCTTTATTTGAATAATAGCAGCGTTCATTGTTGGGATCCGTTACCCAGAGATCAATATCCGTATCATCTTTGTTCCAGTTGATCACTACTCTGATGTTTACCGGAATATCTGCGACGATTTTAGGATTGATGTTGTTAAGATTCAATTGTTTTCCATGATTTGCGATAAGCTGATTGATTTCCATGATGATAATTTCTTCAATTCCGTTGTCACGATCGGCCAGCTCTTTTGTATAAGATTGGGTGAGTACTTTATACAGATTATCAAGAGCGGCCTGGTAGTTTCCTTTGTCTTCAAAAGCCAGTGCAACGTCCCTGTAACTTTGAGGATCGAAAGGTCTCCATTCCATCACTTTCTGGACTGTGAAGAGTTCTTTGTCATATACTTTCGCCTGCTTTAGTTTATAGGCTAATAATTTGTAGAGTTCTTCATTTTCAATGTCCAGATCTGCAATAGCGCTCAATACTCTCAGTCCAAATTTTCTGTCATTATTTTTAAATAAAAGCTGTGCAATATCAAAGTAATATTGAGGAAGGTTCTCATATTTTTTTCTGTTTTGAAGATAGATGCTGTAAATGGCTTCAGGATTATTTGTTGCTCTGAAAAGCTTCATATATTCCGCTTTGGATTCTACCTCAACTGTTTTTATTTTACCGGGATTGATGATCGCCGAACTGCTTTCATTTTCAGATCTTCTTCCGACCTTAAGTCCTGAAACTCTTCCCTCAAGTGCCTGGGGAGCATTTGATGCCACATAAGTCATTTCCTTAAGACTCATCTGCCGCTCTCTTCTCTGCTCGGAAACTGATGCTGCAACTCGCTCATCTCTTTTTCTCATTCCTAAAGCCCCTGTTACCACAACTTCCTGAATATCTGTTTCCCTTGCCGTATCACTTGCTACCCGACCGGATTTCGGTTCAGGATAACGCTTTGGTTTTGGAGCATATTCTTTTTTCCACCATGCTTTCAGGTTTTCAGTCATGATCTCGGCTTGCCCCATCAGATCTTTCAGCCTTGCATCTTTGGCAGCCCTGTTATTTTTAACAATCGCATCAAACTGTGCTTTAAGTTCCAATGGCGGAGTGATGTCATAACGGACATAATCTTCTACATTTTCAAGAACCATTAAACTCATATTGCTGCTGACCAACCCGAACTGCCTGCTCAGATCTTTAATTTCATCTTTATTTTGTTTTGAAAAGATCTCCAGTTCGTTAAGTTTTTTCTGCGCCCAGAAAGTTGAAACCTCCCAGTCTTTCACAGTCTGACTCTGAGTATTCAGGTTAATAATTTTAGTCTCCGTAACTTCATCCCCATATCCGAATTTTACCTTAACTGATGCGTGATTTCCTTTTACAATTCCGGTAAGAATAAAATCATTCGAAATGATCTCAGGAATCGAAGGATAGACTTCTGAAACAGAAGAATTGTTTTCAATTCCTAAAAATCTCAGCGGTTGAAACAACAATTTTCTGACTTCTATTTTAGGATCATTTTCACTCAGGTTTAAAAACTCGCCATTGGTTTTGTTACTGATATATTTCAGCTGATTAAAATTTGACTGATGGGATGCAGAAATTGTGTACACCGGTTTATTCCAGTTCAGTTTCAGTTCTCCAAAGGAAGACAGTCCGTCGGTAAAGAAGAGAATCTCGTTTTCTTTTAAGGGTTTTAATTGTCCAAAATCTGTTCCTCCGTCATAAGTTACCTGAGATATAAAGGATTTCAGCTCATTCCAGTTGCCTTCCTTTATTTTAAATATTTTTCCTTCCTCAAAAGTATTGTTGACAAAATAAGTTTTTACGGTAACATTTTTATTGATCCTGAAATATTCTTCCAACAACATCAATTCTTTGACGTGATCACGTTTTTTTCCGCTTAAAGAATTATCCCAGACGATCGCTATCTGATTGGGAAGCTTTTTCATTCTCTCGTTTGGAGCAACATTCACATTGGCAAGAAAATACGAAGAATCATCGGAAGCCTCATTCATTATTATATTCTGATTGTTGTCATGCCGAGGAAAATTGATCTTTAAATTATTCCCGGGCTTAAATTTCGTTTTATGAAATTCGGCTGTCCATATATTTCCGTTTTTCACAAACTCGAATCCGCCATCAGGCTTTTCTTCCAATCGGGGCATCTCGGCATTACTGTAAACACTTGTACGGATACTAAAATCCGGAATTTCAGAGGGATAATCCAGCGGTAAAAAATACTGATAAGAATTCCCGGAATTTTTCAATTCGTAATGGTAAGTAATCTGCAGAGTTCTTTCTCCGCCGTTGGGAGAAATTGGATAGACTGTAGTTCGAAAATTATTTCCTTCCACTTTCTCAAGCACGCCGGGATCAATATTTCTTTTCTTGATAGTTTCGTAGACTTCCTTTGCTTTTTCTTTTTCCACCGGAACGGCATTTCTCAGTTTACCGTTGATATCCAGCGCGTAGCCACTTGCATTAACTCCTTCCGGCAACGGAAAGGTGACCCGCCCTTCTCTCAGGTGCCCGGAGTTGTTCTTTAACACCATGGTGATCACATTGGTAGAAATCCTTCCAACGATCTTTGTTTCGATGTTCAACTTCTGAAGAACTACCTGATCATTTCTGTTATATCCGCCCTTTCCATCAGGAATTTCGATCTTCGGAATCTGCGCAAGGCAGAAAACCGGAAAAAACAGCAGGAATTGTATATATACCCTTTTCATAGAATTTTGTTTTACAATTATTTCTATTGATATAGATGCGTAACAAAAGGAAAAGGTTGGAAGGGTTATGAAAAGTGTATGGATATTTGTTTTAGTAATGTTCTAACTTCAGCAAGCACCGTTCTTATTTAGATTTTATTCTGCTCTTATGAACATATCCTATATTTCCTTGTTGG
>Ga0065704_10002281_pt1 | contig 12767 bp, 10 predicted proteins | sample SwiRhicommuniRL2_FD_59091 | JGI IMG/M metagenome (GOLD analysis project Ga0065704, IMG submission 59091) | Switchgrass rhizosphere bacterial communities from Rose Lake, Michigan, USA - RL2 v2 (version 2) | ecosystem: Host-associated > Plants > Roots > Rhizosphere > Soil | place: East Lansing, MI
AAGATGTTCTATCTTTCAGACCTTTTACTTCACGTAATCGGATTTGGCTGAATATTTTAGCCGCCCCAGTCAGTAATGACTGGGGCGTTTTTTATTGCGGCAAAGAAAATATGTGGAGCAAAAAAAACGCGGACATCGCCGCGCTTTTTTATCACTCTTCCGCTTCTGTCGCGGGTTCCAAATCGTTAAACCAGCTATCAAGCTTATGACGTAAGACGTCCACACCCTGCTTTTTCAGCGATGAAAACGTCTCAATTTGCACGTCACCGCCAAATTCTACCGCGGCTTCGCGCACCAGTTTTAACTGTGCTTTACGCGCACCGCTCGCCAGTTTATCGGCTTTGGTCAGCAGCACCAGAACAGGGATTTCGCTGGCGACGCCCCAGTGGATCATCTGCTGATCGAGATCTTTAAGCGGATGGCGGATATCCATCAGTACAACCAGACCTTTCAGGCACTGGCGTTTTTCCAGGTATTCACCCAGCGCGCGCTGCCATTTGATTTTGATCTCTTCTGGCACTTCTGCGTAGCCGTAACCGGGTAAATCCACCAGGCGTTTACCATCAGCGACTTCAAACAGGTTAATCAGCTGGGTACGACCTGGGGTTTTAGAGGTACGCGCCAGGCTTTTCTGGTTCGTCAGTGTATTCAGGGCGCTGGATTTGCCCGCGTTGGAGCGGCCAGCAAATGCCACTTCGATACCTGTATCAGGCGGTAAGTGGCGAATATCAGGCGCACTGGTGACAAAATGCGTCTGTTGGTAGTTCCAGGTAGTCACGTGGTCGTCTCCAAAAATCTTAATCTGAAGGGGAGTATACCTGAATGCAGGCAAAAGGCTTTTCACTTCGCTTCCGGGATGTAGATTAAACCCATTGGGTTTGTGAGACATTGCCCATAATCTCTATGGGACATTTAAGAGAATCCTCATGCGCTAAAAATAACATATCATTTGAAATCATAATGTTGAGGATTTGGAATTATCTGAAAATACCATTTTGGCCAGTTTGATGGCTTGTCAGAAGTACTGAAAAAGGTAAAGTAGCACCCAAGGCGAGGATGCCAACAGGATAACGACTTAGGGATAAGGGTCAGGAGCGCCAGGAGGCGAAGACTCAGGAAGACGACCAGGATGGTTAGCGCCAGGAGGCGTTCAAAAAAGGAAATGGACCCTATTAAGGATGATATTCGCTAAGGGATAAACAGGGTGAGTTGTTAGCAAACAGGGATTGAATAACCCGTTAAGGGTTGAGAGTCAGGAAAAAAGGCGACAGATTGCTCTGTCGCCTTTTTTCTTTGCTTGCTTTCTGCTAGATTTCGCCGCAATTCTATACTGAAGAAAATGGCTTAAAGACAAGGCATCATGAAAAAACCGACATCCACAGCGGGCGCTAAACGCCCGGCAAAAGCGCACCGCAAAACCCGTGAAGAACTGAATCAGGAAGCTCGCGATCGCAAACGTGCGAAAAAGCATAGTGGTCATGCTTCGGGTAGCCGTGCGAACGGCAGCAGTGCTTCAGGTTCCGCTGCGCAACAATCCAAACAGAAAGATCCGCGCATCGGGAGCAAAACGCCAATTCCCCTGGGCGTGACGGACGCCCCGGTTATCAAGCAGCAAAAACCTAAAAAGAGCGAGAAACCTATGCTTTCACCGCAGGCTGAGCTGGATATGCTGGAGAACGATGAGCGCCTGGACGCGCTGTTGGAACGTCTTGAGGGCGGTGAAGCCCTGAACGCTGAAGAGCAGAAATGGGTCGATGCCAAACTGGATCGTATCGATGAACTGATGCAGCAGCTCGGTCTCTCTTACGACGATGAAGAAGACGAAGAAGAAAAGCAGGACGACATGATGCGTCTGCTGAAAGGTGGAAACTAACATTTGCACCCAGCGGGCTCTATAGTCCTTCTTATAACCCTTCCGGTTATATGTTATCTGGTGTGGTTATTCGTTAAACTACGGCGGTTGTCGCGGCGACAGAGGTGGCTGCGCACCCGAATATTGACCCGCAATGGGGTCAAAACGGGCCGCCGTATACGAACGCGACACCAACGGAAGGAGTGAGCATGTCTGTACCAAACATCGACTGGGATCTGGCCCTGATCCAGAAATATAACTATTCCGGGCCGCGTTATACCTCATACCCGACCGCGCTGGAGTTTGCTGAAACCTTCGGCGAGGCCGATTTTTTGCAGGCAGTTGCGCGATATCCTGAACGCCCGCTGTCGCTCTATGTTCACATTCCTTTCTGCCACAAGCTCTGCTATTTCTGCGGGTGCAATAAAATCGTCACCCGCCAGCAGCACAAAGCCGATCAGTATCTGGACGCCCTCGAGCAGGAAATCCTGCATCGTGCGCCGCTGTTTGCCGGGCGAAACGTAAGCCAGCTCCACTGGGGCGGCGGTACGCCAACCTATCTCAATAAAGCGCAAATCAGCCGTCTGATGGATCTTCTGCGGGCCAACTTCCGTTTTGAGGCCGATGCTGAAATCTCTATTGAAGTCGATCCGCGTGAAATCGAGCTGGATGTGCTCGATCACCTGCGAGCCGAGGGCTTTAATCGCCTGAGCATGGGGGTGCAGGACTTTAACAAAGAGGTTCAGCGCCTGGTCAATCGCGAGCAGGATGAGGAATTTATTTTTGCGCTGCTGAACCACGCGCGCGAAATCGGTTTTACCTCGACCAACATCGACCTGATCTACGGCCTGCCGAAACAGACGCCGGAAAGCTTCGCCTTCACGCTGAAACGCGTGGCAGAGCTGAATCCCGATCGTCTGAGCGTCTTTAACTATGCGCATCTGCCGACGCTTTTTGCCGCCCAGCGCAAAATAAAAGATGCCGATTTGCCCTCTGCTCAGCAGAAGCTGGATATCCTGCAGGAAACCATTACGTCTCTGACGGAAACCGGCTACCAGTTTATCGGCATGGACCACTTCGCCCGTCCTGATGACGAGCTGGCCATTGCCCAGCGCGAAGGTGTGCTGCACCGTAATTTCCAGGGCTACACCACCCAGGGCGACACCGATTTACTGGGGATGGGAGTCTCGGCGATCAGTATGATTGGCGACTGCTATGCGCAGAATCAGAAAGAATTGAAACAGTATTATCAGCAGGTGGATGAAAACGGAAATGCCCTGTGGCGCGGCATTGCGCTTACGCGTGATGACTGCATCCGTCGGGATGTGATTAAGGCGTTAATCTGCAACTTCCGCCTCGATTTTGCCGACATCGAATCCCAGTGGGAACTCGACTTTGCCGACTACTTTGCTGAAGATCTGAAGCTGCTCGCGCCGCTGGCGAAGGATGGGCTGGTGGATGTGAGCGATAAAGCAATTCAGGTGACGCCAAAAGGGCGCTTGTTGATTCGTAATATCTGCATGTGCTTTGACGCCTACCTGCGCCAGAAAGCCCGCTTGCAGCAATTTTCACGCGTAATCTAAAAGTCCCTGTGGTGCAGCGCTGACCGGGACTACCAGGCGTAGTTCTGATCAGCGCTGCGCCAACAAGTGTATAAGTGCTATTCCATTCCCAGCTCTTTCAGCTTCCGCGTCAGGGTATTTCGCCCCCAACCCAGCAGCCGCGCCGCTTCCTGTTTATGCCCCTGAGTATGGCGAAGCGCGGTTGTCAGTAACGTACGCTCCATTTCAGGCTGCGCTTCGGAAAGCAGGTTTTGATGACCGGAACGCAGCGCGCGATCCGCCCACTGCGCCAGCAGCGTCGCCCAGCTGTCAGGTAACGACTGTCCGGTGCTGCTTTCGGGCGCGGTAGATTCAAACAGTTCACCCGGTAAATCCTGGATCAGCACTTCCTGCCCGGCAGCCATAACGGTGAGCCAGCGGCAGGTGTTTTCCAGCTGACGCACGTTGCCCGGCCACGCCAGTCGCGTCAATGCGGCATCGGTTTCCGGGTGCAGCAGTTTGGCTTCCACGCCCAGTTCGCGAGCCGCCACCTGCAGGAAATGGCGCGCCAGACGCGGAATATCTTCCCGGCGTTCGCGTAGCGGCGGGAGATGGACGCGAATCACGTTCAGACGGTGAAACAAGTCTTCACGGAATTTGCCTTCCTGCACGCGCTGTTCAAGGTTCTGGTGCGTGGCGGCGATAATGCGCACGTCGACTTTAACGGGGGCGTAGCCGCCGACGCGATAAAACTGCCCATCGGCCAGCACGCGCAGCAGACGTGTTTGCACGTCCAGCGGCATATCGCCGATTTCATCGAGGAAAAGCGTACCGCCGTCTGCCTGTTCAAAGCGGCCCTGACGAATGGTATTTGCGCCGGTAAATGCGCCTTTCTCATGGCCAAACAGTTCCGACTCGATCAAATCCTTGGGAATGGCGGCCATATTCAGGGCGATAAACGGGGCTTTCGCGCGCGGGCTGTGGCGATGCAGGGCGTGCGCAACCAGCTCTTTACCGGTCCCGGATTCGCCGTTAATCAGCACACTGATGGATGAACGCGACAGGCGGCCAATGATACGAAACACATCCTGCATCGCGGGCGCTTCGCCAATGATATCGGTCGTCGGGCCAAACACCGGCGCGTTTCGCGGCTGCTGTTGCTCCTGATAGTGGCTGATTGCACGCTCTACCAGGGCGACGGCTTCATCGATATCAAAGGGTTTTGGCAGGTAATCAAATGCGCCCTGCTGGTAGGCGCTAACGGCGGCATCCAGATCGGAGTGAGCAGTCATTATGATGACCGGAAGCATCGGATGACGTTGCTTAATCTGTTTTAACAGCGCAAGCCCGTCCATCCCCGGCATCCGGATATCCGAAAGCAGCACGTCCGGGGTTTTGGTGATGAGCGCATCAAGCACTTCGCTACCGCTTTCAAAGGTGGTGCAGTTTAATCCTGCTCCGGTAAGCGCGCGTTCAAGCACCCAGCGGATGGAGCTATCATCATCGACTACCCAGACTATCCCTCGTTGCATCGTCGTCACCTTTATTTTTTTATTGGCAGGTAAACCGAAAACTCGGTATGACCCGGCCAACTGGTAAATTCAATTTTGCCGGAGTGTTGGTCAATCAAATTACGGGCGATGGACAATCCCAGCCCGGTTCCGCCTTCGCGGCCGCTCACCATCGGGTAGAACAGCGTGTCCTGCAGATGCGACGGAATTCCTGGCCCATTGTCTTCTACGTCGATTCGGGCGGCGAGGCGATAGCGCACGCCATGCAGCGTCAGCTGGAACGCGGTACGCGTACGCAGAATGATTTGCCCGCCATCCGCGCCTAAGGCTTGCAGCGCGTTACGCACCACATTCAGCAGAACCTGTTCAATCTGGTCGGGATCGTGCGGCAATTCCGGCAGACTCGGATCGTAATCGCGCACCAGCGTAACGTTGGCAGGCAACTCCATCGACACCAGCTTCACCACCCGCTCAGCCACTTTGTGGATGCTCTCGGTAACGTGCATGCCTGGCTGCTGCGGCCCAAGCAGACGGTCCACCAGATTGCGCAGGCGATCGGCCTGTTCAATGATGACGTTGGTGTATTCCGCCAGCGCCGGGTCCGGCAGTGCTTTGGTTAACAGCTGTGCAGCGCCTCGAAGGCCTCCCAGCGGGTTTTTAATCTCATGGGCAAGCCCCCGCACCAGATCGCGCGCGGCGATTTGCTGTGCGTGCTGGAGCTGCTCCTGGCTCAAACGGCGCAGATTATCCATCGGCGCCATTTCCAGCAGAATTAATCCTTCCGGCAGACGTTGCGCCGTGAGGGAGAGAATGTGCGAGCGCCCGTCGATCACCAGGGTTACTTCGTTATCGGTAAAGCCCTGGCCTGCCGATAAACTTTCCTGCATCAACGCAATATTCAGCGAAAAATAGCTCAACAGTTCCGGGAGTGGGGTACCGAATAATTTACGCGAGCTTTGGGCGAGCAGTTGCTGCGCCGCAGGGTTGGCGTAATGGACCGCCAGCTCGTCGTCGACCAGTAAGATACTGTTGATTAAAGAATTGAGGATCTGCCCAGCATCGGGCAGCGTGCCAGTTGCCATTAAGCAGTCTCCTGGAGTTGGGTGCACTAATTTAGTGCAGTATAGCGTTTTAGTGGTAAAAAGCGCGTGAGATCAGGTTGTTGGTGGAGAAAAAAGCCCATCCGAAGATGGGCTAAAAGTTTCCACGGCAACAAAAAAATCTTCTGCGTCTTTCTTGCCACCGTAGCGACAAGAAAGACGGTGAATCAGATGAAAATTAAACGCTGTAGTACAGTTCGAACTCAACCGGGTGTGGCGTCATGCGAACGCGGTCGTTCTCTTCAATACGCAGTGCGATGTAAGCATCGATAGCGTCGTCAGTGAACACACCGCCAGCAGTCAGGAACTCACGGTCAGCGTCCAGCGCGTTCAGTGCTTCTTCCAGAGAACCGGCAACCTGTGGGATCTCTTTTGCTTCTTCTGGAGGCAGGTCGTACAGGTTTTTGTCCATCGCTTCGCCTGGGTGGATTTTGTTCTTGATACCATCAAGACCAGCCATCAGCAGCGCTGCGAAGCACAGGTATGGGTTAGCCGCTGGGTCCGGGAAGCGCACTTCGATACGACGCGCTTTTGGAGACGCAACCACTGGAATACGGATAGAAGCAGAACGGTTACGGGCAGAGTAAGCCAGCATTACTGGCGCTTCGTAGCCTGGGACCAGACGCTTGTAGGAGTTGGTGGTTGGGTTCGCCAGGGCGTTGATCGCTTTAGCGTGCTTGATGACACCACCGATGTAGAACAGCGCCTGCTCGGACAGACCCGCATATTTGTCACCAGAGAACAGGTTAGTCCCGTTCTTGGAGAGAGACATGTGGCAGTGCATACCGGAACCGTTATCGCCGAACATAGGTTTTGGCATAAAGGTCGCAGTTTTACCGAAGCGGTGTGCAACGTTGTGAACCACATATTTGTAGATCTGAATCTCATCCGCTTTTTTGGTCATGGTGTTAAAGCGGGTTGCGATTTCGTTCTGACCCGCAGTCGCCACTTCGTGGTGATGCGCTTCAACAACCAGGCCCATCTCTTCCATGATCAGACACATGGTAGAACGGATGTCCTGAGAAGAGTCGACCGGAGGAACCGGGAAGTAACCGCCTTTCACGCCTGGACGGTGACCTTTGTTACCACCTTCGTATTTGGTGGAGGAGTTCCATGCGCCTTCGATATCGTCGATAGCAACGTGGGAACCGGAGATAGACGCACCAAAGCGGATATCGTCAAACAGGAAGAATTCTGGTTCTGGCCCGAACAGCACGGTGTCCGCGATACCGGTAGAACGCAGGTACTCTTCNGCGCGTTTAGCGATGGAGCGTGGGTCGCGGTCGTAGCCCTGCAGCGTGCCTGGCTCGAGGATNTCGCAACGAATAATCAGGGTAGACTCTTCGTAGAACGGGTCAATGAGCGCAGTGGTTGCGTCTGGCATCAGAACCATGTCGGATTCATTGATACCTTTCCAGCCGCCGATTGAGGAGCCGTCAAACATTTTGCCTTCTTCAAAGAATTCGGCATTTACCTGATGAGCAGGAATTGTGACGTGCTGTTCTTTACCTTTGGTGTCAGTGAAGCGCAGATCAACAAACTTCACTTCGTGTTCGTTCAGCATCGTCAAAACGTGTTCAGCGGACATACGTAACTCTCCCGGATTGGTCATTGTCGTCGTGGTAACGAGGTCTTCAATTCTGTGTAAGGCTGGCGTGGTCGCCATGTTTTTGCCGTATTTTTATAAAGCGAAATCTGTGCCAACTTTTAAATCACCCCAAAAAGGCGTTATCATGCACGTCATAGTGCAAATGAGCTGCACCACGATAGTCATCTTGCACCAGTATAGTGCTTCAGTGTGAACATTGAGCACCATATTGGTGCAATTTCCGTTAAAGTGCACTTTTTACGCTGCGTGAAAGCGATCACAAAGCAACTCTGCGATACTTGTTTGCGGAGGATGTTTGTGATCCTGTTTAGTCCTGCGATTAATCCGTGTACAATAACGCGCTATTTCTAAATGCCTGAGGCAAAGTTGTGATCGAAAATCTGCGTAATATCGCCATCATCGCGCACGTTGACCATGGTAAAACTACCNTGGTTGACAAGCTGCTNCAGCAATCCGGTACNTTCAGNAATGAACGTGCNGAAGCCACCGAACGCGTGATGGACTCCAACGATTTGGAGAAAGAGCGTGGGATTACCATCCTCGCTAAAAACACCGCTATCAAATGGAATGACTACCGTATCAACATCGTTGATACCCCAGGCCACGCCGACTTCGGTGGTGAAGTTGAACGTGTAATGTCCATGGTAGACTCCGTTCTGCTGGTCGTTGACGCAATGGATGGCCCAATGCCGCAGACGCGCTTCGTAACCAAAAAGGCATTCGCCCATGGTTTGAAGCCAATCGTGGTTATCAACAAAGTTGACCGTCCTGGCGCGCGTCCTGACTGGGTTGTGGATCAGGTGTTTGACCTGTTCGTTAACCTCGACGCAAGCGACGAGCAACTCGATTTCCCAATCATCTATGCATCAGCACTGATGGGTATCGCGGGCAACGACCACACTGATATGGCGGAAGACATGACCCCGCTGTACCAGGCGATTGTTGACCACGTTAAAGCACCAAGCGTTGACCTCGATGGTCCTTTCCAGATGCAGATCTCCCAGCTGGATTACAACAACTACGTTGGCGTAATCGGCATCGGTCGCATCAAGCGCGGTAAAGTGAAGCCTAACCAGCAAGTCACTGTCATCGACAGCGAAGGTAAAACCCGCAACGGTAAAGTCGGCAAAGTTCTGACTCACCTCGGTCTGGAGCGTATTGAATCCACCGAAGCCGAAGCAGGCGACATCATCGCGATCACCGGTCTGGGCGAGCTGAACATCTCCGACACCCTTTGCGATCCGCAAAACGTTGAAGCACTGCCAGCGCTGTCTGTTGATGAACCGACTGTAACCATGTTCTTCAACGTCAACACCTCTCCGTTCTGTGGTAAAGAAGGTAAATACGTTACCTCTCGTCAGATCCTTGACCGCCTGAACAAAGAGCTGGTGCACAACGTTGCGCTGCGCGTTGAAGAAACCGAAGATGCGGACGCGTTCCGTGTATCCGGTCGTGGTGAGCTGCACCTGTCCGTTCTTATCGAAAATATGCGTCGTGAAGGCTTCGAACTGGCTGTGTCCCGTCCGAAAGTTATCAACCGTATGATCGATGGCCGTATGCAAGAGCCGTTCGAGAACGTGACGCTGGATATCGAAGAACAGCACCAGGGTTCTGTGATGCAGGCAATGGGCGAGCGTAAGGGCGATGTTAAAGACATGATCCCTGACGGCAAAGGCCGTATTCGTCTGGATTACCTGATCCCAGCACGTGGCCTGATCGGCTTCCGTACCGAGTTCATGACCATGACCTCCGGTACCGGTCTGCTGTACTCCACNTTCAGCCACTACGATGACGTTAAACCGGGTGAAATCGGCCAGCGCCAGAACGGCGTGCTGATCTCTAACGGCCAGGGTAAAGCAGTTGCGTTCGCACTGTTCAGCCTGCAGGANCGCGGTAAGCTGTTCCTGGGTCACGGTGCAGAAGTTTACGAAGGCCAGATCATCGGTATTCACAGTCGTTCTAACGACCTGACTGTAAACTGCCTGACCGGTAAGAAACTGACCAACATGCGTGCTTCCGGTACTGACGAAGCCACCACGCTGGTTCCAGCACAGAAAATGTCTCTTGAGCAGGCTCTGGAATTTATCGATGACGACGAACTGGTAGAAGTTACTCCTACCTCCGTACGTATCCGTAAACGTCACCTGACTGAGAACGACCGTAAACGTGCGGGCCGTGGCAGCAAAGACTAATACGACTCCTCTCTGAGGCACGTCGTGCGAAAAGCCGCTGAATATCAGCGGCTTTTTTATTGGAGTGAATTCCCTAACGCTCTCATGCGCTAAGCTGAATCTGACGCATAGCCAAAGCTTATCTTTCCCGCTACAGTTATTTCTCCACGGCGCGAAGGAGATAAACATGCTTTATATCTTTGACTTAGGAAATGTCATCGTCGATATCGATTTTAATCGAGTGCTGGGTGCATGGAGCGATTTTAGCCGTGTGCCGCTGGCGACCCTGAAACAGAATTTCACCATGGGAGAGGCGTTTCACCAGCATGAGCGGGGGGAAATCAGCGATGAAGCCTTCGCTGAAGCTATGTGTCACGAGATGGATCTGCCCTTGAGCTACGAGCAGTTCGCTCACGGCTGGCAGGCGGTATTTGTGGCACTTCGCCCGGAGGTCATCGACACCATGAACAAGCTTCGCGAACAGGGGCATCGCGTGGTCGTGCTGTCCAATACCAACCGTCTGCACACCACGTTCTGGCCTGGTGAGTATCCGCAAATCCAGCACGCTGCAGATAAAATTTACCTGTCTCAGGAGATGGGCATGCGCAAACCTGAGGCGCGAATTTATCAGGCCGTCTTGCAGGCAGAAGGATTCTCTGCCGCCAATACGGTCTTTTTTGACGATAACGCCGATAATATAGAGGGAGCTAACCAGTTGGGTATCACGTCGATCCTGGTCACCGGGAAAGAGACGATACCGAACTACTTTGCGAAGCAGTTATGTTAAAAACCGTTCATCAAAAAGCCACACACCATACGCGTCCGTTTCGGGCGTGGATCAAACTGCTCTGGCAGAGGATTGATGAGGACAACATGACCACGCTGGCGGGCAATCTCGCTTACGTGTCGTTGCTCTCATTGGTTCCGCTGGTGGCGGTGATTTTCGCGTTGTTCTCTGCGTTTCCGATGTTTGCCGATGTGAGTCTGCAGCTGCGCCACTTTGTGTTTGCTAACTTTATTCCCGCCACTGGGGACGTAATTCAGGGGTATATCGAGCAGTTCGTTGCCAACTCCAGCAAGATGACCGCCGTGGGCGCCTGCGGGCTGATCGTGACCGCACTGCTGCTGATGTATGCCATTGATAGCGCACTGAATACCATCTGGCACAGCAAGCGTGTGCGGCCAAAAGTTTATTCGTTTGCCGTTTACTGGATGATTCTGACGCTGGGGCCGCTGCTGGCCGGGGCCAGTCTGGCGATCAGCTCTTATCTTCTGTCATTACGCTGGGCGAGCGATTTAAACAGCGTCATCGACAACGTGTTACGCATCTTCCCGCTGATCCTCTCCTGGCTCTCCTTCTGGCTGCTTTACAGCGTGGTGCCGACCACACAGGTGCCTAACCGGGACGCTATTGTTGGGGCGCTGGTGGCGGCAATCCTGTTCGAGCTGGGCAAAAAAGGGTTTGCGTTCTACATCACCATGTTCCCGTCGTATCAGCTGATTTATGGCGTGCTGGCGGTGATCCCGATTTTGTTTGTCTGGGTATACTGGACCTGGTGTATCGTCTTGCTAGGTGCCGAAATAACTGTCACTCTCGGTGAATACCGCAAACTCAAACAAGCCGCAGAACAAGAAGAAGCAGACCAACCATGATTGCATTGATTCAGCGCGTAACCCGTGCCAGCGTCACCGTGGAGGATGAGGTGACGGGTGAAATTGGCCCAGGACTTTTGGTGTTGTTAGGTGTCGAAAAGGATGACGACGAACAAAAAGCGAATCGTCTGTGTGAGCGCGTGCTCGGGTATCGCATTTTCGGCGATGCCGACGGGAAGATGAACCTGAACGTTCAGCAGGCGGGGGGGAGCGTGCTGGTGGTGTCTCAGTTTACCCTGGCCGCCGACACGGAACGCGGCATGCGTCCGGGCTTCTCCAGAGGTGCCGCGCCCGACCGTGCTGAAGCACTTTACGAATACTTTGTTGAACGGTGTCGTCAACAGGAAATGAATACGCAAACCGGACGATTCGCTGCAGATATGCAGGTGTCGCTGGTGAACGATGGCCCCGTCACATTCTGGCTCCAGGTATGAGCCAGCTGGCGGCATGGCCGCGGGTAACAAGAGAGAGTACAGCTATGTATCACCTTCGAGTACCGCAAACAGAAGAAGAATTAGAGGTTTACTATCATTTTCGCTGGGAAATGCTGCGTAAGCCGTTACATCAGCCGAAAGGCTCCGAGCGCGACGCCTGGGATGCGATGGCGCATCATCAGATGGTGGTCGACGAAGAGGGCAACCTGGTTGCCGTCGGGCGTTTGTATATCAATGCCGACAATGAAGCCTCAATCCGTTTTATGGCTGTGCATCCGTCCGTACAGGACAAAGGGCTTGGCACCCTGATGGCGATGACTCTTGAGTCCGTAGCCCGTCAGGAAGGCGTTAAACGCGTCACCTGTAGCGCCCGCGAAGACGCCGTGGAGTTTTTCTCCAAGCTGGGTTTCGTCAATGAAGGCGAAATTACCGCGCCGCAAACCACCCCGATTCGTCATTTTTTGATGATCAAACCCATCGCCACCCTTGATGACATTCTCCACCGCGCCGACTGGTGCGGGCAGCTGCAGCAGGCCTGGTATCAGCATATTCCGCTGAGCGAAAAGATGGGAGTGCGCATCCAGCAATACACCGGGCAAAAATTCATCACCACCATGCCGGAAATCGGCAATCAGAACCCGCACCATACCCTGTTCGCAGGCAGCCTGTTCTCGCTAGCCACTTTGACCGGCTGGGGGCTGATCTGGCTGATGCTGCGCGAAAGACACCTTGGAGGCACCATTATTCTTGCCGATGCGCATATCCGCTACCGTAGCCCTATCAGCGGTAAACCGAGCGCAGTCGCGGATTTAGGCTCCCTCAGCGGTGACCTGGACCGTCTGGCGCGTGGCCGTAAAGCCCGCGTGCAGATGCAGGTCGAGCTGTTTGGCGATGAA
>Ga0065704_10071160_pt1 | contig 12754 bp, 12 predicted proteins | sample SwiRhicommuniRL2_FD_59091 | JGI IMG/M metagenome (GOLD analysis project Ga0065704, IMG submission 59091) | Switchgrass rhizosphere bacterial communities from Rose Lake, Michigan, USA - RL2 v2 (version 2) | ecosystem: Host-associated > Plants > Roots > Rhizosphere > Soil | place: East Lansing, MI
GATGTGCAGACCGGACAGATCTGCACTGAAATTGTGGTGGGTGATACATGGATCGAACATGTGACCCCTGCCGTGTGAAGGCAGTGCTCTACCGCTGAGCTAATCACCCGGTGTGCAGACCGGACAGATCTGCACTGAAATTGTGGTGGGTGATACATGGATCGAACATGTGACCCCTGCCGTGTGAAGGCAGTGCTCTACCGCTGAGCTAATCACCCCTTTCGTTCAGATTCACACAGTATTGTGCTGATCCGGCGAAGCTGAGATTCTAGCATCAAGTGCGCATCACTTTTGGAAAGTGCTCAGCTTTTTGCTAGCACTGCTGCCAGCCTGCATGTTTCATGCCCCGGACATGGCATCGCTTGCACGGTGCAAGGCATCAGATGCTACGGCGCCTGCAAGGCAACGGTCAGACGCCCACGCTGTGCATGCAGCGCACACCAAAAGGCCAAGGCGGCGGCACCAACAAAAAAGCCTCCTGACCGAAGTCAGGAGGCTTATCGTATGGTCGGAATGGCGGGATTCGAACTCGCGACCCCTTGCACCCCATGCAAGTGCGCTACCAGGCTGCGCTACATTCCGAAGACTTGAATTATATACACATTTTTCTGCCTACAGCGCTAAAAGCGAACGAATCTGCAAAAGCTCGTGGCGGACCTGCTCCAAAGAGGCTGCTGGCGCCCCGCCCTCCTGGCGCAGCAACTGATCCAGCAGCAGTTGGGTTTGCATGTTGGCATCCGCAGGCTTGGCCTCCACGGCACCCATCCGCCCGGAGATCACCTCCTCACCAGAGTGAGCGCGCAGCTGGTTGCGTGCCCCTTGGATGGTGAACCCCTCGTCATAGAGCAGATTGCGTATGCGGCGCACCATCAGCAGTTCGTGGTGCTGGTAGTAGCGGCGATTGCCACGCCGCTTCATGGGGCGCAACTGCACAAACTCCTGCTCCCAGTAGCGCAGCACATGGGGCTTGACATCACACAACAGCGCAACTTCGCTGATCGTGAAATAACGTTTGGCAGGGATGGGAGGAAGGTTGGCCATAAACCGATGGTTGCGAACGCAGGCGTGCCAAACAAAACAAGCGCCCTAGCCTACCGCAGCTTGTGCAATAGACCAAGAGCGCTTGTACAAGGTACCGAGAGCTTTAGAGCTGAACTGGCGTGCTGCCGCCCTCAGCGCCCTGGATCTGCTCCTTGAGCTTGGAGCTGGCGTGGAAGGTGACCACACGGCGGGCATCGATGGGAATCAGCTCGCCGGTGCGTGGATTGCGCCCCGGGCGCGGCGCCTTGGTGCGGATCTGGAAGTTGCCGAAACCCGACAGCTTCACATCGTCGCCATCGACCAGACTTTTGGAGATCAGGTCGAAGAACGCATCCACCATTTCCTTGGATTCGCGCTTGTTCAAGCCGATCTGATCGAACAGCAGTTCGGCCAATTGCGCTTTGGTCAGGGCGGAGGACGCCTCTGCGCCATCATCTGCAAATTCGATCATTTCAGGCTCCTTGGGAAATGACGCGGTACATCAGCCGCGCAGGCGTGCAGCCACACGCTCCACCAGCGATGCAATCGCGCCCTGCATGGCGGCGTCGATTTCGACATCCGTCAGCGCGGCTTCGTCCCGGCCCAGCGTCAGGCGGATGGCCAGGCTCTTTTCGTCCTGGGCCAGGCTGCCTGGTGCAGCTTCTTCGCCTGCCTTGAGCTTCTTGGGACGGAACACGTCAAACAACACGGCCGAACGCAGGATACCGCCCTGCACGCCTTGCTGTACCGCCTCCATCACCTGGGCATGGGTCACCGCCTCCTTGACCACCACGGCAATGTCGCGCTCCACGGCCTGGTGCTTGGCCACCGGCTTGAACACTGGCACCTGGCGGGCCAGCACGGCATCCAGTTCCAGCTCGAACATCACGGGAGCCTGGGCCAGATCCCATTCCTGGCGCCACTTGGGGTGCAACTCGCCGACAAAGCCGATGGCCTTGCCATCCAGCAGCACACGGGCGCAGCGGCCAGGGTGCATGGCAGGATGTTCTGCAGGCTCGAACACCGGCTTGGCCGGGGCCAGCAGCGCTTCGACATCGCCCTTGACGTCGTAGAAGTCAACCTTGGTCTCGGCCCGGCCCCATTGCAGCTGGTCGGCTGCGCCGTAGGCCAGACCGGCCACACGCATGGGCTGGTAGAAGCCCTTGACGGTGGTGTCGGACTCGACCACGGATTCGTCCTTGAAGAACACGCGACCCAGTTCGAACACGCGCACGCGCTGGGCCTTGCGGTCCACGTTGAACTTCAGCACCTGCAGCAGCGAGCCCAGCAGCGACGAGCGCATCACGCTCAGATGGCTGGCAATGGGGTTGAGCAGCTTGATGGCATGTTGATTGCCCGCCAGCTCCTGCTCCCACTTTTCTTCGACAAAGCTGAAGTTGATGGTCTCCTGGTAGCCCAGGCCGGCCAGTTCATGGCGCACACCGAACGGACTGCGCTGGTTTTCGGCGCGCAATTTGGGCGAGATGGGGGCCAGTGGCTTGGTGGTCGGCAAGTTTTCGTAACCGATCATGCGGGCCACTTCTTCGATCAGATCCTCTTCCAGATTGATGTCGAAGCGGAAGGTCGGCGCCGTCACCGAGATCACCCCCTCGGATGCCACGGTGGCGGGCAGGCCCAGGCCGTTCAGTGCATCCAGGCACTGCTGCTGGGTCACGGCCATGCCGATCACCTTGGCCGCACGGGCCACGCGCAGTTGCACGGGCTTGGGCTGGGGCATGTTGGGCTTTTGGTCGTCCATGGCCGCCACCTGTGTGTCAGGCGTACCGCAGATTTCCAGCACCAGCGCGGTGATGCGCTCGATATGCTCGGTGGTGAACTCGGGATCCACGCCGCGCTCGAAACGGTGGCCCGCGTCGGTCGAGAAATTGAAGTGGCGCGAGCGCCCGGCCACGGCCTTGGGGAACCAGAACGCAGCTTCGATGTAAATGTTCTTCGTATCGTCCGACACGGCCGTGGCATCGCCGCCCATGATGCCGGCCAGCGACTCCACTTCCTTGTCGTCGGCAATCACACCCACCTGGATGAAGTCATCGATCTGGATGGTGTTGCCGTTGAGCAGCTTGAGCGTTTCGCCTTGCTTGCCCCAGCGCACATTCAGACCACCGCTGATCTTGTCCAGGTCGAAGATATGGGACGGACGGCCCAGCTCGAACATCACATAGTTGGAGATGTCCACCAGGGGCGAGACCGAGCGCTGGCCGCAGCGTGCCAGACGGTCCAGCATCCACTGGGGCGTCTTCACCTGGGTGGTGACGTTGCGCACGATACGGCCCGAGAATCGGCCACACAGGTCGGTCGCTTCAATCTTGACGGGCAGCTTGTCTTGCGACGCCACGGCCGCAGCAGGGAAGGACAGCGGCTTCAAAGGGGCGCCGGTCAACGCCGACAGCTCGCGTGCGACACCGTACACCGACAGGCAGTGCGCCAGATTGGGCGTGAGCTTCAGCGTGAACAGCGTGTCGTCCAGGTTCAGGTACTCGCGCACATCCTGGCCCAGAGGCGCATCGGACGGAAACTCCAGCAGGCCGCTGGCATCTTCGTCAATGCCCAGCTCCTTGGCCGAGCACAGCATGCCAAAGCTTTGCACGCCGCGCAGCTTGCCGATCTTGATCTTGAAAGGCTTGCCATCTTCACCCGGCGGCAGCTCGGCACCCACGGTGGCGCAGGGAATGCGGATGCCCACGCGCGCATTGGGCGCACCGCAGACGATGTTCAGCAGTTCGGGGCCTCCCACATCCACCTGGCAGATGCGCAGGCGATCGGCATCGGGATGCTGCACGGCTTCCTTGATTTCACCGACAACGATGCCGGTGAAAGGAGGTGCCACAGGATCCAGTTCTTCCACTTCCAGACCGGCCATGGTCAGGGTGTCGGCCAGTTGCTGGGTGGTCAGGTTGGGGTTGCAGTACTCGCGCAACCAGGATTCAGGAAATTGCATAGTCAGACTCTTTGGCGTTCATGCCAGGTGCACCGTAGCGGTCTGCAACTGGCTGGGCATGCGTACTTTCAAAAGAAGCTGCTGCGCGGGATTCACTGGGACTTCGACAAAACCATCTGAAGTGCCTGCAACCAAAGCGCTGGCAGCCCGCTTCTTCAATTACTGAAACTGCGACAGGAAACGGATGTCGCCGTCAAAGAACAGGCGCAGATCGTTCACGCCGTAACGCAGCATGGTCAGGCGGTCGGGGCCCATGCCAAAGGCAAAGCCGATGTACTTTTCAGGATCCAGGCCCATGTTGCGCACCACGTTGGGGTGCACCTGGCCGGAGCCCGCGACTTCCAGCCATTTGCCGGCCAGCGGGCCGCTCTGGAACTGGATGTCGATTTCAGCCGAGGGCTCGGTGAACGGGAAGAAGCTGGGGCGGAAACGCAGCACCAGATCATCCTGCTCGAAGAAGGTCTTGCAGAAGTCCGTGAACACGACCTTCAGGTCCTTGAAACTCACGTTCTCGCCAATCCACAGGCCTTCGCACTGGTGGAACATGGGCGAGTGGGTAGCGTCCGAGTCCACACGGTAGGTGCGGCCGGGGGCAATCACGCGGATCTCGGGCATGGTCTGGCCGGCATCCAGCTGATTGCGGTATTTCTTCACATGCTGCACGGCATGGCGCACCTGCATGGGGCTGGTGTGCGTGCGCAGCAAGTTGGGCGCGTGTTGCGTGCCGCCTTCCACATAGAAGGTGTCATGCATGGAGCGCGCGGGGTGGTCTTCTGGCGTGTTCAGCGCCGTGAAATTGAACCAGTCGGATTCGATCTCTGGGCCCTGGGCCACATCAAAGCCCATAGAGCCAAAAATCCCCTCGATGCGCTCCAGGGTGATGGAGACAGGGTGCAGCCCTCCTGCGCCACGGCGGCGGCCAGGCAAGGTCACATCCAGCACTTCGGCCTTCAGGTGGGCTTCCAGCTCGGCATCGGCCAGGGCCTTGCGGCGGGCGGTCAGGGCCGCTTCGATCGCCTGCTTGGCCACGTTGATGGCAGCGCCGCGCGATTTTTTCTCTTCGACGGAAAGCTGCGCCATGCCCTTCATGAGCTCGGTCATCTTGCCCGACTTGCCCAGAAACTGCGCCTTGGCGTTTTCCAGATCAGCGGGGGTATGGGCCTGCGCAAACAGCTGCTGCGCGCTCTCGACCAGAGAATCCAACTCGTTCATATCGACTCTTTATCGACGTTTGAAAAACCTGCAAGCTCTGCCCTGCCGCACAGCTCCACACGGAGTGCGCCACATGCCAAAGCCCGGCGATAAAAAAACAAGGGCTAGTGCCTTTTCAAGCCCTAGCCCTTGCTGTTTGTGCATCAGCAGCTACTACCTGAGTAGCAACTACTGACCGTGATCTCAAGCAGCCAGCTTGGCCTTGACTTGGTTCACGATGGCGCTGAAAGCAGCCTTGTCGTGCACAGCGATATCGGCCAGCATCTTGCGGTCGATTTCGATGGCAGCCTTCTTCAGGCCGTTGGCGAATTGGCTGTAGGTCAGACCCAGTTCACGTGCAGCAGCGTTGATACGGGCGATCCACAGCTGACGGAACACGCGCTTCTTGTTACGACGGTCACGGTAAGCGTATTGACCAGCCTTCATCACCGCCTGCTTGGCGACGCGGAAGACATTACCGCGGCGGCCGCGGAAACCCTTAGCAAGGGTCAGAACTTTTTTGTGACGGGCACGGGCCGTTACACCACGTTTGACGCGAGGCATGTATTTTCTCCTTGTTCGTCAGTGAATTACAGACCAGCGCCAGGCAACATCTTTGCGATGGAGCCCATATCGCCTTCATGCACGGAGGTAATGCCACGCAGGTGGCGCTTATTCTTCGTGGTCTTCTTGGTCAAGATGTGACGCTTGAAGGCTTGACCGCGCTTGACGGTACCACCGGGACGAACGCGAAAACGCTTCTTCGCGCTGCTCTTGGTTTTCATTTTGGGCATGTAAATGCTCCTGTTATTTGTGCTCGTGAGGCGGCTGCGCAACCAATACGCGGCACTTGTAGGCACACCGAGACACTTGTTCGCCCCAAGCATGCTTGGGGCCGCACTTCCCTAAGAAAGCACGATGCGATTGGCGCCCGAAAGCGCCAATCGCACATTCTAACCCGATTCGTGGCAAATGCCCAAGAATCAGGCGGCAGTCTTGCCAGCTTCTTCCGCCGGTGCTGCAGCGGACTTGGCCACTGGAGCAGGCTTCTTGTTGCGCGCCGGAGCGATCATCATGATCATCTGGCGGCCTTCCAGCTTGGGGAACTGCTCCACCTGGATGGTGTCGGCCAGATCGTCACGCAGACGGTTCAGCAGATCCAGGCCCAGTTGTTGGTGCGTGATTTCACGACCGCGGAAACGCAGCGTGATCTTGCACTTGTCACCCTCGGCCAGGAAGCGGCGGATATTGCGCAACTTGATGTTGTAGTCACCATCATCGGTACCAGGACGGAATTTGACTTCCTTGATTTCGATGACGGTTTGTTTCGCCTTGGCCTCGGCCGCGCGCTTTTGCTCTTGGTACTTGAACTTACCGTAGTCCACCAGGCGGCAGACAGGCGGGTTCGCAGTGGAGGCAATCTCCACCAGATCCACGTCCAAGTCGCCAGCCATGCGCAGCGCTTCCGCCAGGCTCACAACCCCGATGGGTTCGTTATCAGGACCGGACAGACGCACTTCAGGCGCCTGGATTTCACGGTTGAGACGGTGCTTGCGTTCCTCGCGGTGGCGACGATCACGAAATTCAGTAGCTATGGCTTTCACCCTAATTTCAAAACGCTACGAAAAGCGTAGCTGCTTGCGCGCAATTGACGCAGTCCAAAGCACAAATTGATGCTCAATCAGGCTTTGGAAGCGATGTCGTTGGCCAACAGTTCAATGAAGGCGTCGACGGACATCACACCCAGGTCCTTATTGCCCCGGGCGCGCACTGCGACAGTTCCTGCTGCCTTCTCCTTGTCGCCGGCGACAAGAATGAAAGGCAGCTTTTGCAACGAATGCTCGCGTATTTTATACGTGATCTTTTCATTGCGCAGATCAGACACAATCTTAAGACTTTGATTCGGCAATGCTTTTTGCAGCCTTGCCACAACATCTTGCACGTAGTCGGCCTGAGAGTCGGTGATGTTGAGCACCGCCACCTCCACTGGCGCCAGCCAAACCGGCAGCGCACCAGCGAATTGCTCGATCAAAATGCCGATGAAACGCTCCAGCGAACCGACGATTGCGCGGTGCAGCATCACGGGGCGGTGACGGTTGCCGTCTTCACCCACGTACTCTGCATCCAGACGCACGGGCATGGAGAAATCCACCTGGATGGTGCCGCACTGCCACTGGCGCCCCAGGGCGTCCTTGAGTGTGTATTCGATCTTGGGGCCATAGAAGGCACCGTCGCCCACCGCAATCTGGTATTCGCAGCCCGAAGCCTTGAGCGAGTCGAACAGCGCTTTTTCCGCCTTGTCCCAGACCTCGTCCGAGCCAATGCGCGCTTCCGGACGTGTGGCGACCTTGTAGATGATGTCGGTGAAACCGAAGTCGGCATAGACCTTTTGCAGCAGTTGCGTGAAGTCGAGCACTTCCTTCTGGATCTGGTCTTCGGTACAGAAGATGTGGCCATCGTCCTGGGTGAAGCCACGCACGCGCATGATGCCGTGCAGACCGCCCGTGGGTTCGTTGCGGTGGCACTGACCGAATTCGCCGTAGCGCAGCGGCAGGTCGCGGTAGCTCTTGATGCCTTGCTTGAAGATCAGGATGTGGCCCGGGCAGTTCATGGGCTTCAGCGCGTAGTCGCGCTTTTCCGACTCCGTGATGAACATGTTGTCGCGGTATTTGTCCCAGTGACCGGTTTTCTCCCACAGGGTCTTGTCCAGAATCTGCGGCGCCTTCACTTCTTCGTAGCCGTTTTCACGGTAGACGCGGCGCATGTACTGCTCCACCTCCTGCCACACGCGCCAGCCCTTGGGGTGCCAGAACACGGTGCCGGGCGAGCATTCGTCGATGTGGAACAGGTCCAGCTCGCGGCCCAGGCGGCGGTGGTCACGCTTTTCGGCCTCTTCGATGCGCGTGATGTACGCCTGCAGGTCCTTCTTGTCAGCCCAGGCAGTGCCGTAAACGCGCTGCAACTGCTCGTTCTTGGCATCGCCGCGCCAGTAGGCACCGGCCAGCTTGGTCAGCTTGAATACCTTCAGAAAGCGGGTGTTGGGCACGTGGGGGCCACGGCACATGTCGACGTATTCCTGGTGGTAGTACAGGCCCATGGCGGTTTCATTGGGCATGTCTTCGACCAGGCGCAGCTTGTAGTCTTCGCCGCGTTCCTGGAACACCTTGATGACTTCGGCGCGCGGAGTCATCTTCTTGACGACGTCGTAATCCTGCGCAATCAGCTCCTTCATGCGCGCTTCGATGGCGGCCATGTCGTCGGGCGTGAACGGGCGCTCGTAGGAGATGTCGTAGTAAAAGCCCTCCTCGATCACCGGGCCGATCACCATTTTGGCCGTGGGATACAGCTGCTTGACGGCGTGACCGACCAAGTGGGCGGTGGAGTGGCGAATGATCTCCACGCCTTCGTCGTCCTTGGGCGTGATGATCTGCAGCTTCGCGTCTTCGCTGATCAGATCGCAGGCATCGACCAGGCGGCCGTTGACGCGACCGGCCACGGTGTTCTTGGCCAGACCGGCGCCGATGGACTGGGCCACCTGCATGACGGTGACCGGGCCGTCGAATTCACGTTGCGAACCGTCGGGAAGCGTAATTTTCAGCATGGAAATCCTTGGAAACCTAATGTGGGATACGGGGCCGCGGCCAGTGCTTTGAAAAGCAAAAAGCGCGGAACAGGTCCGCGCTTTGGATAAGAGGGAGAAAAAAACTCCGGGCAGGCGCGAACTCGCAGCCTCAGCGGCTGCACAACCTTTGCAAGGTACTCGTTCGCGGTGTCATAACCAGACTGCCTTTCTCGCTCTTGTAAATGGATACTGGCAACCATTTTAACGCCGTATGCACAAAAAAGCCCGAAGCAACAGCGCTTCGGGCCTAAATGGGTGTCCTGGCGACGGTTTTTAGGCCGCCGCACAGGCCCCAGACAACAAGCTTCCGTCCGTTCTACTGTGCCATGTCAGTGGTCCAGCAGAGCCGTGCAGATCAGTGGAACTGCTCTTCTTCGGTGGAACCGGTCAGGGCCTTCACGCTGGAAGAGCCGCCCTGGATCACGGTGGTCACATCGTCGAAGTAACCTGCGCCCACTTCCTGCTGGTGCGACACAAAGGTGTAGCCCAGTTCGCGTGCGGCGAATTCGGGTTCCTGCACCATTTCCACGTAGTGCTTCATGCCTTCGCCACGTGCATAGGCGTGGGCAAACTTGAAGGTGTTGTACCAGTTGCTGTGGATGCCGGCCAGGGTGATGAACTGGAACTTGTAGCCCAGTGCAGACAGGTCTTCCTGGAAGGAAGCGATCTGGCTGTCGTTGAGGTTCTTCTTCCAGTTGAACGAGGGCGAGCAGTTGTAGCTCAGCAGCTTGCCGGGGCAGGCAGCGTGCACGGCCTGTGCGAATTCACGGGCAAAGCCGATGTCGGGCACGCCGGTTTCGCACCACACCAGATCGGCGTAGGGAGCGTAGGCCACGCCGCGGCTGATGGATTGCTCCAGGCCGTTCTTGACACGGTAGAAACCTTCCTGGGTGCGCTCGCCGGTCAGGAACGGCTGGTCGTTGGCGTCGTGGTTGCTGGTGATCAGGTTGGCAGCCTCGGCGTCGGTACGGGCCAGCACGATGGTGGGCACGCCCATCACGTCCGCAGCAAAGCGGGCGGAAATCAGCTTTTCGCAGGCTTCACGGGTGGGCACCAGCACCTTGCCACCCATGTGGCCGCACTTCTTCACGGCTGCCAGCTGGTCTTCAAAGTGCACGCCAGCAGCGCCGGCCTGGATCATGTTCTTCATCAGCTCGAAAGCGTTCAGCACGCCGCCGAAACCGGCTTCCGCATCGGCCACGATGGGCAGGAAGTAGTCGATAAACTCCTTGTCGCCGGGATTCACACCCTTGCCCCACTGGATTTCGTCAGCGCGCTTGAAGGTGTTGTTGATGCGGCGCACCATGGTGGGCACCGAGTCATAGGCGTACAGCGACTGGTCGGGGTACATGGTTTCGGACGTGTTGCCGTCGGCAGCGACTTGCCAGCCCGACAGGTACACGGCTTCCAGACCGGCCTTGGCTTGCTGCATGGCCTGGCCAGCCGAGATGGCGCCGAAAGCGTTCACGTAGCCCTTCTTGGAGCTGCCGTTGATCTTCTCCCACAGCACTTCGGCGCCACGCTGGGCCAGCGTGTACTCGGGCTGCAGGCTGCCACGTAGGCGCACCACGTCAGCCGCGGAGTAACCGCGCTTGACGCCCTTCCAGCGGGGGTTGGTGGCCCAGTCTTTTTCCAGGGCGGCGATTTGCTGTTCGCGGCTCAGTTGGGTGTTCAGCGCTTTGGTCATCGTGATCTCCTTGAAAGGTAGTGAAACTGGTTTGCCGTGGTGTGCGGCCTTGGAGACAACTGTAGGCAAAGCGACGGCTCCCAACAATCACTTCTATCTTATATAAGACGAAAAAATATTCTTTTTAAATCAAATACTTATTTTTATATTTCTGTATATGAAATGTTTTTTCTCATATTGAGAAAAAATGCTGCGAAGCAACAAGCGTCATTTTTCACATTGCGGAAATGATTTTCTGCGATGCAACATCCCCACCAGGAAATGATCACGCTGGACAGGAAAGAAGTACCCCGACAGAGGCGGCGCCTCAGGGCTTCCCGCAAGCTGCTCTGCATCGGCATATCCCCTGCAGTCCCATGGCTGCAGATGGCATCTCTCACAAGATACTGTATTCATGCACAGTTTTATGCATGTACGTACTTCTGGATGGCAAGCATGTCCATGTCTCCTGCGAGCAGGGCTTTCCGCCGCGCCTGCAGAGGTGGCCCGCGGTACTGCCCCACCACTGCGCCCCGCCCCGCCCTGCTTCCGACTGGAGGCCGGGAGAGAGGTTTGTGCCTCCGTGATGGCCCCTCTGCCGGAGCTTCACCGCGGAGGCGAGCCCGTGATGCGACATCGTCTCTTCCCAACGACCATGCGCCCGGCTTGCTCGCCTGCACCCGTGCGCAATCGCTTCGTATTTCCTTGAAGGCTCCTCCTGTAGGGGCTGCAAATGCCATCTTGGCCCCAGATATCCAGCAGATTCTGGAGATCGCCAAGAGTCCTCTTTATCCTGCCGCCTGACGGTTCTTTTTCGGAGCATCTTCCATGAGCGCTTTGCGTCTGCCCTATTCCACCCTCTCGCCTGCTGCCTACCAGGGTCTGCTGGCCACCAAGTCCGCACTGGATCACAGCAGCCTGGGCAAGCCTTTGATCGAGCTGGTCTATCTGCGCGTGTCCCAAATCAATGGCTGCGCCTTCTGCCTGGAGATGCATGCCAAGGCGTTGCGCGCCGGAGGCATGGCACAGGCCAAGCTCGACAGCCTGGCCGGCTGGCGGGTCAGCGGCCAGTTCGATGCCCGGGAACGCGCGGCACTGGGCTGGACGGAATCCCTGGTCGATGTGGCCCACACCCACGCACCGGACTCCGACTTTGCATCGCTGCAGCCACACTTCAGCGATACCGAGATTTCCGACCTGAGCTTTGCGATTGCGCTGATGAGCGCCTTCAACCGCCTGGCCATCGGCATGCGCCAGTAGTAAATAGTCAGCGTACCTTCTTGTCCATGGGTGTGGTGCGGGAGCCAAACCCCGGTGCACGGCCTGCTCCCCAGCAAAAGCGAAAGCGGCTTGCGCGCAGACCCCCTCTCCACACGGTGGACGGCATCGTGGCGGCCCATAGGGGCAGCCACCAAAATTCGTGCCCCTGCGCCGCGCGAAGTAGTTCTATTGCTTGGCTTTTACCCGGTCTTTCCCAACAGCAAGGTTCCGACGAAGGTGCCCCTACTCCGGCTCCTCGCCCTGATCCAGGCTCTCCCCGGGGGGCTGGCCCTGAACCTCTTCGCTGCCACACAGGCGGCATGGGTGCATGGGGCCTCCCTTATTTGAAATCCCGGCTCTCGGTGGCCAGCCGGCCGAGCAAATGCGACAAGTCGGCCATGCGCTCTGCGATCAGATTGCACACCGGCCCCTGGCGCTGCCATATCCCCTCCACCGCCAGCAGGCGCGAGCCCACCAGCACCTGCCGGTACGCATCGCGCACGTCGCGCCAGACGATGACCTGGGTGCAGCCATGCTCGTCCTCCAGCGACATAAAGACGGTCCCGTTGGCGGTCCCTGGCTGCTGCCGCAAAGTCACGATGCCTGCCGTACGAACCCGCTGGCCGTTGGATAGACGGCGCAACTCCTGCGAGGTTTTGACCTTCCACCGCTCCATCTTGGGTCGCAGCAGCCGCATGGGATGGCTGCGCAGCGTGAGGCCCGTGGAGGCATAGTCCCAGACCACTTCTTCGCCCTCTGGCGCCTCAGGCAGCGCCAGCAAGGCTTCATCGAAGCGAGCCTCCTCCAGGAGCTCAGGCGCGGCATGCAAGGCCGCGGCCTCCCACACCTGCTGGCGGCGGTGTCCCGACAAGCTGGCCAGGGCCCCTGCTGCGGCCAGGCACTTCATCTCCTGCTGGTCCATGTGCGTGCGCCGGGCCAGTGCTTCGGCGCTGTCGAAAGGAGCCTGGCGGCGGTTCTCTTCGATGCGCCGGGCACTGGTGCGGCCCAGGCCCGAGATCATGCGCAGGCCCAGCCG
>Ga0065704_10001736_pt1 | contig 12746 bp, 4 predicted proteins | sample SwiRhicommuniRL2_FD_59091 | JGI IMG/M metagenome (GOLD analysis project Ga0065704, IMG submission 59091) | Switchgrass rhizosphere bacterial communities from Rose Lake, Michigan, USA - RL2 v2 (version 2) | ecosystem: Host-associated > Plants > Roots > Rhizosphere > Soil | place: East Lansing, MI
CATGCAGGAGACGCTCGAACGCGTCGTGCCGAACGTCGTGCCGGGCTACACCCAGCCGATCCAGATGCGCGTCGAGGAATTGATCTCCGGCGTGCGTGCGACGCTGGCACTCAAGCTCTACGGGCCGGACCTCAAGGAACTCGATCGGCTGAGCGCCCAGGCCAAGCAGGCCCTCGCGACCGTGCCGGGCGTGGCGGACCTCTCGCTCGAGGCCAATGTCGGCAAGCCGCAGATCCGCATCGAGGTGAACCGCGACGAACTGGCGCGCCACGGCATGAACGCCGAGGAAGTCCTGACCGTCGTGCGCAACGGCCTGGGCGGTGAACCGGTCAGCGTGCTGCTCGACGGCGTCAGGCGCTTCGACATCGCGGTGCGGTTGCAGGACGATTACCGCGACACCATCGCGGCGCTGCGACGCATCCCGCTCAAGTCGGAAACGGGTGCGCTCGTGCCGCTGGCCGAGGTGGCGACCGTACAGGTCGACGAGGGGTATTCGTTCGTGCGTCGCGAACAGCTGCAACGGTACGCGGTGATCCAGATGGACGTGCGCGGTCGCGACGTCGACGGCTTCGTCAAGGATGCGGGCGTGGCGCTCGCGCAGGCCGTGCAGTTGCCGCCGGGTTACTGGATCGAATGGGGCGGCGCGTTCGAAAACCAGCAGCGCGCGCTGGCGCGACTCGCGGTCATCGTGCCCGTGACGATCTTCTGCATCTTCGTGCTGCTGTACACGGCGTTCAATTCGGTGCGCTACGCCGCACTGATCCTCGCGAACGTGCCGTTTGCGACGATCGGCGGCGTGCTCGCACTCGCTGTCACGGGGCAGTACCTCTCGGTGCCGTCAGCCATCGGCTTCATCGCGGTGTTCGGCGTGGCGATGCTCAACGGCATCGTGCTCGTCAGCTTTCTCAACGAGTTGCGCACCAGGGGGCTGTCCGTCCGTGATGCCGTCATGCAGGGCACGGCGCTGCGCCTGCGGCCGGTCCTGATGACGGCGAGCGTCGCGATCCTCGGCTTGGTGCCGATGCTGCTGTCGAACGGTGTCGGCGCGGAGACGCAGCGCCCGCTCGCCACGGTCGTGGTCGGGGGACTGCTGAGCGCAACGTTCCTGACCTTGGTGCTGCTGCCCGTGCTGTACGAATGGATGGAGACGCGGTTCGAGGCGCGACAGGCCGCCGAGCTGGAGGATCCAGCATGAGCGGGAAGCACGGCCACGGCGGCTCGACGATTCGCCACGAGGTGACCCCATGAAATACATTTCGCTGACGGTCCTGTTGCTGGTCTGCTCCACGTCGTTGGCGGACACGTCACGCGCGCACATGAAGGCGCTGGACGAGGACCTCCGTCGATTGACGCAGCAATTGGCGTCGATCGATGGCCAGCCGCCAGGCATGCGCGTTGCGGAGCACCTGCAGGAACTTGAAGCGCACCTGCAGCGCACGCGTCGGGAGATCTGCGGCGATTGCGCGAGCGACGACGTCGCGCGATCGGCCTTCGGCAGGGAAGCCGCCGCGTGCGGCGACGCGACCGGCGTGGGCTCGGCGATGACCAGGGACGAATATGCGGCACTCATGCGACGGGAGCTGCCGCAACTGCACGACAGCCTCCACCGCCTGACGCGCGAACGGTTCCTGTTCGAGCCGCGGACCGTCCATGAGCGGCAGCGACTGCTGCGACAGTATTACGATCGTGTCCTGCGAACGATCGACGCGGCAGGACCGTCCTGCGGGTCCGGGCTACTGTCTCGAACGACGCATGTCGACCGGTACCTCCAAACCCCAGTCGTCGGCTCGATCACGACCGGCGAGCGCGCCATTCCCCAAAATGGCGCGCCGACTCGTACCCGTGCACCTCTCGTGTGCGAACACGAGGCCTTCGTCGCGCCCGGTTGAATCTGCGTACTCCCGCCGGTCCGCAGTGACTGTTACCGTCTCCTGCGGCCCAGTGTTGCTGTCGTCGCGTTCCCTGAACGACCGCCGGAGTTGACTCGCGTGGGCCAGCACATCGATTCGTATTACGCCGCGACCGCCAACCCGGCGCCTGCGCGGCCGCCGCTCACGGCGGACATGGACGTCGACGTCTGCGTGATCGGTGGTGGTATCGCCGGTTGCTCGACGGCGCTGCACCTCGCGAAACGCGGCTACCGCGTGGCGCTGCTCGAAGCGCAGCGGATCGGCTGGGGCGCGTCGGGGCGCAGCGGCGGCCAGGCCATCTGGGGGTACTCGACGAGCCAGGACAAGCTCGTCGCACAGGTCGGCCGCGACGATGCGAAGAAGCTGTTCGACATTTCCGTCGAAGCGCTCGACCTGCTCGAGACGCTGGTCGCGCAGCATGCGATCCAGTGCGATTTCCACCGTGGCCACATGCTCGTCGGCATCAAGCCGCGGCACGAGCTCGAGCTGCACGAGCTGCACGAGCAGCTGGAACTGGAGTACGGTTATTCCTCGCTGCACTGGCTCGACCGCCCCGAGGTCGAGCAGCTGCTCGCGACCACACGCTACCGCTGCGCACTGCGTGACGATCGCAGTGCGCACCTACACCCGCTCAATTTCACGCTCGGGCTGGCGGCCGCGGCCGAGGCGGCCGGCGCACGGATACTGGAGGGAACCGAAGTCGTCGGTCTCGACTTCGGTCCAACCGTGCGCGTTCGCACCGCTGGCGGCCCGGTCGTGCGCGCGAAGCACGTGGCGATCTGCACGGGTGGCTACCTGGACGCCCGTGTGTCGAAGCAGCTGCGCAAGCGGATCATGCCGGTCGGCACCTACGTGATCGCGACCGAGCCGCTCGGGCGTGCGCGCATCGAGTCGCTGATGCGCGAGAACGTCGCCGTCAACGACGTCAATTTCGTGCTCGACTACTTCCGTCGTTCCGAGGACCACCGCCTGCTGTTCGGCGGGCGCGTCTCGTACTCGGGTCGCGATGCGCTCAACACCGCCCGCGCGACCCGCGCACAGATGCTCAAGGTGTTCCCGCAGCTCGCCGACGCCCGGATCGATTACGCCTGGGGTGGCTACGTCGACATCACGATGAACCGTGCGCCGGACTTCGGTCGGCTGGAACCGAACGTCTACTACCTGCAGGGCTTTTCCGGCCACGGCGTCGCGCTCGGCAGCATCGCCGGCAAGCTCGTCGCGGAGACGGTCGCGGGGCAGGCCGAGCGCTTCGACCTGTTCACGCAGTTCGAACATCGCAACTTCCCGGGCGGGCCGGCGTTGCGGATGCCGGCGCTCGTGCTCGCCATGCTCTGGTTCCGCCTCAAGGACATGCTGTAGCCGAACGGTGGCGGCGCCGCGTGCGAGCGCGGCGCTTCACTCGTCACCGCCCAGTTGCGGTTCACGAGCCGCCGGTGGCCTCGCGCTGGAAGGCCAGCGCCAGCGCCGCAAGCAGATCGGCCTCCTCGACCGGCTTGACGAGGTGCCGATCGAACCCCGCGGCCAGCACCGCGCGCTGTGCCTCCGGGTCGCCCCAGCCCGTCATCGCAACGACGCGCATGCCCGAGCCCCACGGCTGCTCGCGCAACCGTCGGCACACCTGGTAACCGTCGAGGGTGGGCAGCCCCAGGTCCAGCAGCACGAGCTCGGGCCGAAAGCTCGTGGCGGCTTCGACAGCCACGCCGCCGTCGAGGACCACGTGGACTTCGTGACCCATGGTCCGGAGCAGAGTCGTCAGCGTCTCGGCACCGTCGTGATTGTCCTCCACGACCAGGATCCGCAGCCGATGCGGCGAAGCATTCGCCGCGTCGGTGTCGGCGATCGCCGTCTCCTCGAGTGCGCGGGGGGGCAGGGGCAGCGAGACCGTGAACGTGCTGCCGCGTCCATGCCCTTCGCTGTGGGCGAGCACGCGGCCCCCGTGCAGTTCCACCAGGTGCCGGACGAGCGACAGCCCGATGCCGAGGCCGCCGCGCGAGCGGTCGACCGTCGACTCGACCTGGCAGAACATGTCGAACACGCGCTCGAGCTGGTCGACCGGAATCCCGATGCCGTCGTCGCTGACGGTCACGCTCACGGTGTCCGAACTGCGCTGTACCGCGACCTCGATGCGACCGCCGCGCTCGGTGTACTTGGCGGCGTTCGTGAGCAGGTTGACGAACACCTGCGACAGCCGTGTGACGTCGGCGTCGAGCACGACGCTCGATTCCGGCAGCCGCAGCGCGAGCGCATGCCCGAACTCCGCCATGTACGGTCGCGTCGCCTCGACCGCGAGCTCGAGCACGCGCGTGAGGTCCACCGGCTCGCGACGCAGCTCGATGTAGCCACGGTTGATGCGGCTCACGTCCATCAGGTCGTCGATCAGCCGCGCCATGACGCCGACCTGCCGCGCGATGATCATTCGTGCGCGCTGCGCATCGGCCTCGGCGGCGCCCTGGCGTTGCAGGATCTGCACGGCGTTGCGGACGGGCGCCAGCGGATTTCGCAATTCGTGCGCCAATGTCGCGATGAACGCGTCCTTGCGCCGGTCCGCCTCGCGCAACTCGGCCTCGGCCTGCTCGAGCGCGCGCGTGCGCTCGGCCACGAGGCCGTCGAGATTGCCGTTGAGCTCGTGCAGCTGCTGTTCGGCCCGCCGCCGCTCCGTCACCTCGGCGAGCAGCGCGCGATTCGCGATCGCCACTTCGCGGTTCTTGCGGTGCAGCTCGGCGAACACCGCGACTTTCGAGCGCAGCACGGTGGCGTTGACCGGCTTCACCAGGTAATCGACCGCGCCGCTGCCGTAGCCCTCGAGGACGTGCTGGTCCTCGTTGTAGTAGGCGGTCAGGAAGATGATCGGGATCCGCGCGGTCTTCCGGCGCCCCTTGATCGTCTGCGCGAGCTCGAACCCCGTCATGCCGGGCAACCGGATGTCGAGGATCAGCAATGCGAACTCCTCGGCGACGAGCGCAAGCAGTGCCTCGTCTGCCGAGGCCGCGCGCACGAGCCGGTAGCCTGGCGCGTCGAGCAGGCTCTCCAGCACCGCAAGGTTCTTCGGCTCGTCGTCGACGATCAGGATGTTGATCGGCGCATCGGTCACGGCGGACAGCACGTTGCCGGTGCGTGTCGTGGTCCCGGTGTCATTGCTCATGCTTGCAACCGATCCTGCCGACGGATCGCCGGGGGGTTCCGACGACGTGTTGCCGAGCGTGCTCATCGGAACAACCACACGCGCATCAGCGACAACAGCTGGTCGGTGTTGACCGGCTTGGCGATGTAGTCGCTCGCGCCCGCGTCGAGGCATTTCTCGCGGTCCCCCTTCATCGCCTTGGCCGTGAGCGCGAGGATCGGCAATGCCCGCAGCCGCGCGTTGCGCCGGATCTCACGCATCGTCGCGTAGCCGTCCATGTCCGGCATCATGATGTCCATCAGCACGATGCTGATGTCGGCGGTGGCCTCGATCAGCTCGATCGCCTGGCGCCCGTTGGTCGCACTGATGACCTCCATGTCCTGGTTCTCGAGCACCGAGGTCAACGCGAAAATGTTGCGGGCGTCGTCGTCGACGACCAGCACCTTGCGGCCGCGCAGCGCTTCGTTGCTGCCGTGGAGCCGCTCGAGCATGCGCTGCTTGTCGAGCGGCAGGTCCGTCACCACCCGGTGCAGGAACAGCGCCGTCTCGTCGAGCAAACGCTCGGGCGACTGCACGTCCTTGAGCACGATGCTCTTGGCCATGAGCTTGAGCCGTGCCACCTCGCCTTCGCTCAAGTCCTTGCCGGTGAACACGACCACCGGGACGCCGGCCGTCGCGGGGTCGGACTGCATGCGTTCGAGCAACTCGAAGCCGTCGAAGTCGGGCAGCCGCAGGTCGAGCACGACGCAGTCGAACGGGTGTTCGCGCATCGCGGCGAGCGCCGCCTCGCCGTTGTCGACGGCAGCGATCTCGATGTCCTCGTGCTCGAGCAGGCCGACGACCGAGGCGCGTTCGATGTCGTCGTCCTCGATCACCAGCAACCGTCGCGTCGGCGTGGCGGCGAAGTCCCGGATGCGGTCGAACGCGACCTCGAGCGTGTCGGTGGTCGGTTCCTTGACCACATAGGCAAAGGCGCCGCGCGCAAGTCCGTGCTGGCCTTCCTCCTCGAGCGTGACGACCTGGACGGGAATGTGCCGGGTGGCGGGGTCGAGCTTGAGCTGGTTCAGCACGGTCCAGCCGAGCATGTCCGGCAGGAAGATGTCGAGCGAAATCGCCGCCGGCCGGTACTGCCGTGCCAGTGCGAGCGCGAGNCCGCCCTTGCTGGCGACGATGCCCTTGAAGCCGTGGTCGCGCGCGAGCCCCAGCAGGATGCGNGCNTANTGCGGGTCGTCTTCGACGATCAGGAACGCGGCGTCGCCGGGCTCGATCGACTCGCGATCGTCGGCCACGTGCTCCTCGTGCGCGACCGCGAGGATCGGCCCGCCGCGCACTTCGACGGCACTCTCGGTGGCGCCCCTCGGGGTTGCACGCTCGATCGTGGCGCCGGCGTACTGCAACGGCAGGTACAGCGTGAACACGCTGCCTTCGCCCGGCACGCTGTGCAGCCGGATCTCGCCGCCGAGCAGCACGGCGAGCTCGCGACTGATCGCGAGGCCGAGGCCGGTGCCGCCGTACTTGCGCGAGGTGCCCGCGTCGGCCTGCTGGAACGCCTCGAAGATCAGGCGCTGCTTGTCGGGCGCGACGCCGATGCCGGTGTCCTCGACCCGGAACGCGACGACCTGCGAGGCGGTGTTGAGGATCGCGTGCTCGGTCGACCAGCCGCCGCGCGCGACGTCGACGCTCACGTGCACGTGGCCGTGCGTGGTGAACTTGACCGCGTTCGACAGCAGGTTCTTGAGGATCTGCTGCAGCCGCTTCGGGTCGGTGATCATCGTGCGCGGCAAATCGGTGCCGAGCCGGACACGGAACGGCAGGTTCTTCGCCTCGGCCACGTGGCGGAACTGCCGGTCGATCGTCTCCCGCAGGCCGACGAAGGTGATGTCCTCGACCTCGACCGTGACGGTGCCCGACTCGATCTTCGACAGGTCGAGGATGTCGTTGATCAGGTGCAGCAGGTCCGAGCCCGAGGAATTGATGTTGCGTGCGAACTCGACCTGCTTGGTCGCCAGGTTGCCGCCGGGGTTCTCGGCGAGCTGCTGGCTCAGGATCAGGATCGAGTTGAGCGGCGTGCGCAGCTCGTGCGACATGTTCGCGAGGAACTCGGACTTGTACTTGGAGGTCAGCGCAAGCTCCGCCGCCTGTGCTTCGATCGCGCGCCGGGCCTGCTCGACCTCGGCGTTCTTGCGCTCGACCTCGGCGTTCTGCTCGGCCAGCAGCCGCGCCTTGGTGCCGAGTTCGACGTTGGTGTTCTGCAGTTCGCTCTGGCGTGCCTGCAGTTCGGCCGTGAGCTGCTGCGACTGGGTCAACAGGCCCTCGGTGCGCATCGTCGCCTCGATGGTGTTGAACACGGCGCCGATGCTCTGCGTCAGCAGGTCGAGGAACGCGAGCGAGCCGGCCGTGAACGGCTGCAGCGAGGCGAGCTCGATCACGGCCTTGGTCTCGCCCTCGAACAGCACGGGCAGCACGACCACGCTGACGCGTCGGGCCTCGCCGAGACTCGAGCCGATCTTGACGAAGTCGGACGGCACGTCGCTGAGCAGGATGCGTCGCTTTTCGGCCGCGCACTGGCCGACGAGGCCTTCCCCGATGCCGATTCTCTGCGCGAGCCCGGCGCTCTGCGCGTAGGTCGACAGCAACGCAAGGTCGGCGACCTCGTCGTTGACCGAGAGGTGGTAGATCGTGCCCTGGTGCGCGTGCACGAGCGGCGCGAGCTCGGACAGCAGCAGCTTGCCGACCGTGGAGAGCTCGCGGTGACCCTGCAGCATGCCGGTGAACCGCGCGAGGTTGGTCTTGAGCCAGTCCTGCTCGCGGTTGCGCTCGGTGGTCTCGCGCAGGTTCGAGATCATCGTGTTGATGTTGTCCTTGAGCGCGGCAACCTCACCCCGCGTCTCGACCTGGATCGACCGCGTCAGGTCGCCCTTGGTCACGGCGGTGGCGACCTCGGCGATCGCGCGCACCTGCGTCGTCAGGTTGGCCGCGAGCAGGTTCACGTTGCCGGTCAGGGCCTTCCAGGTGCCGGCGGCACCCGGCACGTTGGCCTGGCCGCCGAGGCGGCCCTCGACGCCGACTTCGCGCGCGACGTTGGTCACCTGATCGGCAAAGATCGCGAGCGTGTCGGTCATGCCGTTGATCGTCTCGGCGAGCGCGGCCACTTCGCCCTTGGCCTGCACCGTCAGGCGCTGCGCGAGGTCGCCGTCGGCGACGGCGGTCACGACCTTGACGATGCCGCGCACCTGTTCGGTCAGGTTCGAGGCCATGAAATTGACGTTGTCGGTCAGGTCCTTCCAGGTCCCGGCCACGCCGGACACCTGCGCCTGGCCGCCGAGCTTGCCCTCGGTGCCGACCTCGCGCGCGACGCGGGTCACTTCGCCCGCGAACGCGTTCAACTGGTCGACCATCGTGTTGATCGTGTTCTTGAGCTCTAGGATCTCGCCCTTCACGTCGACCGTGATCTTGCGGTTCAGGTCGCCGCGCGCCACCGCGGTGGTGACCTCGGCGATGTTGCGAACCTGCGTCGTGAGGTTGTTGGCGAGGCCGTTGACCGTGTCGGTCAGGTCCTTCCAGGTGCCCGCCACGCCCGGCACGGCGGCCTGGCCGCCGAGGCGGCCCTCGGTGCCGACCTCGCGCGCGACGCGCGTCACCTCCGAGGCGAACGAACGCAGCTGCTCGACCATCGTGTTGATGGTCTCCTTGAGCTGCAGGATCTCGCCACGGACGTCGACGGTGATCTTCTTCGACAGGTCGCCGTTGGCGACCGCGATCGTGACCTCGGCGATGTTGCGCACCTGGCCCGTGAGGTTCGAGGCCATCGAGTTGACGTTGTCGGTGAGGTCCTTCCAGGTGCCGGCGACGCCGGTCACGACGGCCTGGCCACCGAGCTTGCCTTCGGTGCCGACCTCGCGCGCGACGCGCGTCACCTCGGAGGCGAACGCCGAGAGCTGGTCGACCATCGTGTTGATGGTCTCCTTGAGCTGCAGGATCTCGCCCTTGACGTCGACCGTGATCTTGCGGCTCAGGTCGCCGCGGGCGATGGCCGTGGCCACGTCCGCGATGTTGCGGACCTGGCCGGTGAGGTTGGACGCCATCGAGTTGACGTTGTCGGTCAGGTCCTTCCAGGTGCCGGCGACACCGGGCACCTGCGCCTGGCCGCCGAGCTTGCCTTCGGTGCCCACCTCGCGGGCGACACGCGAGACCTCGGCCGCGAACGAGCGCAGCTGGTCGACCATCGTGTTGATGGTTTCCTTGAGCTCGAGGATCTCGCCACGGACGTCGACGGTGATCTTTTTCGACAGGTCGCCGTTCGCGACCGCGATCGTGACCTCGGCGATGTTGCGCACCTGCCCCGTGAGGTTCGCGGCCATCGAGTTGACGTTGTCGGTCAGGTCCTTCCAGGTGCCCGCGACACCCTCGACCGCGGCCTGGCCGCCGAGCTTGCCCTCGGTGCCGACCTCGCGCGCGACGCGGCTCACTTCGCCCGCGAACGCATTCAGCTGGTCGACCATCGTGTTGATGGTCTCCTTGAGCTCGAGGATCTCGCCACGCACGTCGACGGTGATCTTCTTCGACAGGTCGCCGCGTGCGACCGCGGTGGTCACTTCGGCGATGTTGCGGACCTGGCCCGTCAGGTTCGAGGCCATGAAGTTGACCGAGTCGGTGAGGTCCTTCCAGGTGCCGGCGACGCCCGGCACCTGCGCCTGGCCGCCGAGCTTGCCCTCGGTGCCCACCTCGCGCGCGACGCGCGTGACTTCCGAAGCAAAGCCGTTGAGCTGGTCGACCATCGTGTTGATGGTGTCCTTGAGCTCGAGGATCTCGCCCTTGACCTCGACCGTGATCTTGCGCGACAGGTCGCCACGCGCGACCGCAGTCGTGACGTCGGCGATGTTGCGCACCTGGCCGGTCAGGTTGTCCGCCATCGAGTTGACGTTGTCGGTGAGGTCCTTCCAGGTGCCGGCGACGCCGCGCACCTGCGCCTGGCCGCCGAGCTTGCCCTCGCTGCCGACCTCACGCGCGACGCGGCTCACCTCGCCTGCGAACGCGTTCAACTGGTCGACCATGGTGTTGAGCGTGTTCTTGAGCTCGAGGATCTCGCCCTTGACGTCGACCGCGATCTTTTTCGACAGGTCGCCGTTCGCGACCGCCGTGGCGACGTCGGCGATGTTGCGGACCTGCGCGGTCAGGTTCGACGCCATCGAGTTGACGTTGTCGGTGAGGTCCTTCCAGGTGCCGGCGACGCCGGAGACGACCGCCTGGCCGCCGAGCTTGCCTTCGGTACCGACCTCGCGTGCGACGCGGCTCACCTCCCCGGCAAACGCATTGAGCTGGTCCACCATCGTGTTGATGGTGTTCTTGAGCTCGAGGATCTCGCCGCGCACGTCGACCGTGATCTTCTTCGACAGGTCGCCCGTGGCAACCGCGGTCGTCACTTCCGCGATGTTGCGGACCTGCGCCGTGAGGTTGGTCGCCATCGCATTGACCGAGTCGGTCAGGTCCTTCCAGGTGCCGGCGACGCCGCGCACGTGCGCCTGGCCGCCGAGCTTGCCTTCGGTGCCGACCTCGCGTGCGACGCGCGTGACCTCGGAGGCGAAGCCGTTCAGCTGGTCGACCATCGTGTTGATGGTGTTCTTGAGTTCGAGGATCTCGCCGCGCACGTCGACGGTGATCTTCTTCGACAGGTCGCCCGTCGCGACCGCGGTCGTGACCTCGGCGATGTTGCGGACCTGGCCCGTCAGGTTCGAGGCCATGAAGTTGACGTTGTCGGTCAGGTCCTTCCAGGTGCCGGCGACACCGGGCACGAGCGCCTGGCCGCCCAGCTTGCCCTCGGTGCCGACCTCGCGCGCGACGCGGGTGACTTCCGAGGCGAAGCCGTTCAGCTGGTCGACCATCGTGTTGATGGTGTTCTTGAGCTCGAGGATCTCGCCCTTGACCTCGACCGTGATCTTTTTCGACAGGTCGCCGGTGGCGACCGCGGTCGTCACTTCCGCGATGTTGCGCACCTGGCCCGTCAGGTTCGAGGCCATGGAATTGACCGAGTCGGTCAGGTCCTTCCAGGTGCCTGCGACGCCCGGCACGACGGCCTGGCCGCCCAGCTTGCCCTCGGTGCCGACCTCGCGCGCGACGCGCGTCACCTCCGACGAAAAGCCGTTCAACTGGTCGACCATCGTGTTGATGGTCTCTTTCAGTTCGAGGATCTCGCCCTTGACGTCGACCGTGATCTTGCGCGAGAGGTCGCCACGCGCGACGGCGGTGGTCACGTTGGCGATGTTGCGGACCTGTGCCGTGAGGTTGGTCGCCATCGCGTTCACGGAATCGGTCAGGTCCTTCCAGGTACCGGCCACGCCCGGCACGACGGCCTGGCCGCCGAGCCGGCCGTCGGTGCCGACTTCGCGCGCGACGCGCGTCACCTCGGAAGCGAACGAGCGCAGCTGATCGACCATCGTGTTGGTCGCTTCCTTGAGCTGCAGGATCTCGCCGCGGACGTCGACCGTAATCTTCTTGGACAGGTCGCCGTTGGCGACCGCGATCGTGACGTCGGCGATGTTGCGCACCTGCGCGGTCAGGTTGCCGGCCATCTGGTTGACCGAATCGGTCAGCTCCTTCCAGACACCCGACACGCCGCGGACCTTGGCCTGGCCGCCGAGCTTGCCCTCGGTGCCGACCTCGCGCGCGACGCGGGTCACCTCGGACGTGAACACCGCGAGCTGCTCGATCATCGAATTGACGAGCTTCGCCGAACGCAGGAACTCGCCCTTGAGCGGGCGCCCGTCGACCTCGAGGTCCATCGACTGGCCGAGGTCGCCCTTGGCGACCGCGCCGATGGTGCGCGCGATCTCGGTGGTCGGTCGCACGAGGTCGTCGATCAGCGTGTTGAGGCAGTCCGTCGTCACCGACCAGCCGCCCATCGCGCCCGGCAACGACATGCGCTGGCGCAGGCGGCCTTCCTTGCCGACGCTCGAGCTGAGACGGCTCACCTCGCGCAGGAAGCGGTCGTTGTGGCCGATCGCCTGGTTGAACGCCTCGGCGATGCGACCGTCGAGGCCGTCCCAGTCCGCGGGCAGGCGCACGGAATAATCGCCGTCCCGGAACGCCGACATGGCCGAGAGCAACTGCCGCTGTCGCGCCTCGGTGGCCGCACACTGCGCGCGCAGGGTGGCGAGTTCGTCGGGATACGCGGGAAGTGCGGATGAATAGCCCGCAACGCCGCGATCGGGGGCGGTCTGCATGAGTGTCCTCGGTGCCGGTGCCGGTGCGACCGGAATGAATCGATCACAGGTAGCAAACCGGTACCGCACGAGCAACGCGACGGAGGTCTCGTGTAGGACAGCCCGAGGCGCGGGGCGGGCGACGGATCCGTTGTGACATCACCGCCGACCCCGACGCGAGCCAAAGCTTGGCCCGATCACGATGACGGCCGCTGAGGCCGATGCAAACGGGCCGAGCCATTTCGTGATGACGTAGGCGGGCGCTGACAGAAAAATAAGCGGCAGCCCCAAGCGTGGCCGCCAATACTTCATCTATGAACCGATGCCGTTGCGCCTGTGCCTGCTGCGGCCCGATCACGATGAACGAACCCGCGACGTGCCGCTCAAGGAAATTCCGGAAACCGTCCGCCGCCTGATCAGCGAGTCGATCGGCTCCGTGCCGGAACTCGAGGCGATCCTGTTGCTGCGGTCCGACCGCGAACGCGCGTGGACGGTCGACGACGCCGGCGCGCGCCT
>Ga0065704_10000985_pt1 | contig 12744 bp, 12 predicted proteins | sample SwiRhicommuniRL2_FD_59091 | JGI IMG/M metagenome (GOLD analysis project Ga0065704, IMG submission 59091) | Switchgrass rhizosphere bacterial communities from Rose Lake, Michigan, USA - RL2 v2 (version 2) | ecosystem: Host-associated > Plants > Roots > Rhizosphere > Soil | place: East Lansing, MI
GGCGGCAAGCTGTCGGCGCTGGTGCAGCGGGGGGACATCGGCGGCAAGACCGGCAAGACCACGCTGCTGCACGACCTGCCCGGCGTGACCGCACCGCGCGTGCTGGTCGTCGGCCTGGGCGAGGCCGCCAAGTTCGGCGTACCGCAGTACCTCAAGGCCGCCGGCGATGCCGCCCGCGCCCTGAAGGTCGGACCGGTGCGCAGCGCGCTGTTCACCCTGTCCGACGTGGACGTGAAGGACCGCGACGCCGCGTGGAAGATCCGCCAGGCCGTCATCGCCGTCGACCACGCCTGCTACCGCTATACCGCCACGCTCGGCAAGAAGAAGACCGACGACGCCGGCCTGGCCCAGCTCGCCATCCGTGGCGACGACGCCCAGGCGCTGGCGCAGGGCGTGGCGATCGCCGCCGGCGTGCAGTTCACCCGCGAGCTGGGCAACCTGCCGCCGAACATCTGCACTCCCGCGTATCTGGCCGAGCAGTCGCAGACGTTCGCCGCCGACAACGGCGCCGAATGCGAAGTGCTGGAGGAGGCGCAGATGGACGCGCTGGGCATGGGCTCGCTGCTGGCCGTCGCCCGCGGCTCGGTCAACCGCCCCCGCCTGATCGTGCTCAAGTGGAATGGCGCGGCCGCCGACGCCAAGCCCTACGTGCTGGTCGGCAAGGGCATCACCTTCGACACCGGCGGCGTCAACCTGAAGACGCAGGGCGGCATCGAGGAAATGAAGTACGACATGCTGGGCGCGGGCAGCGTGCTGGGCACCTTCGTCGCCACGGTGAAGATGAAGCTGCCGGTGAACCTGGTGGTGGTGGTGCCGGCGGTGGAGAACGCCATCGACGGCAATGCGTACCGTCCCTCCGACGTCATCACCAGCATGTCCGGCAAGACGATCGAAGTGGGCAACACCGACGCCGAAGGCCGCCTGATCCTGTGCGACGCGCTGACCTACGCCGAACGCTTCAAGCCCGAAGCCCTGGTCGACGTGGCCACGCTGACCGGTGCCTGCATCGTGGCGCTGGGCCGCTACGCCAGCGGCCTGATGAGCAAGCACGACGACCTCAGCAACGAACTGCTGGGCGCCGGCGAGACCGTGTTCGACCGCGCCTGGCGCCTGCCGCTGTGGGACGAATACCAGACCCAGCTGGAATCCAGCTTCGCCGACGTCTACAACATCGGCGGCCGCTGGGCCGGCGCGATCACCGCCGGCTGCTTCCTGGCCCGCTTCACCGAAGGCCAGCGCTGGGCGCACCTGGACATCGCCGGCGTGGCCAACGACGAAGGCAAGCGCGGCATGGCTACCGGTCGCCCGGTCGGCCTGCTGAGCCAGTGGCTGCTGGACCGCGTCGCCTGACCGGCGACGCTGCCCCTACGCCATGGCCCGTGCCGACTTCTACCTGATCGCCAAGCCGCGCTTTCTCGAGGAACCCCTCAAGCTGGTGTGCGAGCTGGTGCGCAAGGCGTACGACAGCAACCAGTGGACCCTGATCCTCGCGCGCGACGCCGCGCAGGCGGAGGAACTGGACGAGCTGTTGTGGGAGTTCGATCCCGATGCGTACATCCCGCACCAGATCGCCGGGGACGAAGAGGACGAGCTCACGCCCGTGCTGATCGCCACGCCCGACATCGACGTGCCGGCGCGCGCGCTGGTCATCAACCTGCGCGACGACGCGTTCGCCGGCGCCTGCGAACGCGTACTGGAAGTCGTACCGGCCGACCCGTCCGCGCGCGAGCCGTTGCGCGAGCGCTGGAAGCAGTACAAGGCGCGCGGCTTTGACGTGAACAAGCACGACATGTAACACCCGTCATTCCAGCGAACGCTGGAATCCACTTTGCCGTCGCTGTGGCCTCGCCCCAGACAACGCAAAGGCAAGATCAAGATGGATCCCGGCGTCCGCCGGGATGACGACTCAAAAATCCCGGAACCCCATGACCGACCTCGCCTCCAGCTACGACCCGAAATCCTTCGAATCCCGCCTGTACGCGCAGTGGGAAGCCGCCGGCTACTTCAAGCCCAGTGGCGAAGGCAAGCCGTACACGGTGCTGCTGCCACCGCCGAACGTCACCGGCACGCTGCACATGGGCCACGCGTTCCAGCACACACTGATGGACGCGCTGGTGCGCTACCACCGCATGCGCGGCTACGACACGTTGTGGCAGATGGGTACCGACCATGCCGGCATCGCGACGGAAATGGTCGTCAGCCGCAACCTGGCGCTGGAAGGCAAGGGCGAAACGCGCGACTCGCTGGGCCGCGACGGTTTCATCGCCAAGGTGTGGGAGTGGAAGGCGCAGTCCGGCGACACCATCGAGCGGCAGATGCGCCGCATGGGCGCGTCGGGCGACTGGTCGCGCAGCACGTTCACGATGGACGAGCAGGCATCGACCGCCGTCATCGAAGCCTTCGTGCGCTGGCACGAGCAGGGCCTGATCTACCGCGGCCAGCGCCTGGTCAACTGGGACCCGGTGCTGAAGACCGCGATCTCCGACCTGGAAGTGGAGAACGTCGAGGAAGACGGCTTCCTGTGGTCGATCGAATACCCGCTTGCCGACGGCAGCGGTTCGCTGACCGTGGCCACGACACGCCCGGAAACCATGCTCGGCGACACCGCGGTGATGGTGCATCCGGAAGACGAGCGCTACGCGCACCTGATCGGCAAGTCGGTGAAGCTGCCGCTGACCGACCGCGAGATTCCCGTCATCGCCGACGACTACGTCGACCGCGAGTTCGGCACCGGCGTGGTCAAGGTCACGCCGGCGCACGACTTCAACGACTACCAGGTGGGCCTGCGCCACGACCTGCCGCTGATCAACCTGCTGACGCCGACCGCGGCGATCAACGACAACGCGCCGGAGAAGTACCGCGGTCTCGATCGTTATGAAGCGCGCAAGGTCGTGCTCGCGGATCTCGAAGACCTCGGTCTGCTGGTCGAAACCAAACCGCACAAGCTGCAGGTGCCGCGCGGCGACCGCACCAACCAGGTTATCGAGCCCTACCTGACCGACCAGTGGTTCGTGAAGATGGACGGGCTGGCGAAGCGCGGTCTCGAACTCGTGGAGTCGGGCGAAGTGAAGTTCGTCCCGCCGAACTGGATCAACACCTACCGCCACTGGATGGAAAACATCCAGGACTGGTGCATCAGCCGCCAGCTCTGGTGGGGCCACCGCATCCCGGCGTGGTTCGATGGCGCCGGCAACTGCTATGTCGGCCGTGATGAAGCCGAGGCGCGCGCGAAGTCCGGCCTGTCTGCCGACGTCGCCCTCACTCAGGACAGCGACGTGCTGGAAACCTGGTTCTCCTCGCAGCTGTGGCCTTTCAGCACGATGGGCTGGCCGGATGCGGACGCGATGAAGGCACGCGGTTTCGACCGCTACCTGCCGTCGTCGGTGCTCGTCACCGGCTTCGACATCATTTTCTTCTGGGTGGCGCGCATGGTGATGGCCACCGACAGCTTCGTCGGCCAGGTGCCGTTCCGCGATGTCTACATGACCGGCCTGATCCGCGACAAGGACGGCCAGAAGATGTCCAAGTCGAAGGGCAACGTGCTCGATCCGCTCGACATCATCGACGGCATCTCGCTGGAAGACCTGGTGGCCAAGCGCACCGGCGGCCTGATGCAGCCGAAGATGGCCGAGAGGATCGAGAAGGCCACGCGCAAGGAATTCCCGGACGGCATCGTGCCGCATGGCGCCGACGCGCTGCGCTTCACCATCGCCGCGCTGGCAACCCACGGCCGCGACATCAAGTTCGACATGGGACGCGCCGAGGGCTACAAGAATTTCTGCAACAAGCTGTGGAACGCCACGCGCTTCGTGCTGATGAATACCGAGGGCTTTGTTGTAGGAGGAGCTTCAGCTCCGACCGCATCGGCCTCGGACACAGTCGGGGCTGAAGCCCCTCCTACACTCGCGCCAGTCACTGATGCCGAGAAGTGGATCCTGTCGCGCCTGGCCAAGGTCACCGCCGAGGTCGAAACCCAGTTCGCCGCCTACCGCTTCGACCTGCTGGCGCAAGCGCTGTACGAGTTCGCATGGAACGAGTTCTGCGACTGGTTCGTCGAACTGGCCAAGCCAGCCCTCAATGGCAATGACAAGGAAGCGGCCGACAGCACGCGCCACACGCTGCTGTACGTGCTGGAATCGCTACTGCGCCTGCTGCACCCGCTGACCCCGTTCGTCACCGAGGAGCTGTGGCAGCAGGTCGCGCCGAAGCTGGGCATCGACGGTGGCACGGTCTCGCTGCGGCCCTACCCGGCCGCCGCCGACTTCGCCGGCCAGGACTATGCGCAGGCCGATGCGGACGTGGAATGGCTGAAGACGATGGTGTCCACGCTGCGCCGCGTGCGCAGCGAACTCAACGTCTCGCCCGCGAAGACCATCCGCCTGCTCTTGCAGGATGGTGGCGACAACGACCGCACGCGCATCACGCGCTTCGCCTCGTCGTTGTCGTTCCTGCTGAAGCTGGACGACATCGCCTGGCTCGGCGTCGGCGCCGATGCGCCCGCCTCCGCTGCCGCGATGGTGGGTGAACTGAAACTGCTGGTGCCGCTGGAAGGCCTGGTCGACCTGGACGCCGAGCGCACCCGCCTGGACAAGGAAATCGCCCGCGTCGCGAGCGAGAAGGACAAGAGCGAAGCCAAGCTGGCCAAGTTCACCGACAAGGTGCCGCCAGCGGTGGTCGAGCAGGAGCGGCAGCGCCTGGTCGACTGGAGCAACCAGCTCGCTGCCTTGCACGGCCAGCGCGCGAAGCTCTGAGCCGGCTGGAGACCCGCGTTCCGCCCCCGGTGGTGATGGTGCTGAGTGGCGCCATCGCCTGGGGGATCGCGTACGCGGTGCCTGCGGGGATCATTGCCCTGCCGTCATCGCTGCGCCTGATGCTGGTCGCGTCGCTCGCAGGACTCGGTCTGCTGTTCAACCTGTGGCCGAAGCTCGCTTTCGGCCGGGCCGGCACGACGGTGAACCCACTTCGCCCGGCATCGTCACGGGTACTGGTAGTCACCGGACTGCATCGCCTCTCGCGCAATCCGATGTACCTGGGACACGCGCTGCTGCTGGTCGCCTGGGCCTGCTGGCTGCGACAACCCGCCGCGTTGGTTGGTGCACCGTTGTACATGGCGTACGTCACCCGATACCAGATCCTGCCGGAGGAGCGCGCGCTTTCAGCGACGTTCGGGACCGCGTACGAGGCGTATCGGGCCCGCGTGCGGCGCTGGCTTTAGCGCCCAACTTTAGCGCCCAGGGAACTGCGCACTGGGTCCGATCGTCGCCGTCATCCCAGCGAACGCTGGGATCCACGTTGACGTTGCCGTTGTCTCTTCAGCACAGCCAGAAGCAAGATGGATTCCCGTGTTCGCGGGAATGACGGACACAGACTGCGTCCACTGCATTTCATCATCCCGCCGACTTTCGCCGGGATGACGGTTGGGTTGTCTTGCGGTGGCGGCACGGCGGCGGGCCCGGGCCCGCCCTACAACGGCGGCATCGTGGTGATGTCGTCCGCCACCAGCTCGATCGCCATCACCAGCGCATCCTCGCGGCCGTCGCGGGCCGGGTAGTAGCGCGGGCGGCGGCCGATCTCGTTGAAGCCTTCGCTGTGGTAGAGCGTGATGGCACCGGGGTTGGACGGACGGACTTCCAGGAACACGCGCTGCACGCGCAGGTCGCGGGCGATTTTCACCAGCGCGCGCAGCAGATGGCGGCCCAGTCCGCGGCCCTGGCGCTCGGGGGCGATGCAGATGTTCAGCACGTGCGCCTCATCGGCGGCGATGCTGAGCAATCCGTAGCCGATCACCATGCCGTGCTCCGTCATCACCCAGGAGGGGTAGCCCGCCTTCAGGCAGTCGCGGAAGATGCCGCGTGTCCACGGGAAGGGATAGGCGCGCTGTTCGATCGCCATCACGGCGTCAAGGTCGCCCTCGCGCATCGGGCGCAGGCTGGAGGCGGACGCCGGTGACGCTTCGGCGCCCCGCGCGCTCACGCGGAGGCTCCGCGCCGCAGCCGCCTCAGGGCGGGCCACAACGCGCGCTTGGCGGCCGGATTGCCACGCAGCTCCGCAGAACTGGGCCACTGGGCGAACAGTTCCGCAGCACCGGGCGCATTGGGATTGCAGCCCGAGGCGCGGATCAGCGCGAAGTGCAGGCGGTCCGGCAGCCGCGATCCGGGCGCTCGCGGCGCTGGCGCCTGGCGCACGGGCGGGGGCGCGTCGACAGCCTCACGCGCAGGCGGACGCGCACGCACGGCAGCGGGCGGAGGAACATCGGGCGCAACACGGGCAGGCGGCGTTTCCACGGCCTGCGCGACAGCGGCACCGGCTTCCGTCGGCCAATCCGCTGGCAGGTACACCGTATGGCCCAGCGCGCGCAGCCAACCCTGCTGCTCGGCCGACCACAACCGGTCCGCCGCGAGCGTCATGCAGCGGCATCCTTCTGCCGGCGCACGCGCTGCCACAGCCAGTAGCCCGGACCGGACAAGGCATACACCATGCCCACCGCCAACAGTGTGCGCGGCAGGTCGATGAACAGGATCGCCAACGCCAGCGGCACCAGCGCCAGCACGACGAACGGGATGCGGTCGGCCTTCGCCCCGCCTTCGCCCGTTCCCTTGAAACTCCAGAACCGGATGCGGCTGACCATCAACAGCGCCGCCACCAGGGTCACGCCGAGGGCCACATAGCGCAGCTCCTCGCCCGTCCAGCCCAGTTCGCCATCGGCGAAGGCCCAGACGAAGGACATCATCAGTCCCGCCGCCGCCGGACTGGCCAGGCCGACGAACCAGCGCTTGTCGACCGTGCCAACCTGCGTGTTGAAACGGGCCAGCCGCAGCGCCGCGCACGCCGCATAGAGGAACGCGACCACCCAGCCCACGCGCCCCATCACGCCGCCGTCGAACTTCAGCGCCGCCAGCGACCAGTGGTACATCACCAGCGACGGCGCCAGGCCGAAGCTGACCAGGTCGGCCAGCGAGTCGTACTGCACGCCGAATTCGCTGCTGGTGCCGGTCAACCGCGCCACGCGGCCGTCGATGCCGTCCATCAGGCCCGCCACGAATACCGCGATGGCGGCGTTCACGAACTGACCGTTGGCCGCGGCGATGATCGCGAAGAAGCCGGCAAACAGGCCCGCCGTGGTGAACAGGTTGGGCAATAGGTAAATCCCGCGGGAGCGCGGGGGCGGCTTGATTTCGTTCATGGGTCGCAGTTTAGCCCAGCGGTCCGCCACCCGGCTTGCCTGCGCGGCCCCGGGGTGCTGCAATCGCGGTTCCCGTGATCCCGGAGCTTCCCATGCGCCTCCTGCCCTGCCTGTCCGTGCTGGCGCTCTGCCTGGCGACCGCCTCCACCGCGCAGGCCCAGCAGGTCTACCAGTGGAAGGACAAGAACGGCGTGACCCACTATTCGGACAGCCCGCCGCCGAACCAGACCGTGCAGAACCGGCGCATCAACCAATACGGTGCCCCGGCGGCCGATGCGCAGCCCGCCGGCAAGCCGGTCGAGAATCCGCAGTGCACCACCGCGCGCATGAACCTGCAGGTCCTGGCGACCAGCAAGGGCCCCGTGCAGCAGGACACCGATGGCGACGGCAAGGCGGATACCACGCTTGACGACACCGGGCGCGCCAACCAGCAGAGCCTGGCCGAAGCCGCCGTGAAGGCCTACTGCAAACCTGCCGCCGGAGCCTGATTCGTTCCATGCGCGCCTGGCTGGCCATCGTGGCGGGCGTGGGGCTGGGCGTGGGCGTCGCCTGGTGGCTGGCCCGCGAATCACCGGATGCTGGATCACGCAAGCAGGCCCGCGCGGACCAGGCGGCCGCTGCCCAGGCCCGCGACGCCCGCCCCTCGCTGTATCGCTGGCGCGACGATGCCGGCGTGCTGCAGATCACCGAGCAGCCGCCGAAGGACCGCCGCTTCGAGCGCATCGATCGCGAAGTCCCGGCCGGCATCCGCGTAAGCGGGGACGCGGCGACCGACGCGGATTGACCCGCCGCCGCCCCGGGTGCGGCCAACGCTGGCAAAATAGGCGGTTCGTCCCTCCCGGATCCCCATGCCGATGCGCCTGTCGCAGTTCCACCTCCGCACCACCAAGGAAACCCCGGCCGACGCCGAACTGGTCAGCCACCAGCTGATGCTGCGCGCGGGCATGATCCGCAAGCTGGCCGCCGGCCTGTACACATGGTCGCCGCTGGGCCTGCGCGTGCTGCGCAAGGTGGAAACCGTGGTGCGCGAGGAAATGAACCACGCCGGCGCGATCGAGATGATCATGCCGACCATCCAGCCGCGCGAACTGTGGGAAGAGACGGGCCGGTGGGAGAAGTTCGGCGGCCAGCTATTGAAGATCACCGACCGCAAGGAACAGGCGTTCTGCTACAGCCCTACGGCGGAAGAAGCCGTCACCGACTTCGCGCGCCAGGAGCTGTCCAGCTACAAGCAGCTGCCGGTCAACTTCTACCAGATCCAGACCAAGTTCCGCGACGAGATCCGCCCGCGCTTCGGCGTGATGCGTGCGCGCGAGTTCGTGATGAAGGATGCCTACTCCTTCCACATCACCGATGAAGACCTGGTCCGCGAATACCGCAACATGCATGCGGCCTACACGCGCATCTTCACCCGCCTGGGGCTGGACTTCCGCGCGGTGCAGGCGGACAGCGGCGCCATCGGCGGCGATGCCTCGCAGGAATTCCACGTGCTGGCCGATTCGGGCGAGGACTCCATCGCGTTCTCCACCGGTTCGGACTACGCCGCCAACGTGGAAAAGGCGCAGGCCGCGGCGCCGGGCCCACGCGCCACTGCGTCGGAGACGATGAACAAGGTGGCCACCCCCACGCAGAAAACCTGCGAGGACGTCGCCGCGCTGCTGGGCATCGCGTTGCAGCGGACGGTGAAGTCGGTGGCCGTCATGACCGACGCCGGTTTTGTGCTGGCGCTGGTGCGCGGCGACCACACCGTCAACGAGATCAAGCTGGGCAAGGTCGCCGGGCTGGCCGATTACCGGCTGGCGACGGAGGCCGAGATCCTCGCCCACCTGGGCAGCGAGCCGGGCTTCCTCGGCCCGATCGGCGCGAAGCAGGCGATCCGCGTGGTCGCCGACCGCGATGTGGCGGCGATGGCCGACTTCGTCGTGGGCGCCAACGAGGCCGGCTTCCACATTGCCGGCGTCAACTGGGGCCGCGACCTGCCTGAACCTGAAACCGTGGCGGACATCCGCAACGTGGTGGAAGGCGACAGGGCCGCCGACGGCGGCGAGATCCGCATCGTCCGCGGCATCGAGGTGGGACATGTGTTCCAGCTCGGCCGCAAGTACAGCGAAGCGATGAAGTTCACCGTGCTGGATGAAACCGGCAAGGCCGCCGCACCGGCGATGGGCTGCTACGGCATCGGCGTATCGCGCATCGTGGCGGCGGCGATCGAACAGAACCACGACGCCAACGGCATCATCTGGCCCGTGCCGATGGCCCCGTGGGCCGTTGCCGTATGCATGATCAACCCGAAGAACGATGCCGCTGTGAACGCTGCGGCCGAGCAGTTGCTCGCAGACCTGCAGGCGGCCGGCATCGAGGCCGTGCTGGACGATCGTGGGCTGCGCCCCGGCGCGATGTTCGCCGACATCGAACTGATCGGCATCCCGCACCGCGTGGTGGTGTCCGAGCGCGGACTGGCGGCAGGCACGTTCGAGTATCGCGCACGTCGCGCCGAAGACGCCGAGAACATCGGCCGGGACGAATTGCTCGCGCGTCTGCGCGGCTGATCGTGCGTACGCATGCGTGGGCGCCATCGCGCGTCCACGCATCACGGTGGTTTGTGCCGCGATTAACTCGTCGATTAAGATGATTATTCGGCCAAGGATGGGCTTCCCTTCCTGACTGGAGATACTGATGTCGATCGACCTGCGTAACCTGTCCGCCAAGGAACTTGGCGCCCTGATCGCCAAGGCCAAGGAACAGCAGACCAAGCTGGCCAAACGAACCCCCATTGCCACCGTCCGCGGCAAGATCACCAAGTTCGCCAAGGCTGAGGGCTATACGCTGGAGGAACTGTTCGGCATGCCGGGCACGCGCCCCGCCAAGGCGGCGGCGAAGCCCGGTCCGCGGGCCGGCAAGAAGCTCGGCAAGGTCGCGCCGAAGTACCGCAACCCGGCCAACCCGAAGGAAACCTGGACCGGTCGCGGCAAGCATCCGCGCTGGATGGCCGCGCTGATCGCGAAGGGCAAGAAGGCCGACGACTTCCTGATCAAGAAGAAGTAATCGCGACGATGCGGCAGGGAAACGGGAGGCTTGGCCTCCCGTTTTTCATGGGTGTCCGCCCTGCCGGGCGTGCACTCTCGCGCATCTCCAACGGTATCGTCAGAGATTCTTGCGCGACGAAATCAGCAGGTTGCCGAACAGAAGACCTGCCACCAGCGCCATCACCACGTTGGTGACGGCCAGCAGCGCCGACTGTCCCACGCCCACATCCTGCTGCTGCACCAAGGTCAGCAGGCCGCGCAGGCTGGTGCTGCCGGGTACGAGCATCAGGATGCCGGGCACGCGGATCAATGCGCCGGGACGGTTGGCCCAGCGCGCAAACGCATTGCCTGCTGCGGTCAGCGTCAGCGCCGACAGGAAGATGCCTACCGGACTGCCCCATGCCTGGCCGGCGTAGCGCGAGATGCTGTAGCCGGCGATGGCCGCTGCCATCACCCAGAAATAGTCGCGGCGATGCGCCTTGAACAGCACGGCGAAGGCATACGCCGCCACGATCATCGCGCCCCACTCCACCCACTCCGGCTGTGGCCGCGACGCGCGCACTTCCGGATACAGGCCCAGCAGCTGGGCCAGCGTCACCGCGATCATGCTGCCCACCGTCAGCTTCAGCACCGTGGCCATCGCGCCAGCGAAACGGGCCACGCCGGAGACAAGGTGCTGGCTGGTCAGTTCGTTCACTGCATTGGTCAGCGCCATGCCGGGCAGCAGCACGATCAGCGAGGCGATGATCACCGTGTTGAGGTTCAGCGGCGCGATGAAGTTGGCCACCAGGATCGCCACGAAACCGGCCACCAGCGCCGAGATCGCATCGCTGGCCTCCTTCATCTGCGGGCGACGGGCGATCAGTTCACCGAGCACCCCGATGATCACGCCGATCAGGCCCGCGGTGGCCATGTCCAGCCACGGCAGCCGCCACAGCCCTGCCACGGCCGCTGCCGCCAGCCCCGAGGCGAAGATCTGCATGGCCCGCCAGCGCAGGCTGGGCGTGCGGTCCAGCGCGCGCAGCGCGGTGTGGCCCTGGGCGATGCTCATCTGTCCGGACGACACCGCATCCGCGATGCGGTCCGCCTCGCTCAGCTTGTGCAGGTCGGTCTCGCCCGGCGCCAAACGGATGACTCGGGTGCTGTCGCTCGCCCCCAGCGGGCGCGCGGGATCGCTGAAACTCAGGATCAGCCCGGTGGGATTCGACCACGGTTCGCAGTCCAGGCCGAGGCGTTGGGACAGGCCTACTACCGTTCCCTCCAGCCGCTGTGCGGTGGTGCCGTAGCTGTGCAGGCGCCCGGCGATCTCGCACACGAAGGCGATGCGCTGGGCGTAGGTGGCGGAAAGCAGCATGTCGTCGGCCATCGGCACAGTATCGCCCAAGTGCCATCGCGTGGCTTCACGCATGCCTGCTTACACTACGCATCGGCGATGGGGTCAGGGGGCACGGTGGGAATCGGCGAAGCGATGGCGCTCGGCAGTGCCGCCGCGTGGGCGGTGGGCGTGATCCTTGCGCGGCAACTGGGCGTGCACCTGCCTCCGCTCACCCTCAACCTGCTCAAGAACGGACTGGTGCTGTGCGTGCTGGCGCCGGTGGCGTTGCTGCTGTACGCCGGTGCGTGGCCCGTGATGCCGGTGCGCGACATGCTCATCGTGCTGGTCAGCGGCGTGATCGGCATCGCCTTGGCGGACACGCTGTATTTCCGCGCGCTCAACGAACTCGGCGCCGGGCGCATGGGCGTCATCGGCAACCTCTACAGTCCGCTCGTACTGCTGCTGGGCTTCGTGTTCCTGGACGAACGCCTCGGCGGCATGCAATGGCTGGGCTTCGCCCTGGTGGCCGGCGGCGTGCTGCTGGTCAGCATTCCGGCGCGCGGGCAGGCAGCCCGTCCGCAGCACACGCTGCGCGGCATCCTGTTGGGCCTGCTGGCGATCGCATTGATGGCGGTCGCCATCGTGATGGTGAAGCGCACGCTGGAGACGCAGCCCCTGCTGTGGGTGACGCTGCTGCGCCTGTGCGGCGCGATGGCGGGCCTGCTGTTCCTTGCGTCGCTGCCCTCCATGCGCCAGCGCATGCGCTTCGTGCCGCGCGATGTCGCCTGGCATCGGCTCGTGCTGGCGGCGCTTGTGGGCCAGGGCTTGTCGATGGTGCTGTGGCTGGGCGGCTACAAGTTCACCTCAGCCTCCGTGGCGGCCATCCTCAACGAGTCCGCCTCGGTCTTCCTGGTGGTGCTTGCCGCCCTGTGGCTGCGCGAACCCATGGGTCGTCGTGCGTTTGTAGGCGTGCTGCTCACGTTCAGCGGGATAGCCTGTATGCTCCTTGGCCGAGCGACGCCATGACCCCCGCCCTTGCCCGCCCGCAGTACGAATCCGATCCCGGCGACCCCCAGCGCGCAAAGCTGGCGGGCGACTGGACGCTTGCCAGCGCGCTGACGGTGGCCGAGCAGTTGGGCACACTGCCGGACGCGGTCAACCGGCTCGATGCCACCGCCATCGGCCGGATCGACTCGGCCGGCGTGCTGCAACTGCTGAGG
>Ga0065704_10071161_pt1 | contig 12737 bp, 12 predicted proteins | sample SwiRhicommuniRL2_FD_59091 | JGI IMG/M metagenome (GOLD analysis project Ga0065704, IMG submission 59091) | Switchgrass rhizosphere bacterial communities from Rose Lake, Michigan, USA - RL2 v2 (version 2) | ecosystem: Host-associated > Plants > Roots > Rhizosphere > Soil | place: East Lansing, MI
ATTTGGCGTTATTTTGATCGTACTGAGTTATTTCGGATTGATGTATCTCATCCATTACACGACTTGGGACAAAACTTATTTACCTTTTTATGGTAAATTCGAGGCATTGGATTCTTATTATCCGTTGTATATATTAAGTCCGATCGCACTGATGCTGCTCTACTCACTTTCTGACCATTTCAAACATTACAACGAGAAAAGTCCAATAAGCCGGTACAAATACACTTTTGTCCTTGTATTTTCTCTTGCTCAATTGATCACGATTATTTTTTATATGGGAACCAACTACGAATATCTGTTGCTTCTCGCGCTGCCTTCAAGCATCATTATCAGCAGAATGCTGCGTTTCTTACCCCAATATTGGATGCAGGAAGTTGGACTTTGGATAATTGTCTTTACGCTTGCGATCTTTAAAATCGTTAATTTTGTATAAAATTTAAAATGAATGTCGAATGATTCAGATAGATGATAAATTAATTTCAGAAGATGTTTTCGCAGAAAGTTTTGTCTGCAATCTTACCAAATGCAAAGGTGTATGTTGTGTTGACGGCGATACAGGAGCACCTCTTGACAAAGACGAACTGCCAATATTGGACGAAATTTTCCCGAAAATAAAATCTTACCTGAGACCAGAAGGTGTAAAGGCCATCGAAGAACAGGGAACTTGGGTGGTCGACCCTTATGACGGCGGTTATGTAACGACTTTGGTGAACGGAAGCGAATGTGCTTATGTGATTTTTGATGAAAAAGGAACAACAAAATGCGGCATCGAAAAAGCTTATGAAGACGGTGTGGTTGATTGGAAAAAACCCATCTCCTGTCACCTTTATCCAATCCGTGTGAATGAGTACAAAACTTTTGTTGCCTTGAACTATCACGAATGGGAAATCTGTAATGATGCCTGTACTCTGGGAAAAGAATTGCAGGTCAGAATTTATCAATTCCTTAAAGAACCGCTTATCCGAAAATACGGCGAAGATTTTTACAATACACTTTGTGAAGCTGCCGAAGAGTGGGAGAAAGAATATAATACTTGAGATTTGAGATTTCAAATCGTGAAATATTTCACAAAAAAAGGATTCAAAATTATTTGAATCCTTTTATATTTTATTTCAAATTGACTTATTTGAATTCGTCATCAGAAACAGGCTGATTGATTTTGATTTCAGAATTCTTAACCTGAACTTGCTGTCCAGCCGCATCGATGGACATTTCTTCCACGAATTTGATTCCGTCCACGTCAGCATATTTGGAAATGGTCATTGTTCCTTTATCGCCTTCGGTTTTGTAAAGCAAATTGGTTTTTGCATCAAAATAATATTTGCTGTCATCAGAAGAAAGAACAATATAATCTTTGCCATCGATTTGTTTTTTCTCAACAGTCTTAATTTTTTCAGGATTCATTCCAAGCGCATCCATTATTTTTGCATCCTTCAATTTTGCTACTTGGTCAGCTGGGAAATCCATCTTTTGTCCCATTTGGTTTGCAAAACCTTTTTCCCCGTCAAAAACCTGAGACATCTCCTGTCCCATCATACTTTGGGTAGATTTGAATTTGTTGTCTTTTTTTACAGTTTTACCTTCCATTTCCATTCCCATCACGCTGATGGTATTTTTCATAGAAAGCGTTTTTACAGACTCCAGTTTTTGTTTTCCTCCAAGCGCAGTAATATAATTATCAATCACTTGCTTTGCTGTTTGAGCAGAAATATTTGCTACTGTCGCAACAGAAAGAGCAAATGTCAAAATCAATTTTTTCATTTTAATTTTTTATTTTATATGAACGAATATAGTGAAATTCACAGAATAATACTTTTCCGTTAGTTCACCTCTTGTTGTTTTTGTTACAAAAAAATAGAAACAACTTCTGGATTTGAAGTTGTTTCTATTGATTCAAGAGAAATTAATCTTTCTTTTTGATATCGTCTTTTACGTCTTTGTAAGTATCACTAACTGCATCGGCTCCTTTTTTTGCTGTTTTCCCAGTCCATTTTGCACCGTCCTTCACTCCTTTTTTTGTAGCTTTTACGCCTTTCTTAACCTTTTTCCCTGTCCACTTCGCTCCGTCTTTTACACCTTCAGCAGTGGCTTTTGCTCCTTTTTCAGCGGTTTTCCCTGTCCATTTCGCAGCATCTTTTACACCTTCTCCTGTTGCTTTAGCTCCTTTTTCCACAGCAGTTCCTACAGCTTTTGAATCTTTTTTAACTTCTTCTTTTACAGTTTGAGCGTTCATTACAACTGCTACAAATAGAACTGCTGCTAATGATAATAGTCTCTTTTTCATCGTTTTTTATATTTTAAAATTAATGTTACAATATTAGCATAAAGTAAGCCAAAAATATTCATTAATCTTTTAATTTTTAAAAATAAATTTTCTTCGACATTTCAAATAGATAAAAATAATATTTTTGCAAAACTTATGGCCAAGACAAACCGGACTACCCAAAGAAAAATCCATCAGAAAAGAAAGCAAGCGTATCTCAAGAAGCGTTGGATCCTGTTGATTATACTTTGCATTTCTTTACTGGGAACTGGTTTTTATCTAAGACAGAAGATCAATTATTATTTCACCTATTATTTAGGAAAACACTTTGAGCATAAGAAACTATCAAATACTGAAACCGAATCTCAACGAATTGAAAAAATAATCGGGCTTTATTCCAATCAGACTTTTGGTTTCGATATTTCTCATTATCAAAGAAAAGAAGACATCCAATGGGATAGTTTGAGCATCGGTAACAGAACCATTCCTTTGAAATTTGTAGTTCTGAGAGCAAGTATGGGAAACCGAAAATTGGATAAGAATTTTGACCATTTTTGGGAAACGGCAAAACAACACAACTTAATTCGCGGTGCGTATCATTTTTATCGTCCGGATGAAGACCCTGTGATGCAGGCCAATTCTTTTCTTTCTGTTGCCAAGTTAGAATCAGGTGATCTTCCACCAATTCTCGACATCGAGAAAAATCCCAGAAAAAAAACAAAAGAACAACTGGTTTCTGACCTCAAAGTCTGGATAAAAATAATGGAAGATACTTACGGCGAAAAACCGATTATTTACACCTATTATCATTACTACAAAGATTATCTGAAAGGTGAGTTCGATGATTATCCGCTTTGGCTGGCGAATTATAATGATGTTCCAACGCCTTCTCCTGATGATGAATGGCAATTTTGGCAATTCTCAGAAAACGGAATCGTTTATGGGATCAATTCAAAAGTTGATCTGGATATTTATAATGGGAATCTTTGGTCGTTGAAAATGCTGACGATTGATTAATTCTTTATAAAATCAATCACATCATTACTCAACTCTTCTGCTCTTTCTATCGGAACACCGTGTGATGCGCCTTGATAGATTTTCAGTTTAGCGTTGGGGATCTCTTTTGCGATGTATTCTGTATGAGAACGAAGAATCAAATCATTTTCCCCAGCTACTACAAAGACTTTTGCTTTGATGTTATTGAGTTGTTCTTTGGTAATTTTTGGTTCATCAATCATCAACTGAAGTAATCTGATATCACGTTCCGGTTTGTTTTCAGCACGCATTTTTTCGGCATCCCTTTTCATGTTCTCCACTTCATTTTCACCTACTCCATTTGGAAAAACATTAGCTCCGCTTGTGATGATTTTACTTGCCATTTTTGGATATTTGATAGCAAATTCGAGTCCTGTATTTCCGCCGTCACTCCAGCCAAGAATATTGATTTTTTTCAATTTCAATTCATCTGCAAGGGCTTTTACATCATCAGCAAACTTAATATAAGTCAAAGGATCTGCTGAAGTATCCGTACTTTTCCCTTGAGCTCGTGTATCCATTGCAATAACTTTAAAATGTTTGGATAATTCCGGAATTTCCTTCGAAAAAGCATCAATGCTTCCTCCATTTCCGTGAAGTAAAAACAATGGTTCGCCCTTTCCATAAATTTCGTAGTAAATATCTGCATCTTTCAAATGAAGGATTTTTCCAGCTTTCGGATTTTTTCCAAAATCAAAAACTTGAGCAAAAGAAACTGTAAAAACAAGTAGAATGATCAAGGCTAATATTTTTTTCATCTTGATGTGATTGATTATCAAATTTAATAATAATTGAATTATTTTCTCACCTTCACATCAATATTAATTGCCGGTGCAGCAATACCAATCTTCTCCCAATTTCCATAAAATGAACGATAATAACCAGACCTGAACATGGCACCACTCAAAGCCACTTTGCCATCAGACTGTCCAATAAATTGAATCCCGACAAAGAACTTTCCTTGTAACCAAATATTTTCTCTGCTTACATCTATAGAAAAAGTCCAGTCTTGTAAATTGTCTTTACTAATTGTTGCGATAATATCATCTTCCAAAATCAGATTATTTGGTTTTCCATCTTTTTCATCGTAAACCGTGTAACGAACTTTGATGGGCATCGTCGATTCAAATCTGGAAAAATTCATATTGATTTTATTGATTTTCAATCTTTTGCTAGAACTAAATTCTACTGCTGTTTCTTCCACAACAGAATTTCCCTTTTCCATATTAGGTGTGAACATCATCGATTTTGACTTGCTGTTGATACCCAGGTTTTTCTCTTTATAATTTTGAGGTGTAATGACAACTTCCTGAATATTGGTCACTTTTTCATACAAATAGATGTTGTGAGGATTGCTCTTGACGAAGTCTTCCACCGTACTTCTGAACTGTTTGTATCCTCCAACTACAACAATCAGCTCTTTGTCTTTGCTGACCTTCTCCAATTGAATTTGGAATTTTCCATTTTCATCAGCCTGAACGCCGTAATTGCTATTAATGATCCCGATTTTGGCATAAGGAACGGGTTGGTTATCATCTTTTGATAAAACAGTTCCAGAAATAAGTTGTGCCTGAGACGCTACAAATACGAATAAAGCAAAAATAATGTTGAATTTTTTCATACTTACTAATTTGAGAGCAAAATTCTGAAATTTTCCATTCTGATTCTCTCAAAGAAAGGTTAAATCGACTAATCTTTTAGTTAAAGTTTTCTGAATATTAATCAATAGTAGCAGGATTATCGAGTTTCAATTTCTTATTTTTGCAAATCGTTCAAATTATCAATCATCATTTATAACTAATGAATTACGTTTCTGCAGAAAATCTTAGCAAATCTTACGGTGTCAAAGTTTTGTTCAAAAATATTACCTTCCACGTGAACGAAGGCGACAAAATTGCCATCGTTGCCAAAAACGGAAGTGGAAAATCAACGTTACTAAAAATCCTGATGGGAAAGGAAATTGCTGACAGCGGAGATGTGGTTATCAACAAGGATATTCAGGTCGTTTTATTTGACCAGGAAATTGATTTTGACCCGAAACTCTCTGTGGACGAGTTTATGATGACTTTGGATTCTGCACCGATTTTGGCTTTGAAGAAATATCACCACGCTTTGACCTCGGAAAACCCAGATGATATGGAAACGGCTTTGGCAGAAATGGAAATCCATAAAGCCTGGGATCTGGAAAATGAGATGGAACAGATTCTTTCTCAGCTAAAGATCACAGATCTATCGGCAAAAATGGGAACACTTTCCGGTGGACAAATCAAAAGAATTGCTTTAGCAAAACTATTGACAGAAACCCGGGCAGAACATCGCCATACGTTGTTGATCATGGATGAGCCGACCAACCATTTGGATGTGGAAATGGTGGAATGGCTGGAAAATTATCTGAGTAAAGCAAAAATCACCTTGCTTCTTGTGACCCACGACCGTTATTTCCTGGATGCTGTTTGTGACAAAATATGGGAAATGGAAGACGGAAATCTCTATCTCCACAATGGAAGTTACGCTACTTATCTTGAGAATAAAATGATTCGTGAGGATAACCTGAACTCAACGATTGATAAAGCGCAAAACCTTTACAGAAAGGAATTGGAATGGATGCGACGACAACCAAAAGCGAGAACTACGAAATCAAAATCCAGACAAGATGATTTCTACGAAACTGAAAAAGTAGCGAAAACCGATACGAGAAAACAAGCTCTGGAACTGGATTTTGAAATGAAAAGACTGGGAAATAAGATTCTTGAGCTTAGAAATATCAATAAAAGTTTTGGTAACAAAGTTTTGTTCAAAGATTTCTCCTATCAATTTCAAAGAGGCGAAAAAGTGGGAATCGTTGGGAAAAACGGAGCCGGAAAATCTACTTTACTGAATATCATTCAAGGTTTTGAACCGAAAGATTCGGGGGAAATTGAAACTGGAGAAACGATTAAATTCGGATATTTTGCTCAGAAAGGACTTCAATATAAAGAAAACGAAAGGGTCATTGATTTCATCAAGGAGATTGGCGAAAATTTCCCTTTAGCGAATGGAAAAACAATATCAGCATCTCAGTTTTTGAGATTATTCTTGTTCGATGACCAAACGCAATACTCGCCAATTTCGAAACTTTCTGGGGGAGAAAAGCGTCGTTTACACCTGATGTATATTCTTTATCAGAATCCGAATTTCCTGATTTTTGATGAGCCTACGAATGATTTGGATTTGCCAACTTTGACGGTTCTTGAGAATTTTCTTCAGAATTTTCAAGGCAGTTTGATCATCGTTTCTCACGACCGTTATTTTATGGACAGAATTGTGGACCACGTTCTGGCTTTTGAAGGCGAAGGAAAAATCAAGGAGTTTGTTGGGAATTTCTCTGAATATCGAGAAAGTCAGAAGTCGGAAGACAGAAGTCAGAAAGTAGAAAAAACCGAAGCTGTAAATAAGAAATCAGAAAACACTTCGACTCCGCTTAGTGTGACAAGCCAGCAACCAACAACCAGTAACCAACAACCAAAAAAGAAATTATCTTTCAAGGAACAGCACGAGCTGGAAACTATCGAGAAAGAAATGCCGAAATTGGAAGAGCAAAGAAGCAAAATTCTGGAGCAACTGAATAATGAAGCAGATTACGATAAAATCTCAAAACTTTCTGCAGAATTGGAAACGCTTTCCGAAAAATTGGAGAAATTTGAAATGCGTTGGCTGGAACTTCAGGATTAGTTATGATTTTTAGGTTATGGATAAGGTAAAGGACACAAGAAGTTTTATGAGAATCGTTCACAGATATCTTGGATATCTGATGGCGGGAATAATGGCTGTCTATGCAATAAGCGGTGTGATTTTGATTTACCGTGACACCGATTTTTTGAAAAAAGAAAATCATTATGAGAAAGTTTTTGAGAAAAATCTGACCGAGAAACAAATTGGTGAAGAGACGAAAATCAAAAACTTTGAGGTAACCAAAACTCAGAATGGTATTTTTTATTTCAAAGAAGGCACTTATAATTCTCTAACCGGAAAAGCAGATTACACAAAAAAAGAACTGCCGTTTGTATGGGACAAAATGACGAAACTTCACAAAGCAAAATCGGAACAGGCCCTTTCTCCGTTGAACACTTTTTTTGGGGTTTGTCTTTTATTCTTTGTCATATCCAGTTTTTGGATGTTTCCACCGAAGTCCAAAGTTTTCAAAAGAGGGATGGTTTTTACTGCAATTGGGATTTTGATTGCTTTGTTGCTGACGTTCTTATAAAGTCTAAAATAATTGATTGTTACTAACCTGCAAAAGGGATAGTAGTGGAAATCCTTTTTCTTTTCTTTCATATAAGGAAAAGAAAAAGATTGCAACGGATAGCCCGACCCAAGCGGCTGGAAAGCATTGGCGAGGGGTTTGCCCAAATTATCTATATGATATGAAATGTTTTCAAAAGAACATTAAGACTCCAGATAATTACCATCAATCCAACTCCGATGAACATTGCTTTCAGAGGCAATTTACCGGCAAGTCTCGCTGCAATTGGCGCTGCGAGAATGCCACCTAAAATCAATCCGGCAATCAACTGCCAATGGCTGATTCCGATAACTGAAAAGAATGTCAATGCACTCGCAAATGTCACAAAGAATTCTGTTAAACTGACTGTTCCGATCACATAACGCGGTGTTTTTCCTTTCGAGATCAATGTTGAAGTTACCAGCGGTCCCCAACCTCCGCCACCAAATGAATCCAAAAACCCGCCAGCTCCTGCAAGCCAGCCTACTCTTTTGGTTTTTTTACGATTTTTATTTTTCTTGAAAGCATTGAGTAAGATCCTGATCCCGAGAACGAAAGTATAAAGTGCTAAAAAAGGTTTAATAATTCCAGCATATTTTTCTCCAAAATATGATAACAACAACGCTCCTAAAACTGCTCCAATAACGCCTGGAACCAATATATTTTTGAATAATTTCTTATTGATATTCCCAAATTTGTAATGACTGAAGCCTGAAGCGCCGCTTGAAAACATTTCCGCAGTATGAATACTACTGCTGATTGCCGGCAGCGGAATTCCTATGTACAAAAGTGCCGCAGTACAAGTTACGCCGTAACCCATTCCCAAGGCACCGTCAATTAACTGGGCCAAAAATCCAACCAAGAATAACCAGAAAAATCGTTCATCCGTATTATGATTCAGGTATTGATAAGCGACTTTAAAATCTTCGAATCCTATGTAAAATGATACAATATTTCCTATTAACAGAACAACGAATGCCCAGAAAAATATGGTTGCAATTCTGCGCCATTTTTTTTCCCCGTTAATAATGAAAAGAGATTTTCTCTCTTGTTTATCATTATTCCCTCGAAAGAAAAAATCATTTTCAGAAGGAAGACTTGGAGCAAAATATAAGTTCTTTCTTTCTTTGATTTTATTAATTATCAGCTGGTCTTGAACAGGATCTTCTGTAGCCACAATGAACAAGTCTGCAATCTCCAAATAAGAATCATCAAAATCTTCATTGATAATCTTGACCGATGTATTTTCCAACAACAGGTTTTTGATATCATCAGAAAGTCTCTTTGCGAGAACGCTGATATTAGCATCCGGAATATTCTGCATCAAATCATTGAGCTGTTCCGAAGCTAATTTTCCACCGCCGACAATCAGGATCTTGTTAGTCGATGCGTTGATGAAAACCGGAAGTGAAATTTTTGATGTCACAGTCTGTTTATTTAAAATTACTGAATCAATCCTGCTCCAACTGTTACAAAACTCGTCTCATCGATAAAGATAATTCCGCCATTGGAAGCCAAATCTTTGTAAGAATCGTAAGCCAAAGGTTTAGCAGTTTTGAGTTTCAGTTTTACAATTTCATTAAGTGAGACCTGCTCAACTTCCTGTTTCTCTAAAGTATTGACATCCAATTTATATTCGATGTCTTTTACGATTCCTTTGACTTGGGTTGTGTTATTTTGAATCAGATATTTTGAACCCGATTTCAAAGGTTTATCTCCCATCCAGCAAACCAGAACTTCTAATTCCTGTTCGGTTTTTGGAAGGTCATCTGATTTTACAATTAAATCGCCTCGGCTAATATCCACATCATTTTCTAAATGTAAAACCACACTTTGAGGTGCAAATGCTTCTTCAACTTGTTTTTGGGCGACTTCTATTGCAGAAATTTTACTTTCAGTTCCGGAAGGTAAAATCGTCACCGAATCTCCAACTTTGTAAATTCCGCTGGTGATTTTTCCTGCATATCCACGATAATCGTGAAGTTCTTCTGTCTGAGGACGAATTACATATTGAACAGGAAATCTAGCTTTATTCAGATTGATTGTGTTTTCCAGCTCAACAGTTTCCAAATAATCTAGTAACGTTTTTCCTTGATACCAATTCAGGTTTTCGGATTTGTCAACGATATTATCACCGTCTAAAGCTGAGATCGGGATATAAACGACATTATTCAAAGACAGCTGTTCTGCTATTTTTGAATATTCTTCTTTAATATTATTGAAAATCTCTTCTGAATAACCAACTAGATCCAACTTGTTAATCGCGACAACCACATTCGGAATGTTAAGTAATGATGCAATGATTGAATGTCTTTTGGTCTGTTCTATGATTCCGTTTCTGGCATCAATCAGAATAATGATTAAAGCAGCGTTGCTGGCTCCAGTAATCATATTTCTAGTATATTGGACGTGACCCGGTGCATCAGCAATGATGAATTTACGTTTCGGAGTGGAGAAATATTTGTAAGCAACGTCAATTGTAATTCCTTGTTCACGTTCGGCCCTCAAACCGTCTGTCAGCAAAGCCAAATCAATGGTTCCGTCATTTTTGAATTTACTTGCGCGTTCAACGGCTTCTAATTGGTCTATGAGAATATTTTTGCTATCGTATAATAATCTGCCTATCAGTGTACTTTTTCCGTCATCTACGCTTCCTGCAGTTATAAATCTTAATATGTCCATTGTTTTGATAATTGATATTTGATAATTGATAAATGATTTTGGAAATGCAATCATTGATCATTTATCATTAATATTAAAAGTATCCGGCCTTCTTTCTGTCTTCCATTGCGGCTTCCGAAGTTCGGTCGTCTATTCTGGTTTCGCCACGTTCGCTGGTTTTTGTGGTGATAATCTCTGCAATCACTTGTTCCAGATTATCAGCCTCGGATAAAACCGCTGCGGTGCAAGTCATATCGCCAACCGTTCTGTATCGTACTTTTTCTTTTGTCACAATATCGTCTTCTTCTAGATTCACGAACTCGTTCATTGCGATGAATTGATTGTCAAGATTGAGAACTTCTCTCTCGTGTGAAAAATAGATTGATGGTAACTGAATATTCTCTTTCAAAATATAATTCCAAACGTCTAATTCTGTCCAGTTACTGATTGGAAATGCTCTTACTTGTTCTCCTTTGTGGATTTTTCCGTTGTAAGTGTTCCAAAGTTCGGGACGTTGAAGTTTCGGGTCCCATTGTCCGAAATCATCACGAACGGAGAAAATTCTTTCTTTAGCTCTGGCTTTTTCCTCGTCACGTCTTCCTCCGCCGATACAGCAATCGAATTCGAATTCTTCAACGGTGTCCAAAAGTGTGAAAGTCTGCAAAGCATTTCTGCTTGGCAACTTTCCTTTTGGTTCAGTTAAGCCTTTTTCTTTTATGGTATCTTCTACTTTTCTTATAATCAGTTTTTCGTCAATTTGTTCAGCCAATTGGTCACGAAATTCGAGAACTTCGGGAAAATTATGACCTGTATCGATATGAACCAAAGGAAACGGGAATTTCCCCGGGCGAAAAGCTTTCAGTGCCAGATGTACCAGCGTAATACTGTCTTTTCCACCACTGAAAAGCAAAGCCGGTCGTTCAAACTGACCCGCAACTTCCCTGAAAATATGAATGGCTTCGGATTCTAACTGTTCCAGATAATCCAAATGATATTTTGACATTTTAATTTTAATTAATTATTATTTGTGAACGTGGAGACCACATTCTTTTTTGCTGGCATCCTCCCACCACCATCGACCGGCACGAAAATCTTCGCCCGGCTGGATTGCACGTGTACAAGGTGCGCAACCAATGCTGACGAAACCTTTGTCGTGCAAAATATTGTAAGGAATATTATTTTTTTTGATGTAATCTTTCACTTGTCTCGTTGTCCAGAAGAGGATTGGATGATATTTTATGATTTGGTTGGACTCGTCCCATTCGAATTGAGAAAGGTTTTCTCTTGCAACAGAATGTTCCGCTCTGAGTCCTGTAATCCAGATTTTGTTACCTTTCAAAGCTCTTTTCAAAGGATGAACTTTTCTGATGTCGCAACAAGTTTTCCTATTCTCTACGGACCTGTAAAATGAATCCGGACCATTGTCCTGAATGAATGGTTCTAATTCTTCTGGATCCGGATAATAAGCTTTGATCGGAAGCTGATATTTGGATTTGGTTAAATTCCAAGTATTGTAAGTATCTTCGAACAGACGGCCTGTGTCTAACGTGAAAACTTTGATTCCTGAGTTTTTGACATAATCCGTAATCACTTGGTCTTCGAAACTAAAGCTTGTGGAAAAGCAAACTTCGTCGGGAAAAATAGTCGTCAGAATCTCCAGAACTTCTTCTATTGATTTTGATTCAATATTTTCATCAATCAGTTTTTGGTAAGTTTCTTTTAGTTCGTTCTTCATCATTAGATATTATCCGAAATACAAATTTAACAATTCATTCAACTCTGACCAAATTAGTATAATTTAAATTTTGTTAATTAGATCAGTAAAATCTTTTCACATCAATTTCAGCATCAAGTTCAATGTCATTTTCTAAATAATCGAAAAGGACTTTTGAAAAATAGCTCCCGTTGTAAACGCCTCTCGCTCCAAGTCCATTAAAAATATAAAAGTTCTGATGTTCCTTATGCCTACCTAAAATTGGTCTTCTATCCATAACCGTTGCTCGAAAAGCAAAATTAACGTCTTTGATTTCAAAATCTTTTTTATACAATTCTTGAAGTCCATTTCCTAATTCTTCAAAAGATTCCTGATTGATGTCATCCGTCATATCAAAACGGTCGTAAGTGCCACCGTAATAATATTCATCATCTTTAAGGTTGAATAAGAAATGTTTTTTCTTGATAATATAAGGTTCTGGTTTATCTTTAAGTTTAAGTTTTAAACAATGCCCTTTATTCGGTTTGATGGGAATTTCTTTGAAATAAGGATTGTGATTACTTGCAACACCTTCGCAGAAAACAAGGTTTTTAAATGAAAGATATTTGTAGGAATTATTCTCAGTATTAATCAAATCATAATCAAATTTTTCTTTGATCAAATAATTATTCTCTTCAAAATAATTGAGCATATCTTGGAAGAATTCAGTCACATTCAATCTTGAAGAATTGTTGACTTTTCCGGTTTCGAAAGGATTTTCTACACTATCAAGTTTGATAAAGTCATTATTAAGAAAAGATCGT
>Ga0065704_10071162_pt1 | contig 12728 bp, 10 predicted proteins | sample SwiRhicommuniRL2_FD_59091 | JGI IMG/M metagenome (GOLD analysis project Ga0065704, IMG submission 59091) | Switchgrass rhizosphere bacterial communities from Rose Lake, Michigan, USA - RL2 v2 (version 2) | ecosystem: Host-associated > Plants > Roots > Rhizosphere > Soil | place: East Lansing, MI
CGCCCGCCTGCTGCTGGCGGCATCGCTGCCCGCTGTCGCCGCGGCCGATGAAGGGCCGGAAGCGGCATTGACGCGCGCGCTCCTCGACGCGCATCGCGCGCGGAGTGGCGAATCCCCCACTGCACTGCATCGCCGCCTGCGCGAAGCCGCCGACGGCATGGACCTGGCGGCGGTGTTCACCATCCATGGTTTCTGCGCACGGGTGCTGCGCGAACACGCCCTGGAAAGCGGGCACGGTTTCGATGCCCCGCAGTTGCTCGCCAACGACGCATCGCTGCGGCAGGAAATCGCCGCGGACCTGTGGCGCGCGCATGGCGTGGACGATGACGGTGCGGAGGATCTGCTTGCGCTGTGGAAGGGCGGCCCCGAGGCCCTGGCGGCCGACCTGCCCGTGTTGCTGCGCGAACAGCGGTTGCAGCCGCACCCCGTCGATCCGCTGCCTGCCGACCCCGCACCCGCGTTGCGCGCGGCGGGCGAAGCACTCGCCGTCGCGTACCGCGCCCACGGGAACGCGTTCCGCGATGCCCTGGTCGCCGCAGTGGAGGGCAAGGTGCTGCACGGCGGAAGCTACAAGGTCGAGTGGATCACCGCGCTGTTCGACGCGCTGGGTGCGTGGGCGGTCGCGGACGATGCCGGCGTGCCATTCGCGCACGACAAGCTGCCGTGGCTGCGCCGTGAGGCGCTGCTGCAGAAAACCAGCAAGGCCGGCACGGGCCGCACCCCGGCGTCGCCGCTGAGCGAGGCCATCGACGTGTACCTGCAGATGCAGGACCGCATCGAGGCTTACCGGGAGGCGCGCCGCGTCGCCCTGCTGCATCGCCTGCGCGACGATGCCCGGACACGGCTGGTGCTGCGCAAACAGCAGCTGCGCGTGCAGACCTACGACGATCTGATCGACGGCGTCGCCGACGCGCTCGAAACGCCGCATGCGGACGCCCTGGTGCAGCGCCTGCGGGCGCAGTACCGCGTCGCGCTGGTCGACGAGTTCCAGGACACCGATCCACGCCAGTGGCGCATCTTCGACCGCGTGTTCGGCAGCAGGAGTCCGCAGCCGGCGCTGTTCGTCATCGGGGATCCCAAGCAGGCGATCTACGGCTTCCGTGGCGGAGATGTGGAAACCTACCTCGCCGCGCAGGCCGATGCCGTCGCCGCGCCACCGCTGTCGCACAACTTCCGTTCGCGGCCCTCGGTGCTGCGCGCCATCGAAGCGCTGTACGCACAGGCCGGCGACGCCGCGTTCGTCGATGAGCGCATCCGTTTCCATCCGGTCGCGCCCGGCGGCACCCGTCACGATGACGACTTCCAGCGCCATGGCACGGCCGCACCCGCGCTGACCGTGTGGCAGGCGCCATCGCCAGCGCCCGGACCGGACGGCAAGCTCAAGCCCTGGGACGCAGGCACCTCGCGTGAGCTCGCCACCGCTGCCTGCGTGGCCGCCATCCATGGCGTGCTGGTCGAGGCGCGGTCCGGCGCGGCGACGATCGCCGGCAGGCCCGTGCGGCCCGGCGACATCGCCGTGCTGGTCCGCACGCACCGGGATGCCACCCGCATCCGGCAGGCGCTGGCCGAGGTCGGCATTCCCGCCGTCGCGGCCGGCAAGCTCAGCCTGTTCGCCACGCCGGAAGCACGCGAACTGCACGCGCTGCTGCGCACGTTGATGCACGGCGCGGACGACGGCCATCTGCGCACCGCGCTGTCCACCGTCCTGCTGGGCGTGGATGCCGCCGGCATCGCCGCACTCGAGACCGACGGCGATGCGATGCGCCGCTGGCAGCAACGCGCGCAGGACTGGCGCGAACGCCTGCAACGCGGCGGCCCGCTGGCGCTGGTCAACGACCTGTGCGCGGAGCACGCCCCGCGCCTGCTCGGCCTGCTCGACGGTGAGCGCAGGCTCACCAACTACCTGCAGACGTCCGAAATGCTGCAGGAGGCCGACGCCCGTACGCTCGGCCTGCCTGGCCTCGTCGACTGGCTGGCCGCTGCCATCGCCGATGCCGGCACCGGCGTCGATGACGACGCGCAGCTGCTGCGGCTGGAATCCGATGCGCACCGCGTGCAGGTGGTGACGCTGCACAAGAGCAAGGGCCTGGAGTATCCGCTGGTGTTCCTGCCGTACGCAGGCATCGGCGGCAAGGCGCCCGATCCCGGCCAGCGTGTCGTCGTCACCGACGCGGACGGCCGCGTGCTGCACTGGAAGCTGCAGGAAGAGGTCTCCGGTTGGGGCGCGGCCAAGGCGCAATGGAGCGAGGCACAGCGCGCCGAAGATGCGCGCCTGTTGTACGTCGGCCTGACCCGCGCCTGCCACGCGCTGTGGCTGGCAGCGGGCGCCTTCTACCAGCACGCCCAGTCACCGCTGTGGGCGATGGTGTGCGATGCCGACGCCCTGCTGGCGCGCGACCCGGGCATCCGCATCGACCCCACGTCGCCGCCCGCGGCATTGCCGTGGTTGCCGCCCGTGGCCGAGGGCGCGGTGCCGCCCGCCCGCATCGCCCGGCGTTCCATCGCGCCCGACTGGTGGGTCTACAGTTTCACCCAGCTCGCACATGCCGATGCGGGCCACGCCATCGATGCCGCCTCCACCGAGGCCGATGGCGCGGCCGCGGACGAACCGGTGCAGCCGCCCGATGACGCAGACGCATCCCCCGGCATCACCGCCGACGCGTACGACCCGCGTTTCAGTGGCAGCCGGTTCGGCAACGTGCTGCATGCGGCGCTCGAAGACACCCGCTTCAGTGCATGGGCGCAGTGGCAGGTGGGCGATGCAGCGCCGGAAGGAGAACATGCCGCCCTGCTCGCCGCGCTGCGCAGGGAAGGCTACGCCAAGGACGACCTTGCCGACGGCATCGCTCTCCTCACTTCGCTGATCGGACGCACGCTGACCGTCGCGCTGCCCGAGGGCGGCGCACTGCATGCGCTGGGCGAATACGAGCGGCGTGCCGAAATCGAATTCCATTTCGCCCTCGCGCCCACTGCCGTGCCGGCGTTGCTGGCGCTGCTGCACGCGCATGGCGTGGTGCGCGCGCGCCAGGGGTTCGGCCTGCGCTCGCGGCTGGAAGGGTTGATGACCGGCAAGATCGATTTGACCTACGTGCGCGACGGGCGCTGGTACGTGCTCGACTACAAGTCCAACCGCCTGCCGCGCTACGACGCGCCCGCGCTGGCCGCCGCGATGGCGCACAGCGAGTACGACCTGCAGGCCCTGGTCTACACCGTCGCGCTGCACCGCTGGCTGCGTTTCCGCCTGGGCGACGGCTACGACTACGCACGCGACTTCGGCGGCATACGTTACGTGTTCTGCCGTGGACTCGAACCCGCGCGCGATGCGTCGCTCGGTGTGCATGCGCAGCGCTTCGCGCCGGAACTCGTGCACGCACTCGATGCCCTGTTCGCCGGCCACGGTCGGGAGGCGGCCGCATGAGCCTGCTCGAGGCCCTGTTCCGCAACGGCCACCTGCGCACCCTGGACCACGCCCTCGCGCAGAGCCTGCGCCGGTTGGATGCATCCACGCTCGACACCGTGCTGGCCGCCGCCGCGCTGGCGTCGCTCGCCGTCGCCAAGGGCCATGCCGGACTTTCGCTGCGCGACCCGCAGGCACTGCTCGATGCCGAAGCCCCCATCGACTGGCCATCCGCCGACGCGTGGCGCGCATGTCTTGCCGCCTCGCGCTGGGTGGCCACGCCGGACGATGCCGATGCCGTGGCCGATCCGCACGCGCCGCTGGTGCTGGAACAGGACCTGCTCTACCTGCGCCGCTATCGCGAGTACGAGCGCTCGCTCGCGCTCGGCCTGCAACGCCTCGCCGCGCACGCGGTGCCGGCAACCGGCATCGATGCGCTCGCGCCCGTGTTCGCACAGCTGTTTCCGCCGGCCGCGCACGATGCCCACCAGGCACGTGCCGCCGCGCTTGCGCTGCGCCATGCCCTGCTGCTGGTCACGGGCGGTCCTGGTACCGGCAAGACCACCACCACCGCGCGCCTGCTGGTGCTGTTGGCAGCACAGGCGCAACACGCGGGCCGCGCCGCACCGCGCATCGCCCTGGCCGCGCCTACCGGCCGCGCCGCCGAACGCATGGCCGAGAGCGTCCGCCATGCAGTGCAGGCTTTGGCGGCGCAGGGCGTGGGCGCCGACCTGCTCGCGGCGCTGCCCACCACGGGCACCACCCTGCACCGCTTGCTCGGCACGATTCCGGATTCGCCCCGCTTCCGCCATCACGCCGACAATCCGCTGCCGTTCGACGTGGTGGTCGTCGACGAAGCCTCGATGATCGACCTGCCGCTGATGGCCAAGCTGGTGGACGCCGTGGCCGATGGCACGCGCCTGGTGCTGCTGGGCGATCCGGACCAGTTGCCATCGGTGGAAGCGGGCGACGTGCTGGCGGCCATCCTCAGCGCGGCGGGGCAAGGCAACGACCTCGGCATGCAGGATGCCGGGGCGCTCCGCCCGCTGCTCGGCGATGTTCCGCCCGCTGATCACAAGGCAAGCGAGGATCATCGACAGGGCCGCTTCGCCGGCATCCGCGTGCACCTGCAGCGCGGCTGGCGCCAGAGCGAGGCCCTGCAGCTGACGCAGCTGGCCGCCGCAGTGCGCGAAGGCGATGCCTCCGCCACGCTGTCGCTGCTGCGCGGGGACACGCTTGCCGGCGTGCGGTTCCACGAAGACCTGGCCGATCCTCTCGACATGCAGCGCGAAGACCTGCTGTCGCACTGGCGCGCGCTGGGCGAAGCCGCCACGCCCACCGACGCGCTGGCACTGTCCGCGCGCTTGCGCATCCTCACCGCCGTGCGTGAAGGCCCGCAGGGCGCACGCACGTTGAACGCCCGCATCGAGCGCCTGCTGGTGGAGGGCGGTACCGGCCTGCAGCGCGCCGGGCAGGGCCACTTCCACGGACAACTCGTCATCGTCACCGAGAACAGCTATCGCCACCGCCTATTCAACGGCGACATCGGGCTGTGTTTCCGCGATGCGAAAGGCGTGTTGCTGGCCTGGTTTCCGGGCGACACACCCGCACAGCCGCGCGCGTTCCATCCCGCCTCGCTGCCCGCGCATGAGTCCGCGTTCGCCATGACCGTGCACAAGGCGCAGGGCAGCGAGTTCGACACGGTCTGGCTGCTGCTGCCTGCACGCGGCAACCGCGTGCTGTCGCGCGAGCTGGTCTACACCGGCATCACCCGCGCCCGGCGCGAACTGCACATCGCCGGCAGCGAAGCGGTGATCCGCGACGCACTGTCGCGGCATGCAAGCCGGTGGTCGGGGCTGGGCTGGCGGTTGGCGCGTCCACGCATCGCGTCGTAACACCGCAGTGCGGTGCAACCGCATCGCACGCGCGTCGCAAAGCATGAACACGGGTTTGCGGTCACGCCCCCAAGGGCGTATACCTGTCCTGGCTGACTGGCAGTCTCCTCCGCCGCCTCCCGCGGGCCGATTTCTCTCCCTCTCGGCTTACCGAACGCGACTGAGCGCGTGCCGAGGAGGTGTGTATGACGAACCAGCAGGTCCAGGTGTTCATTCTCCATCTGGGATCGCAGCAATCCATTGGTCCCGGGGACCTGCGGGTGATGTGGGCCACGGCGTGCGAATCGCTCGATATCGCGGTGTCCCGGCGCGAGCTTGGCCACGGTCACAACACCGGTCGCCCGTGCTTCAGTCTGTGGGCGGGCCGCCAATTCCATCGCGCACCGGCCGAAAGGCGGATGCGTGCCCTGCTTGAAGCGCGTGGTTTCCTGTTCACGCTTACGCATACCGCCCTGTAGGAGGGTGCATGGCTTTTGATGTTGGGATCGGCAAGTGCCGGTCGGTGTCGTCGGATTCGGTGGAAGTCTGGGTGGATGGTTCCATCGTCCGCCGGCTGGTGCCGGAGACCAAATGGCAGCGTGATGGCATCAGCGTGCTGCATGTGCCGTCGAAGCTGTGCAGTGCCCGTCATCCGTTGACGGTGGGCGAGGAGGTGTTCCTGGACACCGGCCTGATCAACGCCAACAGCGTGGGCAAGCTGGATGTGGCCGGCGGTGGCGAGTTCGCCAAGGCACGCCTGTCGATGCTGGTGCCCACCATCGACCCGGCCCCGACGCCCCCCCCGCCCTCGCGCAAGGCGAGCTGGCGCTGAGAACCTCCCGCGCGTGCCCCGGCACGCGCCGTCAGATGGTGGTTGCGCCCTCCCGATGACCGAAGCGGCCCCACGCGGGCCGACGAATGGTGCGTGCCCGACGTCGGGGTTCGCACGCTCATGCCAGCCTATCGCGCTGGCGCTGCTGCCGGCGTCGCCAACAGACCCAGTTGCTTCATCAGCCCAAACGAATCGGCGCAGGTCCATTCTTCGGCGATTCGACCGTCCGCCATTCGAAACAGCGTCGTGCCCGTGATCTGCACTGCACGACCGGTCGCCGGAATGCCATTCCCTGTGCCGGTGTTGGTCCCGCGCGCCGTCCAGTGCACGGCCACCAGATCGCGCTCGGCAACCTGTTTGTCGACCGTGATGTTGAGATCCGGAAACGCCTCGCGCCATCCCTTGGCTTCTGCCATGCCGTCGGCATGGGTAAAGTTTCTCCTGCCGCCGTGGCCAACGAAGTCCGCGCTATACGGCACTTCGAATCGACCCTGATTGAGGCCTTCCTCGTACACCCTGCGGGTGACCGACTTGTTGAGTTCCAGAGACTCGGCGCGAACGCCGTCGGATGCAGTGGCTCCGCATGGGGTCATGCCGGTGAAGGCGACGAGTGTTGCCATTGCGGAAAGCAGAATGTTGCAGGTTTTCATGACCATCTCCGAAACGCGGAAGTGCGTGTTGCGGATGATGGAGTCGTGTACGACTGCTCGCGCGCCCCTGGTGTCGGGCGGACGTGGTGGTGGGATGAGTGGCGGCTGCGGAGTGACGGGAGCGCGTCACACGTCGGCGCTGCCGGAGGGCTTCATGCCGCGGCCGCGTTGGCCGCGACCCTGGAGTTTACGGTTGAGATCGCCTCTCCCAAGCGGCGGAGCGCACTCTACCGTGTCGCCCGCACAGCGAGCTGAGCGGAAAAAGGGCTCAGCGAAACAACACGTCGAGCGCCGCTCGATAACGACGACTGCCGTTGACCTGTGCCCCGTTCTTGAGGAGAACGACGAAGTCGCCATTGAACAGTGGCTGGACTTCGCGAATCCGGGCGATGCTGACGATCGCTGCGCGTGATACCCGGATGAAACATTGTGGATCCAGGCGGGACTCGAGGCTGGCCATCGTTTCGCGCAGCAGGTGCTGTTTCGCGCCTGTGTGGATCTCGACGTAGTTTCCTGCAGCGACGATACGATCGATCTCGTCGATGTCGAGCAATCGAACGCGTCCCTCTGAACGGATTGCGAGTCGCGTGGGATAGCGCTGAGGTGCACTTCGATCGATCGATTTCAGCACCTCGGAAACGCGGCGGGCGAAGCTGTCATCGGGATGGCCAACGTGCGAACGGGCGCGCTGCAGCGCACGGCGAAAGCGTTCCGGATCGATCGGCTTCAGCACGTAGTCGATCGCTTGGGCATCGAACGCGCGCACAGCGTGTTGATCGAATGCGGTCACGAACACGACCGCCGGCATGCGGTTGCCGCCGATGGCTTCGATGACGGCGAAGCCATCGAGTTCGGGCATCTGCACATCGAGGAAGACGAGGTCGGGCGAATGCGCGCTGATCGCCGATATGGCCGCTCCACCGTCATCGCACTCTTCTACGACTTCGATGTCCGGCTCCTGCCGCAGGAGCCGCACTATCCCGCGGCGGGCGACCGGTTCATCGTCAACGATCAGTACGCGGAGGGTCATGCGACAGTGTGCCAGGGTAGCTCGATCTCGGCGATGACGCCGCCGTCGTCGGAATTTCGCACTTCGAAGCGTTGCCTGTCCGCATACAGCAAGCGCAACCTCGCCCGCGTGTTCGCCAGGCCGATGCGTTCGGTCGTCGACGGTGGCAATCCCCGGCCGTCATCCGAAACGCGCAGCAGCAGGGCATCGTTCTGCCGGTCCGCCCTGATTTCAATGTGCCCAGGTCCCGCGCGCGTGGCCAGTCCATGGCGCAGGGCGTTCTCAACCAGGGGCTGGAGGATCAGGTTGGGGACCCGTGCTTCACGCACCTCGTCGGGGACTGCGATTCGGTAGCTCAGACGCCCCTCGAAGCGGGCCCGCTCGATCTCGAGATAGCTTTCCAGAAAGCCGATCTCCTCGCCAAGCGGCACCTCATGCGCCTCGCTGCTGTCGAGCGAGCGGCGCAGCAGGGCGCTCAGTTGCAAGAGGATCCGATCCGCCGAGTTGGCATTCTCGTGCATCAGCACGGAGATCGTATTCAGGGCATTGAAAAGGAAGTGAGGCTGCAACTGGGTGCGCAATGTCTGCAAGCGGGCGTCCGCCAGCTGCGCTTCCATGCGGAGCTGCCGACGATCCTTTTCGCGGGCGGTCCGCACCAGACGCTCCACGTGTGCCGCGGCGACGATGAGCCAGTACACCGGGAGATTCAGGAGAAACGTCGTGCCGAGCAGCCGGTTGAAGGTGCCGAACCAGGTGGGCTCGACCTGGGCCGCGCCGATCATCGGCGCCGCCAGCGCGAAGAGCGCCAAGTTGACCAAGGCGCAGATCCCCGAAGCGAGGCCGTGGACCACGAGCGCGCGGAGGATCTGCGGTCGTTGTAGCGGAAACCGTGCCGCAAGCCGGAGGGCGGCCGGCGTGAGGGCAGCCCAGACGCCGGCCCAGACGAGCCAGATGACACTGGCGCGGACCCACGCCAGCGGTTCGCCCCGCACCTGGGCGGCAAACCAGGCCTGCCCGGCGAAGAGCATCGCGACCAAGGTCCATGCCCCGAGGATGACCGCGCCCCGGCGACCGAATCCGGACCCGTTCTCCATCGTCGGTGTCGCCATGTCGGGCTCTTTTCCAGCGAGGTGTGCCACCGGCCGAGCTGCCTCCCGTCGCCGATCCCGTTGCCGGCGTTGGCAGCATACCCAATTGCTTCATCCCCCCGAACGCGTCGCCGCACATCGATCCCTCGGCAATGCGCCCATCGGCCATCCGGAAGCGAGTAGCGCCTGTGTTGATCGCCTGCGATGTCCGGTGCGCATCTCCAGCCTTTCGGCGAGCGTGCTGTCGACGGCCACCTTCCGGTCTGGAAGCGCAACGTGGAAGCCGTTGAGTTCGACCATACCGTCGGCGCCATGGCCGACAAAGCCCGGACTGCAGCGCGCGTCGAATCGGCCCTGGCTCAAGCCCTCCCCTGGTGCCGGCAAGGACGAGGGCCTCGATGGAGCCTGGCGCGAACTGACCTCGCGCTTTGGCCGCAACCACGCACCGAACACCCGACACTGGGAGCGGCGGCAACGACTGACGCGCGACCGCCCCAGACAGCAGAAGGCCCCGCAACGCGGGGCCTTTCTTTTGCGGCAATACCACTGCGTGGCCGGCGATACCGGCCGCGCCTCACTCCCCGCCCGGCCGTTTCCCCGTGACCGACCACTGCGTCAACGTGCGGAACGCCTCGCCGATCTGCTCCGGGGAAAACCCGCAATGCCCTTCGCCCGCGTCGGGCAATACCCGCGGCGCGATGACGCCCTCGCCCGGACGCACCAGGCCGGCGTAGATCGCTTGCCACCGGGGCGTGATGGTCGGGTCGCCGGCGTTGTACTGGATGACCAGCGGCTTGCGCACCTGCCCGGTGAGCGCCGGTGCGGTGGCTGCATAGGCCATCGCCGCCGCATCGCCTGCATGGCGTGGCACCGCTGCATTGAACACTGCGTTGTCGCCGAACCCCGTGTACACCGTGCGCGTGTTGTCCACCGGCAGCCCACCCGCGCGGCGTCGCATGTCGTTGAACACCAGGGCATGCAGGCTGACGATGCCGGGCACCGCGTCGACACGCACCTCCATGTGCTTGGCCAGCAACGCGGCGGCGTCCGGGTTGCCGGGCAACGCGCCGGCCACCGCGTTCATCACGTCCATCTGCCCTAGCTCCGTCGCGGCAGGACCGGACAGCCCACCGTCGGGTACGCCCGTGGCTCCGGGGAAGAACGCATCGAACGCCACCAGCGTGGTGAACAGCTCTTCCGCCAACCGTGCGCCCGGCACGTTGGCGCCGCACAGCGACAGCGCACCGTCGTACTGCGCCGGCTGCTGTTCAAGACTGGCCACGGCGATGCCGCCGCCCATCGAGAAACCCACCAGCCACGTGCGACGCGGTGCGCCATGGCGTTCGACGAAGTGCGCGCGCAGGCGCTCGGTGTCGGCGATGCCATCGCGCATTGCCCAGCCCTGCGTCGCGAATCCGCTCTGCGCCACCGCGTATCCCTTCGACAGGAACACCGGCGTGGCCTCGTTGGCCGGCCACGGCGACGCGCGCGGCACGCCGACCGGCTCGAAGCCGTGCACCAGCATGACCAGCTCGCCATTCCAGTCGGCGGGAATGTCGATGCGGTACGGTGCGGCGGCCAACGTGCCGGTGTCTTCCACCGGCGGCGCCACTGCCGTGGAGACATCCACGGCGTGTGCCGGCGGCAACGCCAGCAGCAACGCGATCGGCAGGCGGGTGAGCAGGTGGTGCAGGCGCATGGCGGAACTCCTTGTCAAAGCGATGCGGCGGACGCCGTCACCACATCAGGTCGTCGGGCACCTGGAACTGCGCGTAGTACGCATCGTCTTCGGAGGTGGCGGCTTCGGTGTCGGCGCCCTGGCCGTGATCCAGCACGATCATGCCGGCGTCGCGTTCGCGCACCTTGTCGGCGGCCACGCGCGGCAGCAGTTCGTAGCGGTCATCGATATGGGCAATCACCAGCGCGCCGGCAGACAGCTTCCTGCGCAAGTCATCGTTGACCAGCACGGTACGGATGGCGCCGTGGGCGGTGAAGCGGTATTCGACTTCACCCGTGCGCGGCACCTTGCGGTCTTCGATGATCTGCCGCGCCTGTGCACGCAGTTCCGCGCTGCGCGCCTGCGCCTTGCGTTCGGCTTCGATGGCGCGATCGCGTTCGGCCTTCTCGGCGCGTGCCCGTTCCGCATCGCGCTGGATGTCGTTGGGCGCGGACGGTCCCTTGCCGTGGCGCGCCTTGTTCTGCTCGCGCGCGACCTCGGCCAGTTTGGATTTCTTGACCAGGCCTGCCTTGAGCAGCTGTTCCTGTAACGGATTTCCCTTTGCCATGTCGTGGTGTCGTGCAGGAGGTTTCCGGGCCATCATACCCGCCGTCCCCGCCCGCCACCTGCCGTCCACGCCCACGATGGATGCCCTGAAATACCTCGCCGGTTACCCCGCCGACCTGCAGGCGCGCGTGCGTGCGCTGATCGCGCAGGAGCGGCTGGGCCCGATGCTGGCCGACAAGTACGGCCAGCTGCATACGGTGCGCAGCGACGGCCAGCTGTACGACTACGTGCAGGCGCTGAAGGAACGGCACCTGCGCCGCTCGGTGCCGCTGGGCAAGGTGGCCTACGACAGCACGCTGCAGGTGATGAAGCACGCGCTGGGCACCCACACCGCGATTTCGCGCGTGCACGGCAGCCGGCTCAAGGCCAGCCGCGAGATCCGCATCGCCACCGTCTTCCGCGACGCCCCCGCCGAGTTCCTGAAGATGATCGTGGTGCATGAACTGGCGCACCTGAAGGAAGCCGACCACAACAAGGCCTTCTACCAGCTGTGCACGCACATGGAACCCGACTACCACCAGCTGGAGTTCGACCTGCGGCTGTACCTGACCCATCTGGAGATGGGTGCGGGCAGGTAGCACGCGCAAGTGCAACGCACCCGGGGTATGAAAAGGGGGGGCGTGCAGTGCTCATGCTTATCCCTCGCCCCGCGCGCGGCGGAGCAACTGTCTTGATCCAGGGGCGACGCAACCGTCGCTGCGTGTCGCGCGTGCATGACGCCTTCGAAGCCGGCGTAGCCCGAATAAGGCCAGCGGCCGCATCCGGGCACACGGGGCCGGACATGTCCCGATGCCCCGGGTGCGCTGCGCATACCCGGGCTACGTGGCTTCAGCACCACCTTTCTGCTCGCCCCTCATCCGCCCTCCGGGCACCTTCTCCCCGTGAACGGGGAGAAGGATTCATGGCGCGGGGCGTTTTTCTTCCCCTCATCGTCTGTGGGGAAAAGGATGCATGGCGGGAGAGTTCTCCCTCGCCCCGCTTGCGGGGAGGGGGTGCCGAAGGCGGGTGAGGGGCGAGCGGAGACGGCGTGCGTCCACTCGCTGTTCACCGTCAACGTCCGACGACAGGCACGGCGTCAGCGCGGCTGGCACACCGGCGGGTTGGTCATGCCGAACGACAGCAGGTTGCCGCCGTTGACGGTGCAGGCATACGTTTTGCCGTTGCGCGCCTTGAGGGTGACGTAGGTGTTGGTGCCCTCGGTGCGGCGTTCCGCGATCGTCAGTTCTGAGGGGGACAGACCGAGCACGCCACCGGTTTCGGACAGGATGCGTTCGTCGGACAGGGTGTTGGTGCGGCTGGCAATGGAGCTGCAGCCGGCAGCGGTGAGGCAGCCGAGTGCCAGGACATTCCAGGCGAGGGTGCGAAAACGCATCGTGTGATTCCTTTTCATGATGGGGGTCGGAGAGGCAACGCGCGCGCAGACCCCGGAAGCGCGCGCGGGTGGATCACAGCGCCAGTTCGAGCGTCGCCTCGGCGTTGAACGTGGCCGACCAGCGCCCTGCGCCGGTGGCGCGCAGGTCGTACAGGCCGTAGGGCGTGGCCAGTGCGGCACGCGACAGCGAGCCGTCGGCGGCCAGCGAGACGATGCGCAGGC
>Ga0065704_10071164_pt1 | contig 12725 bp, 9 predicted proteins | sample SwiRhicommuniRL2_FD_59091 | JGI IMG/M metagenome (GOLD analysis project Ga0065704, IMG submission 59091) | Switchgrass rhizosphere bacterial communities from Rose Lake, Michigan, USA - RL2 v2 (version 2) | ecosystem: Host-associated > Plants > Roots > Rhizosphere > Soil | place: East Lansing, MI
CTGCGCCGGCGCCGGCGTCGGCGACGCGGCGACGGCGGGCGCGGCCGCGGGCGCAATGCCCGGGGGCGGTGCCATGGCCGGCGGCGCATACGCGTACGGCGCGTGCATCATCTGCATCGCGGCCGAGCCTGTCGGGTGGCGGCTGATGCGGACCGACTCCTCGCCTTCCTTGATCTCGATTTCGGCGACGCCCGTTTCGTCGAGCAGTTCGATCAGCTTCTTGACCTTGCGGATATCCATCGTCTGGGGACCCCCGGGTCCGATTAGTTGGGCGACTGCGGGCCGGCCTGGCCGGCGAGGTGCTGGCTCGCGGCGCGCAGTGCGAGTTCGTAACCGATCGCGCCGAGGCCGGTGACGGTCCCGACGGCGATGTCGGAGAAATAGGAGTGATGCCGGAAGGCTTCCCGCGCGTGCACGTTGCTCAGGTGCACCTCGATGAACGGGATCTTCACGGCCAGCAGGGCGTCGCGCAGGGCCACGCTCGTGTGCGTGAACCCGGCGGGATTGAACAGGATGAAGGCGACGTGGCTGGTCGGCGCCTGGTGAATGCAGTCGATCAGCTCCGCTTCCGAATTGCTCTGCAACGCGGTCAGCCGGTGGCCGAACTCGGCGGCGAGCTTCGTCGTGCGTTCGTGCACCTGCTCGAGCGTGACCTGACCGTAGTGCCCCGGCTCGCGTCGGCCGAGCAGGTTCAGGTTGGGCCCGTTCAAGAGCAGGATGTGCGCCATTGCCGCCGGAAGACGAAACGTGGGCGCGCAGTCTAACCTCAGCTGTCGCCAACGAGCGACAACTTTTTTTGAACGTTCGCGGCAGATCCCGCCGTTTTCAGGACTTATCCGATGCTTTTGCCGGGTTCTGCTTGCTGCATCGCAGCCAGACCGGTTTCGATCGCGTGGCGGGCCTCGGCCGGATTCTGCCGGCCCGCGTTGACCTCCGCCACCTGGTCGAGGATCAGCTTGGCCTCCGCCGCGTCCATCTCGCCCATGTGCGCGGCGACGATGCGGCCGTGCACGTCGGTGAAGATCGTGAACGGGAAGCCGACCGCCTCGACGCCGAAGGCCGCCGCGGCATCGAGCGCGTCCTGTTCGCCGATCAGCAACGGGTACTCGATCCCGACCTCGTCGGCATACTCCAGCACCTTGTCGCGGTAGTCGACAGCGATGCCGATGACTTGGAAGCCCTCGGCGGCGCGCTCGCGTGCGACCTGCTGCAGCAGCGGGATTTCGCGTCGGCACGGCGCACACCAGGTGGCCCAGAAATTCACGATCAGCGCCTTGCCCTGCCAGTCGGCGAGCGAGCGCCGCTGACCGGCACGGTCGACGAGCTCGAAATGCGGCACCGTCGTTGCGAGCCGGGCGGTCGGGTGCGCGGGTGCCGCGACCGGAGCCGCGGGGTCGGGCTGGGCCGCGGCAGGCGCCGTCGACGGTGCCTGCGCACGCCCGAACAACACGTATGCCGCGACGCCACCACACGCGGCGCCGACCAGGATCGCTGCGAGCAGGCCGCGGTTCATGCCCCGCTGCCGGCGGCGAACGCGGAGTGCACGTGGGTGGAGAAGTCTTCGGCTGGCTTGAACCCCACGACGCGATAGTCGGCGCGCTCACGACCGTCGATGCCGAAGAACAGGATCGAGGGCGGTCCGAGGACCCCGAACCGCTGCATCAGCGCCTGGTCCTGCGCGTCGTTCGCGGTGACGTCGGCCTGCAGCAACACCGCGTCGGCGAGCGCCTGCTGCACTCGGGCCTCGGTGAACGTGTACTTCTCCATTTCCTTGCAGGACACGCACCAGTCGGCATAGAAGTCGAACATCACGGGCTTGCCCGCGGCCTGCGCCGCGGCGAGCTCGCGATCGAGGTCTTCGAGGCTCTTGATGCGCTTGAACGCCAGGCCGTGCGCGGCCGCGGCGGTGCCCGACGACGGGGCGCCAAAACCGGCGAGTGGCTGCAGCGGGTCGCTGCGACCGGCGAGCGCGCCGACCAGCAGCGCCACGCCGTAGACCATCGCCAGTACGCCGATGCCGCGACGCACGAGCGCCGGGCCGCCGGTGGCGCCCTTGCCGCCGAGCGTCAGCAGCCAGTAGCCGGTGACGAACGCGAGCACGGCCCAGAGCCCGAGCGTGAGCGGCCCCGGCAGCAGGCGGCCCAGCATCCACAGCGCGACCGCGAGCATCAGGATGCCGAAGAACTGCTTGACCGCATCCATCCAGGGCCCGGCCTTCGGCAGGAACTCGCCCGCCGAGGCACCGACCAGCAGCAACGGCGCGCCCATGCCGACCCCGAGCGCGAACAGCGCCAGCGCGCCGCGCACGACGTCGCCGGTCTGGCCGATGACCGCGAGTGCCCCGACCAGCGGCGGTGCGACGCAGGCCGTGACGATCAGCGACGACAACGAGCCGACGACCGCGGTGCCGAGCAGCGTGCCCTGCTTCTGCTGGCCGCTGAGGCGCGAGACGCGCTCCTGCAGCCAGGCGGGCGCCTGCAGCGTGAACACGCCGAACATGCCGAGCGCGAGCCAGATGAACAGTGCCGCGAACGTCACGATCATCCAGGGCTTCTGGAAGAACGCCTGCGCCTGCTGGCCGGCGAGCGCGAACGCCGCGCCTGCAACGGCATACGTCAGTGCCATGCCGAGCACGTAGGCGAGCGACAGCGAGAATGCGCGGCCACGCGTCACCGGCGTGCCGGACCCGGCGCCGACGATGATGCCCGACAGGATCGGCACCATCGGCCACACGCACGGCGTCAGTGCAAGGCCGAGGCCCGCGACCAGGAACATGCCGATCATCGCGAGCAGGCTGCCGTTGCGGACGAGGTCGCCGAACCGGTCCTGTTCCGAGCGGAACGGCGTAGTCGCGCCGGCCGTTGCGGCCGCCACGTTCCCGCCGCCCGCGACGTCCGTCGCCGAGGCGAGGGTCACGGTCACGCTCTTGCGGATGGGCGGGTAGCAGAGGCCTTCGTCGGCGCAGCCCTGGTAGGTCACGTCGACCTGCACGGTCTGCACGTCCGCGGCCGCGGACACCGGCAGGTCCGCCCGCATCTCGCCATGGAACACGACCTGTTCGCCGAAATACTCGTCGACCTGGGTCTCGCCGCCGGGAATCGCGAGTTTCCCGAGCTGGACGCTGGCGGTCGGGGTGGTCGCCTTGGCCTTGTCGCGGTAGAGGTAATAGTCGTCCGCGATGTCCCAGCGCAGCCGGATCACGTCGCGCGACGGGCTCGACGCCGAGAAGACGAAGGCCTGGTCGGGCAACAGGAAGTCGGCCTCGGACTTGGCGCCGCTGTCGCGACCGAGCAGCGCGCGCAGGCTGAAGCCCTTGCCGGCGCCCGGGGGTGTCGATGCAGCCGGTGCGGTGACTTCGGTCTGCGCCGCCTGCGCCGCCGCCATCGCGCGCGGCTGGGCCCCCTCCACGTTGCCGGGCCAGGCGACCGTCATCGGCCAGGTCTGCGGCGGGTAGCAGAGGCCGCCGTCGGCGCAGCCCTGCAGTTTCAGACGCAGTTCGAAGTCGCGCGGTGCGCCGGTGAACGTGACCGGCAAGCCGACTTCGACCAGGTCGCGGTAGATGACCTGCCGGCCGAAGAACTCGTCCTCGTGGTCGAGCCCGACCGGCAACGCCGGCTGGCCGAGCGTGACGCCCGGCGTGCCGGATTCGAAGCCGAGCTTGTGGCGGTACAGGTAGTAGCCGTCCGCGATCGCATAGCGGACCACCACGCGCCCCGCTTCGACCGCGGTGTCGACCTTGTACGCCGAGCGCACGGGCAGGAAGTCGTCGGTCTGCGCCACGGCAGCACTCGCGAATCCGAGGCAGGCGAGGACCAGGGCGGACAGTCGCGGCAGCGAGCGGCGTGCCAGCGTGGCAAGGAGTCGGGGCATTCGGTGCAATCTGTTCGGGGCCGGAACGGACCGGCGTGCAGGGTACATGGACCGCCGCGCCGCGGCGACGTTCACGGGCCGTGGCTTGCCGAACCCGCTTGGCGCGCCGCCACCCCGCCATTCCGGGCACCGTCTGTCGGAAAAGCGGGGCGCCGGCGGCCGGGTTCGCTCATTTCTCGGGGTCGGGCCTTGAAATGGGCGACGCGCTGCCTATCATTAGCAGCCATCGCGGGAGAGTGCTAACACAGCGCCCGCCCGACCTTCCCCCTCGGCTGAACAAACCAAAGACGGAGTTTGCAGCAATGGCAGACAAGTTGAAGATTCGCCCGCTTCACGACCGCGTGATCATCCAGCGGCTCGAGGCCGAAACCCGCTCCGCGGGCGGCATCGTGATCCCGGACAGCGCGGCCGAAAAGCCGATCCGCGGCAAGGTCGTCGCGGTCGGCAAGGGCAAGATCCTCGAAAACGGCAGCGTGCGCGCGCTCGACGTCAAGGTCGGCGACCACATCCTCTTCGGCAAGTACAGCGGGACCGAGGTCAAGGTCGACGGCGAGGACTACCTCGTGATGCGCGAAGAAGACGTGATGGCGGTCCTCGAGAAGTAATCGGTTCGGAGTACACAGAACATGGCAGCAAAAGACGTTCGTTTCAGCGATGACGCCCGCGCGCGGATGCTCCGCGGCGTCAACATCCTGGCCAATGCGGTCAAGGTCACGTTGGGCCCCAAGGGCCGCAACGCGGTGCTCGAGAAGAGCTTCGGCGCCCCCACCGTCACCAAGGACGGCGTGTCGGTCGCGAAGGAAATCGAGCTCAAGGACAAGTTCGAGAACATGGGCGCGCAGATGGTGAAGGAAGTCGCTTCCAACACCTCCGACGAGGCCGGTGACGGCACGACGACCGCCACGGTGCTCGCCCAGGCGATCGTGCGCGAGGGCCTCAAGGCCGTCGCCGCCGGCGCCAACCCGATGGACGTGAAGCGCGGCATCGACAAGGCCGTCGAAGCGGCCACCGAGGAGCTCCGTCGCCTCTCCAAGCCGTGCAAGGACCAGAAGGCGATCGCCCAGGTCGGCACGATCTCCGCCAACAGCGACGAGTCGATCGGCAAGACGATCGCCGACGCGATGGAGAAGGTCGGCAAGGAAGGCGTGATCACGGTCGAGGAAGGCTCGGGCCTGCAGAACGAACTCGACGTCGTCGAGGGCATGCAGTTCGACCGCGGCTACCTCTCGCCGTACTTCATCAACAACCAGGCCAACCAGACGGCCGAGCTCGACAACCCGTACATCCTGCTGTACGACAAGAAGATCTCGAACGTCCGCGAAATGCTGCCGCTGCTCGAGGGCATCGCGAAGTCGGGCCGTCCGCTGCTCGTCGTCGCCGAAGACGTCGAGGGTGAAGCGCTCGCGACGCTGGTCGTGAACACGATCCGTGGCATCGTCAAGGTCGCGGGCGTCAAGGCGCCGGGCTTCGGCGACCGTCGCAAGGCCATGCTGCAGGACATCGCCGTCCTGACCGGTGGCGAAGTGATCGCCGAGGAAGTGGGCCTGTCGCTCGAGAAGGCGACGCTCGCGAACCTGGGCCAGGCCAAGAAGATCATCGTGGAGAAGGAAAACACCACGATCATCGACGGCGCCGGCAAGGCGGGCGAGATCAAGGGCCGCATCGCCCAGATCAAGCAGCAGATCGAAGAAGCGACCTCGGACTACGACAAGGAGAAGCTGCAGGAGCGCATGGCCAAGCTCTCCGGCGGCGTCGCCGTGATCAAGGTCGGTGCCGCGACCGAGATCGAGATGAAGGAAAAGAAGGCCCGCGTCGAAGACGCGCTGCACGCCACGCGTGCGGCCGTCGAGGAAGGCGTGGTCCCGGGCGGCGGCGTCGCGCTGATCCGTTCGCAGAAGGTGCTCGACAAGGTCGTCGGTGCCAACGAGGACCAGGCGATCGGCATCAAGCTGCTGTCGCGTGCGATCGAGGAGCCGCTGCGCCAGATCGTCGCGAACGCCGGCGAAGACGCCGCGGTCGTGCTGGCCGACGTCAAGAAGGGCAAGGGCAACTACGGCTACAACGCCGGCACCAGCCAGTATGGCGACATGCTGGAGATGGGCATCCTGGACCCGACCAAGGTCACGCGTCTCGCGCTGCAGAACGCCGCTTCGGTGGCCGGTCTGCTGCTCACGACGGAAGTGATGGTCGCCGAGGCCCCGAAGGACGACGAGCACAAGCATGGCGGCATGCCCGACATGGGCGGCATGGGCGACATGGGCATGTAAGGTCCCAGGACCTTACCGTCCGATGACGTGGAGGCCCGGGCGGCGACGCCCGGGCCTCTTTCGTTGTGGGCAGGGTCTTTCTGCTCGCAGAGGCCGATTCGCATCGCCCGCTGCGGCGTCCCGCCGCGATGCGCCAGCAGGTCACGATTGAACGCGGCCCACTCGATCAAGTCGCTTCTGTTGTCATGCGCAACGAGTGCGACCTGCTTGTCGCGCAACATCGGAATCATTCACGGTATTCATGCACTCTCCAGTGCCCATTGGAGCTTGCAGGTCAATCGGCAGAGGAGAGTAACCGCGAATCGTTACGACGCGGTGTGATTCACCTGCATTCGACACGAAATCTCGTCGTCGGCTTGAAACTGCGCCAGGTTGTCCCACGCGGTGACAGTCGCACACGACGAGCGACGATGGCTGCCTACGCGGCCGGCTCCTGCGCGGTGCTCCGGCATGGCGTCGCGCTAACGACCGAGCGCAGCATTCAACGCGCGGACGACGTACTCCATGAAGGGTGGGGTAAAGATGTCGCCGTGATTCGGCAGGATGCGCGTATCCACTTCGACCACCTTCGCGCCTGAGCTCGCACAGGGGATGGCTGTCCCGTGGGGCGTGAGGCGCATCGTGTACCAGAGATCCGTCGCGCGCGGGCGGCCGCTCGCAGGCTGGTGGTAGACCATGACTTCGGTATCCGAGTAGAGCTTCGTACCGGATGGCACGCGCTGGAACCCCCGGAGTATCGTCTGCTCCCCGTTGGGCGATGGAGGAACGTCAACGCCTGGGTCCATGCGGAGTTGGTGCGTGACGAACTCCCCGAAGTTCGCCGCCGTGTATACGTACTCCAGGAATGACGTTCGCGATTCGGCCGCATAGCGGTACGAAAGCGCCTGCCCAGCCGGATACACCTGCCTCGTGACGCCATCCGTTTCCGACGAGAAGAGCAGCAACGACGTTCCGGGCGTACAGCGCTGCTCGTGGACTTGCCTGTACAGGTCTGCCGAGAACGCGGGATTCACGAGCAGTACGAGGTCGGGAAGCTTCGATCCGGTGTGCGTGATGACGTCAGGCCGCACGGCGTGAAAGACGGCGCGTGCGCCTAGACTGTGCCCGACCACCAGCAGGGCGCTGCTGCGGCCCGCGTCGTGTTCGCGTGCCGGCAGCCGTTGCACCAGTCCCTGTATCAGGCGCGGCAGCACGGCCCCTTCCGCGCCGATCTGGTTCGCGACCTCGAGTCGGTTCCAGAACGTGGTCACCAGATTGGGAACGTCGTCGGGATAGAGCGCACCGGGCCAGCCGACGTAGACGCCGAGCACCGCACGGGGCCGGCCACCCGACGCATGCGCGCGCTGCCGTTCCATCATTTCCACGGCACGGATCAGCGCCGCGAAGCTGCACACGTAGCCGTCCCCCGGCGCCGCGGAATGCTGCCAGCCGTGCACGAATACGGTGACGACCACCTGCCTGGACGCGGCCGACTCGACAGCTTCGAACACGGCGTTGAGTTGGTCCTCGTTGCCCTTCCCGTCGTCGTCGGATTCGACGAAGAGGAGTTTCGCCGTTTCTGCTGCCTCGCATTCGCCCGCTTTGGGCTCGCTCAACCCAGCCGGTCGGAATCTGCGCGGCCCGCGCTCGATTCGCGCGCCGTTGACTGTGACATGGCCCTTCTCGTGGTCCATGTTCCAGCGCATGCGTACCGCCCCCGTATCGCCGACGTAAGGGCGTACGGTGGGTAGCGCTTTACGCAGCCGCTCATCGACGGTCATCTCCAAGGTGAACTCCGGCGATCGCGCGCCCGCGGGGGGCGGCACCGATGCGAGCCGCAACGACAGGTTCCCCTGCGATCCAGCGAAGGTAAGCGTGTGGTCCGTCGCGATCCGGCCGAGCGCCGACCGCAACCAGCCGCCTGACAGCACTGGTTTGGCGGCACCCTCCGTTCGTTGCGCTTCACCGAGCGTTGCGAACGGCACGGCGTAGTTCGCCGTGAGCTCGAGGCGCGCGCCCCGTAATGCCTTCGCCGCGCCGCTGGAGCTGGAAACGCGCTGGGCGCAACTCGTGCTGCTGGCTGCGTCGAGTGTCGTCGCTGCATCGACTTTCAACGCATCATTCCACTCGAATCGCAACGGGGCCAGCCCGAGAGTGCATTGTTTTGATTTCAGGCGTGCGCCGACAAACTCTCCCGACAGCGCGGACCGCGCCGCGTCCACGCAAGCGCCGGCATCGCTGCGAAACGAGTCTCCTGCGGCGAACGGCGCGACCTCGATGCGTGCACCGAAACCCGCGATCCACCGGCCGCCGCAGTTCTTTCGCAGCAGCGCAGTGGCTGCGGCAAAGTCCACGACTACCCCGCGCACGGCCGAAGGCAACGACTCCGGCCCCTGCCACCGGCCCGCGACCCTGGCGGGTGCGAAGACGGAGCCGCAATCGACGCCGGCGACGCTGCACAACTTGCCGTGGACGACGACGTGGTTCGTGACTTGGAGCGCCAAGCCAGCGAGGGCAACCAGGAGCAGGATCGTCAGCGCTTTACCCACGCGGGCTCTCTTGACGAGTGCGGGTACCTAACACGGTTCGGCACGCGAAGCGGGACATGGACATGCAACTCGGCTCAAGCCGGGAGGGCCGCCTGTCCGCGCTCGTAAGCGTCGCGAAACCGGTCGAGTCCGTGGCTGCCGCCGTTGACGAGACGGCGCGCCGTCACGAGGTCGTTGTTCGCGAGTGCGGACCGCACGGCTCCCTCCGCATTCTTCAGGAACTGCGCGAGGATCGCCCCTGCAGTCGCCGGGTCGTTTGCGAGCGGGGGATTTGCGACGAGATCGACTCCGATCTGCTTCGAGATTCGCGTGTAGTTCGATCGTCCCGTCAACTGAACGTATCCGCGCCCCTTGAAACGCGCACCATCTCCGGCCTGCGTATTGCCCAGACGGAAGCCAATCTTGGTTCCGGCATCGTACAGGTCGAACGGGGCCGCCCGCGTGTTGAAGTGACTTGCGCCTTCGTCGATCGGAACAAAACCTTCCGTCTCGGCACGGATCGTCGCAAGCGCCATGAGTACCATTGGCTTGTCGCCCAGCAGGCGCGACCGAAGTCCCGCGAGCACGAATGGCAGGTTCGAGGTGATGCTCGAGAACTTCGTGACGGGAAACATCTTCGCCACCAGTTCCGCGCCCAGGAGGCCGGTGATATCGCCGCCCATCAGGGGAACGGGAACGGCAGCCGGGAGGGCGGACGGGGCGGGTGCGACGCCGACGAGGTCCTCCGCGGCCCGAAGGAATGCGCGACTCATGAAGCCGTCGGCTTTGCCGTCTCCCTGCAAGTCGACCAGCGCCCATTCGGCCTCGCGCCCGATCACGTACACGCGCGTCCCGTGCGGGACCAGGCGTGTGACATCGAACTGCGTGGAAGGGCCGGCCCGAAGCCGCAATCCGTCGCGTGCAATCACCAGGTGCATCGTGGACACTGGTGTGGCTGTCGCGGCTGCCACCAGCGGCATGGCGAGGTCGGCAGCAACGATCTCCGGCGCGTCGCGCCCGACGACGGTGTCGGGATCGATGCCGGCCGCGAGCTCGTCGGGTGAGACGTCGAGCTCGAAGTGCATGCAATCCTTGCGGGTCTTCCAGCGTCCGCCCCACTCGAAGACTCGAATGCCGGCCTTTGTGCTGATCTTCTCGACGTCGTCGATCATCTGCGGATCCATGTCGGTATCGGCGAGACCGAGACGCACGTCCTGCGCGCGCGAGTCCTGGGTCGGCTGGGACGAGAACCGCACGAGCCGTGCCGTCCCGTGGTCGAGGAACGGGTTGGTCGTCCAGTTGACATCCAGCGCGATGCCGTAAGAGTGCAGGCTCTTGCCGCTGCCTTTCGTGATCGGCCGGCAGTTGTAGCTGTCGGTGTCCTCCGTGCGGATCGTGTATCCGTGATGGGCGAGCACCGACCCGAGCGCCGCAAAAGCCTCTGCACTGGGCGGCGCCACGCGAATCTTGTCCGGCCCGAACGGGACCACCACCATCGAGCTCTCGTTGCACTCGAACTCGTGCCACTCCTTGCGTAGCTGCGCCGTGTTCTTGGCCATGTGGAAGCCCCTGGTTGTCCAAATTCGCGTGCCGCGCGTGATACTCGGGGTCGAAACGCCTCAGGTCACGCGCCAGGCTGGCGCTACTCCGACGGCCCGAGCAGCGCCTTCCTCAGTGCGCCGTCGAAGTCGAACGTGAAGCCGATGTAGCCGCGCATCTCGCTTTCGTCCTGCAGCAACTCCTTCTTGTTCGCGTACGTGATCGAAAGCGGAATGCTGATCGTGTCCGTCAGCGGAAAGTTCACCTTGAAATTGAGTTGGGTGATGTCGTCGTCAGTCGCGTCTGGAACATCCTGCCATTTCTCGTACGCGGCGCTCACGGATGCGCGAACCCCGTCCCGGCCGACCCACTTTTTCGCCAACAGCGTGGCCCATTCCAGGCCCGCCTTGATACGCTTGGCGTCGTCGCCATTCGCCAGCGACTCCGTGGCTCCGTAGTCGAGGCTGAAGCTCCAGCCCATGTCCGGGCCGAGCCCACCCGCGCCGCGTATGCCCGCCCACCACAGGTCGGGCCCGAAGTCTTCCTTGCGCTCCGTGAGGCCGGCGACCGCCGTCCAGACGATCGCGCCATCGATCGCCTCGAGTACCTCGTCTCGCCGCTCCATGAAGCTCGCTATAGTCCCTGCTTTCGCGTCGAGGATTCTGGCGTGGCTGGTGGCGAGTTTCTCGGCGTCCGACGGGCAATATAATTTGGACTCCCCCGGTGCACTGGCGAGCAGAATGGGGACCAGCTGACGGGAGACCTCCCCAAACGCGTCACCCGCCTTTTCGTACGCCTCTTTGGTCGCGTCGAAGTAGTTCTTGGCGTTGGCGGGATCACGTCGGTCCCGCGATCCGGCGAATCGATACCGAAGTTCCGCCGATACGATGTCGCCCATGTCCTCGGCCTCTAGCGCGTCGTCCACGACTCCGTCGCCGTCGCGATCGAACGCCTCGCCGGTACCGCCCAGGCTCAGGGCGAGCCCAATCCTTCGCAGGTTTTCGTACTTCGCGTACTCGGATTGCTTGTCGATTACGTCGGGATCGCGCACTGCGACCACTGAGAATGGTGTGAGATCGAACGTTATCGCGCCTGTGTCGGACGACGACGTAGGTACGCCTAGATGCATGGCAACGAGAGCGGGAAACGACGCGTCCGGCACCGGGTCGTCGGTCGTCGTCTCCTGCGAGGCGGCCACTTCGGAGGACGGCGGCGACTGGAGCGGCTCGGCGTACAGGCCGAGATCGACGCTACGTATGCGGATGGCTTCCGCGATCAGTTCGGCGGGAGTGTAATCGCAGCGCTCCTGCGCCTGAACCGTCGTCGCTGCGAAGGCAGCTGCGAGAGCGAGCGCTCGGGCGCTCATGCGGCCCTCACCTTGATCATGAGCACCTCTCCGTTGATCACCCCCGGCCGATGCTTCTTGAGGTGCCGGTAGTGCACTGTCTGGTTGAGGCTCAACTCGGAGACGACTTGCCAGTCGTCGGCCGGGCCGTCGATGACCCAGATCAGCACGTAGTTCTGACCCGGTGCCAGGCTGGCGAAAGCCTGTAGCGAGATGTCCCGCCACACATCGGTGACCTCCGATGCATCGGCGATGAGTCGGGGTGCACCTCCCGTCTCGCGATCGAGTGTTACGCGCACGCGGACCGGGCCCCGACAGGAGCTCACTCGCAGGTTCGCCGACTCACTGCCATCAATCGTGAGGCTGAACCCACTCAGCACTTCCGGGTTGTCGACGATGTACCTCTCGCAAAGAGTAAGTCCCGCAATTGCGGGTTCTCCCGCGTCGGAATGCACCTCTGCGACGGAACTCTTCTTTTTCGCCTTCTTTGCCACGAGAGCCTCCTGGAGATCACTGAGATCTGCGCCGCTGTCCTTGGGCACGAGTTCCCCAAACCGCCGCGATGGAGACGGGATCACGCGACGCAGACAGACGACTCCGTCTACACCACGCCGTGCAGCTGTCTGTTCCGTTAGAGCCCGCCGCAGGGGTCACGTCGATTGCACGCGGCATGGCTCCCTCTGCGATGCCGCAACGGCGCTGTAGGCACGCGCTCGACGGCAATGCACGCGGCTCGACGAGAGTCTCTCGAAAAGGTGTTCGACATTCGGAATTCGCTCCCTCGAATTCGGATGCCTCAACGACTCGCTTGGGAAGGTCTATGTGCCGGCGTAAGCTTCAGTCGGCACAATGCGACCCGGATTGCCTGGCTCCCTGACGATTTGTCAGTTATTGATTACAAGATACGCCGCACAAATAGCAATGCAAGCTGCGCCGCAGCAAGCGCGTGACCCCAAATGTGGCGGCTTCCTCTCGCACACAGGGGCCATCTCGCCGAGCATCAATCTGGTTCCGTAGAGGCGGCCAGCAGGGGGCGCCGTTCCGACGCTCTCTCGAACAGTCGCGGGGATGGTCTGGTACTTTTCGACGTACCCACAATTCTCGTCGTTGCCGTACGGCTACAACGCCGGCACCAGCCAGTATGGCGACATGCTGGAGATGGGCATCCTGGACCCGACCAAGGTCACGCGTCTCGCG